>Ga0207707_10000497_pt1 | contig 40434 bp, 42 predicted proteins | sample KBSC83BmetaG_FD_184336 | JGI IMG/M metagenome (GOLD analysis project Ga0207707, IMG submission 184336) | Corn rhizosphere microbial communities from Kellogg Biological Station, Michigan, USA - KBS C8-3B metaG (SPAdes) (version 2) | ecosystem: Host-associated > Plants > Roots > Rhizosphere ... | reverse complement strand
TTTGGGGCGATCGGCCCTACCAAGCTCGCCGAGACTCGACGCCAAGCAGGACGAAGGATGACCGCAACGACTGCCCACGCCGCCCCCGCATGTGCCGACAAGGCATGCCTGGACGGCGTCGATCTCCTCGCTGTGGCACGGCGTGTAGGCACGCCGTGTCACGTCTATTCCGCCAGCGCGATCCGCGAACGCATCGACGCGCTGCAAGCGGCGTTGCATGAGTTGGACACGCTGGTCTGCTACGCGGCCAAGGCCAATTCCAACATCGCGATCCTGCAGTTGATGGCGAACGCCGGGCTCGGCGCCGACATCGTGTCGGGCGGCGAACTGTGGCGTTGCCTGTACGCCGGCATCCCGGCCGAACGCATCGTGTTTTCCGGCGTCGGCAAGACCGCCGATGAGATTGCGGACGCGCTCGACGCAGGCGTCGCGCGCTTCAACGTGGAATCGGCGGACGAGTTGCAACTGCTGCAACGCGTGGCGGCGGAACGCAACGCGATCGCAAGCGCGTCGGCGCGCATCAATCCCGATGTCGATGCCCTCACCCACGCGAAGATTTCCACCGGCAAGTCGGAAAACAAGTTCGGCGTCAGCATCGACGAGGCGCGCGGATGGTTTGCCGGCAGCGCGGCATTGACGCACGTGCGGCTGGATGGCCTGCACGTGCATATCGGTTCGCAGATGCTGAGCCTCGACCCGATCCGCGCTGCCCTGCAACGCGTGGCGGATTTCTGGCACGAACTGGCCGGCGCCGGGCGCGCGATCCGCAGCATCGACGTCGGCGGAGGCCTCGGCGTGCGTTATCGCGCGGGCCAGGATCATCCGGTATCGATCAATGACTACGCCGGCGCGATCCGCGAGGCACTGGCGGGTTTCGACGGCCGCATCCTGCTGGAACCGGGACGCTGGCTGGTCGCCGAAGCGGGCGTGCTGCTGACGCGCGTAATCCGCATCAAGCACGGCCAGCAGCGCAAGTTCCTGATCCTCGATGCCGCGATGAACGATCTCCTACGGCCCAGCCTGTACGACGCCTGGCACGACATCGTGCCGCTGGTGGACGACTCGCGCACGATGCAGACCTACGACGTCGTCGGGCCCGTCTGCGAAACCGGCGACACCTTCGCGCGCGATCGCGAACTGCCCGAATGCAACGCGGGCGACCTGGTGATGATCAAGGCCACCGGCGCCTACGGTGCATCCATGGCATCGACCTACAACTCGCGGCCACTGGCCGCGGAAGTGCTGCTCGACCGCGGGCGTTACGCGGTGGTGCGCGAGCGCCAGACGCTCGAGGAAATGATTGCGGGCGAGCAACCTGCCGACCATTGGGAAACGCCATGAAAGCCTGCGCGCGGATCGTGCTGGCGTTGCTGGCATTCGCCCTTTGTGCAACCACCGCGCAGGCCGCCACGCCGACGCAAAACGCCGACCTCGATCGTCTGGTCGATGCCGTGGTCGCGTACTACCACCTGCCCGGCATCGCGGTCGGCGTGATCAATGACGGCAAGGTCGTCTACACGCACGAAGTCGGCACGTTGGCATCCGGCAAACCCATCGATGCCAACACGCTGTTCGAGATCGCATCCAACAGCAAGGCCATGACCTCCACCCTGCTGGCGCGGCTGGTGCAGCAGGGCAAGCTGCGCTGGGACGATCCGGTCACGAAATACATCCCGTCGTTCCGCATGCATGACCCTTGGGTCACGCAGAACATGCAGGTCGGCGACCTGCTGGTGCACCACAGCGGCCTGCCCGAAGGCGCGGGCGACCTGATGCTGTGGCCGACGCCCAACCACTTCACGCCTGCGGACGTGACCGCGGGCCTGCGATACCTGAAACCCGCGTACAGCTTCCGTGCGGGCTACGCCTACGACAACACGCTGTACATCGTCGCCGGCCAGGTCGCGGCGGCGGCGGGCGGCGCGCCGTATCCGACATTGATGCGTCGCGAAGTTTTCGATCCGCTCGGCATGACCCGTTGCCAGATCGGAACATGGAATCGCGACGAGGTCGGCAACGTGGCGGATCCGCACATCATCAAGGACGGCCACTTCGTTGCGGTGCCCGAGCATGGCGCCATCGTCCACGCCACGACCATGGAGGCGGCCGGCGGCGTGCGTTGCAGCCTGCACGACATGCTGACCTGGACGATGAACTGGCTGGCGCCGACGCCGCAGCAGTTGCAATGGCTGACGCCCAGGGAACGGCACGCGGAGTGGACGCCGTACACGCCAATGCCGATCTCGAAGCTCAAGCACGTGTGGGATGGCACGCTGTTCTGGGGCTATGGCTACGGCTGGCGCATCGGCGATGTCGATGGCGAAATGACCGTGTCACACACCGGCACGCTGGAAGGCATGTATTCGGCGGTCACGTTGCTGCCGTTCAAGCACAGCGGCTATGTGTTCCTGATCAACGCCGAAGCCGACAATGCGCGCAGCGTACTCAATGAGGTGCTGACCAAGCACTTCACCGCGCCGGACAAGGCGCGCAGCGTGACGAGCTACGCCGACGAATTGAAGCGCGCCGACGAGCAGCGCCGCATCTCGCGCGTGCCCGACACGTCCTCGCGCAAACCCGCCACGCCTGCCGAGCTGAAGGGCGAGCTCGGCGTATGGCGCGATCCGTGGTTCGGCGAGGTGCACATCTGCGCGCGCGGCAATGAAGTGCAGTTTGCCTCGCAGAAATCGCCCAACCTCACGGGCGAAGTCATGCGCGTCGGCAGCAAGTACCTCGTGCACTGGTTCCACGGTGATGCCGAGGCCTGGCTGAGTTTCCCGGCCAAGGCCGGCGGTACGCTGCACATGGCCAAGGTGGATCCGGATGCGGATTTCAGCTACGACTACCAGGATATCGATTTCACGCGGGAGCACGGCTGTGAATAGAATCCCTCCCAAACATGTCGTCATTCCCGGGCCGCCCGCGCTGTTTGCGGGCGGAACCGGGAATCCATTTTGCCCTTCAATATTGGCAACAATGGATTACTCGCGCCATCCATGGCGCTCGCCCTTCGGGCCGCCTTCGGCGTTCGCGTTTGCAATCCTGCAAACGCAGTCCGGGTTGTCGCACCATGAAGCCGGCGCGTCCCCCGGAATGACGAAAGAGGTAGCAGGGCTTCGCGGAGAACGGGGGGCGATTTTCAGATGAGTTCCAGACACGCGGCACGCATTCTTGCCTTCGCACTTGCGACGATAGCCATCGCCGCGTTCGCCGACACCCCACCGCAAATCTCGCCCGCAAAGACGATGGCCGAAGCCGGCATGGTGGACATCCGCTCGCTCGTGCCGGACATGGCAGAGAACATCCACTACGCCGGCAGCGACAACTTCACCGGCGCGCCGGTGTCCGGCTACCGTGCTGCCAAGTGCTTCCTGCTGAAGCCGGCCGCCGAAGCGCTGGCGCGCGTCGAACACGCGCTGCGCCAACAGCACCAACGCCTGAAAATCTGGGATTGCTACCGCCCTGCCCGCGCCGTCGCCGCGTTCGTGCGCTGGGCGCATGACCTTTCCGACACAAGCACCAAGGCCGCGCATTACCCCAACGTCGACAAGAGCAAATTGCTGGGCGAATACATCGCGCCCGTGTCGGGCCACAGCCGCGGCGCAACGGTCGATCTCACCATGATGCAATGCAACGCGCACGACCGGCACTGCAAGCCGCTGGACATGGGCACGCACTTCGACATGTTCGATCCGCTTGCCCACACCGATTCGCCCGATGCGACCGCGGCGCAGCACGCGAACCGCGAACGGCTGCTGCACGCGATGGCCGCGCAGGGTTTCGAAAACTACGCCGCGGAATGGTGGCACTACACCTTCACCATGCACCCGCAGCCGACCACGCTCTACGATGTGCCGGTGCAATGATTGTCCGGCATCCCAAAGTGAAGCGCGTTTGATCATCTTCTGCCGTCATTCCCGCGAAAGCGGGAATCCATTTTGACTTTTTGACGTTCTGGACTCCGCGAGGCTCGACCATGAAGCGCAAGTCATTCGCCCTCCTCGCACTCGCATGGTTGTCGCTGACGGCTGCCGCCGCGCAAACGCCTGCGCCGCACCAAGCCCAGATCGATGCGCTGATCAGCCGCTACGCGGGCGACGTGCCCGGCGCTTCCCTGCTGGTGGTGAAGGACGGCAAACCCGTCATCGAGCGCGGCTACGGTTACGCCAACCTGGAAGAACACACCAAGGCCGGCCCTGAAACCGACTACCGCCTCGCCTCGGTGACCAAGCAATTCACCGCCGCTTCGATCCTGCTGCTGAAGCAGGACGGCAAGCTGAAACTTACCGACCCGATCCGCAAGTACCTGCCGGAACTTCCAGCCAGCGACGCCAGGATCACGATCGAAAACCTGCTGACCCACACCAGCGGCCTGGTCGATTACGAAGACCTGGTCCCGCCGACCCAGACCACGCAGATCGACGACAACGACGTGCTGCGCATGATCGCGTCGCAGGATCACCTGTACTTCCAGCCCGGCAGTGCGCACCGCTACAGCAACGGCGGCTACGTGCTGCTGGGCCTGATCGTGCAGCGTGTGTCGGGCATGGACCTGGCCGACTTCATGAAGCAGCGCATCTTCCAGCCGCTGGGCATGGACCACACGCTGATGTACGAACACCACCGCGGACCGAAACCCGCGAACCGCGCCTACGGTTACAGCCTCATCGATGGCAAGTGGACGCGCACCGACCAGGACGTCACCAGCGCCACCCGCGGCGACGGCGGCATTTACTCGAACATCCAGGATTTCGCGAAGTGGGACGCGGCGCTGTACACCGACAAGCTGCTCGACGCCGACTCACGCAAGCTGGCGTTCACGCCCAAGGATCCGATCGCCGATCCCGACACCGATTACGGCTTCGGCTGGCGCCTCAGCGGCGACACGGAATGGCATTCGGGCGAAAGCCAGGGTTTCCGCAACGTGATCATCCGCTGGCCCAAGCAACACGTCACCGTGGTGATCCTGAGCAACCGCAACCACTTCAAGCCCTACCCGCTTGCGCTCACGATAGGCGAGTTGTTTCTGGCGCGCTGAAGCTCAGCTGCTTCATGGCGTTCTGCCTGCCTCGAAGGGTAAGAGAACTGGCCTTCCAACTAGCTACACGTTTCGTCTCAGGCCAAACGCGCGCTTGTTTGCGCCAACGAGACAGCATGAAGAGATGAATGTAAAGCGATGCCGGCATCCTGCACGCACACGCTTGGCAGCTGGCTCAGGCGAACGGCGGTGGCCTTGAAGGACGGGCTGTAGCGCCGCGTGGTTCGGGGACCGAGTTTGGGCATGGGACACTCCTGAAAAGTTAGTTCAGGGTGTCCACTAAACCGTAGGAACTGTCGCGTCCGCTGGAATGAGTAGTTAGCGCTCATGTGCCTCGTATGGCTCACGCTGCCAACTGGCACCCACAGAATCTCTAAATGCCATCCAGCCGGCCGGAAGATCCGACAGGCTGCCAATGGAACTGTCGCGTTCGTAGATGCAGCCGAGACATATGATTTTGCACTCATGTTGCTCTGCGGCATCGCCATGCAGAAACTGCCACTCGCCATCATGGTCGTGGAAGACCAACAAAATTGGGAACTGGCCGCAGAGCACACTCGCAGAAGTATAAGAAAGCGTATTGGTTGGCTCCGCGAACGGCCAATTACCAGGCAAAAAAGAGTGTCGATGTTCCTCAACGCTTTCCATGAGGGCTAACGCCCGAATTTAGCGGCGCGCGCAGCGCGTCCGCTGGAATGAATAGTTAGGCCTCATTGCCTGAAGAAGTTTTCGGGCCACAAAAACTCGGGCAAGTACCTTCGAATGAGATCCGCTTGTTGCTGATAGCCTCTTGCTTCAAGTTCTCGAAAGAAATACGGCCATGGTGGGATGTTGCTCATGTACACGTTGTCAGAGGCTGTAGACATGCCACCACCTTGCGAAGTGGAAAGCCCGCCGTACTGCGAAGTGGACAACCCACCATACTGGGAAGTTGACAACGCTCCGTACTGAGACGTAGACAAACCTCCGTATTGCGATGTGGAGAGGCCGCCATATTGCGATGTGGACATACCACCATATTGAGATGTGGATAACCCGCCGTACTGACCAGTCGAGGCACCGCCGTATTGAGCTGTGGACATACCACCGTACTGCGCCGTTGAGAGGCCGCCGCCTTGCGCGGTACTGAGATTACGAGGCCAAGTTCGCATGTTTGGAATTACTGGCCTAGTCATGAGAACTCCTTATGGCTGGTATGAGGACTAACGCTAGAGTTAAGCGGCGGCGTAGCCGTCCGCCTTGAACGAATTGTTAGATTACACCCCGTCCTCTGGACTCATGCCTCGAACCTGAAACACAGCGAGGGCCCTACTTGCTGCGGAATTGAGCTCTTGCCACGCGGGTGTGTTGATGAATTCAGTGATGTACGGCAGGTCTCGCGGCATCCTGCCTGCTACTGCATCAAGTGCGGTATTGAACTCACGAACGGCCAATTGCTCTTCCGGCGAAAATATTGGTGTGGTGAACTCTGCGATTGCTCGTTCGTTCGCAACCCAGTCTCCCCAGCTATTAAACAGCTCGTCACTGACATGCGCGATTGGAGCCGCCCGCTGGTAGGCGAGCTGCTCCTTCGCCGAGGAGACGAGCTGCAGGTGCTCGATGATTCGGTTACGAAGCCGACGATAGAGCGTTTCAGATGAGACAGAGTTCATTGTGCGATCTAACGCCAGAATTTAGCGGCGCGTGCAGCGCGTCCGCTGAAATGAGTTGTTAGCCGCACAATCACTTCTCGCTCTCCCCTGTCTTGGCGGCCTTCATTACATCACCAGATGCCGACGTGAGTGTGTTTATGAATACACCCGCAATTAACGACGGTACAGCACCGCTCAGTGTGATAACCCAATGAGGTGCGGCGAACACGCCTAAACGGAAGGCTGCTGGTAGAAAAAAGCCGGAAGCAATAAAAAATATTGTCCATATCGACCGCCGAACCAGAAACCCGATGAACGCACTGGGGTGAGCAAGAAAGAGTGCGGTGCGTGCATCTTGGCGTTCTACCCAACGCGTCGCAGCCGCGCCACCGGCTCGTGCCGCCCTGATGGTAAATAGCTTGATTTTGCCGAACGCAGACACAAAGCCGAGAACGAGGCCGGCAATTCCAAGCAGCAAACTAAATGTTCCTTGATCCATAACCCCCCCTGCGCGGCTAACGCTTGAGGTAAGCGGCGCCACCCGCGCAGCGGGTGAGCGTCCGCTTGAATGAATAGTTAGATTGCAACACCAGATGCAGTGGCGAGACCGCTACTAATGCTCGGATGCTCGCTCAAGCTGCAGAAGAACCGTTGTTTCGTGATGAACCGACTATGTAGCTCCTCAAACCACGACGCAGACGTGTCTACAGGCACAGGAGCACGGAGAAGCGAGGTGTTACCGAATACCTTGAGCTTAAAGCCCGCGTAGTCACCCCAACGCGATGGGGCGTCTGTGCCTTTGACGGTAAAACGATCGGCGATGGTGAAGCTCGTGGGTGTACTGAGGTCTCCCTCAACGACCCAAATTGTGTGACCATGACACAGCTTGCGCTGCACTTTGGTGCTAAAGACGATCGGCGCACCCAGATCGCGGTACGAGTGACCCATTTTCTTTTGGCTGTGATAGACGTACCAGTCCACGAAATTCTCTCCTGTTGCAAACTAACGCCTGAATTTAGCGGCGCGCGCAGCGCGTCCGCTGGAATGAGATGTTAGGCGCGCAAAGAACCACGCCAAATGAAACGTAGCAGCCTACCTATTGTTGCTTCAAAAAGGTACATAAAGAACAGACCAATTATCAAGCACCGCACGCCCCAAAAAAGTAGCAATTCTGAAACCCTGTGCCCAGCCGGACTCTCGACGGCCGCTGCAAGATCGTGCCAATACACCTGAGTGTATTGCGTAGGCGAAAGGGTACGAAGCTTGACCGCGACGCCGCTGCGCCTCATTTCACAGACTTCGGAAGGAGTCGGGCCACTCCAACGGTCGCCAGAATACGACACGCCTTGTGGTGATTTGGCTTGTTGCGCCGTAACCTCCTTGAGACAGTCGCGATACTGCGTGCCAGGAGCTTGGTTGAATATAACCCGTGGTTTGATCGGGTCGGCCACAACGGACTCGGGGGCGACAGCGATCGTGCCGATGATGACCGCCAGTAGGGAAAGGACGCTCACCACGATGCCAATGCGTTCGATTTTTGTGCGTCTCGGGATGAGCATGACGTTCCCCTTCATTAATCGCCCGATCGATGCTAGCGCCTAACGCCTGAGGTAACCGGCGCGAGCCCCGCGTAGCGGGGTGAGCGTCCGGTTGACCGAACTGTTAGCCACTACTGCCGGCTGGTTTGAAGAAGAACGTCCAGTAACCGCGTCCATCTTTGGCCTCGTTGCGCCAGTGCACGGCGTCCGTTGCAAACATGCGCGCACGACCGCCGACCTCTGTGATTGCACCTGCTGATGTAGAACTTGGTAGTGACTGAAAGGACTTTAGGTGAAGTGCTGCACCTGCGATGAGACACGCATCCGCGAAATGGAAAGGATCGACGTCTGCAAACTCGCTAGAAGTGAGAATGAGGAAGGCCAACCGCTCTTCGGCTGAAACGACGGGTGCTTCCAGCGGCTCATGCTTGCGCAGCCGCTCGATAAGCTTCAAAAACTCTGGCATCGAGGGGCAACGTGGCATCGACGACAAGCAATATTCGGCCACCTCATTGATTTCGTCTGGTGTCGATGGCTCAAGGTCTTCTGCCCAGAAGCGAACCCAGTCGGCACGCTTTGAAGGAAGGCCCCACTTTTCGTCAAAGCGCTTGTAGATCTGCGTAAGCACGAATTTTAAACCTGACGACATGAGTGGAATGGCTCCAATATGCTGCCTGTAGTGGCTAACGCTGGAGTTCAGCCGCAGCGGCTGAGGAGCGAAGCGACGAGGACGCTGTCGGCTGGAACGACTTGTTAGGTGGCGGCGCGCCGAACTTGGAACGCGACAACATATACCAGCCTACTTGTCACATGGGATGACTGTGTCTTGCGCGGCGACTATCTGCCAGTTGCCATTGCGCTTCAGCCACGTGTCGGTCCAGATCTGGCAACGTTTACCTTCAGTACCGTCCGCAGCCTTTTGGATCCGACTTTCCGATCCATAGGCAACGGCAATGGAGTCCCCGAAGAACCGAACCTTCACGTCACCAAGCTGGCAGTCACGTGAAGTCTTGTTGGGTTCATCTGCGATTGCGTCTGCCTTCGGGTAGCGCAGGCCAGTGGTTGAAGTACCTTGATAGTCATCCGCGACAAAGACACCAAGATCAGGCTGCGTGCTACAAGCAGCATTTGCCCACTTCGTCTCGCTAGAAATCATGAACTTTACGGTTGGCTCGTCAGGTGAACCCCACCTTGAGTCTTGAGCCAGACTTGGCGCGGCCAGAGTGCCAAGCAAGGAGAACGTTACGATAACTAGCGCTGTACGTGCCATCTTTGTTTCCTCTGTATTTTGCAAGCGTGTAAGCGACCACATGACTGGATTCCGACACCTAACGCTTGAATTTAGCGGCGCGCGTAGCGCGTCCGCTGGAATGAATAGTTAGATGCCACACGGCGCTTTGTGAAGCCTAACCGTTGGATCGGCACGTAACTGCCCAAGCATATAAGCACAAGCCTCGGCCTCGGACTGAAATACGTGCTTGCCAGTTTGAAGACCGCGCTCGCTGTAGTAAACAAGCCACAGCCCGTCCGCTTGGCGAAGGCACAACGCTTCGTCGGGGTCGAAGTTCTTGGCAATGAGCGAATACGCACTCTCGTTGATCTGCTCGTTGCGCAAAATTTCTTGGAGCTTCTCTCGATTCATGCGAAAACTTTGTTTGTGGGATCTAACGCCTGAATTTAGCGGCGCGCGCAGCGCGTCCGCTGGAATGAGTTGTTAGAGTGCACACTACTCACTGTGAAGTCGAGCATGGCACTCCTCGCATAGTGCAAGGAGCTCGAACATAAATTCGCGACCGAGGTGCGCGTATGTTTGATGGTGGACATGAATTGCCGGTCGCTCCAAGCACCCCTCGCACACCCCGTGCGCGCGCTGCAGCACCTTGTCGCGTGTTGTCACCCACTGTGGTGACTCCAAGTATCTGTTGTACTGCTTGAACCACTCTGACGATTTCGGACGACTTGGGTCAGACCGCACGGACAGGAAAGCAAAACGCTCCTCGACTTCCCTGTACGCGTCCGTTCTGTGTTGCTCCCAAGTATTTAGAAGCTCGTCGTCGAACGGTGGGGGCTCGCGCCCACCAGTAATTGCATATGCGTCCTGCTTCGAATATGCATTGGATGTGGCAGCTCCGCAGCGAAGACACTGCATTACACGCTGCCGCCCGCCTCTCGCGACCGTACGCAAACGAAGCTCACATTTGTCATGGTCGCAGGCGAAGCGCGTACACACCTCAGCGAGCGCATTCGAGCGTACTACTACGGGATTTTCCATGTGTGCACTCTAACGCTAAGTCGGTTTGAAATTGAAGCATAACTCCGCAGCCTATCAACGCTGGGTGAGTCAGCTCTGTCGGTGTAACCCGACACAAATCATCGTCTTGCGCTGATCGCACCGCCTAATCCCGCCGCCTAATCCGGCCGTCTTTCCCCACGTGCCATGGCGCTGCGTTGCGATCTTCCCACCGGTCGAGAACGCCTGCAAGCATCATGCCCATCCGCGCGCAACCGACGTCTTGCGAATTCCAGCGCCGGAAACACCATGACGCCGCCATCACGCAGTTGAATGCATCCTGATTAGCCGCCGCCGCGGCAACGGTCTTGCCGAACCGACCGGCCCCCGCACGGTCAAATCTGTGTCACGGCGCTCCCCGCCGCATCGCGAAAGGAGGCTTCATGAGTAATCAACGTTCGATTCGTCTGTCGCTGGCAGGCGCGATCGCGCTGGCCATGTACGGTGTGGCGTCCGTCGCGACGGCGCAACCGGCTCCGCAGCAAACCATGCAGCAGCAGGTTCCGCCACCGCCGCCCCCGCCGATGCCGCCACCGCCTCCTGCAACGACCGCGCCACCGCCGCCGCCCGCGCCTCCCGCGCCGCCTGCACAACCGATGCCGCCACCTCCGCCGGCGCAGCCTGCCCCACCGCAGAGCGCGATGCCACCGCCTGCGCCGGCGCAACCACCTGCCCCGCCGCAGGGAACGACGCCACCGCCGCCACCTCCTGCGGAACCCGCGCAGCCGATGCCGCCGCAGGGCGCGTCCGGGCAATCGGATTCGGGGCAGTTCCAGCAAGGCACCCAATCCAGCGCGTCGTATCCGCTGCCCGGCAGCAACGGCGGTACGCTGACGGTGAACTCGGGCATGCCCGCAAACGTCCAGAATTACGGGCCACCGCCTTCGTTCCAGTCACTGGATGCCAATCACGACGGCCGCATCAGCCAGGACGAGGCTGCTACCTATCCGCCGCTGGACAGCGACTTCCTGTACGCGAGCGGCCAGGCCAAGACCATCAGCAGCGCGCAATACCAGAAGTGGGTGCAGACCCAAACCCAGCAGTAATGGAATGACGCGCTGGGTGGCACCGCGCGGCCGTGCTTGCACGGTCGCGCGGTGCATGGGCATGATGCGGGGTACTTCGCATCGACAATCCCCGCATGTCCAACTCCGCGCACGAAGCCCATGTCATCGCGTCACGCGCCACGCTTGACGATCTGGATGCGCTGGCGACGTTGTTCGACGGCTATCGCGTTTTCTACAAGCAACCGTCCAGTCCGGCGCTTGCGCGCGCATTCATCGAGGAACGCCTGCAACGCGACGAATCGGTGATCTTCATCGCTCGCGATGACGGGACCCGCGAAGCGTTCGGCTTCACGCAGTTGTATCCGATGTTTTCTTCGGTGTCGGCGCGCCGCATCTGGGTGCTCAACGATCTGTTCGTGATACCCGCGGCGCGCAAACGCGGCGTGGCGCGCGCATTGATGGATTGCGCGCGCGATTTCGCTATGGAGGCCGGCGCGCTTCGGCTGATATTGGAAACCGCCGAAGACAACCATGCGGCGCAGGCGTTGTACGAATCGCTGGGCTACGTCCGCGAATCGGACGAGCGGCATTATTCGCTGGAACTGGCTTAGGGCACTCGAACGAATGTGCCGCGACCGCCAGGATCAAAGATCAAAATGGATCCCGGGTTCTGCGCTGCGCGCAGCCCCGGGATGACGTCGGAATTTTTGACGCGCGACGCCCACCAGACACCGGGTTGCAAACGCGAACGCCAAAGGCGGCGCATAGCGCGAGCGCCATGGCTGGCGCGAGTAATTCCGGGATGACGAGCAAAATCGAAGTTGCTTCAGCGCTGCGGCGATTGGCGGACGCTTACGATTTCCTGCGAGCGCATCCGCTCGTACACGTAAACCGTGGCTGGCGGCAGGTTGCGCATGGCAAATCCCACGCGGCGCATGCGCAGGCCCAGCAGTTCGCGCTCGCGGCGACGCACGGGGCTGACCGGGCCATAGGTGAACTGGATGAAGCGACCCGTGTCGCCCAGGGCCGCAAACGCGGCGCGCAGGATATCGCAGCGCAACTCGCTGCTCATCGACAGCATGCCGAGTCCGCTGATCACCGCGTCCAGCTTGTCGTCGTCGCGCAGCAAACCGTGCTCGGCGGCCAGCGCATCGAGGTTGCGCGCGTCGGCGCAGGCGATCGACACGCCCGGAAACCGTTCGCGGAGGAATTCGGCGAGATGCGGATTGATTTCCACGACCAGCAGTTGCGACGGCGGGATGCCTGCGTCGAGCAGTGCGCGCGTGAACACGCCGGTACCGGCACCGAGTTCCGCCACCCGCGCGGAACCCGGCACGAGTTGCGCGACCATCAACCTCGCGAGTTGACGGCCCGAGGGCGCCACCGAAGCCGTCTTCACCGGATCGCGCATCCATTGGCGCAGGAACGTGCGGAACGACTGCACGTCGATCGCGGCTTCGCAGCCGTCGTGCTGGTTCAGGGAAGGGTCGGACAAATGACTCATGCGCGGAGTGTTTTAGCACACCGCGCGTACAAGGTCCGTAAACCCGCGACGATTACCACCGGCGCCATCAATGATGGCCGTGGTGGTAGTAGCCGCCGCGGTAATGGTGCGAGCGATAACCCCGATCGTAGCCGCGGTAGTAATAGTGCCGCGGGTAGTAAGGCGCGTAACCGTAGCCGTAGTACACCGGCTGCGGGTAGTACACCGGCGCCGGGTAGTACGCGGGCCCCGCGTACGCCGGCTCGTAATACACCGGAGGCGGCGGCGCGTAAGCGTAACCACAGTTCCAGCAATTGCCCACGCCGATGGCGACGCCCGGCACCGAGATGCCGACACCCACGTGCACGCGCGCGAAGGCGCTCGGCACGATCAGGAACGAAGCCGCGAGCACGGCCGTGACCAAGCCTGCACGACGAACGAACCCACGAATGTTCATGGCATGTCTCCGGAGTGAACCCATGCGCATGCTTGCGCTCGGGCACTGAATCGGGGCTTAAACCGTGTCCTCTGACGGAGCGGCTGTTGTGAAAAGTCAGGCCAAGGATGGCCGAGGTGATGTTCACGAAGCTGCGGTATTGCACGCAGCCGCAAGCTACGTGATGCAGTGATCAGGGACGATCACACTTGTTTTAGTATCCAGCAGCCGTGGATTTGCGGCCGGCGGGCGAAGTCGTGCGGAATGCTGACGCGGCCCGCATCCTCGACGCTGAACGTGCGCGACAATGCTTCCACATCCAGCTTGAAGCGCCGGAAATTGTTGGAGAACACGATCGCGCCATCGTCGCGCAGGCGCCGTCCGCAGGCTTCCAGCAAAGCGACGTGATCACGCTGCACGTCGAAATCGCCCGCGCGTTTGGAATTGGAAAACGTGGGTGGATCGACATAGATCAATCCGTAGCGCGCGGGGGTTTCGGCGAGGAAAGTCATCGCATCGGCGCGCGCCAGCACGTGTTCGCGCCCCTCGAACCCGTTCAACACAAGATTGCGCGACGCCCATTCGAGGTAGCCCGGCGAAAGATCGACGCTGGTGGTGCTGCGAGCGCCGCCCGCCGCGGCGTACACGCTGGCCGCGCCGGTGTAGGCGAACAGGTTCAGCACGTCGCGGTCGCGTGCAAGTTCGCGCACGCGCGCTCGCACGATTCGATGATCGAGGAACAGGCCGGTATCGAGCCGGTCGTACAGGTTCACGCGGAAGCGCAGGCCGCCCTCTTCCACTACCAGGAATTCGTCGCGCGCGTCGAAGCGGCCGTACTTGCTGCCGCCCCTGCCGCGCGTGCGTGTCTTGATGACGAGGCGTTCGCGCGGAATATCCATCGCCGCGCGGGCTGCGTGCAGCAAGTCACGCCAGCGTGTCTTCGCGGCGTTCACGTCGACGCTCGCGGGCGGCTTGTATTCCTGCACGTGCAGCCAGGTCTGCGCCGTCGCGTCATCGCCGATGTCCGCCGAATCTTCCGGCCAGCCGCGGTACACGTCGATGGCCGCGGCATATTCGGGCAGGTCTGCGTCGTAGGCGCGGAAACACGTGATGCCGGCGCGCGACAATTCCTTGCGCAGGTTGCGCAGGTTCTTGCGGATGCGGTTGGCGACCATTTCCGCGCCGGGCGACAACGTTGCCGCCGCATTCGCCGCCGTCTGGTCGCGCACCTCGCACACGTCCAGGCGGCATTCGATCGCGCCGTTGAACAGCATGTACTGCTTGTCCGGACGCAAGCCGAGCGCGCGTTCGAGTTCCGGTTCGCTGGTCAGCACCGCCGCGCGCCAGCCGGCGAAGCCCGCACGCAAGCGTTCGCCCAGCGCCTTGTACAACGCGGGCAGCGTCGCGAGATCTCCCATGCGTTCGCCGTAAGGCGGATTGGTGATCACCAGTCCCGTCGCGAATCCCGCAGGCACCTGCAGGTATTCGGCCGAATGTTTGTCGAGCATGACAAAGCCGGCCACGCCCGCGCTTTGCAGGTTGTGCGTGGCGATGGCGATCATGCGTGGATCGCTGTCGCTGCCAAAAAAACACGGACGCAATCCGCGCAGGCCTTCGAGCGCGCGCTCTTGCGCCGCCTCGCGCAGGCTTTGCCAGAGCGCATCGTCGTGACCGCGCCAGCCAAGGAATCCGAAATAGTCGCGCCGCAACGCGGGCGCGACACCGGCCACCATCCACGCGGCCTCGACCAGCAAAGTGCCGGAACCGCACATCGGATCGACCAGCGCACCGCCGCGTTCGTAGAGTTCCGGCCAACCACCGCGCAGCAGCATCGCGCAGGCCAGGTTTTCCTTGAGCGGCGCGTCGCCCTGCTCGCCCCGCCAGCCACGCCGGTGCAAGGGTTCGCCGGACAGGTCCAGCGACAACGTCGCGCGCCCCTTGTGCAGGCGCAGGTTCAAGCGCACGTCCGGCCTGTCCGGCTGGATGCTCGGGCGCGTGCCGTCGCGTTCACGGCATTGGTCCGCGATCGCGTCCTTCACCTTCTGCGCCGCGAAACCCGAATGCCTGATCGAGCCGCTGCTGCCGGTGGCGTCGATCGCGAGCGTGGCGTCCGAGGCAAGGTGTTGCGACCAATCGATCGCGTGCACGCCCGCGTACAGCGCATCGGCATCCGCGGCCTCGAACTCGGCGAGCGGCATCAGGATGCGACTGGCGAGGCGCGATTCCAGGCATGCGCGATAAGCGCATGCGAGGTCGCCTTCGAAACGCACGCCGGCCAGCGCCTCGCGCGCGTCGGCGCCGAGCGCGACCAACTCGTCACGCAGCAGGTATTCGAGGCCTTTCGGGCAGGTGGCGAAGAACATACTCATCGATCAATCCGCGACCGTCCGCAGGAACAGTTCGAACTGCCGTTCCAGCACGGCGACGTGGTTGCCGAGGCGATGGTCGTCATCCAGCAGCAAGGCCGGCATGCCGCGTTCGCGCGTGAAGGCCACCGCCGCATCAACGGGACACATTTCGTCGCGGTAGCCGTGCACCAGCATGCCCGGCACGCCACGGGCGGCATCGAAGCGTTGTGGACAATCCGGAATGTCGATGGGCAACGCGATCAGGAACAATCCGTCGCACGCCACGCGCAACGACGCGAGTCCCGACACGAACGCGCCCATGCTGGAACCCGCCAGCACCAGCGGACTCGGCTGGCCTTGCATCGAATCGACCAGGCGCGCAACGCGCGGCGGCACGCACCCCGCGTAGCCGAGCTTGTCTTCCTCGCGGTAATCAGGCCGGAACGTGCTCCAGCCGAGCGCTTCGGCCACCCGCGCGAGCGCGCTGACCTTGGTGGCTTCGGGCCCACTGTCGGAACCGTGGGAAAAAATGACGTGGCCGGGCATGGTTACTCGGAATCGGGAATCGGACTGCGGAGGCAGGATGCCGGAGCGAACATCGGGGCAGCCGATGGCCCGAAGGGCGAGCCGCAGGATGCGGCGAGTTTATCGGGAATCGGGGAAAGCCCAACAAGCCTTCGTCATTCCGGGGCGGCCCACAGGGCCGAACCCGGAATCCATGTTGCATTGTCGCACCCGGCCAAAAATGGATTCCGGGTTCCGATCCGGTGGATCGGCCCCGGAATGACAAATGGCCAACGAGATCGAGGCCGGTGTCGAAAACCGGCAACCGGGAAGCGTAACAGGCGCATCCCTGCGCTTCGTGTTTCCATGCAACACTTCCCGGCATGAAATCACCCGTTATCCAGGACCAGCCGCTGCCCTACGTCGAGCACTTGCAACCGCGCACGCTTGCCGACATCGACCTCGTGGTCATCCATTGCACGGAATTGCCGGACCTCGCGACCGCGCGTGAATACGGCGAACGCATCGTGCATGCGAGCGGCACCGGCAACAGCGGGCACTATTACATCGATCGCGACGGCAGCGTGTTCCGCTACGTGCCCGACGAACGCGTCGCGCACCACGTGCGCGGCCACAACGAACATTCCATCGGCATCGAACTGGTCAACAGCGGCCGCTATCCGGATTGGCTGGATTCGCGCCGACAGGCCATGACGGAACCGTATTCCGCGGCGCAGATCGACGCGTTGCTGGCATTGATCGCTCACCTGCGCGGAGCGTTGCCGAATCTTCGATCCATCGCGGGCCACGAAGACCTCGACACGGACATGATCGCCGCCAGCGATGACGCTTCGAAGCAGGTGCGGCGCAAGCTCGATCCGGGCCCGATGTTCCCGTGGCCGCGCGTAACCGGCGCATGCGGGCTGCAACGGCTGCGTTAGACTGCGCCGACGTCAGCTCGCGATTCTTTCATGCCGGAGTTCGTCGTCCAGCCGCTGCTGCATTCGGCCACCGTCGCGGCCCACGACGTGCATTGCCGCGGCGAATGCCGGCACCGCAGCGCCGCAGAATGCGCCGCCGCGACCCATCTGGTGTTTCCGTACCGCGGGTTGTTCCTGCGTTACGTCGGCAGCACGCAATCAGTGGCCGATGCGAACCACGTGTTGTTCTTCAACGCCGACGAGGATTATCAAGTCAGCCACCCAGCGACGGGCGGTGATGCCTGCTTGTCGCTTTCGATTTCACAACCACTTCTCCGCGAGCTGGCGCCGGCCGAGCTGCTGCAGCGGCACGACGCACCCGTGTTCCGCAACCAGTCGCTGCGCATCGACGCGCGTGCGCAGGCGCTGGTGGCGCTGCTTCGCCACAGCCTGCGCAGCGGCGCCATCGAACCCCTGGAAGCCGAAAGCCTGGCCTTGACCCTGATCTGCCGCAGCCTCGGCCCGCGCACCACCCATGCAGCCGGTTCGACCCGTGCGCGCCAGCGATTGGTCGACAGGGCCAAATTGTTGCTGGCCAGCGACCTAACCCGCCGCTGGACGTTGGCGGAAATCGCGTCGGAAGTCGGCGGCTCACCGGTCTACCTCACGCAAGCTTTCAGGCAGGTCGAAGGCATGCCGCTGTACCGCTACCACCTGCGCCTGCGGCTGGCGCGCGCACTGGACCTGATCGCCGATTGCGAGGACGTCGCCGCGCTCGCGCTGGATCTCGGCTTTTCCAGCCACAGCCATTTCAGCGCGGCGTTCCGCCAGGCCTACGGCCGCACGCCCAGCGAATTCCGCCAGGCCTTGTCGGCGCGAATCGGGTGAATCGCTAAAGATCCTGACAGCGTCCGTCGGCGGCGGATGGTCTCCTGTGCATGCCCGATCGCGGGCACCACCGGAGAACCACCATGCAAGCGAAAGAAGCCACCTGCGCCGTCTGCGATTACCCGCTCGACGGCAATGCCATCAAGGTCACCATCGGCGGCCGCACGGTCGAAGTCTGCTGCGAAGAATGCGCGCAGAAACTGCGTGACGCGGAAGCGCAGGCGTGAACGGAACACCGCCACGCTGCCTGCATTGGCGCCGGAAATCACCCGGCGCCGGTTTCCGCATCCCATCCGGAAAAATGCGACCCGCTTCGGGCGCCGCAAGAACGGGCGGCGCGCGGTTCGATCCAGGGAGATGACGATGGCGCACATCCATCGCGAAACACTCATCGACGTGATACCCGAAAAGGCCTGGGCCGCACTTTCGGACGTCGGCGCCCTGCACACCAAACTGGTTCCGGGCTTCGTCACCGATTGCGTTTACGACGGCGAGGTGCGAACCGTCACCTTCGGCAACGGCCTTGCCGTGCGGGAGCGGATCATCGACGTTGACGCTGACAAGAGACGCGTGGCGTGGTCTGCCGAAGGCGGAAACCTCACGCACTACAGCGCGTCGGCCCAACTCTTCGCGGCCGGCGCGGGCACCTGCCGCGTCGTCTGGCTGGCCGACCTGCTGCCCCACGAAGCCGCACCTGCCATCGCGGCAATGATCGAACAGGGACTGGCTGCCATGAAGCGCCACCTCGAGGCGGTGGAAAAAGCATCGGCCTGATCCCGTTTCTTCACGACCCCATCGGAGAAAAGCTGCATGAATCCAGTCCTTTCGCACCGCGTTGCAGTCTACGGCGCCTATGGCCACACCGGCCGCTTCGTGCTGGACGAACTGCGCCGCCGCGGCTTCACGGCGGTCGCCTGCGGCCGCGATGTGGCGCGATTGCGGGAACTGACCGCCGCCACCGGCATCGAAACCCGCGTCGCATCCGTCGACGATCCCGCCACGCTGGACGCCGCCTTTGCGGACGTCGTCGCGGTGTTGCATTGCGCCGGTCCATTCCTCGACACCGCAGCGCCCGTGCTCGACGCCGCGTTGCGCGCGCGCATCCACTACCTCGACGTCGCGGCGGAACAACGTGCCGTGGCCGACACGCTCGCCCGCGACGCCGACGCGCGCGTCGCGGGCGTAGCGGTCGTGCCCGCGATGGCGTTCTACGGCGGCCTCGCCGATTTGCTGGTCACCGCCGCGCTCGATGGCGCCGTCGATGCGGACGCGGTGGACATCGCCGTCGCACTCGATGGCTGGCACCCGACACGCGGCACGCGCCTCACCGGGGATCGCAACCATTACCCCCGCACCTACATCGAACACGACCAGACCCGCACCCTGCCCGATCCGGCTCTGGCCCGCGAGACGGATTTCCCGCCGCCGTTCGGGCGACAGGAAACCGTATTGCTGACGCTGTCGGAAGCGGTGCTGGTGCCGCACCACATCGCGTGCCGCAATCTGCACGCGTGGATGAACCTGGCCCCGCTGCGCGACCTGCGGGACGCCTCCACCCCGCCACCGGGCGCGGTCGACGACAGCGGACGTTCCGCACAACGCTTCGCGGTCGAGGTCCGCGTGCGCCGCGGCAATCGCCAGGCCCGTGCCGGCGCGAGCGGTCGCGACATCTACGCCATCACCGCTCCGCTGCTCGTCGAAGCCCTGCAACGCATCCTCGACGGCCGCGTGCGCGGCTGCGGCGCGCTCGCCGCGGGCCAGGCGTTCAACGCGGGTGATTTCCTGGCAGCGCTTGCGCCGGAGCTCGCCGTCACGTTCCAGCACGGAGTCCCGCAAGCCACGCCGGTATAATCCCGATTCTTTTTGCGCGTATCCCGTCGCCATGACCCAACCGCACGTCCACGAGCTGGTCGAACTGCTGCAACTGGAACGCCTGGAAGACAACCTGTTCCGCGGCCAGAGCCGCGACATCGGCACGCGATACGTTTTCGGCGGCCAGGTGCTCGGACAGGCGCTGTCGGCGGCGCAGCAGACCGTCGATCCCGCGCGTCCCGCGCATTCGCTGCACGCGTATTTCCTGCGTGCGGGTGACGTCGAGGCGCCGATCGTCTATCACGTCGATCGGGCCCGCGATGGACACAGCTTTTCCGTGCGCCGCGTGGAAGCGATCCAGCATGGCCAACCCATCCTGAATTGCGCGGTGTCATTCCAGCTCCATGAGGACGGTTTCGAGCACCAGACCAGCATGCCCGAGGTACCGAAACCCGACGACCTCGATCCGGCCAAGTCGCTGCCGCGGGCTGAACTCGCCAAACTGCCACCCAAGCTGCAGCGCTGGCTGTCCACCGACGGCCCGTTCGAATACCGTTTCGTGTGGCCGCGCGACGAACTGCACCCTGCCAAACGCCCGCCCTACCAGCACATCTGGTTCCGACTGGCGCAGAAGGTCGATGCCACGCCCGCGCAACACCGCGCCTTGCTGGCGTACGCCTCCGATTACCACCTGATCGGCACCGCGCTGTTGCCGCACGGCGTTTCCTACCTGACGCCCAACCTGCAGATGGCCAGCCTCGATCACGCCCTGTGGTTCCATCGGCCATTCCGGGTGGACGATTGGCTGCTGTACGCCTGCGAAAGCCCGACCGCGCAAGGTGCGCGCGGGCTGGTGCGCGGGCAGATGTTCGACCTGTCCGGAAAGCTGGTGGCTTCCACCGCGCAGGAGGGGTTGCTGCGTTTGAGAAATACAGGCTGAAACGCGGCCATCACCCCTGATTACAAGCGCTTGCGGCTGTCGTAAACTGGCCTCATGCGCCGCATCTACTCCTCCCCCCGGATCGAAAACGTCGAGCGCCTGGTCGCGGTGATGGCCGAACACGGCATCGCCACCAAGGTGACCAACAGGCGCGCCTACGACAGCAAGAGCTACAAGCAGTTTTCCTACGCGCGACCCGGCCACAGCGACGACTGGCCGGCGGTATGGGTCAAGCATGCCGATGACCACACCCGCGCGCGCGAGTTGATGCGCGAGATCGGCATCGAACCGGTGACGCGCTACGCCGAGGAATTGGCCGCCTATCGCTTCCAGAAAAATGGCGGGCGCAGCCCGGGCGGCATCGCCGCGCGGGTGCGTACCGCCGTACTCGTGGCCGTGGCCATCGCCGTCGCGATTTACGGAGCGAAGCTGATTTCCGTCTGGTGATGCGATGACCCTGCGCAGCGAACGCGTCCGCCTGTTCCAGACCCTGCCACACGCGTGCGGCTACTTTCCGGCGCGCACCGCGCAGAACCTGGTGCTGGACCCGGCCGCGCCCAACCTGCCCAAGCTTTACGCGCTTTCATTGGCGCGCGGTTTTCGCCGGGCGGGCGGCCACGTTTACCATCCGCACTGCCCGCACTGCCACGCCTGCGAACCCTGCCGCATCGACGTTGCAGCCTTCGCACCCGACCGCAGCCTGCGCCGTTGCATGGTCGCCAACAGCGACCTCGATCTTTCCGAATGTGAGCCCGGCCTGAGCGACGAACGGCACGATCTCTACGCGCGCTATCTGCGCGCGCGCCATCCCGGCGGCGGCATGGACGACGCCAGCGACGAGGATTTTTCGCACTTCCTCGCCTCGCCGTGGAGCCCGACAGTCTTCCTCGAATTTCGCCTCGCCGGGCGGTTGGTGGCGGTGGCGGTGACCGACCTGTGCGAAACCGGGCTGTCGGCGGTGTACACCTTCTTCGAACCCGAACTGCCCCGGCGCGGGCTCGGCACCTACGCGATCCTGCGTCAGATCGACTTGGCGCGTGCGCGCGAGTTGCCGCACCTGTATCTCGGTTACTGGATAGAAAGCCACCCGAAGATGGGCTACAAGGCCCGTTTCCGCGGCTTGCAGGTACTCGGCGCGGACGGCTGGCGCACGCTCGGTGAGCGGGCGCCGTCGTGAACGGCCGGCTGCCGTTCACCACCGTTGCCGCGTTCGCGATGATCGCGTGCGCGGCGGCCGCATTTTCGCGGACCGGTGAAACTCCCGCCGCGACGGACAGCGCAACCATTGCCCGACTCGAGCAGCGCTGGCTGGCTGCGGTCTCGCCCGGCGGCGATCGCGGGAAGCTCGACGAGATCCTCGCCAACGATTACATCGATGTCGATTGGCAGGGGCGTACCCGAAGCAAGGCCGACCTGCTCCAGGCGAGCGCGGCGAAAGGCGCAACCGAACACGTCACGGGCATGCGCGTCCGCGTGTGGGGCGATACCGCCGCCGCCACCGGCATCAACCACATGCATTCCAGCACGAAAGGCTGGTCGGTCGATGTTGCATTCACGGATGTCTTTTCCCGAATCGACGGCCAATGGCGCGCGGTGTCGTCGCAGGAAACCTTGCGCAAACCTGCGCAGTCCTCGCACTGACGCCCGGTCTGCATCGCGTGCGTCACGTTTCGCGTGCGGTCGGCGTCGGGTGCAGCCCCTCCAGCGATCGCGAGAGGCCGTCGTCCACCACCACGCGGCAATGCCGCCGGCGCAACTCGCGCGGATCGTCCACGCCGCAACTGTGCGCGATGATGCCGACCTCGCGCATGAGGTTGCGCGCGTAATTAGCGACGCGTTCGGCCTTGTCCGTTACAACCAGCCCGTGCTGCAGTCGCGGGTCCTGCGCAAGGCCGGGCGCATCAAGGCCGACGCCAAACCCTCCCGCTCCCATTCGGGCTGACAGGAAAACATCCACATGAACACCAAGACACGCTGGACCTACAAGGTCATCCGTTTCAAACCTTCGACCTTCTTCAAGCTGCGAAACCCCGACCCGGACGAAGTGGCCGACCAACTCAATCAACTCGGCCATGAGGTGGGAGTTGGTGCACGTAGTCGAAGGCTACGGTGTAACCTTGCCCGTGTTTTATCTCAAACGGCTGGCTTGACGCCGCACCCACAAGCAGAGAAATTGCCATGCATCGCGAACTGATCGCCGCGGCGTTGATCGCCGCCTTTCCCTTGCTTGCATTCGGCGCCGGCCAATCGCCCGCTGCCACCGAGAAGCCACACCCGTCATCCGGCGCGCACGCGAACGCGGTGGCTGGACAGGCCGAAGCCGTACGCATGGAAGCCTGCGGCAATCTTTCCGGCACCCTGCTGGATGCTTTCGACAAGGGCGACTTCAAAGCCGCCACGGCTCATTTCGACAACCAGATGCTGGCCGTGGTCGACGCGCAAAAGCTCGGTGAAGTGCAGAAGTCGATCGACGGGCAATTCGGCAAGCTCGGGTCGCGTGGCACACCGCAAAGCGTGATGTATCAGGGCATGGCGGTCGTCAGCACGCCCATGCACTATGAAAAGGGTGACCTCGCCGCGGTCGTCGCCTGCGGCAAGGACGGCAAGATCGCAGGATTCCGGTTGCATCCTGTCGCGCCGCCGCCTTCGAACTAGCCCTCGGCATGCACAACGCGAGCGGCAGCACCAATATGCCGCCACACCGTTGCGGGGATGCGGGTGAGCGCCGCGCATTGATGGAACGCGCCTTCGCGCTCGGCGTTCCCCGCGATTACGGCCGCGCCCGGAAGCTGCGGGTGCAGCGGGAACCGATGCGGCTTGTCTCGATCGGCCCGGACATCCATGGCCGCACGCAATGGTTGCAACCCCGCGCTGCACGCGCGTTGGCGCGCATGCGCGAAGCCGCGGCACGCGCGAACCTGGAGCTGCAAATCGTCTCCGCCTTCCGTTCCATCGAATACCAGATCGGCATCGTCGAACGCAAATGGGCGCGCGGATTGAACATGGACGAAATCCTGCGCGTCAGCGCCGCGCCCGGTTACAGCGAGCACCACAGCGGGCGCTGCGTGGATTTCACAGCGCCAGGTTTCCCGGCGCTCGAAGAAGAATTCGAACGCTCCGCGGCATTCCGGTGGCTGCAGCGAAACGCGATGAAGTACGGATTCACCCTCTCCTACCCGCGCCGCAATATCCACGGGATCGCGTACGAACCGTGGCACTGGTGTTGGCACGCGCAAGCCTTGCCTTAGAGCAGATCTGATTTGTTCGTCATCCCGGAATAGCGATGCGATATCCGGGACCCAGCGCCTTTGAAGATCAACAGCTGCAACAAGGACACTGGATTCCTGCTTTCCTCGCTCCTCGAAGCGCGGCCATCCTTGGCCGCTCCCCGCGTCGCGGAAATGACGAGAATGTAGATGCCGGGAGGGCCCAGCCACCGATATCGCACTGGAGTTGGCGCACCCGAGCCCCATATCAACCACAAACTCGCCAGCAAGGACATCGCATGCGATTACCGACCTTCGCATCAGGCACGCCCGCGAGCGTGTTTGCCGAGCATGGGTGGGACGCACTGCTGGATGTGCTTTCGCCGAAGCGCAAACTGCTGAAGGAATTGCGCGTACGCTGGGGTGCGCACGGTGGCAAGATCGGTTTTCTCGCCAGCCGCTATTTCGAGCTGATCCGCGCCGAGTCGCCCAGGCCAAAGGTCGACAACAAGACCTGGGCCGACCTGGAATTTCCGGAAATCTTCGCGCGCATGGACACGACGGTGACCCCGGTCGGCAGCCAGGTCCTGTTCGCGCAACTGCGTGACTATGTCGACGATCCCGATATGTTGGCCCGGCGCTACGCGGACTATGTGGAACTTGCACGCGACGCGTCATTGCGCGAGCGCATCCAGCTCCGGCTCGCCAAACTGAAAGACGATTCGAACGCCGACATCGCCGAACTCCTGTTCGGAGAGCTTGTCGAGAAACCGGCGCACCCCGTCCTCATCCGGGCTTGGAGTTTCGCGGCACTCGCGCTGCTGGTGCTGGTGGCCGTGACGGGATGGTCCGCGTGGATCTGGCTGCCTGTGCTTCCGATCAATGCGGTCATCCTGATTCGCGCGGCGGCTCGGCAACACCAGGAAGTCGAGGCCATGAAGCGCTGCATCGGACTGGTCGACGTCGCGGACAAGCTCGCAGTCATGCACAAGCAACATCCCGCGCAACCGCAGTTGGCAGGTCTGCATACTGAAGCGCCACAACGTAACGCGGTGCGCAAAGGCCTGTTCTGGCTATCGGTCATGCGCTGGGCCGCGAATCCGGAGCTGCTGATACCGCCCGTCGTTGTCGGCATCCTGAACTTCCTTTTCCTGACCGAACTCGTGGTCCACGCAGGAACGATCGAACGATTCTTCCGGATACGCTCGAAGCTGTCCGCGACCTTCGAGCTTGTCGGCGAAATCGACGCGGCCATCGCAGTCGCATCGTGCCTGCAGCAATACCCGCGCCATTGCGCACCGCGGCTGGTGGACGAGCGCGCGCTGGCGATCGCGAACGGATGTCATCCACTGCTGCCCGGCGGCGTGACGAATTCCGTCCGTCTTGCGCGGCAATCCGCGCTGATCACGGGTTCGAACATGGCCGGCAAGACCACCTTCATCAAGATGCTGGCGTGCAATGCCATCCTCGGCCAGACCGTGGGCTTCTGCCTCGCATCCGCGGCGACGATCCCCCGCGCGACGGTGATGGCCTCGATCCATGGCCTGCACTCGGTCGCGTCGGGCAAAAGCCATTACTTCACCGAAATCGAAACCATCGATGCCTTCATCCGCGAGAGCACGTCGGGGCGCACCCGCATCCTGGTGATCGACGAACCCTTCAGCGGCACCAACACCATCGAACGCATCGCCGTGGCGCGCGCGGTGCTGGAAGCATTGGATTCCCGAGCCGTCGTGCTGGTCACCACGCACGACGTGGAGCTGCAGGCGATGCTGGGCGGCCGATACGTGCTGTACCACTTCCAGGAAAATCCCGACGCGGAAGGCTGGTTCGATTACCGGCTGCGGCCCGGTCCCGCGACGGAACGCAACGCGATCCGTCTGCTCGATCGGCTTGGCTTTCCACGCGACATCACGGCCAGTGCGCTGGCTTATGCCGGTACAAGCGGCACACGCGACACCGCAAACCAAGCCTCTGCGGCGGTCAACTCTGGAAACACTTGACCGGCTTCGTGCCCGACATGAACCGGGTCAATCCGTTGACCCCGAGCCAACTCAACTGCGCCATCCTGGCACCGCAAGCCCGTTCTCCCGGGGCGACCCAGTCCGGCGCCCTCACCGATGGGCCGAACTGCGCGATGCCCTGCGCCAGCGCCCACACCACGCCGGCATACAACACTGCCGCGCGCAACACGTTGCGGCGTTTCAATTCGGCGAAAAATGAAGGCCGCGTGCTCATGGCTGTCGCGTCGCCGCGGCCGTTGCAGGTGCAGGCGCCGACGTCGCTGGGGCAGTCGCCGATGCAGCCGCGTCGCTTCCCGCCTCCGCCGCACCCGGCAGCGTCACCGTGAACGGGATCTTCGCCAGTTGCTCTGGCGCGTAGCCGATCTTGCGCAGGAACGGCAGCCAGCGCGGGTCGTGCCGCATCTTGTCGAACAGGTGTTCGTTCACGATAAAAGACAGGCCGGGGTCCTGGTTGGCCACTGCCTTGTCCAGCCAGGCGAAGGCCGGGTCCGCCTCGCCGCAGTACGCATAGTCGTAGGCGATGTTGTAGGACCAATCCTTGGCGTACTTGGCAATCAGCACCGCGAACGCCGCGTCCGCGTCCGCCTTGCGCCCGAGCGCGCAGTACGCCAGCGGCAGGCCGACCAAGCGCCAATTCTCCGCTGTCTCCTGCCGCATCTGCGCCAGCCCACCCGCGGCATCGCCCTCGAGCAGCAGCGCCTCGCCGATGTCGTAGTGCGCACCGCCATAGCCTGGGCTCAAGCTCAGCAGCGTATGGAACGTGGCGATGGCCTCGTCGTAGCGGCCGGCGTGGAGATAGTCGATGCCCAGGATTTCCAGGGTGATCGGGTTGACCGGATCGCGCGCGACGACGTATTCCTCGATCGCAATCGCCGGCGGCAGGCGGCCGAGGGCTTGCAGCAGCACGGCGCTGCTGCCGAGCACAAAGAGATCGGTCGGATCCAGCGCCAGCGCGCGCTCGAAGTAGCGCGCCGCAGCGGGCAGGTCGTTCTGCAGTATCGCGAGAAAGCCGAGCCCTGCTTGCGCCGACGCATCGTCCGGGTCGATCGCCAGCGCCTTCTCGGTCGCCTCACGCGCCTGGCGCAGGCCCTGCTCGTTCGACAGCACGCCGACGTTCGCCTCGCTGATGAAGTTGCCGGCGAGCCCGTCCCACGCCTGCACGTAGCGTGGATCGATCGCCAGCGCCTGGCGGTACAGCGCATCGGAGGACTTCAAGGCGTCGGCTGTGACCTGGCTCCCAAGCTGGCGCGCCTGCAGGTACAGCACATAGGCCTTGGGGTCAGTCGCCCGCGCGGTGGGCGCCGCGCCCAGCAGCTTGACCTTGAGCTGCTTGACCACATCCGCGGCAATGCCGTCCTGGATCGCGAAGATGTCGTCGAGCTTGCGGTCGTAGCTTTGCGACCAGATCTGGTAACCGTCGGCCGCACGCACCAGTTGCGCGCTGACCCGCACCTCGTCGCCGGCCTTGCGCACCGAACCTTCCAGCACGTTGGCCACGTGCAGCTTCGCCGCGATCTCGGCAATGCCCAGGCCCTTGCCCTGAAACGCGAACGACGAGGTGCGCGCCGCCACCCGCAACGTCTGCACCCGGGTCAACAGGTTCAGCAGATCCTCGGCGATGCCGCTGGCAAAATAGTCCTGCTGCTTGTCGCTGCTTTCGTTGGTGAACGGCAGCACCGCGATGGAATTGGGCGGGGCGACGATCGCCGGCGCCGCCGTGACTTCGTTCACCCCGCGGTGCAGGACGAACTGGTTGGTCAGCAGCAACACCACCGCGATGGCCAGCACGCCGGTAATCCAGTAGTTGAGCTTGCGTCCGGTGTTGTGCGCGATCGAATCGTCCGGATCGATCTCGCTCTCGCGCTTGAGGCCTTGCGGGGTGAACTCGTAGAACCATGCAAAGGCGAGCCAGAACGGAAAGCCGATGATCCCGGCGATCACGAACCAGCGGGTGATCCAGTCCGGCAATCCGAACGGCGCACTGAGTTGCGCGATACCCTGCGCCAGCGCCCACACCGCCCCGGCATACAGCACTGCCGCGCGCAGTACATTGCGGCGCTTGAGTTCCTGGAACAGGTGGAAGCTGGCCACGCAAGCCCCTTGAGGTGTAAGCAGCGGCCCATACGCTGTCGCGCGCCGACCGATCTTATTCCATTTCTGCTTCGTTAATTACTTTTTCACCGCAGCCGAGACCCAAGCCACCTCTGAATCTCGTCATTCCCGCGCAGGCGGGAATCCAGTATCTCTGCCGTGTGTGGCTGAAAGTCACTGGGTCCCCGCCTTCGCGGGGACGACGGACTGATATTCATCTATCGACATGAAAATGGAATTAGCGGCCGCGGCTGGAAGGGCGCAATGCAGCGGAAGCCAAGTGCGCGCGGACCCAGCCGGCATCTCGCCTCAATCCTGCGATCGCTTGACCGGCTTCGCGCCGGGCTTGGGCAGGTTCGCGGCATCGACCACGCGCCACAGGTAGAACGCCGCGAGCGTGCGATACGGCGCCCAGCGCTCGCCGAACTCGCGCAGCATGCGCGGCGGCGGCATTTCCTCGAAGCCGTGCACGATCTGCGCGCCCTTTCGCACGCCCAGGTCATCGACGGGCAGCACGTCGGCGCGGCCGAGCCGGAACATCAGCAGCATTTCGACCGTCCAGCGGCCGATGCCGCGCACCTGCGTAAGATGCTCGATGAGGGATTCATCGGACATGCGATCGAGCTGCGCCGACGTCGGCACGATGCCGGCGTGGAACTTGGCCGCGAGATCACGCAGCGCGGCGATCTTGTTGCGCGACACGCCGGCGGCGCGCAAGCCGGCATCATCGACGCCATCGATTCCGCGCGCGCTGATTTTTCCGCCACGCGGCATGCGCTGGCGCACACGCTCGGTGATCGTGGCGGCGGCCTTGCCCGACAACTGCTGGTAAAGGATCGAACGGGCCAGCGCATCGACCGGCTCGAAGCGCGCACCGAAATCGTGTTCGAGCGGGCCGATCCGGCGCATCCATTTGCCCAGCTTGCGGTCACACTTCGTCAGATGCGCGGTGGCGGCATCGACATCGAAACCACGCGGAATCCGCAACGCCTGCATACTTTTATCTCCCTTGCCCACGCCAAAAGGACACGCCCAGCACGACCCAGCCGGCGATGAAAGCCAATCCGCCGAGCGGCGTGATCACGCCGACCATGTGCGGCGCGCCCAGCACCAGTGCATACAGGCTGCCGCAAAACAATACGATGCCGAGCGCGAACAGCACGGCTGCCAGGTGCGTGGCGTGCGCGCGCCGCATCAGCGCGCAGGCGAGCAAAGCCAGCGCGTGCCAGAACTGGAACTGCACCGCGACATGCCAGACCTCCAGCATCTGCGGCGGCAGCTTCGCGTGCAGCGCGTGTGCGCCAAGCGCACCCAGGATGACCGCACTGGCGGCGGCCATCGACGCCGCGACGCCCGGCCAGCGTGTCGTGCTGGTATCCGTCATCGCCACCGCGCTCCCGACGCGCGTCGGCGCATCCGCCACAGTCCGTAGATCAATCCCACCAGCACCACCAGGATCGGCATCAGCAGGATGTCGATGAACTTGAGTTGCATGGACAGGCGCTCGATGTCGGCGTCGAGGCTGCGCTGCACCGCGCGCAATTCGCTGCGAATGGCCAGCTTGCGTTGCGTGAACTCCGCCACCGCCGCCTTCTGCTCAGCGGTACGGCTGCGGCCCTGCGCGCCCTGCTTGAGTGCGGCCAGCCGCTTTTCGGTGTCTTCAAGCTCGGCCTGCAATTCGATCTGTTTGGCCTTGAACTTCTCATCCGCCTGGCGGCGCAGCATGTCCACGCGCGTAAACCTGCGCTCGTTCACCGCGCGCCCGCGAATCGCGATCAGGTTCGAGGGACCGGCGAGGTCGTCGATGGCGTTCACGAAGAAATCGCCGTTGCTGGCGAACGGGCTCATCAGTGTCTGGCCCTCGGTCGAACTCGGCAGCACCCACAGGCGATCGGACAACAAGTCGGTATCGCCGACCAGGATCACCTCGGGCTTGCGCGCCGACGCCCTGGCGGCATGATCGCCCACGAACGCATCGGGCAACTTCCCGTCGAGGCGCACGGCGATCGCGTAATGCTCGCCGTCTGGCGTGTAATCCTTGTACAACGAAGCCGGATCGTTGGCGTCGCGCACGCGTTGAGCGGGCACCACCATTGCCTCGGTGGTGCTCTGGATCAGCGGATCGAGCCGCACCTGCGCTCCCGGCAGCAAGCCGAAATAACCGCTCGATGCAACGTCGATCACGCTCAAGGCCTGCGTCACCGGATCGCGCCGATTGAGTTCTTCCGCAGTCAACCCGAGCACCGCCGGATGCCGCACGGGCGCACCCGTCACCGGTGATTGCACCGTGAGCGCGCGCGCGCGATCCAGCAGCACGCGATCGGTATCGAACGCCACGCCCCAGGCCTGGAACAACGCGCGCAAGTCGGACGACGCGCCACCATCGACTTCCGAATCGGGATCCACGAACACCAGCAAGTGGCCGCCGCCCTGCACGTAGTGATTGATCGCGCGGAGGTCTGCGTGCGTCAGCCCGGCCGGCTGGATCAAGACCAGCACCGCCGCGTCACCCGGCTCCAGGGCAGCCAGCGAGGCCGGATCCAGGCGCTGCACGTCGAACAGCTGCTGCACCTGTTGCAGCGCGGTCCACGCCGGCGACGCATTGCCTTCCGCATCGGTGCCACCCCAGATCGGCAGGCCGCTGTAGATCGCGACGCGCGGTTCATGCGTGATGCCCAGGTCGTGCAGCAACCGCGCCACGTCATACTCGAGGAACGGTTCCTTCGCGGGCAGGAAGAACGGAATGGCCGACGTGCGCCCGTCGCCGGCATTGCGCCCGGCCAATCCGAAAAAGATCGATTCGCCCGTGCCCTCGCCGCGCACCGAAGTCAAACCGGCCGCGGTCGCGCGGTCCTCGTCCTCGGAAAACGGCAGCGGATCGATCCGGGCCAGGTGGACGCGCCCATGCGAACGCCGCACCACTTGTTCCAGCATGTGCAACACGTGCTGGTGGTAGGCGCGCAATTGAGGCAACCCATGGCTGGCGCGGTCGGAAAAATACAGCGTCAGGTCGATGGGTTGTTTGAGATTGGCGATGATGTTGCGCGTACCCGGCGACAGCGTGTACAGGTGGTCGCGGGTCAGGTCGATACGCTCGCCGCCAAACCAGCGCGCAGCACCCAGCACCAGCAGCACGTACGCCGCCGCAAGGATCGGCAGCAGCAACCACAGTCGTCCGCGCCAGTGCAGCCTCATCCGCCGCGCCTGGCATCGAGGATCAGCACGTTCGCGGTCAGCCAAAACACGATCGTCAACACGAAATACGCAACGTCGCCGAAATCCAGCACGCCACGCGCAATGGCCTCGAAATGCGCCAGCAGGCTGAGGCTAGCCAGGGCATCGGCGACACGACTGGAACCCAACGCCAGCAGCGGCTCCTGCACCAGCGGATCGCCCGCCAGCAAAAACAGGAAGCACACCGCGAGCGCCAAGATGAAGGCGATCACCTGGCTGCGTGTCAGCACCGACAGGCATTCACTGATCGCGAGGAACGCGCCGGCCATCAGGAAGCTGCCGATGTAGCTCGCAAGGATCACGCCGTTGTCGGGATGGCCGAGGTAATTGACGGTCAGCCACATGGGAAACGTCAGGACAAGCGCGCCACCGATGTACAGCCACGCGGCAAGGAATTTCGCGGCCACCGCCTGCCACGGCCGGATCGGCAGCGTCAACAGCAATTCCAGCGTGCCGCTGCGGCGTTCCTCCGCCCACAGACGCATCGCCAACGCCGGCACCAGCACGAGGTACAGCCACGGATGGAAGCGGAAGAACGGATCGAGGTCGGCCTGGCCGCGCTCGAAAAACGCGCCGAGGTAGAACGTGAACGCCCCCGCCGACAACAGGAAGATCACGGCGAAAAGCCACGCGACCGGCGTGATCAAATAGCCGTGCAGTTCGCGCAGCAACACGCCGCGGAACGCCCTGCCGCGGCCGGCGCGATCCACTGCGACGGAAGCGCGTGTGCTCACGCGGCCACCTCCATTTCCACGAACGCCGCATCGGTCACCTGGAGGAACACGTCCTCGAGCCGGCCGCGCTCGAGCTGCAACTCTTCCACGCGCACGCGTTGTTCTTCCAGCAACTTCACCACGACAGGAAAAATATCGCCGCCATCACGCGGGAACACCGTGGCGCGGCCATCGACCGGATCGACTTCGACCGTTTCGACTTCGGGCTGGCGCTCCAGCAACTCGCACGCCAGCGCACTCGCGGGCGCGCGGAAACTGACGGCGTGGTGATAGCGCGAGCGTTTTTCCAGCTCCGCAAGCGTACCCTCCACGCGCAGGCGGCCGTGCGCGACGATGGCCACGCGATTGCAAGCCGCGCGCACTTCGTTCAGCGCGTGTGTGGAAACGATGATCGCGCGGTCGCGCGCCATGCCGCGGATCAACGCGTGCACCTCGCGCTGCTGGTTCGGATCCAGGCCATCGGTGGGTTCATCGAGGATCAGCGCGGGCGGATCGTGCAGCAATGCCTGCGCCAGGCACACGCGGCGGCGATAGCCCTTTGAAAGCGTTTCGATCGTCTGCGCGAGCACCGGCTGCAATTGCAACCGCTCGACCATCTCGTCGATTCGACGCGCGCCGGTGATGCCGGTCAGCCCGCGCACGCGCGCGGCGAAGTTCAGGAACTCGGCGACTGCCAGTTCGCCGTAACTCGGCGCACCTTCCGGCAGGTAACCCAACGCGCGGCGCGCCGCGATCGGATCACGCACCACGTCGTGGCCACACACTACCGCGCGACCGGAGCTGGGCCGCAGGAAGCCCGCGATCATCCGCATCGACGTGGTCTTGCCCGCGCCGTTCGGGCCCAGCAACGCCAGCACCTGCCCCGGCGCCACCTTGAGGTTCAGGCCGGCCACCGCATCGAACCTGCCGTAGCGCTTGCCGAGGTTTTCGGTCTGGATCATCGCGTTTCGCAATCGCTGCATCGAGCGCGAACTCTAGCAGGGGTGGGTCGACGCGTTTACGCGATGCCGGGGGCATCGCGTGCGTCGACGACGAGGCGCGCCGGGAGCGCGGCCGAACGCCGAAGGTGAGCACCGTGATGGCTGTTTGCCAAAGAGTCGAGAAACAAAAAGCCCGCACTTGGCGGGCCTTTCGTTTGATGCCGCGGCGTCACCTCAACCGCGGTGACGCTTCTTCGCACGTTCCGGCTTCTTGCGCGCTTCCGGTTTCTTGGAAGCTTCCTTGGACGCGGCGGGCGGTGCGCTCGACCAGATCGACGGATCCAGGGCGGTGAACGCCTGCGTGCGACCGGCCTGCTGATCCGGGGTCTGCGCCGGTGCATCCTGCACGGGCAGGAACACGCGGTAGATCTGGTCGTCGTCGCCCACGCTCGGCAGCGACGCAAGCTGGTTGTAGGCCGGCGCAGTCGTCTCGTTGTACTTGTAACCGTGCGTGCCGGCGTAGGCTTCCAGCGCCTTGACCATGAATTCCACGCCGCTCTCGCCGGTCCACGAAGCAGCCAGCACTTCTGTGGCGGGCATCATCGTGGCGCGAACGTTGGCGTTGATGACCAGGCGATTCAACTTGTCGAGGCTGCCGGGCGCGGGGCCATTCTCGGCTGCGGCGCCCGAGGAGGAAGCGGATGCAGGAGTCTCCGCGCTGGCTGCCGAAGCCACGCTCGCAGACGACGCCGGCTTCGCCGAAGCAGGCGGAGCGAGCGCGTCGGCACCTGTCGGCGGCGGCGGCAACTTGGTCAGATCGTAGTTCTTGCCGTCCACTGTGAGCGAGGTGCTGCTGATCGGCACCGCCAGATCGAAGATGAAAGTGGTATCGCCCCACTCGGTGCGGATGGTGGTGGTCGGACCCGCCGCCTTCACGCCCAGCTTGGCCATCGCCGCCTGGATTTCCTTCATCGCTGCGGCCTTGGCCGTGTCGATGTCGTCCACGGTGCGCGGCGCCTTGGTGGAAACCAGCAGCACCGGCGTGGCGTCCGTGCGGTACAGGCCCGGATCGACCTTGCTGTAATCGACGTTGGCGATGCCGGCCAGCATGTTCTGCAGCGAGCCGAGGCCATACTGGATCACGGTGGAGGGATCGCCGTGGATCCACAGCTCCGAATAACGGTCGATCAGGTTCCAGCCGTAATCCACGTCATACGACCAGGTCACCGTGCTGACGCGTTGGCTCTGCTTCGGGGCAACCTCCAGCGTGAACACCTTGTTCTTGCCGTGCCAGTCGTTGGTGAGGTTCCAGGTGACGGTGCTCTTGTTGGCGATGTCGATGTTGCCCGACTTGTTCACGAGCGTGCCATCGCCGATAGCCTTGTTGCCTTGCCAGTTGAGGGTCGCGCCGGGGCCGTAGGCAGGGCCGGACAACGTGAACTTGACGCCGGGATCGAGTGCCTTCAGGCCCGCGCCCGTGGAATCGTCGAAACGCCTGAAGTTGTTCAGGACGTCATAAATGTGCTGGGGGTTGTGACTGATCTCGATCGAGCGCTGGATGTGCCCGTGGCTGGGCAGGAAAACTCCCACGATCACGGCCAGGATGAACACGATGATCAGGGCTACGACGAATTCGAGCACACGGGTCATGCCAGGAATCTCCGGACGGCTTGTTTGCTTGGTCGGCACCTGCCCCACAAGGGCCGGCAGGTACCACGTCAATGCAGTAAACGTGAATCGCGGATGGTAGCGGCTTCGCTGCGTTCGCGCCATGCCCCGAAAGTATGCCGCGCGACCGCCAACCCTGAATGGCCGTGGCGGGTTGCGCAGCACGCCAAGCGGCGATTCCTAAACTATCCCGAGTTCCAGCGCCTTCAGGACCGCGCGCGTGCGGTCGCGCACGCCGAGCTTGGAAAGAATGTTGGAAACATGGTTCTTCACCGTGCCTTCCGCCACCTTCAGCGAATTGGCGATTTCCTTGTTGCTGTAGCCGCCGGACATCAGGCGCAGGATTTCGGTTTCACGATCGGTCAGGGGGTCGGGCTGGCCGAGGCTGCTGAACTGGTTGTTGATGCGGTTGACACCAGCCAGCAGGCGCTGCGTCACCACCGGCGCGATCAGCGAGCCGCCGCCGGCGACGGTTTTCACCGCATCCACCAGTTGTTCGAGCGACACATCCTTCAGGAGGTATCCGCGCGCACCCGCCTTCAGCCCCGCGAGCACCAGTTGGTCGTCATCAAAGGTGGTGAGGATGATGGTCGGCGGTACCTTCCCGCGCGCGGAAAATTCGTTCAGCACGTCGAGGCCGCTCTTGCCGGGCATGCGCATGTCCAGCAGGACGACATCCGGCTTGACCTCGGGAATCTTCTGCAACGCCGCGACACCGTCGCTGCACTCGGCCACCACCTGGATTTCGGGCGACAGCTCAAGCAGCGAGCGTATGCCCTGGCGCACCAGCGTCTGGTCGTCCACAAGACACACCGAAATCATGCAATCCCCTCCAACCTTCGATTCACTTGAATTCGATGTCTGGGGACATCGGTCGTTCGACGCTCTTCAAACAGCGTGTTCCATAGGCAATGACGCTTCCAGGATGAAGCCCTGGTTGCGCTGCGTTTCGATGTCCAGCTTGCCGCCCACCTCGGCCAGACGTTCGCGCATGCCGTTCAGGCCGTTGCCGGGCTTGAACTCGATCGCGCCGCGGCCGTCGTCGCTGGCCTTCAGCACCAACTTGCCGCCCTCGCCTTCCTCGAAACGCAACCACAGGTTGCGCGCGCGCGCATGCCGCACCGCGTTGGTGATGATTTCCTGAGTACAGCGCAGCAGCACCTGCGCGCGGCGCGAATCGGCCACCGCGAAACGCGGCGGCAACTCAAGATGGACTTCCAGGCCCGGCACGCCTTCGGTGAGATCGCGCAAGGCGTCGGTCAACTGGATGCCTTCGTCGTCGCGCAACTCGCTGACTACTTCGCGCACGTCGGCAAGCAACTGCTTGGCCGTATTGCGCGCGCGGGTGACATGGTCGGACGCGGCCTGGTTCACGACCAGATGCCCAGCCACCTCGAGGTTGAGGCTGAGCGCGGTGAGGTGATGGCCGACCAGATCGTGCAGTTCGCGCGCGATGCGCATGCGTTCGGTCAGCCGGCTGGATTCCGCCAGCAACGCGCGCGTGGCACGCAATTCGGAATTGAGGCGCCGCTGCTCTTCGCGCGCATTGGCCTGCTGACGCACGACTTCGGACGCGATGAACACGATCACCGAATTGCCGAAATACAAGCCCGCCTGCAACACCGCGCCGCCCAAGGTGAAACGCGGAAATGCCCAGGTGGCGAACACCGCGATGCAACCGACGTTCTGCAGCACCAGCCACCCGAGCGCTGCCGGCAACGGCAGCAGCCAAGGCAGCACCATGCCAACCACCATCAGCAGCAGCGCGCCCACGCCGCTGGCGCTGAACCACGAAATCGCCAGCGCGGAACCGGTGAGCACCAGCAAGCCAAGCAGCTTGACGCTCCAGTAGCGGCGCGACTCGAGGTTGCGCGTCAGCAGCCAATAGACCACACCGAAAACCGCGTAGCTGGCCGCCCACAACAGGATGTCGGTATGGTTTTGCGCGTGCAGCGCGCGCGCCACGTGCACCGGGTTGCGGCCTTCGGACAGGCTGCTCGACATCCAGTCGCGCTGAATCAACGGCACGCCCACACAGGCGTACGTGATGAACCCTGCGAAACGCAGCAGGGCGACATGGCTGATCGAGAGGCGTCGCACGCGCCGATCATAACCGAGCCGGGCCGCGTGGAGCCGGCCGCCGAAGTCCGCGTCGCGACGGCGGCTGGTGGCGTGCGATAATGGCCCGATGATGGCGGCCGAAACGGCCAACCGCAATCCGGAAGCAAAGCTACACACCATGACGCTGACGCCGAACCTGATCCTCCGCGACGTGCGGGCGAGTGATCTCGCCGCCGTGATGGGCCTCAACAATACCGCCGGTTCGTCCATCCTGCCGATGGACGCGTCGCAACTGAACCACCTTTACCAGCACGCCGATTATTTTCGTGTCGCCGAGGTGGACGGACATCTGGCCGGCTTCCTGATCGCGCTGCAGCACACGACCTTGCATGCCAGCTCCAATTTCCAGTGGTTCCGCGGCCACTGCGAGCGCTTCGTGTACATCGACCGGGTCGTGATCGGCGACCTGCATCGCGGCCACGGGCTGGGCCGCACGTTCTATGCCGACGTGCAAAGCTACGCGGAAGTGCGCTCGCCCCATCTTGCCTGCGAGGTTTTCCTGGAACCGCGCGATGACGTGGCCGTGCTGTTCCACGGCGTCTTCGGTTTCCACGAAACCGGCCAGCAGGTGATGCCAGAGTCGGGGCGCCGCGTCAGCCTGCTGCTCAAGGCGCTCGATTGCTATCCGTTCGTGTGCGATACCTATCCCGATGGCCTGCCCGCACTGTCGTGGCTGACTCCGCGCGACTTGCCGGATGGCGAGCCGCAGCTGCGCGCGGCGGGCCAGGCGTGAGCGCGCGTCCGTCCGGCGCCAGCGCCGAAATCCTGGAAGCCGCCGACCTGCGTTTCGGGCAAGTCGGCATCGCCAATGTGCGCGTGCGCAGCACCGACCCCGTCGCGCTGCGCGCCGCCATCGAAATGCGCGTGCGCGAGGCTCCCGCGCTGTTCGAACGCGCGCCGGTGGTGGTGGATCTTTCTTTCCTGTCGCCGCAACCCGGCGACGATGCCGTGCGCGCGCTGCTCGACGCGGTGCGCGGCGCCGGCATGCTGCCGGTTGGATTGGCCTACGGCGACGAAGCCACCGACGAACTGGCGCGCCGGCTTGAGCTTCCGCTGATCGCGAAATTCCGCGCGCAGTACGAGCGTGCGGAGCGCACGGCCTCGAACGACGAACCTGCGCTCCGCGCCGCGGCTACTGCGCAACCGGCGGCAACCGCGCCGGCCGCAGCAGAGCCCATCACCGCCCTGCAGCACCATCAGCAGGTACGCACCGGCCAGCAGGTTTACGCGCAAGGCTGCGATCTCGTCGTGGTCGGCACAGTGGCGAACGGCGCCGAAGTGCTGGCCGACGGCAATATCCACGTGTACGGCGCCTTGCGCGGCCGCGCTTTCGCCGGCGCGTTGGGCGACAAGGCGGCACGGATCTTCTGCGGCGAATTTTGCGCCGAGATCGTTTCGATCGCCGGCCATTACCGCGTGTTCGAGGAACTGCCGAAGGAATACGCAGGCAAGGCCGTGCAGATAAAACTCGAACAGGATCGTTTGCAGATCGCGCGCCTCTAGACAGCCAGGCTTTGACAAGGTATTCAGGCGCGGCCCGAATAATCGAGCCGGCACTCCACCACCCAGCACCCACGGAGCCATCCTTTGACCGAAACCATCGTCATCACTTCCGGCAAGGGCGGCGTCGGCAAGACCACGACGTCCGCCTCGCTCAGCGCCGGCCTCGCGCAGCGCGGCCACAAGACCGCGGTCATCGACTTCGACGTCGGCCTTCGCAACCTCGATCTCATCATGGGCTGCGAACGCCGCGTGGTGTACGACTTCGTCAACGTGATCCAGGGCGAAGCCGCGCTGAAGCAGGCGCTGATCCGCGACAAGCGCCATGACAATTTGTATGTGCTGGCGGCTTCGCAAACGCGCGACAAGGACGCGTTGACGCAAGACGGCGTCGGGCGCGTGCTGGATGAATTGAAGCAGGACAGCTTCGATTACATCGTGTGCGATTCGCCGGCCGGCATCGAGAAAGGCGCGCACCTTGCGATGTATTTCTCCGACCGCGCGGTGGTGGTGGTCAACCCGGAAGTCTCCAGCGTGCGCGACTCCGACCGCATCCTGGGACTGCTTTCATCGAAGACGCAGCGCGCCGAAAAGGGACAAGGCCCCGGCGCCCAGCACCTGCTGCTCACGCGTTACAACCCGGTACGCGTCGAAGCCGGCGAAATGATGAGCGTCGGCGACGTCGAGGAAATCCTCGGGATACCGGTGCTGGGCGTGATTCCGGAATCGGAGAACGTGCTGGCGGCCTCCAACTCCGGCGTCCCGGTGATCCACGATGCCGGGTCGATCGCCGGCCAGGCCTACGCCGATGCGGTGTCCCGTCTGCTCGGAGAAGACGTGTCGATGCGATTCGTTGATGCGCCGAAGAAGGGATTCTTCAAGCGCATGTTCGGGACATGAGGAGGTCGCAATGAGCCTGCTGGATTTCCTGCGCCCGCGTCCGAAGAACACCGCCAACATCGCGCGCGAGCGCCTGCGCATCATCGTCGCGCAGGAACGCGTGACCCGCGACGGGCCCGATTACCTCCCGCTGCTGCGCAACGAACTGCTGGAAGTGATCCGCAAATACGTGCACGTCGGCGCCGAGGCGGTGCAGATCAACCTGGAACGCAGCAGCGAAGGCGAGGTGCTTGAGTTGTCGGTTGCGTTGCCGGAAGCGGGAGCCGCAACTGGCACCCGCGGCTGAGAAACGGTTGGCCAGGACGACAGTGTCTCCCAAGAGCCATTCCCCTCGTCGCGCTGCGCGCGCGTTCGCTTTCGCTCCGCCCTTCGTTCCGAAGGGGGAGGAAAACCACACCCCCTTCCGCAGGAAGGGGGTCGCGACGAAGTCGCGGGGGGATGAAAGCGCGCTGGCCCACGACGTCCTTCGTCTTGCCGGCATCGGCTTCGAAGCGGCCGCCACCCTGCTCGCGCAGCATGGCCTGGAACTGGTGCGCGTGGACGACAATCAACCGATTCCCGGCAGCTTCTGGGGCGAGCCCGAAGCGGGCGTGATCGCATCCAGGGTTTACGCGCGCGCCGACACGCCGGTGCACTCTTTGCTCCACGAAGCCTGTCATCTGTTGGTTGCCGCTCCTGGGCGACGCGCGTCGATCCACACAGACGCCAGCGATTCGCTGGAAGAGGAAGACGCGGCCTGTTACCTGCAGATCGTGCTGGCTGGCGATCTGGCCGGCTTCGGACGCGAACGCGCGCTGGCCGACATGGATGCGTGGGGCTATTCGTTCCGGCTTGGCTCTGCGCGTGCGTGGTTCGAACAGGATGCCGAAGATGCGCGCGTGTTCCTGAAAGGGCGCAGGCTCCTGCCGGCCTCGGCTTGACCGCACGCCGCAAAGCCCGGCTACCATATGCCGACACGCAAGGGAGATGGCATGCCTCCCCGAACCGCCGCGTCAAGTTTTGCGGCTGATGATGCCTACGCCACCGGGATTCCGGCGCGTAGGTGTTGCGTCCCAACAAAGCGCAGCGCGCGCGCGGTTCCCGACCACCTTTCAATGGAGTCGGATAGTCGACATGCTGATCTACGCCCTGCTCGCCACCGGTTGCGGTGCCTTCCTCGGCGCATGCCTGCGCTACCTGTTCGGACTCTGGTTCAACCCGA
>Ga0207707_10000495_pt1 | contig 40474 bp, 74 predicted proteins | sample KBSC83BmetaG_FD_184336 | JGI IMG/M metagenome (GOLD analysis project Ga0207707, IMG submission 184336) | Corn rhizosphere microbial communities from Kellogg Biological Station, Michigan, USA - KBS C8-3B metaG (SPAdes) (version 2) | ecosystem: Host-associated > Plants > Roots > Rhizosphere ... | reverse complement strand
GTCGCTGTGAGCGTGGTTGGGGGTGTCTCCCCCTCCGTTACCAGGCTCGGGACTGTGCTCGTCTGACCCGTTGCCGTTGTTGCTTGGCTCGTTGGGCTGCGTTGCCTGCTCTGGCGGCGTCTCGGCGGTTGCAGTGGCCGTGCGCCAGCCCTGGCAGGTAGCCGCGTCGGTCTGGTGTGTGCGGGAGGTGCCATCGGCTTGCCCTGTCGCCTGGTAGGCGTTCCGGGCCCAGCGGCCGGCCGCAGTGGGCGCATGGGTCGGCGGGTGTGGCTTGTCGGACTCGTTGGTCACGGAGTCGGCGGTGTTGGGGGCTGGCGTAGTCCCGTGCGCGTTGCTTGGCGGCTGGGCTGCCCCGGTCTGCGGTACGGAAGCGGTGGGCCATCGGTCAGCCTGTCGGGGCGGGTTCCGGGTGGAGGGTCAGCCAAGCAGTACAAGCAGCAGTGACAGCACGGTTGCAGGCGTCGCTGATGACGTCAGGGGTCCAGCCGTTGTCGTCGGAAATGGCTACGGTGACGCCGCGTTCGTCGTCTTCGGTTCCGATCGTGACCGTCACCTCGGGCATGACGTCTCCGATCCGATCATCGTGCGCGGCTGCGGGAAGTCCTCGATCAGCTCGTTCAGCCGTTTCTCCGCGATGTCTTCCAGCGTCTTGTTCTCGTCGCGGCGGGCTTGGCGGAGTGAGGCGAGAGCGGCGGCAAGTTTGTGTTCGCGTGTCTGGGTTGGCATCGCAGCCCCCGTAACGAACCCGGAAACGAGAAATGACCGCCTGCTGTGCGCAGAACGGCCAATGTGACATAAGGATTGCTCACGATCGCCGGTAAGGCAAGCCGCCACGCCCTTCGCGTAGTTCGGCGAGTCGAGTAGCCGAGCGGACGTCAATGTAGCGGCGACCTCGGACAGTTCTCGCCGTGAGCCGGCCTTCGGCTATCCAACGGCGCCAAGTGCTCGCCGGGATCTTCGACAGCATCTCGGCGTCATCGCAGGTGATCAGGCCGTCCGTGATGCGCCGTAGGCCCGAGGTCACGACGGCTCGCACTTGGCCGCGAAGGGGTTGTCGGCTTCGATGCGGTGCTTGACGAACGAGCCATCCTTGCGTGTCTTTGTCCAGCGCCCACAGTCCGGGCACTTCTGCGAGTGCTCTCGACCCCAGCCTTTGTCCCGGCCAGCCGAGGAGTTTCGGCGCGTTACTGGTTGCGATCGGGGGTTCAGGTGTGCGTGCTTGATCGGTGGCAATTTGTCGATCAGAACCACAACGTCGCCGACCGGAGTGCCCGAGCCGGTGCAGAGGCTCCCGTCCTTGTCGCGGTGCGCCCGTCGCCGCTTGCTCTTGGGAGTGAGTGTGACCACGCGGTGACAGGTCGGGCAGGCGTCCTGGGCGAGACGCCTTCTCTGGCCTCGGTAGATTCGGGCGCCCGATTTCGTTGCCATCTCAGGCGCATTCCCCGAAGTCCGCTAGTGCCACGAGCGTGATCGGTCGGGTCTGGCCGCAGCGGTCGCAGGTCAGCCGCCCCTCGTCGCCTTCCCAGCCGCCTCCAGTGAGCAAAGCCCTAAGCTTCCCGCCGCAGGGCAGGTTGTCGTGGGTAGTCATGTCGCAGGAGGTCACCGTCTGACAGGCGAGCCCTGTGCGTTCGGTGAGGTCGATCTTCTGCCGCTTCGACGGGTAGGCGAGCTGTCTACAGCCGCGGGTGAGGCGGTCGAGGTTGCCGTAGGTGTCGTCCACGTCGTTCTGGTCCGCGATCCAGTCGAGTTGAGCCAGCAGCCATGCCGCTATGGCGTTGATGGTGTCCACGGTCGGCAGGTCGATTCCGCGGGCTTCGGCGACTTCGTGGGCCATCCGCCAGCATTCGGCCTGGATCTCATCCCGTGCTTCGACCACGTTCTTGTTCAGGTTCACGCCGCCGGCGACCTGGGAGTGCTTCGCGTGCCCGCCTTCGTTGTTCGGCTTCTCGGAGGAGGTCAGAGCTTGGCCGAGCTCGTCGTAGATGGACGGGAGTTCGGCGATCATCTGCTCGAGACGGGAGTAGTGACCGGCGCACAGCCAGCCGCTAGAGGCACGTCGCGGCCTGTCCGGGTCGTTGAAGTGCGGCAGCAGGCAGGGAGCGTCGCCGCGCTGCACCCATTTCGGCGGTTCGAACGTGCCGCAGCGGCAGGGGTCGATTCTGCCGTCCCGCAGGTTCCAACCCCTGCCGCCGCAGTCTTTGCATTCATCGCTCATCAGGCTGCCTCCACTGTGCTAGCCGACCGGCGGGAATCGGGCCGTGAAGGGCGGCGGAGCCAGTAGGAGCCGTTTCGCGACGTGAATCGGCGGTTCCCAGTCGTCTCGGGGTTCGTCGTCGCCGGGTTTACGGGCTGAGGTCACGACGGCCTCCGAGCAGCGATGACACGACGGGCGACGTTGGCATAGGAGCAGCAGGAATAGCACTCGCGCCAGTCGTTCCCGATTGCGGTACGCGCCCAGGAGACGTGAACCTTATGGAAAGCCTCGGCGACGTCCTCAGACCCGAGCGCCTTCCACAGCAGGTCGTACTGCACCATCGGGTCCGCCTCATAGGCGAGCCGCTGCTCCGGCGACATCCCTTCGAACCTGTCGAAAGGCTTGGCTTCCGTCACCGCGTTTTGGTTCATTCGCCGTCTCCTGGTTCTCTGGGTTTACGGGAGGAGCCAGGAGAAGAAGAAGTCATGACGCGGCCAGACGTTCAGTGATCCAAGCCGGATCGGTGCCGAACGCTTCGCGGAACGAATCCTCAAACGGCTGTAGCAGCGCCATATCGGGCTCGCCGAACTCGGCGTAATGGACCGCGTAGTCCCAGAGGCACTCCCGCAGCAGGTAGCCGCGCTGCTCGGCTATCAGGCCGTCATCGTCGTAGGCGTAGAAGCCGGGAATCGCTGAGGTTCCGGTGTCGTCGGCGCGGCGCAGTCGGTCCCAGATGAACTCGTTGTCGCAGCATGGCTCCGGGCACTTGACTTGCTGGCGGAGCCACGCAACGGCGGCGGCACGGTCACCGTAGAACACGGGCGCTTCAACGACGTCCGACCAGCCGATGTACCGCTCGGTGTCGCGGTCCTGTCGCAGCAAGTATGACGGCATCAGTTCTGCCTTTCCTTCGCTTCCGGGTTCCCTTCAAGGTCAATAACAGGCGGGGATGGGCGAAGAATGGTTCGCGCCGGGTTCCACGTCATCGGTTCCGGAATCGTCACGCCGCACTCTCGGACCACGGCATAGCCGTCAGTCCGCAGCATTCCGACCACTGTGTCGGCCACTGCGTAATCCCAATCGCTCGGGTCATGATGCCGCCGAACACCGCAGCCAACGCTCGCTAAGGCCCACGCCACCGCGTCCACGTACTCGTCGTCCTCAGCTTCGGTGAATTCTCGCGGATTGCGCCCGTCTGCGCCTGTTTGGTCTTCAGGAAGGGAGGGACTAGACATCAGCGGTGACCTCCTCGATCCGCATGGACCATGCCAACTCGCCGTAATAGCGGGTCTGCCACTGTGCGCGATACCAGTACGTGCCGACCTCGGCCTCATGAGCGGCTACCTGATGGTCATGTCCCGCTTGGATGCCGACCCAGTAGTCATCAACCGGATCACCGGCCGCACCACACGGACACTCCCACCTGTAGCGCCTCATTTCACCGCGTCCTCTCGTCGTTGCTGGACCGCAGATATGGCCGCGCGGTGGTCAGCCTTTCGTCCGAATGCGCGGCGGTATCGCCACGCCTCGTAACGTTCAACTAGGCGAGTCAACAAACTCATTTTCCTGCTGTCTCCTTCGCTTGAACCCCAGCCATAGCTTTCTCGACACGTTCCCTGAAGTCCGGCGGCGGTGACGACACGTCACGGCGGAAGAATCCCTCCCGCTTCATCGGAATGGCATCGTCGTCGTCGTCGCTGTCGATGCGCTCCTGCCAGCAACAGGACAGTTCCCCGTTGTCGCGGACTTTGGCGTTACAGCCGTGCCTCTCACACCACACCGACAGGGATGCCGGCGTAGGGGTCGCGGGTGGTGAAGGCTGCTGTGGTAGGAGGTCGCGGTGAAGCATCGCCTCCGGCAGCCGAGCGCCGGGATTCAACGCGGTCTGTAGCGCGATCATCAGCACTTGGCCGGGGTCCGCGACGGTCTGGGAGAGCTTCGCGATCGCCGCGTCCACCCCTGGCTGGTCCCATTCTTGGCGGAGGTTGGCGAGGGCTCGGGCGAACGGGTGACGTACCGACTGGTGAAGGGTCACGACTCGGCCCGCTTTTCGAGCAAGTCGTAAGCCTCGAGGTAGCCGTCAGGGTGCGGTGCGAGCTCGTCGAGCCTGTCGATCACGTCCTGCCAGTCGTTCTCACCGATCTCCGGGTAGTCACCCCACTCGACTTTCTGGGCGGCGTCGTACAGGACCGCCTGGGCAACCGTGTCGATTGCTGCGGCCACCTCGGGGCTTTGCGCGTTAGCGCGAGCACCACCAACCGCTGAAACCTCGGAGTTCATGGACGGGCCTCGCGCGTCAACTTAGGCGATGGTCTGAGCGGTAGTGGTTGGTTGGTTTTACCTGTCAGCGAGCGAAGCGAAGCGGTGTCCTGTCCTGACTTGACTTGTCCTGTCATCAGACAGGGAACTAGCGCGGAATTCCTCACTGTTCCGCCACCTTTCCGTCCGGAACTTCATTGGAAACTGCGCGGAGCAACGCTTTACGATCGCGGTCTTGCTTGCGGACCATTCCTGCCTCTTCGGCGGAACGGTTCCACTTCAGCCACGACCGGACGACGTAGCCGCCGTCTGCCCTCTCCCAGATGTGGAGGTCTGTTAGCGCCCTGATGCGGGGTTTCACGTTGCGGAGCCCCACGGCAATCAGATCAACTTGCCGGTCGGTGATGTAGCCGTTGCTAGGTGTCTCAGCACAGAACGCTAGGGAGCGGCAGAACAGCACTTCAGCGGCTTCGCCGGCAGCCATGATCGCGTCATCGCGGTAGTAGGTAGCGGACAGCTTCGCGTAGGGGCCGAGCCGCTTACGTTTCGGTGTATCGGTCATGAAGCCAGCCTCCGCTTCTTGCGGAGCCGCTGTGGTTTCACGGATGTTTCACGGCGCTCCGCCTGTGGAAACTCGGCCACCCGGTCGTGCAAGTCCTCGAGGTAGGCCATCCACTCGGCAGTAGGACCACGATCCGTGCGGACACGAGGTAGACGTTTCGTGAGGTACTGCTCGCGGTCGAGCTCGTCCATCAGGCGATCCACTTCTTGTGCCGATAGTGGGCGACACGGCAGTGAAGGCAAGGGGCGCGGTGAAGCCTCAAATGCTCCCGATAGCCGGCCTCGGTGCCGTGTTCAATCTGAATGCGATGTGCGACGCGGCCTTGGATGATCTGCCCGTCAGCGGTGAACTGCCGCCAGTGGTCGCAATCGGCGCAGCAGGCGCCGTAGTAGTAGGCGCAGTCCGCCTCAGTCCGCTCGCAGCGACCACACCGCGGCCCCGGGCTCACACCCATCTGATGCGTGACCCGTTGTTCCCGGTTCCGGTCGTATAGGGCCGGGACAGAAATACGCGGTGAAGTCATGCGGTCCACCTACTTGACAACCGTATTACAGTTCGGGCATGATCGGTATTACACAACGACCCACGGGAGCCAGCATGACCACCACAGTCCTGATCGACGGCGACACCAACCTCCGCCAGTTCATCGGCCGTCAAATGGCGTTCACCACCTACGAAGGTCAGACGCTGGTCGGGACCGTGGAGTCCTTCGAAGGTCTGCGGCCGATCATCCGCTTCGACAGCGGCAAATGGGCCTACGGCGACTGTGAGTGGCTTCCCGGTAAGGGCTTCGAGTTGGCGTTCGCCGATGCCGCGCGGTAACCCGACCCCTATCCGCTCTGTGCGCGTCCCTGACGACCTGTGGGACGCGCTACAGGCGTTGGCTGAGGTCCGCGGCGAAACACGCTCCGACCTCGTTGTGGAGGCGTTGCGGCGGTACATCAAACGCCCGCCGAAATCTGTCTGACCCTGTAGGGCTGACGGGAGAGGAGAAGTCACGAGGCGGCTCCGATGTCAGCCGCGGTTAGTTCACGCCGGCACTCGCCACAACGGGCGATCGTGTAGACGACTGGGTAGAAGTCGCTTGGGGTCGAACTTTCTAAGGCGCTGGTGACGGCTACGGCGGTTCCTTTGCTGCAGAACGGACACCACGCGGCGGGATCTGTCTCAAGCATGTGGAGCGTGATCTTGACGGTCATGCTGCCGCCTCAACCTGCGCCAGGATCTGCTCACCCAAGAACTCGGTGTAGACCGGCGGGATCGACAGGAAGCAACCTTTCTCGGTCATCCACGGTGTACGGAGAAGGGAGCGGAGAACGTCGAGATCCTTTGGGACGTAACCGCCTTTGCGGACCTCTCGGGCTTCGGTCTTGTCCCGTCTCGCACCGCCATACGCGCCAGCGACTTGCACCCGGCGGTCATGGGGCAAATGAGGCGGTGTCATGACCGCGGCGTTCGACTCAAACAGTCGATGACGGTCCATCACCAGCGAGGTCCCGTCCGTATCGGTTGCGGATAGATCGAACATGCGCCCACATAGCAGGACCGGGTTCTCAAGCTCGGACTTCGCATCCTCCACGTTCTCCAGGACGTACCAGCCGCCGGTTTCACGCAAGGCGGCGCGGGTGACAGCAATCAGCCGCTCATACCGCTCCAGGCGGTCAGGGATGGCCGCCGTCCCACGGGTGTATCCGGTGCAGGGCGGGCTGGCGTGCTTAACCGGGAACTCCCAGCCCCACGCAAGCAAGAACTCGAGAGCGTCGGCCTCGACACATTCGAAGGGGTACTTCTTAAGCCGTCTCGGGTCGGTGTCCACACCAAACACGTCGAAGCCGGCGTCGTAGTAACCCTGCGCGGCCCCGCCCTCACCGCAGAACAGATCCAGCAGTCTCGGCCTCACCGCTGTCCTTCTTCCTGGGTGAGAGCCGAAAGAGCCGAGATGTCAACGGCGTTGAGCAGCCGGTCGGGGGCGGTCACACGGCACCTCCGACTGGTCCCATAAGCGCGTCATAGTGCTCTCGACAGAGAGGGACCTGGCCTTTTTGAGCCTCACCTTTTTCGTCGGCGATTTCGCATTCCACCCACACCACAGCGAGCGCAGGGCCGCACGTGTAGCCGATGCAATGACCCACCATCAGAACACCAGCAGCGGCATGGACGGGGCAGTCCGGGTCGTTCTCGCGATCGACGTTCTCCGGGTGGAAGCGGTCCGGGTCGCTGTAGTCAACGACGTAGTACGAGCAGGAGCACTCAAGCTCCGTCACCGCCGCGTCTGGTTGGTCTGGGACGGGAGGAGCGGGCGGTGAATCAAGGGTCGGTTTCTCGCAGGCATGCCCAGCCGAAGTGCAGAGTGCATGGACGGGCACCTGCTGCGCGGTGCAGTCAGGACAGTTCCCGTTGCTGCACGGTCCGCATCGGGTCACCGCCATTTCGCACCGTCCTTCGTGTCACGGATGATCCCGGCCACGCACGCCGTATTGACGGCCACGCACCACGCCAGCCCGAAGATCAGCCCGAACAGGTCGTGGATCAGCAACAGCGGCAGCCAACCGATCACCGCCGTCCATACGAGCCGCTCGACTAGGCCGACCGCCGGTTCCCACTTCTCCTCGCTCACCGCGTCTGGTTGGTCTGGGACTACAGGGGAGGTCACGACTGCCACCATTCGGGCTTGCAGACGGAGATGCGGTCGATGAGCCGCACGAACGTCCTGCCGTCGCTGACGATCGAGACGTTGCGGGTGCCGTACTCGCCACCGAATGTGCGCTTCACGACGCCGAGCGAATACGGAGCGCCGTTGTCGTCCTCGGCGAACTTCACCTGCATCCCTGGCAGTTGCGTCGGGCAGATCTCGTAGCCGAGCATCCCGAGCCCGCAGGCGCAGATGACACCGCCGTCCAGGTAATGCCACGGCGCGTGTTCGTCCGCTTCTGGTGCTTCTGGGGTAGGTGCGGTGCCGTCAGCCATTCGAATCACCTGTCATCACGCAGCCGTCGTCGCAGGGCTCGTCGGTCCCCGCACCGCAGTGCGGGCAAGGACGGATGTGTGAGGAGCCGCTCTCGTCCTCGTAATCCGGGTCGTAGGGCCGACCGTCAAGGCGCGGATCGTAGGAGCCGAACGACTTACCCCGCTCAGTCAAATCCAGCGGTGCTGGGGTAGGTGCGGTGGGATCAGGCATCGACAACCTCGCAATAATCGAGACGGCAACCGACGTGCGGACATTCAGCGAGGCCGAGCCGCCAGACCCATCGCCGCAACGTCGTTTTCACGGCGCATTTCGCTTCTCGGGGTGCGGTGGGATCAACAGTCACGACGACACCGAGATTCGTGAGACGAGCGGCGGGCTGTTCTCGGTGTAGTCAGGATTGGCGTCATGGCACCGCCGCAGATGGTCTGCCAGTTCAAGAGTGAGGTCGAGATGTGTGTCTGCCCACTCCTGCCGTCCGACCGGCTTGCCAGTGGTTGCGATCCAGTCGCACATAGTCATCGGGCATTCGACCCGCGCTGGTTTGTACGTCCGCCGAACGCTCATTTCGCTGTCACCGCGCTCTCGTCACTCATGGCTTGGCCTCTCCTGTAGGGCGGGAACGCGATGTCTGCGTACTCGCCGTCGCGCAGGTTCAGCAGCGGTGTGCAGCGACGTTCGGGGCACAGCCAGGGCCGGTCACCGATCGACCTCGGTGCTTCTGGGGTAGCCGGGTCAGGCATTGGCGGTGACCTCCGTCCAAGGCGAGATCGTGCGCTGCACAACGCGGTGAGGGCCGCAGCGGCGGTGCGTATCCACGCCGTCCAGGTACGACGCGAAGCGGGCCGGGTCAGGAATGTCCAATGGGGCCGTCGTCCAGCCATCCGTGCATCTCACTGCGTACTCCGTCGTTGCTGGGGGGCTGGTCGGTGCGGTGCGATCAACAGTCACGATGCGGCCTTCACGATCAACAACACGACGACCATGACGACCGACGCGGTGACGACGATGCGCCCGCCCGCAACGAGCAGCGGATGGTCGATGATCGGCACCAGCCAGCCAAGCGAGCCGTTGCGGTCCACGCCGTCGTTGCACGGTCCAGGTCGGTGCTCCTCACCGCACAGCGCGTGATACATCGGGCGGGTACGGCTCAACAGCAGCCAACCTCTTTTCACCGCGTCACTCATTGGTCTTGGCCTCTCCTGTAGGGCGGGAAGCGGTGTCACGAGGTCACCGCCCACTGAATGAGCGCGACGACGCCAGTCAGCGCGAAGATCACCGCGAACATGGCTGCCACGCAGATCGTCAGCAGGCCGACCGCCGTCTCGTGAAAGCGCGGCCTACTCACGTCCCGTCACCGCCTCCGGCTCTCCTGTAGGGGCAGAACGAGCGGCGGAACGGGCGAGGTCATATCGGCGTTGCCGCTCACGGGTGCAGGTCTTGCAGCGCCGCTTGCCACCCGAGACGTAGGACGTGTTTTCAGGTGTGAACTCGTGGCCGTTGATGCAGTGGGTCTTGGCCGCGTTCACGGCGGTGTGACCGACGCCGCGCAGGATGTTCGTCCGGTTGGTCACCGGCTCCAAGTGCCACGGGTTGACGCACCAGCGGTTGCGGCAGAGATGGTCGAGCACCAGGCCGTCAGGGATCGGATGGCGGTAGAGCTCGAACGCCACACGATGCGGGGCGAGGTTGCGCTTGCCCTGACTGAGAATCCCGTAGCCGTGAGTCGTGAACGAGCCCAGCCATCGCCAGCACGCAACGTCGTCAGGCCGATCAGATCGAGCATGGAAGGCTTCCCAAAGCGGTTCCGGCGTCACGACTGGACACCCCCGTTGCGGATCAGGGTCGCGGCAAGGTCCATCCAGCACGACGCCTCATAGTTCGTTGCCGATGCTTCAAGCATTTCGGCGAAATGCTCCGCGACAAGGGCGATGACCTCGCGAGTCAGATCCTCAAGTTCGTCGGGTGGGCGCTGCCCTCCGGCGTAGCCGAACGTCACGTTGTCGATGGCTTGCGCTACGCGGTCCTCTAACGTCTCGGCCATTTCGTCACGGCTTGGCAGCGGGCTCACCGCGCACCCCCACAGACGGACAGGTTGGGCACCCGGTGGTCGAAAGCTGGGAGGTTGGTACCAACCCGGATAGCCGGCCTGTCACCCGAGATAGGAGCGGCGGTGATCGCGTCGATAAGACCAGCGAAGACGTGATCGTGGGCTATCACAGCCGCCGCCTGGGTTGCTGCGGTTTGGCATTGCGGAGAAGGACGGTGGGAGTTGGCGACCGCGTGCCTGACGTCGCCAAGGTTCAGGTTCGTGCCGATGGTCCCGCCGACGACACAGCCGAGAGTCAGGCCCACCAGCCAACTCGGGGCGGCGCTCACGATGCCTCCCGCGCGATGGAGTCGAGAACCGCGAGGATCAATCCAGCGTCGTGCGGTGAGGTCACCGCGAGCAGTTTGATCCCTAACGCTGCGGCCTCCATGTCGCCCGCCTTCAACGCGGCGCCGATGATCGCCAGCAACGACTCGCGGCTCCAAACCCCGTCTACTGTCGTCGCGTTCTTCTCACCGCTCACTGCTCCTCCACCTGACACCAGCCGATGACCCGGTACGACGCGGGCAACAGCGACAGCAGCCAGCCAACGACGGTCAGGTCAGCGGACACCGGCCCCTGTTCTTCCCCTAACAGGTGACCGGCGTCCGCCTTCCTGCGCTCCGGAAGGGAGGAACCGGAGCTGTCCAACACGCGGGGGCTCGCGTTGGAGATCATGCGGTGCCGACTCTCGGCAGCGACCAGCCCTGGAGGATCGCCTCGCGCGGGTGCTCAGTTGGACGGCGCTTGCCTGAGCAGATCCGGCTCAAATGCGCTGGATGCACGCCGAAATCGGGGGCGATATCTAGAAGTCGTTCACCATTCGCGCGGCGCCGGCGAACCTCGGCTACTTGCTCGTTCGTCAGCTTCGCCCTACCCGACGCTTCGTTGCGGGTGGAGGGAGCGCGTCCCTTCGCCACCATGTCAGCGGAGTTCTGGGCCGGACTACCAGCAAACAGGTGGGACGGCCGATAACAGGACGGGTTGTCGCAGCGGTGGCATACGTAACCGATTGGATAGGCGGGGACGGCAATCCCGATCGCAGCCATGACATTCCGCGTCACGACACGGCTTCGGATCACGGAAAGGGACGGGGCAATTACGCCGTAGCCCTTGGCCGACTTCGGCCCAGGCCAGAGCCAGCATGGGCCGTCGTTGGACGCCTCATCGGTGAAGACCCGCGCGAACGCTTCGCGTTGCGGCGTCAGCGAGTTCATCGTGCAGCCCCAACGCGACGAAGCGAGTACCCCTGGTCTATGGCCCAGCGGGGATTCTCGGTTATGAAGCGGTGGCAGTCGTGGCATAGCGGCAGCCATAACGCTTCGTCGAGCAGCAGCGAGCCGAGACGGCCCTGCATGTGATGGACTTCGGTTGCTCGCCTGTGGCAGCGGTGACAATGCGGCTTGCTTTCAAGAAAGGCGTTCCGCTGCTTCGCGTAGTCGCGTTCCTGTTTCGCCCGCTTCGGGCTGCGGCGCCTCACTCGCACACCTGCCCGACCCGCGGCCAGAACTGGTCTTCGAGCGCCTGAATCCCGTGGCGGGCGTTAGCGATCCGCGCACCCAGGTCGTTCGCGAAAAGGAAGTCCGGATACATCTCCAGGTGCAACATGGCTTCGTAGGTGAGCCGGACGGTCATGTTCTCGATCGCCTGGAAGATCAGGTCGAGGCTGTCTTTCTCGCCCGGCTGGGGGATGTCGTACTCGGGGGGGTCGTTCGGCTGTGTGGTCACGGCGCACCTACCGGGGCGGTGAGTTCGGCGCGGCGGTTGTCCACGAGCTGCTTCGCCTCACGGGCCACATCCCCGGAGATCCGGTTGGTGTTGAACGCCCGCTTCGCTTCGGTTTCGATGCCGTCGAGTTCCAGGACTGTGGTGGACAGGTCGACACGGGTCCGGATGTCGTCGAGGAACGCGCCCTCTTGCAGCCGTTCCTGCGCCGGACGTACAGCCCTCGCGTCGGCGGCTTTCGCGCCGTCGTCATCCTCACCGCCCGGAGCGATACCAGTCACAGCCGTCAGGCAGTAGCGACGGGCGTAACTTATTGCCGAACCAATCTGCTGCGAACTGGCACGAGACGGGTCGGGCAGCGGATATTGGCCGCCCGTTGACTCCCCTGAAACATGGGTCAGCGAGTAGTCGAGAACGAACCCGTGGTCGTTCATGGTCGGGCAGCAGACGAACGACAGGCCGAGCTTCGACAGCAGCGGCATCGCTTTCTCGGTGATCGTGGTCAGGTCGGCGTACTGATACGAGTAGTTGCCGGCGTCTGCGGTGTTGTCCTTACCGACGTGCGGGATGTCGGTCTGGAACTCGGCCAGAGCCTTCGCTAGTTCGCTCACGACGCCTCACCCGGCTCCCTCGTCAAAGGCCTGTCTGTCAAGGCGACATGCGACTTCTGACGGAACGGCACAACTTCGGCGTCGTCTCGTGGCTGGGTTCGGTCGGCGATCCAGGTGACGACCGTGAAGAACGCCAGGATCAGAACAGCCACTACAGCGGCGATCATGGTGTCGCCTCAACGAGGTGCCACACCAGCACGCCACCGGGAGCGACAGCCGTGCCGACGTGCTTCGTACCGGGCGGCATCTCGTGACCCGTCCCAACGACGGTAAAGGCGCGCTGGACCGTCGGGCCGTCCGTCTCAAGCGCCCAGAACTCCATCGTGTCGATGTCGCGGCAACCGACAGACAGGACGTGGCCGGATAGCGCAAATTCGTGGAAGCGGTCATCGACCGGAACCTTGTAGCGATAGATGCGGCTCACTTGGCACGCTCCGCTGCGACCATCGCGAGCAGGTCCGCATCCAACTGGGTGAACGACGGCAAATCTGCGAGCCGGTACGCCTCGTCTTCGCTGTAACCGGCGTGAACCAGCGTCGACCGGATGACCGCCTTGACTGCGCTGGTCTTCCGCTGCTTTTCGGTCGGTGGGGGGCTCCACCAGCGGTTCAGAAACCACTTCACGGCTGCACCTGCTCAGACAGGCGAATCTCAGCCTTCTCGAGGACGGCTTCAACGTCCTCGAACGTGGTGGCGGGGTGGTCGTTGAACATCGCGACGGAGGTAAGGCCCTCGGACTTGCGTACAGCGCGCTCCGGGAACTGCTCAGCGATTACCTCGCCAACAGCGGTGTACCAATCGCGGTCCCGGTCAAGCAGATAGCCGAAGCCGTTGCCCTCGGCGACCTGCCGCGCTCCGAGCATGCAGACCTTGCCGTCGCCGTTGGTGTACCAGCCCTTATGCCAGCCTCGCCGCCGTAGCACTTCCAGTGGTGTCGTCATGCCGACACCCCGACGATGTTCAGCCGCCGTGCCGCAGCGGCCAGCCCGGTATGCCAGAACACGACCGACGCCCCGTTCCTCGGCCTCTCAGCCATCGCATCCCGGTAGTGAGCCATCGCGTTCAAGGCGTGAGCCACGTTGAACTCGGAGGCGCCGGACTCGGCCAGCGTCAGGTTGGAGCGCCAGAACTCCTCCGGCACCCGAAGCGCGGTCTCAGCGAGAAGGTCCGTCAGTTCCGCGAGGTCTCTCACGCCCGCACTCCTCCTACTTGCAGCCGTCCTTCAGCGAAGTGGTCACCGACAGAAACAGCGGAAGCGGTACGGGCGTCGGCTTCGGCCTGAAGGTGATTCGCAGCAGCGTTCGCCAGAGTCGCGTGGGCCAGAGCCTTCGCGAGCATCGTGGCCGAGTCGTTCATCCCGTCGAACGCGGCCTGTAGGCAGTCCTCAGCCGCTTCGAAGTGGTAGTGGTAGTCCTTCACTTGCTTTCTCCCTTACAGTTGGTCTTGCTTTCTCTGAGAGGTCGTCCGTCACAACCGGGCGGCCTCTCGCTTTTGGTCAGGCGGAACGTCGTTGCTCGAAGGTGAAGCGGTCGGGATGCCGCTTGGCCCGCATCCGTTCACGGGCGCAGGTACGGCAGATCCGGTGGCCCTTGCGGTCGCGGCCCGTGTTCTCAGGCGTGTATTCGTGGTCGCGGGGGCAGTGGGTCTTGTTCAGCCAGAACTGGGCAGCCGTCGATCGGCGGGTGTTCTCGGCAGGCGTGACCGGTTCGAGATGGTCGGGGTTGACGCAGTTCCGGATCCGGCACAGATGGTCAAGGTGCAGCCCGTGAGGGATCGGCCCGACGAGCAGTTCGTAGGCGAGCCTGTGCGCTGACCATCTCCGCCGAGACGTTCCGGGGATGGTCAGCGAGCAGCGCCCGTAGCCGTAGTTGTCTGTCCCTGCGGTCCACAGCCAGCAGCCCGACTCGTCAGCCTGAATCCGCTCCTGCATGTGGGTGGGGAGGCGTTCCACGTCGTAGACCGGGAGCGCGAGACAGAGCTGCGATTCGCCGTAGATCATGCGGCCACGCCCTTAGCCATGTCGGGGAACCAGAGCCGGAGGGTTTCGGGGTGGACGTCCTCGCCGAAGCGGTCGTTGATCCGCATTGAGATCTGCCGCCAGGACTTGCCGGCGGTGCGCTGCTCGCGGGCGAACTGCTCTAGGCCGCCTTCGATGAGGTGGTCGAGCAGTTTCCGTGTTGCTGTTCTCCGTTCCACAATCGTGGAACATAGACCACGACAGTGACGGTGGCAAGGCGAAACGCCGTGTAGTTTTGCAAAATCGTTGGGAAAGTGAGACGCTCCACAAATGTCATCCACAGATGTGGACGCCACGGTCCCGGCTCAGACGCAGACCGTCGCGCCCGAGACGCCGGACGAAATCATCAGCGCTTCAGTGCGGAGCCTTCTCGCCCATCACGGGCTGAAGAGAACCGACGTGCCGAACCTCATCGAGGGCATGAAGAAGTCCACCCTCTACAACCGCCTCGGCGGAGGTGAGAAGTCGGCATGGGAAGCCCGCGAGGTTCAGGCACTCGCCGAACTATTCGGGCTTGAGGTCGGGCAGCTCTACTCAGGCCACTTCCAGGCCATCGACTCGCGGCTGGCAGGTCACCCCGTGAGACTTTCGCGGGAACACGAACCCGCAGGTCAGGACCGCTTTTCGGGCTCCGACATCGAGTTCCTGATTGACGCTGCTATCGCTACCTCAGCCGCCTAATTGATCTTCACTATCTCAGTTGCCTGGTTGCACACTGCAACTACCCAGGAGTAACTAAAGGGCATGCCGTCCGACCCGATCACCCGGTATGTCCAGTGGATGAGAACCAAAGGGCTGTCCACGTCGCTCATCGCCCGCCGCTCCTCAGTGCTCCGGGCAGCCGAATATCAGATGGGTGTCGGGCTACTGAAAGCCTCACCGGAGGACGTCACCCGGTTCCTCGCAGCGGAGCAGAAACGCGGACTGTCGGATGCGACCCGGCATATTTACGCGGGTCATCTGCGGACCTTCTACAGCTGGGCGATCCGGGCGGGACTGTCTAGACGGAACCCGGTGATTGGCGCCGCCGTCCCGAAACGCCCCCGCTATCTGCCTCGGCCTATTGCCGACCAGCAGTTACATCGGGCCTTCACCGCCGCTGAGCCCCGCACCCGGCTAATCCTGGCGCTCGCGTCGATGGCCGGGCTGCGAGCCGTGGAGATCGCCCGCCTGCGCCGGGAGGACATCATCGACCACGGCGACGAACCGTCGATCCTCGTCCACGGCAAAGGCGACAAGCCCCGAATGGTCAGCCTGTCCCCGCAACTGCTCGCCGAACTGCTCCGGTACGGGATGCCGAAACGCGGCCCCATCATCCGCAGGCTCGACGACGGGAAACACCCCGTGTCTCCGTCGCTGATATCGAGCGTGGCGAACCGGCACCTTCACGAGCTCGGGATCAGCGACACGCTGCACTCCTGCCGCCACTGGTCCGCAACAAGCCTCTACCGGGACACCCGCGACATCCGGCTCGTGCAGGAGACTCTGGGCCATTCCAGCCCCGCCGTCACCGCCATCTACGTCGCTTATTCCAGCGAGAAAGCCCCCGCCGCGATGGAACGGCTTGGGGTTCGGCTACTAGCGCCGATCGAGGCTCCTGCGACATGATCCGTTCCATGACACGGGGCTATCTAGGTGTGGTCGTCGTGATCGGAATGCTGGCGGGGTGCAGTTCGAGCGGCGTCCCATCCCAGATCACCTCACCACCGGACTGGGGTGTCCTGTCCACAGATTGCAGCGAAGGCCCGACCGCCCTGGCCGGCGAGGTGAAAGCCGCTTACGACGACCTGCGGGCGAACGGCCACCCGGAAACCTACCCGCAGCTCGAGAAGCATCTCGCCGCAGCGATCACGATTCACACGTCGGACTGCTCGGAGTTGATCGCGGCCTACCTGACGTTGCGGGACTCCTAGACAGCAAGAATCACCCCGCCAGCCCGAAGGCATGACGGGGTGAGAAGTGAGAGACTGACCGGGTGACGGTAGACGAGTTCCTGCGGCATGAGGCTCAGAAGACCGGGGCAGCGCTCATGCAGATCGACTTGCTGCGCGATCGACTCAAGGCGATCGGCGTCAGTAAGCAGGTCATTGATTTCGTAGAGAACAGCGCACCGGTCGAAGCGGTCGGGCTGATGCGAACGATCGCCGTGTTACCTCCGAGCGGCGTCAGGCATCTCAACGAATACGCGCTGAAAGACTGGCGTAGCCAGGAAGGTACCTTCGTTACATAAACCTGACCTCAACCGGTCCGGTATGAAGTCCTACGGAATATCCAGCCGTACCAGGCCAACAGCCACGTTTTAGCGCCGTACAGCAGCATTGCGGGCAGGATCAGGGACCAGTCGCGGTCGGTCACAGCAGCAGATCCCGTTCGAGCTCTAGGTCATGGATCGCGCTGCGAAGCGCCCGGTCGCGGGCGTCGTACTCCGGTCCAGCGTGGTGCCAGTCCTCGAGGAGTTGCAGTTCGAGCCGCAGGGTTTTGATCTTCTCGTTAAGGGTGCCAATATCCGGGTCTGGCTCCCCCGTGGTCATGGCCTAGTGGATGTGGACGTGATGCTGGATGAGAAGGACCAGGACGATCACGGCGATCGCGACGAGGAGCCAGACCAGCAGGACGTTCGCGGCGATGAACCCGGCGTCCCGTCGCTTGTTCTTCGGGGCGCTGTGGACGCCGAGGAACGCGAGGGCGGCGGTGCCGCCGGCGACCTCGAGGCCGTGCAGGGTCGCGGCGGTTCCGGTGGTCAGGGCGGTAAGGAGGTAGGCGGCGAGCGCCGACACGACAGCAGCCGCGATGGCCTTCGCCTTCTGCTCGAGCAGTGCCTTCATGGCTGGGTTTCCCTTCTAGGTGTGCAGATGGTCCGGATCTCCGATTCGCGGTAACGCCTATGCCCGGACGGCAAAGTGATCGCGGTCAACTGTCCGGTGCGGGCCCAGCGGGTGACGGTTTTCGGGTCGACCCGCAGAATCCGGGCGACCTCACCGGGAGTCAGCAGCTGCTCCCCGACCTGCGGGGGTGGCGAGATGGTCTGCCACTCCGAACGGCCATGAGAGGTGGACCCAGAAGCCGTCGAGGGCTTCGTGGATCGGCTGGTCACAGTCGGGGTAGGCGCAGCGGGGTTGATCGACCGGAAAGGGCGCCGTTCCGTCACCGCCGTACCGTCTCGATGACCGTGGTCTTGGCGTGCGCTGCGGCGAATTTCAGGGAAACCCAGCGTCCGTTCCCCGCATCGCGAGCCTGCCGATAGACGTGTGTGACCTTCATCGCCACCATCCCCAATGCCAGCGGTCCCAGAAGGAACGCGCATGTTCAGGTCCGGGCTTGGTCTTACTGTCCGGAGTCTTCTGCTGAGGTGCCGGGGTCAGCTTCTTGCGCTTCGCCCGCCGCTTCGCATGCTCGGGCTTGTCGACCTTCGACCAATCCACGCATTTGTCCGCGTCGAGAACCGCCATGATCGACGGGTTGCCCTTGCCGATCACCGAGTTCCAGACGTGCTTGTGAACCCCGCCCTGGCCTCGGAAGCCGTCGACGTTGGAAGGTCCGGAATCCCAGCCGATCGTGAACAGTTCGACGTGGGTTCCTCTGTCCTCGACGTGGTAGATGCATTCGGTGTGTCCGGGCTGCGCCCCGCCTCCGGTGTTGACGAGGATCAGGTCACCGACGTGGGCGTCCCAGGAGTTGATGATCGCCCGGTGCTTGCGGCCCCAGGCGTAGGCGTCGGGACAGTAGGCGTACCCCTCGCGCATCCCCGGCTGCATCGACACCATCGGGAACCCGGCCTTACCGTAGGTAGTGGTGTTGCCCATCGCGCACGAGTAGGTGTCACCAAGCCCGCAGTATTTGCCGGCGGGGTTGCCCCGCTTACCGGGATAGCCCGAGCCGTTACCCCAGCCGTTGTAGGACAGCGACCATTTCGGTATCTCGTGACGTTGAGCGACAGTCAGTTTGGGCATCGTCGTACCTCGATCTCTTGAGGGGTGTCCCGCCCGGTCCCCGAGCGGATCGGTGCTCATCACCGGGCGGGACGTTTGAGCCGTGACGGCAGGCGGGGGTCGAGTCCTGTCAACCGTCACGGCGGTTCTGGTGCGCGGTGAGTCCAGGGACACGCGCATTCACACGGCTCGAGGTCCGTGCCTTCACATTCGAGGCACCGGTCGACCTGACACATGAGGCACACGACGTTCGCGGCGCCGTAGCGGTAGACGGTCAGGGTTTCGGGGACTTCTTAGCTCGACCGGGCGGAACCTTGCCGTTGGGAAGGCAGAGCAGGCAGCTGGACGGTGAAGGCGACGGGGCGGGCTTCGCCAGGTGGTGTTTGCGGGTGTGGTGGTGAGGTCGAACCGTGACCGTGCGCACCGGTCCCGGTTCGCGGATCACCTTCACATGCCGCCGGCCTTTCGGGACTTTCACGATGACCTTCGGGCGCGGCGCCGGGGTGGGTTTCCCGACGTTCACTTCCGGTGGTCGCGGCGGTCCGCACCGGTAGTCCGCCCGTGCCGAGTTCACCGCCGTGCCGCCAGGGCCGGGGATCGTCGTGGGGAGCAGCGTCAACATCGCGCACATGCCTTGCCGCTGCTGCTCAGCCCGTCTGTCGGCCAGTGCTGCCCGGTGGGTCAGGTAGGAGCCGAACGCGGCGACGATGATCAGAATCAGGACAGCGACGATGATCAGGGGCCAGTCGACACGACGCCTCATCGGCGGTTCCTCGCTTCGTCGAGCTCGGCTTCAAGTGCAGCGATCCGTTTGTCTTTCCGTTCGATTTCCCGCAGGTAACGGGACACCGGGTCGTTGCCGCGCCGTTCCTGCCACCAGGAGGTCACGAGCGGCCCGACAACCGCCGCGAACACGACAGCGACAGCCGCGATGATCGCGACGAGAATCGCGTGACTGTTCCCGGCTGCGGTCGCCGCACCTTCGGTGAGCAGCCCCGCGAAGATCCCTTTCCCCCCATGCCAGAGCATCATCCGGATAGGAGATTCCATGCCATCGGATCTCCCTGGGCGGCTCGAACTCGCGGTTAGGTACTTCCGCCTCTGCGGGCCGCGGCCGAGCGTCTCATGTTCACCAGGCCCGTAACGGGCTCTAAATGATCTGGCCGCACGCAGTGCCTCACCCGGCAGAGGTGATCTAGTTGCAGGTCGCTAGGCACAGGCTCACCGTGCCACAGGAGGTAGACCATGCGATGGGCGCTGACACTTCTTCGCTTGCCCGTTCCTGTGCTATCTCCGAAGAAGACGCCATATCCCCATCGGTCAAGATGGGCAGTCCATAGCCAGCAACTATCGGTCTTCTCAACAAGAGCCCAGAAGCGTTCCGCTTCTGGCACGTAGCCCCTTCCCACGCGAGGTAGGGACGCTAGAGATCCAGCTCTACAGGCTTTGTTGTAGTGGTATCGGCATACGCCGCGCAGTTGTCGCGGCCGCTCGCAGTCTTCGATCGCGCATATACCCTCAGCCATGTCGGCTCACCGCCTAAATCGGTGTAGTCGTCAGGCCCTCAGGTAGTCGCATACCTGGGGGCCACTCGGTTTGAGTATACGTTTGGTCTGGCCCGTGCCAGACCATCATCCGGTTCGGGGTGTCCACATCGCCAACCCCCTTTGAACGGTTTACCGGTCCCTGGCAAGGAAGGTCATGTGACTGCGAGCACACCGATCTTGTGTTCGGGCTGTTCGACGGCTCCGGTGATCCGAACCCAAATGTCATACGTTCCTGCTGCCGGGGTGAGTGTCCCTCCGGCGCCGGTCAGAATCCGGGCGGTGGTGGTGTTGACCCATTCGGCTGCCGTCCAGTCGCCCGTGTCGGGTTCGACGAAGCGGGCGGTGAGAGCCACATCAATCGGGAGGGTCGTCGGGTCGGTCGCATGGTCGGGACTGTTCGCGTCGAACGCTTGAATCCCGTTGATATAGAGGTATTCCCTGCTGATGACGGGTAGCGACGGCATCTAGGGCTCCTCGAAAGTGACGACTGGAGTAGCGAAGGCGAACTCAGGACTTGCTGTCACCGCGAAGTCCTCGAGGTGGGCGCTGAAGGAGAACGCTGGTGCGTCGGCGCCGAACGCCATGTCCGTACCGGCGGTGAAGGCGTAGCTGGTGTTGACGTCGGTGAAGTCGAAGACGATCGGTTTGAGGGACACGCCGAGAGCTGTCAGCGTCCCGATGCCGCTGAGGTTCGCCGCAGCCGTGATGGAGGGAAGTGTCGTGGGGACCAGCGTTCCCATGCCGGTCAGGGCTGCTGAACCGGTCAACGCGGGGTGGGGTGTTGCGGTGAGAGTTCCGGCCCCGGTGTAGTGGGCGGTGCCGCGCAGATTGGGGATCAGGGTTGTGGTGAGTGTCCCGACGCCGCTCAACGCTGCAGGTCGACGGAAGCCCGGTTTGGTTGTGGCTGTCAGTGCCCCAGAGCCGGTGAGGTTCGCGGTGCCGTGGATGAGACTCCCGGCCACGAGTTGCCCGGTACCGGCAAGTGCGCTAGCGGCGGTGAACCCTGCGGTCGTCGCTACGCTCAGAACGCCCGAACCGGACAGCGCGGCAGTGCTGGAGGCTTGCTGATTCGCGGAAGCGTTGAGCGACCCCGCCCCAGTCAGCCCCGCTGCCTGCATGGTGGCAGGGGTGCCGGTCGCACCGAGAGTCCCGGATCCGGTGAGATGGGCCGAGCCGGAGACAGTGACTATGGCGGTAGTTGCCAGCGTCCCCGTGCCGGCGAGTGAGGCTGCGCCGGTCGGGCTGGGCTGCCCAGTCGCGGTGAGCGTCCCCGCACCGTTGAGCCCTGCCGCTACATGCGGAGTTGGGAGGCCGACTGCCGCCAGGGAACCCGCACCGGAAAGCCCCACCGTGAAATGGACGGATGGCTTACCGGCAGTGGCGAGAGAACCAGCCCCGGCTAGTGCCGCCGAACCTGACACTGTGATCCGCGTCTGGGCGGCGGTGAGCGTGCCTGCGCCTGTGAGGTTCGCAGTGCCGCGTACTGCGGGCTTCCCCGCGGTGCCGAGCGTCCCCGCGCCGCTGAGAGCCGCGGTTCCGGTGGGCTTCGGCTTGCCGGTGGCGGTGAGAGATCCCGACCCGGCGAGAGCTGCTGCCGCGTGCGGGCTCGGCTTACCCGTGTCGGCTAGGGAGCCCGAACCCGACAGACTCGCCGCGCCGGTTTCCTTCGGCTTTCCGCTGGCACTGAGCGAACCTGCGCCGGACAGTGACGCGGTGCCGGTGAAGGCCGAGGCGGCCGGCTTGTACACCGCGCCGAACAGGGTCTTCGCGTTCGCCGTGCCGGAGAACGTGCAAGTGGCGGTGAGCCCCGTCGCTGGCGACGAGAGCACGTCGTAGGCGACCGACACGGCGTTCTGAGATCCACCGATAGTCTGCGAGTTGTCGAACAGGTCGGTGAACGGCGCCGACCAGGCGAACGACGTCGTGGCGCGGCACGCCGAGCAGGCGAGCGCGAGCCCGGTCGCGCCGGTCGTGTTCACGCCGGGGCTTGTCGTCGACGCGCCGTTGGTATTGCGACCGGCAGTGCCGAGTACGACGTCCAGGACAAGCGACGCGTCCCAGTCGAGTAGGACGACCTGGGCCTGCGCCTGAGTGCCGCCGCTCATCGTGAACTGCGGAGCGGCGTCACTGCCCGTGGCGGCTTTGGAGAACAGGAACCCTTTAGCGTGGGCGGTGCCGTTGACCTGCTCGAACGATGTGTCCAGCGCCCAGGTGCCGGTCGTCTCGACGCAGGTGGGGGTTGTGCTGTTGATGTTGGTCGCGGACACGACCGCGTAGATCGTGTCACCTGCCGTGCGGGACTGCCCCGTTCCCCATGCTCCGGTGAGCGTCCCCGCACCGTTGATCGTCCCAACGGCGGGGGTGCCGACCCAGGTCACGGGTTAGGGATCAGGTCTGGGTGTAGGTGAACGAGTGGTGACGCGCCTGTATCTCTCGCGGCAACGCTGCCGATTGCATTCCGAGCATGCGCGACCTCCACGGTTATCGACAGTGTCGTAGGGATGGCCCCTCGGGCATTGGGTCTTTCTCGCGTGGACCGCGAACGGCGACTCACCTCGAAGCACGTTCTCGCGATGAGTGACGGGATCGAGATGCGCCGGATTGACGCACGCATGAACCCTGCACAGATGGTCAAGCGTCTCGGTGTCGTCGAGCTCCCGGACCAGCTGCTGATATCCCCAGCGATGAGCGCGATGGTTCTTATGCAGGCCGTCGGTGATGACATCGAACTGGCCGTATCCGTGGCGGTCCAGGCCACCGATCCACAGCCAGCAGCCGCCAACGCCTTCACGGTCGACCTTCGACCACCATCGTTCGATGGGCGTGCCCCCGCTGCGATCGAAGGATGCCTTCGTCGGGTCGCCGGTGCGGTACCAGCGGTGGTAGTGCTTCTTGCACCATCCGCGTGATTTGACGAACACCGGCGAGTCGCAGTCATCAATTGCGCAGACGGTTGACATGCCGGGACGTTAGCAACCCAGACCGACAGTTTTTAGGTCTGCGTGTAGGTGTACGTAACTAAATATGTTCCTTGGCTGGCGAACGCCTGCGATGTGACGGCCACGCTGTCCTTCAAATCGTTCGTCGTCGCCGTCGAGGAGGCAGCGACGCCCGCGAAGGTAACCGTCGTACCGGACGCGACATCGAAGGTTGGCGAGCCGGTCACGACACCGGTACCGGAGGCGGTTGACCAGCTGATCGCCTTGCGGGCGTAGGCCGGTGAGCCGCCGGAGATCTCACCGGTGGCGTTGCCGGCCGTGCCGGGGTCCGAGGAGTGCAGGGTGCCGTTGGGCGCGTCGGCGGCGTATTTGTTGGCGAGGGAGTCCTTCTCGGCCATCACTCGGATCGACATCGGTCAGTCCTCCTCGGTGGTCGCCGGGAAGGTTTGGCCGGCGAGTGGATGGTCGAGATGATCGGGGACGGCGGTCTGCCCGTGGTAGCCGCCCGGACCCGCGTCGGGCTCGTCGGAGACTTCGACGGTCTGCCATTTGGTGCGGGCGTCCGCGACGTAGGCGTCGAGGAAGTCGGGGCGGACGTAGTCGACGGCCTGGTGGGTGGCGACACCGCCGTCAGGCAGGGCGGTGATCGAGGTCATGATGACCCGTCGCTTCGTGATGCGCGGGTCTTCCTTGGTGCGGCTCATCTGTTTCCTCCGGGCATGGTGTGGACCCGCACGGAGGCGGGTGGAATGAGGTGGTGGTTAGGCGTTGATCAGTTGGGCTTGACTTCGCGCTACCAGAGACTCATCGCGATGGGAACGAGCGCCTCATCGGCTGCGATCGAAGACGGGGTGACTGAACTCGGAGCTGGATACGTCGATGCAAGTGTCGTTCCAGAGAAAGCGTTATTCGCGTCTAGCTTGAATTCTGTGGACGCGTCGTTGACAGCCACCGCGACGAAGATCGTTCCTGCTGGGAGTACAGCCGAGATGCTGACGTCTTGGAGGCCGACCCCGGGGACTGCGACTGTTTGAGAAGCAAGACTCGTGCCGGAGGAATCGTAGATCCGAACGTTCATGTTCCCCGCTGCAACGGCAATACGAAAACGGATGAACGAGATAGTCTTCGCGACAGGGTTCTCTTTAACGATGATCGTTGTCGTGTTGACACCCGGCGCGGCGGATGCAGTGATTGACCCTCCGGCCGGGGCGGTAGCCGTAATACTGCCGCCGCCACCGCCCGCTGCAGCCCATTTCACCCCGTCCGTCTGCGTCGAGTCGGCTGTCAACACGTAGGTGTCGGTACCAACCGGCAGATTCGTCGGCGTACCCGACGCGGTGAAAACGATCAGGTCGCCTTTAGCCGTACCGATCGCTTTCGCTATCAGATTGTTCAGTGCGTCCTTGACGGTCGGCCCGGTGACCGACGAGTCGTTTGTGATCAACGACGCCGCATAATCCCCGAGGACGGCGACCACAGCCCCGGTACGCCCGAACACTGACGTGACAGCCCCCGCCGAAGCGGCGGTGATCTGGGCTTGGAGGCGGCGGAACGCCCCCAACCATTCCCGCTTATCGGCGGTAGTCGTCACTCCATAATCCAGATCGCCTGCAGGTACGTGTTCCCCGCACCAGTCGACAAAGCCCCACCCGACGTCGACGCCCCTTTCAACGTGATCGTGTCCGACACCGCACACCGGAGCAGGCAGGATGTCGTCACCCCATGCGTCGCCGCGATCGCAGCACAGTTCTGCTTCGACATCAGCGAAGAGTTCAGGTAGATCGACGTCGCATCCGAACCTGACGCTGTAGACGGGAACTCGATCGACCCGATCACCTGATACACCCCGGCGGTAGCAACAGTGAAAAACCCGTTCGTGCCGGTGTGCATGCCGGTGTTGTCTTCGGTTTCGGAGTCCAACGTGATCACGGTCAACGTCGCAGCGGTCAGGGTGAGTCCGGCGTTGTTGTAGGCGTTGCAGTACGGGCGGATGTTCGTCGCGTTCATCAACCAGTCGACGTTCGACTTGTAAGCGTTGAGCAGCGTGTCCGGGAGCGGCCCTGACACGGCGGTCGCTGGACTGGCGGGAACGCTCACAGGTGTCTCCTAGGCTGGGACGGTGATCGCGGTTGAGTCGATGCCGTGCGCGGCGTCACCGTTGATCTCAACGACCTGCAACGTCACCGGGGTGGTGTAGAACGACACGTCGAACAGGCCCGAGCCGATCTGGTACGACCAGCCCTGCATCACATATGACAGCGTTGAGGCCGGCGCGGCTGAGGGAAGGTTGTCGAGTTCGATCACGTCCAGCGGGGCGGTTTGCAGGACGGCGAGCGCCACGGTGTCGTCATCTTCGGTGGCGAGGTCGACATCGACCTGCGGGGAGGATGTCTGTTCCTGCACGCCGTTGGCGAGAATCCACCCCGCCATCGACAGGCCAGCCGCGTCGGAGACGAGGTTCAGGTCGAGCTGCTGCGGGATATCTCCGATCGCGTCGATTGACGTCTGGTCGAACACCCGCTGTGCGGCGCCGGTCGGGGTGGTGACTGTCACGTCGTTCACGACGTACTGGAGGTCATCGACGAAGGCGGTTGGGCCGTTGACCTGCGAGGAACTGGCGTCGAGGGTGAGCGCGACGGCCGGGTTGTAAAGGTGGTCGAGGGATTTGAAGACCAGTTGGCCTTGCCCGTCGATGTAGGCGTTGGACTGTTCGGCGTTCACGCAGTCGACGATCGCTGCCTGTAGGGAGGTTCCGGTGATGTCCACCGAACCGACTTCGCTGCGGCCCGTATCGAGGACCGAGCCGAGGTTCGTCCGGTAGGACAGTAGCCGGGCCAGATGGTCGGAGGTCAGCTCGCCAGCGAAGGCGTTCGCCCCGGCGTTGTAATGAGCGAGGACCCGCGTTCCTGAAAGGACCGTGGGATACACCCCGAGGAACGCGTAACTACCGGTGAATGGGTTTCCGACGAACACGGACGGCTGAGACCGCGAATCCATGCCAAGTTCAAGCGACGTCAATGCGGCCAGCAGGTCGAGCACCCCCGAATCGGTGCCGATCAGCGCGCCATCGAAATACATCTTCGCGGTACCGCCGAATCCGGTACTGGTGATGACTACCTGGTGCATCTGACCGTCGAACGGCGCCGCGGTGCTGATGCCCGTCGATCCGTCGTTGTATTTGATCGAGGATGCGGTCAACTGGACGGCGAGTTGGGAACTGCCACCGCTGTCCAGCAACGTCAACAGTGAGACAGTGCCAGCGGGAGGCTCGCCCGCCAATCCCACCCAAAACTCGATGGTTCCAACCCCGATGCTGCCCGGATACATGAACGGCGTCGCGATCCATGAACCAGCGGTGCTGCCGCTGCTGGTCCAGGTCGCGTAAGCGTCGTTAGTGACCGCCACGACGTTCCCGCCGTACCAAGTTTCGGTGGGCTGCTGCCCAGCGTCGATCACCCCAGCGCCGTACTTCGAGTTCACGATCGTCGCCGGAGCGTTGTTCCCGGTGGCGTCCGCGAACGTCACCGACCCTTCCGCCTCCTGCAACATGTAAAACGCTGTCGGGGAGTCGAGGAGCATCTCCTCCGCGAGCATCGACCGCAGGAGGTCGTTGGCCCAGCGGGCGCCGAGAATGTCCTGCGCGGTCACCTGACAGGTCGCGTAGGTCGCGTTGTTGAACCCGACCCGCCACGCCCCCACATACCCGTCGAACAGATGCACGTCCGTCGAGGCCACCGTCACCGTCACCCGCACCCGCACCCCCGCCTTCACATGCGGCGTGTACGGGCTCGAGGCGTTCCCCGGCGTGAACCGTCCATCCCGGTTGTCCAAGGTGAACGAGCAGGTTCCGGGATTCGGGTCACCAAGCCAGTTCTGCCGACCACCGGAAATGTTGATCGGAGCACCCCCATCGCCGGTCAACAGGTAGTCGGTGATATCCGTCCACGTCGGGCTGCCGCCGTAAGCCGTCCCGCTGAAATCCGCCCGCACGAGATAGGTGGCGCTCACGGAACCTTGATCCCGGTGTCGTGCGCCAGATGAGTCAGAGCCGCGGCGATGATCTTCGCGTCCTCATGGTCGATCTTCAGCTTGCCGTTCTTGATCTCCAACGTGACATGCTGCGCGGTCGTCCTCGCAGCCTTCCGTTCGATCCGGTCGACAGTCTTCTGGATGCCTTTCAGAACGTCGTGGGTGATCTCCTGATCGTGATGCAGAGTTTTGCGGGCCCACTCCAACGCCAGCCGGTCGTCCTTGATCGCCTCGACCAGCTTCCTGTTCGTGTCGGTCACGGTGACACCGACAGAACCTGACGCGGCCTGGATTTGTGCTTCCGCCTGGTTCGCCTGCGCGATAGACGCCTGCCCGGACATGAACTGTCGGAGCACTTGGTCACCCTGCAGCGCTCCCAGCGCGGCGATCTGCTGCAACAGGATCGGCGCTAGGTGGTGCGCGGCGCCCCACTGCATGTCCTTCGCGAACTGCTGCAACGGCCCGACCTGACCACCCAGGAACTGGCCGATGTTCGCGACGGTCGGGTTGCCGTTGGCGTCCGTCCCGAACAGGTTCGACAGGTCCGCAGCCGACGCCACACCGGAGGAGACGCCCGCAATGTCGGAACGGCGGGTGGCGAGATCAGCCTGCAACTGCTGAGCGCCCTGCTTCACAACCTGCTGCTGGGAGGAGATGACCGCCTTCCACTTCTGCCGTTGAGCGGTAGACCACTGCGACAGCATGGAGTCGAGGTTGTTCAACGCGTTCTGCGTCGTGGTTGATAGCAGATTCTTGATCGAGGCTGCCTGTCCGGTCCAGCCGCTGATCAGACCTTGCGCGAGCATCCGGCCGAGATAGTCCATCTTCTGTGACGGCGACTTCACAGCAGCTTCGGCGTAGGCGTTGTGGATCAGGCTGGACACGACCCGGCGGGCGTTCGTGTTCACGTTGTCAGACCCGAAGTTCAGCCCTTTGATGATGCCGGCGTCGAGTTGCGCGCCGAGGTTCTGACCCGCGCCGAACGCGGCGTCTCCCATCCCGTTGATGTCCTTTTTGAGGCCGCGGATCACCCGTGAGACGGTCGGGCCCGAGACGTTGAGCCCTTCGAGGGCTCCGAGCATCTTCTTCGCCGCGTCCTGAGCTGTCGCATACGACTTCGACGACGTGTAGGTGGCTGTGGTGACGTCTTTGATCTTCCCGACGAGAGAGAAGTAGGCGCTGCCCGCGTCGCGGCTGGCTTTCGACCCGAGCCCGATCTGCCCGTTGGACTTCCGCAGCGCGTCGACGGTGGAGATCAGGTCGTTCTTGAAGTCGATCTGAGCCTGTTTCATCCCGACGAAGTTCCCGACCAGATCATCGAAGGAGTTCCCGAGCGCGGTCACGCCCTGCGATGCGGTGGTGGTCGCGGATGCCATCTGCTCGAAGTTGCTGTTCGCGTCCTTCAACGGTGATTTCGACAGGTCCGCTGATGCGACGAGGTTCTTGAACCCGTTATCGACGGAGGTCAGCGAGCCGAGCAGGTCGATGTTGTTCGCGTCGGCCAGCTGCTGCACCTGGGTGCGGGTCAGGCCGTATGCCTGCGCGATCCGCGTCTCATGGTCGGTGACCGTGATCAGTTCCTGCCGGTACAGCGCCAGTTTCTGCGTGGTTTCGGAGTAGGCGGCGCTGTTCTTCACGACGTTCTGCAGGGAGCTGGGCGCGGCGGCGTTGAGCTTGTCGTTGTAGGCGTTCAGGGCGTCCATCTGACCGGACAGACCTTGGATGCCTTCTTTCAACGAGGCGACGCTGTTCGTGTTGGTGTGCAGGGAGGTGACGTAGGCGTCGACCGCTTCCTTCGCCTTCTGCGCGGCTTCCCGGTTATGCAGCCAGGAGAACGTCAACGCCCCCACCACGACCGCGAACGCGGCGACGGCAGGGTTCGTCGCGTCCAGCGCCGCTGAGGAGGCGGCGGCGGAGTCCTCAGCTGCGGCGAGGCCCGACATGGCCGCGGCGCCGGCGATGGCGGACTCGATCATCCCGCCCAGCGCCCGGTTCAGCGAACCGCCGAGCATCAACGCGAGGTTCGCCGCTGCCGGGGTCAGCGCGGCAGCCAGAACAGCCACGACCGCGTTCGCCGCGTCCGAACCGTTCGACAGCCATTTCACGGTCGCGGCGACCGCGTCACCCACAGCGATGAAAGCGTGGATCGTGTCCATCGCAGCGGGGATCAGCATGTCGCCGAACTTGATCGCCAACACCTGCACGTCCGCCTGCAGGCGGGAGAACTGGAACGACAGGTTCTTCGTGGTCGCTTCCCAGTCACCGGAGAAGTTCTTCGCGCCTTCGGCGACCTCAGCCTGTTTCAGCTCATACCTGCCGAACTGCTCGACCAGGATCGAGATGCCGGTCCCGGCCTTCTTCGTGAATGCTTCCTCGAGAACCTGCCCCCACCGGTTCGCGGCGATCCCGGACGTTTCGAAATGGTCGTGCAGGGTTCGCAGCGCCCCGGACAGGCCGTGGTCGGCGAGAGCGGTCTGCAACTGCCCGACCGTCAGGTGGATCAACCCGAGCGCCTTGTCGGCCTTCTGCGCCGGGTCGGAAAGGTTCTGCACCGCCTGCCGCAGATAGGTCGCGGCCTGCGCCCCGCGAATGTTGTTATCACCGAATACGGCCAGTGCCGCGCCGGTCTGGGTGAGGTTCACCCCGAACGTCTTCATCTGCACCAGAAGACCCGAACCGAGAGCGTCGGCCAGATCCTGCATGTGCATGTCACCGGCGCCGACGATCGCGTTCAGCGCGCCCATCGCATGCCCGAAGTTCTGCGCGCCTTTGATCCCGGACACGATCGTCGCGTTCAAAGCGTTCGTGACGTCGGTCAGGTCGGCGTTGCCGACCTTCGCGCCTTCCGCCGCGGTCTTCAGCTCCGCGATCGCCTTCGCCCCCCGAGCGCCGGTGGACGCGATGTGGAACATGGCCTCAGAAAGCGCTTCAGGGCCAGTGCCGACCTCACCCGAAAGCCCGAGGATGGACTTGCGCATGGAGTCGACACTGGCCTGAGAGACACCCGCCTGGGTGTGGATCAGTTCTGTGGACTGCTGGAACTTCGACGCGGCCTTCAGTGATTCGATCGCGACCACACCGAACGCGACCGCCGCGCCTATCCCGAACTTCTTCAGCGACATGGCGGAGGCGTCAGCCCGCGCCGCCATCCGGTCGAACTGCGCCGACGCCCCATCGTCGATGCCTACGAATCAGATAATCGGAACACCAGCGAAGTAGCGGGCATGGTGTTCCGACCTCCTTCCTACGGGGTTCGGGCCTCCTCGATGTAGGAGGCGGCGAGGCGCAGGAGATCGGGAGAGTCCTTCAGCATCCCGATCCCGGCATTGCAGAGACCGCAGAGCAGACCGCGCACTTTGCCGGTCTCGTGGTCGTGGTCGATGTGGAGGCGGCGACCGCCGAACGTCTCGCCGCTCTCGCCGCAGAGAAGGCATTTGCCTTCCTGCTGTTCGTACATGTCGATGTAGTCGTCAGGAGTCAGCCCGTAGACCTTGAGCCGCCAGTTCCGCATGCTGCGCTTCTGCTGCTCGCGGTTCATCTCGCGCCACTCGCGCAGGTACTGCTTGTAACCCTCATGGTCCTGCGCTCGACGTTCGCGGTCCTTCACCTTCGCGCAGACCTTGCAGTATGTTGCTCGCTTGTCCTTCGTGCTGCGATGGGCGTAGAACTCCAGCAGCGGCTTCTCCTGCTGACAACCTCGGCACAACTTCGTCTTGTCGATGCCAACAGGCTCTAGCAGCGCTTGGGTCCGGCGCAGGGCGACCAGTTCGGCGTTACGTTCGAGATATTCCTGCTGGATCAGATAGGCGCACGCCTTGCAGTAGCCCTGCACACCCGAACGGGTCGACTTGTTCTTGTGGAAATCGGTCAGCGGCTTGGTGTCACCGCATCGCGGACAACGCTTAGTACCCTCGGTCACATCGGCCTCTATCCAGGTCGGTCACGCCCCCGGACGGTTACCGCCGTCGCGGGGGTCTTGCTGGCTAGTATCTCACTTCTTCATGCGTTCGGCTCGGATCGCCTTCGCGGCGGTGAGCATCACGTCGTAGTCCTCAACAGGGAGGCGGGCTCTTACTTCGGGGTCGCCGATCGCGATGCCGAAGACTTCCCAGATGATCGGGGCGAGGGCGAGGAAGTGGTCGGCTCCTCGCCGCTGGTAGGGACCGGATCACCCGTGTCCGCGTAGAAGAACTGCGGGTTCCCGTCGCCGTTGAGCTTCACGATCGGCTTGTGATCCTCACCGAGTTTCAACGTGCCGTCGCTGTTCTGCTCGAACTTCAACATGACGGTTTCCCCGGTCTGATCGACCATCCGGGAGGTGAGGGTGTCGAGGTCGAAGTCAAGGTCGGACAGGGTCGGCTTCTCACCGGTTTCCCGCCAGACCGCGAGCGCGTAGGCGGCTTGGATCGCCAGCACGTCCTCACTGTTGAACGCCTGCACGAACTCGTCTTTGCTGTCATAGCCGGTCCAGGCTTTGACCTGCAACATCTCTTTGAGGCTCAAACCTCGGAGCGGGAATTCCTTCCCGCCCATCGTCGTGATGATGGTGAGTTCCATGACCCCTTGACCCCTCTTAGAAGAAATCGGTGAAGCCCGCCGCGGCGATCGTTTCCTCGACGGTGAGCTGGCAGGCGGCGAGCACTTCCGGTGCTGCGGCTTCGCAGGGCCGGGTGAAAAACCCTGGCCGGACGTTCGTGTCGTACCAGTGCTCCCGGTTCCCGAACAGCGGATGCCGCAGGGCTCCGGCGTTGATCGCCCGCAGGTTGTGCTGCGCCGACCCCCGGTAGGTTTTGCCGGCCGTTTTCGCGCGGCTTTTCTTCTCGGCGACAGCCGAGTTGGGTTGCCGCATCCGAACGGCGACGTTCGCCGCCCGCAGACTGACCGACGCACCGACCGACACCGGGGCGGACGCGACCCATTTATTAGCGCCGCCGGTGCGCGGCAGGGTCGTCATCGCCTCATGCACGATCGCCGGTTTCACCGGTTCGACCGCCACCCGGATGTTCTTCAACATCTGCCTGCGCAGGACCGTGTTCCCCGCTTCGGTCAGCCGTGCGGCGACCCGTTCGAGCTGTTCGGTGCCTTCGATCTTGATCATGTCGACCCCTTGGGTTGAGCCGATGGTGGCCGAAGGGGTCGCTGCGGCCACCATCGGGATCTACAGGGCCGTGTCGGTGTTCGTGATCGTGACCTGCACAACATTATCGACCTGGTTGTCGAGGACCGTGTAACCCATCGACAGCGGGACCACATCCGGGCCGCCCACCGACAGGTCGCCGGTGTCGAACTTCACCGCTGGAAGAACGAAGTCGAGAACATAGTGCGTCGACCCGGTGATGATCGGGCCGGTGAACGTCACCTGCAACGCCGTTCCAGTGTCGGCTTTGAACAGGTCCCACAGTTCCGCGCGGGAGGTGAACTCCCCACCCAGAGTCCCGGTGAGCGGACGGTAGTCATTCTCGATCTGTTCCTTCTTCACTCCGGCGTTACCCAGACCGAACCGGTCGACCTTCATCGGGTTGGAGAAGTCAAGCTCGAAGGAGTTCACCAGAGTGGCGAGCGGGGTGCCACCGGAAATCGACGTGACGCCGGTCGTGGTGGAAGGGGTGCCACCGAGGCTGATGGTGGCCTGAGAGAAGTTGAACACGCCGTTCGTCGTCGGATACGACGCGGCGGCGAGAGCGGTGGCGGTGGCGACGTTCCAGAAATCGAACGTGCATGCCAGCATCGCGATCTGCGACGTTGACACGGAGAACTTCGCCCCAGTGATCTTCCCGCCGTTGAACGTGAACGGCTCAACCGTCCCGTCCGTCTGCGGGACACCCTTCTGGTAGGTAAGACCCAATCCGGTCAGAGGTCCGGGGGTGATGATCGACTTGTAGGCCGACCCGGTGACGACAGTCGGGCCGGAAATCGCCCCAAGCATGTGCTTCCACAGCAGCAGCTGACCGTTGTAGGCGGCTTCGACGTTCAGGTCACCACCTGCCGTCACCGTGGAGACGACACGGCGGTTCGCCCGGTCGTACTGCCCACCCGCGTGCAGACCCTTCCCTTGCAGGACGTTCTTGGTGTAGTTGACGCTTTCCGTGTCGAACTCGAGGGCGTGGTCGACGGTGACGGCTGTGCCGACCGTGGATTCCGCGCCGATCATGACCTGCGATGACAGGCCGGAGCCGATCGCCATGGGTTACTCGCCTTCCTTGGAGGTCCGCTTACTTTTCTCGACCGACTCCCACACGGTTTCCGGCCATGCGTACTTCTTCGCGATGTCGTCCGGCACCTCGACAGCCTCGTCGGGGCCGCAGATGCCATGCCAGTCGGGGAGGCGCACGTCGAGTTCGACGCTGGTGATGTTGCGGAACTTCGCCACGGTGTCTCCTAGAAGGTGGTTCGGCTGCGGCAGCGGACAGTGAAGGTGATCAGGTGCCGGCGGGCTAGTTCAGGTGCAGTGCCGGCGGGTAGCGGAAGGTGGGTGAGGTTGTTGATCTCGGCCCATCCCGGCTGGGCGAGTGCCCCGCCGAGGCTCAGATCCGCGATGAGCAGCGGCGCGAAGGTGTCGAAGATGCCGCTGGCGATGTCACGCGCCTGCTTCTGCGTGCCTTTCATGCGGATGTCGATGCAGCAGGGGATCGAGTAGTTCTCATCGACCTGCTTGGCGCCGAGCCCAGCCCATGAGCGGGTGCCGTCGACTTGCGCGTCGGAGTCGCTGATCGCCGGGTTGGGCGGTTGGGTCAGACCGATGATGAACGACCCTTTGCCGATTTGGGTGGGCCAACCGTCGATGACAGCGACAGTCTGCCCTTCAACCGTGACACCAATTACTGAGGTTGTGGCGAGGCCGACGAGATGATCGACAGCCGCGCTGATCGACAGCGTCATCTATCCGAACCAGGCGACGTTGCGGTCCCACCAGGGCAGGCAGGTGGTTGCGTCGGCGGGGGTCAGATCCACTGAGAACGCGCCGCCGGACCCAGCCAGTTTCCGCAGAGCGGCGACGTTCCACTGGGTCAGCCAGATACCGCCGGAGGTCACACCGGGCGTCCCGTCCGAGTAGGGGCCTTGACCTTCGCTGTACAGGCCGAGGTCGGCGTTGCGGACTGAGGTGGGGTTGCTGTAGCCGCGTTGCGCGACGTCCAGCACGATCGACCGGGCGTTTGCGGGGAGCGGATCGACGATCGTTTCGCATTCCTCGTGTGCCAGGTCGAGGATGAACTGCGCTCTAGTGTCGTCGAGGGTTTCGTTCAGGTAGAGGGCGAGGTCGTCGACTGTCGCGACTGGTGTGGACATTTCACCCTCCCTTATGCGAGCTGGTCAACGGAGGCGAACGCAGTCACGACACCTCCAGAAGACGAGAACGGGCATTAAGCGACGACAGGGGTGACTGTGACGAGATACAGCACCGCCGAACCCTGAGTTGAGCCAGGGTCGGAGCCTGTGGTCGCACCGGTGGTGGAGACGACGAACTTCACGGGGGTGGCGGCAGTGAACTCACCCGGCAGATACCGGTTGCCTGAAGTGACAGGGTTGCTCGTGAACGTCACGGACGCACCCGACACCACGTAGAGACCGTCGAAGTCGCTGGTGGGGTAGGCGAGCGCCGCCGCATCGCTGAGCCGTGACAGACTCGGCCCAACGAAATAGTCTGCGCTGGAACCGATGGTGAGATCCGCAGCAGTCATCGGCAACGCTTGGCCTACGAGCGCATGCCACATACCCAGCGTTTGGCCCCCGGCAGTGCCACCGAGGATCAGATCCCCTTGAGGTGTCGTACCGTCCCACGCCGTATCGATCTTCAACCACGCGTCGAGCAGCACGTCACCCGCTGCGGGTGTCCAGATGTCAGCGCCGGCCAGCAGGTCAGGGGTGTCGAAGGTGATCGGGAAGGAGCGGGTGAAGGTTGACAGGCTGCCGCTGTCAGATGGAACTTCGGCGCGAGTCGGGTCGTCCTGTGTGGCGTTGACCGCGACAAGTTGACCGGTCCCAGTCGTGGCGATCGCCGTCAATGAGGATGGAGCAGCCCACACGGAGATCGACGACTGGCTGTCGAGCACCTTCGCCGACCTGGCGAGTTGCGTGGCCGTCGTGGCGTCGGCGTAGACATCGTTGGTGAAGTTCACCGGGTCGCCGGGGGACGCCGAGGTGAAGGTGAACGTGTAGTTCACCCGCGATTCGGACGACTTCACTTCTTCGCTGCCGTCTTCTTGGCGGTCTTCTTCGCAGGCTTCTCGTCCGTCGCTTCGGATTCCTCCGCGTCTGCTACCGGGTCGGCAGCATCCCCAGCCAGGTTCTCCGGGGTGGACAGCCTTTCCGTGACAGTCCGAGGCTGACCTTCCGGCCCCGGACCACCATCCGACAGACGCTCATTCACCGTGTTCGGGCCGTCATCCTCAGTAGAGATCCGTTCGTGAACAACACCCATGACAGGTTCCTTTCAAAGATGGGTGACCCGGAAGCCGGGCGCTGCTCGGTCACCGGCTTCCGGGTCACGTCACGGGCTAGGAGGTCTTCACGCTCGCGATGACCAGAGCCTCCGGGCGGACCACCTTCGCGCCGTACAGGTGCAGACCCTTCAACGCGTCAGCGAACCGCTTCTCCGGGCGGAACGCCTCAACCTTGTTGATCTGCTCCGCGTAAGACGTAGCGATCTGCGAACCCGCGATCGCCAACTGGCCGCCACCCGACAGGGCAATGTCGGTCTGCGCCGCCGAAGCCGTCGAGTTCACCCCGGTGGTCGCCGTCGTGCCGTCAGCCGACACCGACACGACCGTGTTCGTCGAACCCACACCCGTACCGGAGATCGTCAAGCCGACATCACCCTGGTTGAACGTCCCGGCCGCGCCGACAATGTCCTTGTTGCCGGACGTTGTCGTCGCGTGGATGCCAGTACGGTTCGACTGGAAGGCGTTGTTCGACTTGAAAATCTGGAACCCGGCCGCGTCGCCGACCATGCCGTTGTGCAACGCCTGGTTCCCCGACTCGTTGTACTTGATGAACCGGGAGTCGAGCTGCAGCTTGCCGTAGACAGCGGGCGGGACGACGATCCAACGACCCTCGGACGGGACGTTGTTCTCATCCAACGTCACCGACGCCGGGACCAGAAGTTCGTCGTACACGTTCGTGACCGTCGTCGCGTCCACGACACCGAGGTCGTTCCCGGCACCCGCAGCCATCTTCGCCGCGACGTACTGGTCCGCGACGTCCCGCAGCCCGTAGCCGGCCTTCTCCGCCGCTTCGGTCATCAGCGCACCGCCGTTGCGGGCCTGCCGCAGGTCGATGTCATCGACCTCGAACGCGAACGCCTTCGACTGGTCGATCACGAGCTGCTGGTCGGAGTCGTCCAGAACCTCGATCGTCAGATCGGTGTCCTTCGTGTAGTTGACGATCGTGGGGTTCGCGATCGACACGATGTGGACGGTGTCGCCGTAGGCGGCGATGTCACCTTCGTAGTTCCGGTTCACGACCGGCGCGGACGCGTAGACGAGGGACTTCTCGAGGACGGACAGCAGGGTCGCGGCCCATACCTCGGGGATGAAATTGGTGATCGCCACGGCGATCTCCTCTCGGACAGGCCAGCGGACCCGTCAGAGCGGGCTAGGAGGTGCTGGCAGGGTTACGGTTTGATGCCGAGGAGCGTGTTGAGGCGGCCGTCACGGCGGGCCTGTTCGATCTCGGCGTTCTTGCCTTCACGGGCGAGACGTTCAACGTCTGCCTTCGTCAGTTGACCGGGGTCGGTCGGCCCGCCGCCGCCTGAACCCTGAGCCGGGTTCGGTGCGGGCAGCCGGGCGGGTGCGGCGAGGGACGGGTTCGCCGTCACGGCGTCGGTGATCGCAGCGGCCAGCGCGGCGGGGTCTTGCGGGTCGAGGTCGGCGATGGTCGCCATGAACGCCCGCGAGTCGAGTAGCGCGGCGGCGTTCCCGTTCGCTGTCGGTGCGGCGCGGACCACAGCGAGTTCGAGCTGGGCTTGTTTCGCCTGAGCCTGTGAGGCTGTGAGGGCTTCGGTGAGTTTCGTCGGGTCGGCCGCAGCGTCCTCGACGAGCCCCAACGCCTTCCCGATGGTCTGCGCCAGTTCGGTGCGGGCCTGCTCCGCCGCAGTCTGCGCTGCCGCCTTCGCGTCTTTGACTTCCTGAGCGCGCGCGGCGAGCGCGTTCCGTCCGCCCTGGGTGAGCAGCGTCTCCCGCTGTTCGGGGGTCAAGCCTTCCAGAGCCTTCGCGATCGCCGGGTCGTCGTGCAGCGGTGCCGAGACGACCGGGGCGGGCGGGGTTGGGTCGGGCGGGGTTGGGGTCGGAGGAGCGGGCGGGGCCGGCGAGGGGGTTGGGGTCGGGTCGGTGACGGGCGCGGTCATGTAACCCTCCAGGGGTCGGTTGGTCCCGCATCAAGCGGGGGTTCAGACAGCGGGCGGTGCAGGAACCGGAGCGAGGTCGGGTTTGAGATCGGCGGCTACGGTCGCGTTGGCGCGGGCTTCCTTCACCAGCAGCGCATTGGCGAGTTCGGCTTCGACCTGCGCCGCCCGGTCGGCCTCGAGGTCCTTCTCGATCTGGGCGCGTTCCACCTCGGACCATCCGAGTCGCTTGCGCACCACATCGGAGTTCGGTGAGACGGCACCCATCTCGGCTTGTTTCGCCATCGCGTCGGTGACGGAGGCGAGGTTGAGGTTCGCCGGGTCCATCCAGTCGACCTCGAGCCGCCGGTAGGCGTCGGGTAGTGCGCCACCGTTGAGGAATCGGGCGACGAGCTGCATCACCTCGCGGATACCGCAGTTCGACATCCGCTGCTTATGCCGGGCCTTACGGTCACGTCGAGAATCGACCAGGCCTTGGGATTCGGCGGCGACCGGGTTCCCTTGGGTGTACAGGCCGAGATCCTGTGGGTTCGCGGCGATGATCCCCGCCATCTGCGAGGCGTACATCTCGATCAGCTTCGTGAACACGGACGGGTCGTAGGGCTTCAACTGCTGCAGGGTCGGAAGGTCACCGTTGGAGTCCCGTTCCAGGGCGAGCATCCGGGTGACGTAGGTGTCCCACGCCGATTTCGGGGTTCCGTCCGCGTTCTGGAAGTCCGCTTCTGTCGCACCCAGCAGCACCTTCTGCGGCACCGAGTAGAACTCGCGGGCGACCTCGAGCCCCAGCAAGGTTCGGCAGGCAGCATCGGTGATCGACATCACTTCGGGGGTGATCTCCGCGAAACCGTCCCGGTCATCAGAGGACGCCTGGTTCGCGATGCGCACCGCCGGCACCATCCCGAAACCGTGCATGTCCCGGTCGATCAGCTCCCACTGGTGGTTGTCGTCCTCGCCGACGTGGATCGTCTGGTCCGGCAGGTACAGGGCCGCGTGTCGGCGTTCGTCGAGCCAGTAGGTTTGCAGGACGGCGGTGGGTTTAGCGGAACGCACATCCCAGATCGCGGTCATGTTCAGCGGTGACTCAACGCAGATCCGCGGCGCCTCGCCCGGTGAGTCTGCGGAGCCGACCGTCACCCAGCTCCGACCCATTGAGAACAGGTCGGTGAACATCAACGTCTGGTCGGAGTCCATGCCGTTGTCGAACCAGGCGTCGGTCATCACCTGATCCGGTGTAGTCGCGCCAGGCAGCCGGAAAGCGTCGACGCTCATCCGTTCCACCAGCGGGTCGACCGCCACGCGGGGCCAGCCGACAACGGTGCGCAGAAACTCAAGTTCGGCGGGGATCGCGATCCGCAGGTTCGTGATGACCTGCAAACCCCGGTAGTACGAGCGGGTCAACTGCATGATCTGCCGTTCCCGCCAGCCCCGCTGCTGCAACTTCGCGAGCAGCACCCGCTCACTGTCGGACAGGTTGAGCAGCGGCAGTTGAGGGACGTAGATCGGGGAGTAGCGAGGCCATTCCGGGGCCATCAACGACACGTCGAGCCCCTTCCTAGTTCATGACGATGACGCGACCTTGGCCGCGTGCAGGCGAAGCTCGAACCACCTGAGCCGCTTGGGTGACCGCGACCAGCGCGGTGATGCCGTCGCCGTCCCATTTCCAGGTATCACCGGAACGTCTCTGTGTGGCCTTGGTAACGGCGGCTTCCAGTTCCGGTTGCGGAGCCGGGTAGCGGAAGGTCCGGTCGAGCACCGACCGGTAGAACGCTCCGCAGCCCTGCGCGTAGTCGGTGCCGTTGAGCGTCTCCACCCGGATGCCGGCTTTGATCAGATCGGCCATCAGCGACCCCGCGGGATGGCCGGGATGCAACCAGAGTTTCGTCCGCTGCCTTCGTGTGATCTCCGCGACTTTCGGCACGAACCACTCACCGGCAGCGCCGTCAAGCACCACCTCGCCGTGGATCAGCCCATCCGTCCGCCACCCTGCCGCGGCAAGGGTCACATGCGACTGGTCCGGGCTCATCGACACGACCAGCTTCGGGGTGCCGTCGATCTGCGAGGTCGCGTCCCCGCATGCGACCAGGAGATCCAGCGGAAGCGCCATCGAAGTCGTCTGTTTCGGCACCCACTGGTTCAGGTACGCCCGCCGGAAGCCGTTCAAACCGTCTTCGGAAGCGAGCATCGTCGCTAGTTCGGCTTCGATCGCTTCCTCGTCGATCGTGAACCCGAGCGCCGGCATGCACGTCCGCCACACGTCACGGTCGAACGGGTCAGCGTCCTGCGGTGCGGACCACTCGAAATAGGCGATCCGCGACGGCGAACCGTCCTCGACGAGCTGCCGCCCGTGCTTCACCTTCGTCCACAGGTACGGGGACGAGTCCTGCCAGCCCGCCGTGGAGATCACCAACGTTTGGACGTTACGCCGGGTGATCATCGCCGGGCCGAACGCCTGCTCAAGACGGTTGTCCACCTGGGCGAACGCCTCATCAATGAACGCCATGTCGATCGTCGAGCCGTGACCGGCCTTCTCCGTCGTCGACTCGATCCCGAACCGGGAACGGTTGGGAAACCGGACATGCTCATCACCCGGCGCCCACGACGGCTTCGCCTTCAGCCGGTCACCCAACGTCAAATCAGGTTCGTAGTCCTCTTTGAACTTCTTCCGGGCGTCCTTACGGGTCTGCGCCGTGTAAACCACAACCTGCCGCGGGCCGTAGAACTCCGACGCCCGACACCTCAAACACGCCAACGCCAAAATCAGCAGCGTCTTCCCCGACTGCCGCGGAACCGTCAACCGAACCTCGCGGTACGCCAACCGTCCCGTGTCCGGATCAACCTCGAGCGCCACATCCGCGACGTGCTGCTGCCACGGCATCAAAGGCTTACCGAGGATCTTCGCGACCGCACCCGCCGAACCACCGAGCGTCTGACGGTCCTCGTTACGCGGCGATGAAAACCTAGGCGGGCACGCTAAGGGCAGCCGAGAGATCGTCACCGTCGCCCACCTTCGTCGCCGCCAGGGCCAACAAGGTTTCCCGCAGCTCCTTCGAGATGCCGGCCACCGCCAGATCCTTCGTCCCCCGAGCGTCATCAAGACGCCGAGCCAACATGAACGCCAACTCCGCCAACGACTCACCCATCGCGTGATCCATCAACAGCGCCTCAACATCGCTGCGGACCTTCAACTCGATCGAACCGCAGGGATGGTCACCATCCGGAGCCGTCACGGCCCACCGCCTTACGCGAAGGAGCTGTTTTTTCCCGAAAAC
>Ga0207707_10000494_pt1 | contig 40531 bp, 39 predicted proteins | sample KBSC83BmetaG_FD_184336 | JGI IMG/M metagenome (GOLD analysis project Ga0207707, IMG submission 184336) | Corn rhizosphere microbial communities from Kellogg Biological Station, Michigan, USA - KBS C8-3B metaG (SPAdes) (version 2) | ecosystem: Host-associated > Plants > Roots > Rhizosphere ... | reverse complement strand
CCTATCTGTTCGCCTACAGCAAGGTGACGCTCAAACCCTTCGTCCATCTGGTCGACGAGATCGGCCTCGACCTCATCGGCAAGCCGGTTGCTCCCCACGATCTGATGGCCGCCATGGATGCGAAATTCCGGCTGCTCGGCACGCAGGGCCTGGTCGGCATGGCGATGTCGGGCCTCGACATGGCGTTCTGGGACATTTTGGGTCAGGCCGCGGGCAAGCCGGTGGTCGAATTGCTGGGCGGATCGCCCAAACCGATCAAGGCCTACGACAGCTATGGCGCGGTCGAAGCCGATGCCGACGAGAAGGCGTTGCGCCGCTCGCTCGACCAGGGCTTTCGCGGCATCAAGATCAAGGGTGGCGACGGCGACGCCGCCAACGACGAGCGGAGGGTCAGGGGCCTGCGCAAGCTGCTCGGTCCGGACATCTCGCTGATGCTTGATTTCAACCAGTCGCTCGATCCGGCCGAAGCCAAACGCCGCATTGCGCGCCTCGCCCCCTACGACCTCACCTGGATCGAGGAGCCGGTGCCGCAGGAAAACCTTTCAGGGCATGCCGAGGTGCGCGAGACCTCACCGATCCCGATCCAGTCCGGCGAGAACTGGTGGTTTCCGCGCGGCTTTGCCGAAGCGATCGCGGCGGGCGCCAGCGACTTCATCATGCCCGATCTGATGAAGGTCGGCGGCATCACCGGCTGGCTCGGCGTCGCGGGTCAAGCGGATGCGGCCTCGATCCCGATGTCGAGCCATATCCTGCCCGAGGCCAGCGCGCATGTGCTGGCGGTTACCCCCACCGCGCATTGGCTGGAAATGCTGGATTTCGCCGGCACCGTGCTCGCCGATCCCATCCAGATCACCGACGGCACGGTGACCGCGCGCGGGCCGGGGCTCGGGCTCGAATGGAACGAGGCGGCGATCTCGAAATATCAGATCTGAGGCGGGCCGCGTTCAGTAGTCGATGCCGAACTCGTCATAGATGTGCCGCGTCACCGCCGGCATCACGTCGGGCAGGTCTTCCGCGATCAGCCCGGGACCCGCCTCGCGCGCCGCTTCGCCGTGCATCCACACGCCCTGGCTTGCGGCCTCGAACGCCGGCACGCCCTGCGCCATCAGGCCTGCGATGATACCGGCGAGCACATCGCCCGAGCCCGCGGTCGCAAGCCAGGGCGGTGCGTTGGCCGCGATCGTCGCACGCCCGTCCGGCGAGGCCACCGTGGTGTCGGCTCCCTTGAGCAGGACCACCGCGCCGGAGCGCTCGGCCGCCGCGCGCACGCGATCGAGCTTCGAGCGGCCGGGATTCTTGTTGCTGATGTCGCTGAACAGCCGCGGAAACTCGCCCTCATGCGGCGTGAGCACCACCTGCAGATCGAGTGACGCCTTGATCGATTCAAACAGGCGCTCGGGCGCCTGGGCAAAGCTCGTCAGCGCGTCGGCATCGAGCACCAGGCGCCGATTGGCCGCGAGCGCAGTGTGAACGAAATCGATCGTCCGCGCTCCGATACCGGCGCCCGGCCCGATCACGCACGCATTGAAACGCTTGTCGCCCAGCAATTCGGCGAACTGGACCGGGTTGTCGACCGCGCGAACCATCACCGCCGTCAGCGCCGCGGCATTGACCGCAAGCGCGTCGCGGGGAGACACGAGCGTCACCAGCCCCGCGCCGGCCCGCAGTGCGGCGCGCGCCGACATCCGCGCCGCCCCCGTTGAAGCCAGTTCGCCCGAGACCACCAGCACATGGCCGCGAGCATATTTGTGTCCATCGATCCGCGGCACGGGAAAGGATTTGCGCCAGAACTGCGGAGTGTTCTCGAAGGTCTGCGGGCGGATCTCGTCCAGCACGCGGACATCGATGCCGATATCGGCGACCCGGACGCGGCCGCAGTGCAGCCGGCCGGGAAGCAGCAGATGCGCCGGCTTCTTCCGGAAGAACGTCACGGTCTCGGTGGCGCGCACCGCCGTTCCCATGACGGCCGCCGACGTTCCGTTGACGCCACTCGGCAGGTCGACCGCCAGCACCGGCGCGCCGTTGGCGTTGATGGCTTCGATCATCTCAAGAGGTTCGCCGCTCACCGGCCGGCTCAGGCCGGCGCCAAACAGCGCGTCGATGATCAGCGCGGGTTTTCCGATCGCCTGCGGATTGAACGGCAGCACCGGGGACTTCCAGCCCTTCGCGGCGGAAGCGGCGTCGCCCTGCAGCGCCTCGCGCTCGCACATCAGGATCACCGACACCTCGCGGCCCTGGGCGGCAAGTTCGGCTGCGGCGACAAAGCCGTCACCGCCATTGTTGCCGGGTCCCGCGATCACCAGGATCGATCCATCTTCGACGAGATCGCCGGCGGCTTCCGCCACCGCCTGCCCCGCGCTCAGCATCAGCGAGAAGCCGGGCGTGCCCGCCGTAATGCTGAGGCGGTCGGCACGCTCCATTTCGGCGGTGGTCAAGACTTCCATGCAAAATCCCTGGAAAGCGCGTTCCGAGCGCAGTCGTCTGCAATCGTCGCGGCCCCTAACACAAACTTGGGAAACAAACCGGTATCGGCACTCCTACAATTTCGGTACCGCGCTGAATTTCCGCGTAAAGGTTACGAAAAACTATGTGGACCCATACCGCGCCGCCTGATCCTGAGGCATTTTCGCGCGTCAAGGCCAATTTCAGCGTCACTTGACTGCATATTATTTCATCTATTTGCCTATTTCATAGGCTTCGCTATTGTCGTCCGATCGCCTAAATCACCCAAAATGCCTGTTATTCCAGAATCAGGCCCGTTAACGACTTGGCATAGAGCCTGCTTTTGAGGAGCCGCTTCGGTTCGTGGTGCTCGCCGGCCGTCCAACGTACGGCTGGCCGTCGCCGGACAGTTGGGCAAAGTCCGCAAACAGGCGATCGAACAGCCCTGCGCGATGCGCAGCCTGACGACGACGTTGCAGTTTTTGAATCTGGAAATGCCTGGGAGGCCGCTCAGTGAAAAAGATCGAAGCCATCATCAAGCCGTTCAAGCTCGACGAGGTGAAGGAAGCGCTTCAGGAGGTCGGGCTGCAGGGCATCACCGTCACGGAGGCCAAGGGCTTTGGCCGGCAGAAGGGACATGCCGAGCTCTACCGCGGCGCCGAATACATCGTGGACTTCCTGCCCAAGGTGAAGATCGAGATCGTGATCGGCGATGACCTGGTAGAGCGGGCCATCGATGCGATCCGGCGCGCCGCCCAGACGGGGCGGATCGGCGACGGCAAGATTTTCGTCTCCAAGATCGAGGAGGCCATTCGCATCCGTACCGGAGAATCCGGGCTGGACGCGATCTAGCGGCAGCACATTGCCGCGCAGCCCCTTACCGAGCTGCGGATCACCCCCAAAATGCGCATCGAGCCTGCTGAAAGAGCGTGCAGATGCCGGTTTCTGCGGCGCGGCTTATTGTCTTGAACCCCACCCGACGGTATTGAGCATTGACGCCGCGGCTCGGCCCGCGGCCGGATCACCATGACCAGTAGCCAAGAGGGGTTTTCATGAAGACCGCCAAAGATGTCCTGAAATCGATCAAGGACAACGACGTCAAATACGTCGACCTTCGTTTCACCGATCCGCGCGGCAAGTGGCAGCACGTGACCTTCGACGTCGGCATGATCGAAGAGGACACTTTCTCCGAAGGCCTGATGTTCGACGGCTCCTCGATCGCAGGCTGGAAGGCGATCAACGAATCCGACATGTGCCTGATGCCCGATCCGGTCACCGCGACGATCGATCCGTTCTTCGCCGAAACCACCCTGATCCTGGTCTGCGACGTGCTCGAACCGACCACCGGCGAGCCCTACAACCGAGACCCCCGCGGCATCGCCAAGAAGGCGGAAGCGATGGTGAAGTCGATGGGTGTCGGCGACACCGTGTTCTTCGGCCCCGAAGCCGAGTTCTTCGTGTTCGACGACGTCCGCTATTCCGCGCTTCCCTACAACACCGGCTTCCGGCTCGACTCCTCGGAACTCCCGACCAACTCCGACACCGAATATGAAGGCGGCAATCTCGGTCACCGCATCCGCACCAAGGCCGGCTATTTCCCGGTGCCGCCCCAGGATTCGGTGCAGGACATGCGCTCGGAAATGCTCGGCGCCATGGCCAAGATGGGCGTCAAGGTCGAGAAGCATCACCACGAAGTCGCTTCCGCCCAGCACGAGCTCGGCATGAAGTTCGACACCATGACGCTGATGGCAGACCAGATGCAGATCTACAAATACTGCATCCACCAGGTCGCCCACATCTACGGCAAGACCGCGACCTTCATGCCGAAGCCCGTCTATGGCGACAACGGCTCGGGCATGCACTGCCACCAGTCGATCTGGAAGGGCGGCAAGCCGGTATTCGCGGGCAACAAATATGCCGACCTGTCGGAGATCTGCCTGTCCTACATCGCCGGCGTCATCAAGCATGCGAAGGCGATCAACGCCTTCACCAACCCGTCCACCAACTCCTACAAGCGTCTGGTGCCGGGCTACGAAGCCCCCGTTCTGCTCGCCTATTCGGCGCGCAACCGCTCGGCTTCGTGCCGCATCCCCTACACCGCCAACCCGAAGGCCAAGCGCGTCGAGGTGCGTTTCCCCGACCCGATGGCCAACCCCTATCTCGGCTTCGCAGCGATGCTGATGGCGGGTCTGGACGGCGTCAAGAACAAGCTCGATCCCGGACCGGCGATGGACAAGGACCTCTACGACCTGCCGAAGGAAGAGCTGAAGTCGATCCCGACCGTGTGCGGCAGCTTGCGCGAGGCGCTGGAAAACCTCGACAAGGATCGCGCCTTCCTGAAGAACGGCGGCGTGTTCGACGACGACTTCATCGACGCCTATATCGAGCTGAAGATGACCGAGGTCGAGCGCTTCGAGATGACGCCGCATCCGGTCGAATTCGACATGTACTACTCGCAGTAATCGTTCGCTTCGCGAGCATCGGACAGCAAAAGGCGCCCCCTTCCGGGCGCCTTTTCATTTGCGGTTGCGGTCACGCGCGGTTCTGATTGACCAATGCCTCGCCGAACGCCTGGAACAGCGCCCGGTTGATCGGATTGCGATGCGGATCGTACTCGGCGTGCCACTGCACGCCGAGTGCAAAGCCCGGCGCGTCCGCGATGCGGATCGCCTCGATGGTGCCATCCTCGGCCACGCCTTCGATCACGACACGTTTTCCCGGCTCCAGGATGCCTTGGCCGTGCAGCGAATTGACCTTGATCTTCTCGCAACCGAGGATCGTTGCGAACGCCCCGCCCGGCACCAGGCTGACCTCGTGGCGATCGGCGAAGATGACTTGCGGATCGGGATGGATTTCGCCGTTCTCAAGCCGCGGCATGCGATGGTTCATGCGCCCGGGTATCTCGCGGATCTCCGGATGCAGCGAGCCGCCAAAGGCTACGTTCATCTCCTGCAGGCCGCGGCAGATGCCGAACAGCGGCACGCCGCGGGTGACACAGGCTTCTGATAACGCCAGCGCCACCTCGTCGCGCAGGATATCGTAGGGCTCGTGCTTCTGGTGCGGCTCGGTCTTGAATCGCGTCGGATGGACATTGGCGCGCGCGCCGGTCAGGACGATGCCGTCGACGGTGTCGAGCAAGGCCCCGACGTCCGTGATCTCCGGACAGCTCGCAAACATCAGCGGCAGTGCGCCGGCCACCTGGGCCAGGGCGCGAAGATTGCGCTCGCCCACCATCTGCACCTGAAATCGATTTTCGACACGACTGGCGTTCCCAATCACGCCGACGACCGGCCTCGTTCGCATAATCCTTCTCAAATCCTCTGCCACAACAGCAAATCATGCCTGCGTCGCGGCTCCGGATCAACCTGTTGCGACCGCTTCTCACACCTCGCTGCCCTGCAAAAATCTCAGGGGACGGATGAGCCTTTGTCATCGCGACCGCGATTCGGTCCCCGCAGACAGCTTCCGGCCGCCGCCGTCCCTGGCCAGTTGTGAAAGGCCCGCGACCGCCCGGTCAGGATGCTCATTCAGCCCCCGGCGCAACTCCCGCACGAGACCGCCGAGGCGGCTCTCCGCCGACCGGGCGCAGAACCGTCCGGTGCAGCCCTCAGGCTTTCGTAATCACGGTTTCGAGGTAGTCGCCGGGAACAAGAAGGCTGCCGCTGTGGTCCCAATTCGACTTTTCCAGCAAGTCGAGAATGTCGGCTTCCAGTGCAGCCGCCTTCTCCTCATCAAGGGCCGCGAATGCCCGGTTCGTGGGACCATAGCAATTGCGAAAAACGTCCAGCCAATGCTCCGGAGACTCGTACCTGAAGTTGAAGGTCTGCACGGAGCTATTGATTTCATGTCCCCGGAACAGCTCTCCAAGACGCTCAGCGCTCCCCCAGAGAGCAGGTGGCTTGATCCCCGCCGGTGGCGGCGGCATGTACTTGCCGACAATCTTCAAGAGCTGGCCTACAAAGCCATCCGGCGTCCAGCTCGCCAGCCCGATCTTGCCGCCCCTGCGCACGACACGGACGAGCTCGGCGGCGGCCTTCTCCTGGTTCGGGGTGAACATGACGCCGAACGTGGACAGCGCCACGTCAAAGCTGCCATCGGCAAATGGAAGCGCTTCGGCGTCAGCCACCCGGAAATCGACGGAAAGGCGCTCGGCGGTGGCGCGCGCCTTGCCTCGCTCGAGAATCGCGCCCACATAGTCGGTGGAGGTGACGCGAGCAAAGCGGCGCGCGGCGGCCAGTGTCGCGTTTCCGTTACCGGCCGCGACGTCGAGCACGCTGCTGCCGGCACGCATATCAACGGCCTCGCACAGTCGCTCGCCGACAATCTGAAGCGTTATTCCGATCGTTGCATAGTCACCGGCCGACCAGACAGCCTGCTGGCGTTGCTTGATGGCAGTGTAATCAAGGGGTAGCGTCGCAACCGACATAGTTCATCTCCTCTTGCCTGGAATCTCTACCCGAAGGCGGACCCCGCAACTCGCGAGATCGGCAGGAGCATCTTGCGGCAGCACCGGCGGCGCTAGTTCAGGAACTGAACCCGGGTGGTACAGATTTTGAACTGGCACCCTTGGAAACACCGTAGCATGCTTGCCGTGCTGGTCATGGTCGGAGGAACGCTTCAATGTCGGATGGCAGCTACAGCCAGTTCTGTCCCGTCTCGATGGCAGCGGAGATCATCTGCTCCCGCTGGACGCTTCTGGTCCTGCGCGAACTTGTGCTCGGATCGACCCGCTTTAACGAACTGCGGCGCGGGCTGCCAAACATGTCACCCGCCCTGCTCTCGAAACGGTTGAAGGAGCTTGAGGCTGCCGGGATCGTCATGCACATCGCCGCCCAGGGCGAGTCTGGCGCACTCGAGTATCGTCTCACGGAAGCGGGAGGTGAGATGCGTCCTATCATTGAATCGATCGGCGTCTGGGGGCATCGATGGGTTACGACTGAGGCGACGCTGAAGAACCTCGATGCCAACCTGCTGATGTGGGACATCAGGCGAAACATCAACACCGAACCAATGCCGCCTCGCCGCAACGTCATCCAGTTCATTTTCAATGACAGGCCGTCCTCGGAGCGCAACTATTGGCTCATTGTGGAACCGGACAACGAAGTCGACTTGTGCCTCGTAGATCCAGGCTTCGATGTCGATCTTTACGTATCAACTGATCTGCGCACGATGACCGAGGTCTGGCTCGGATATACGGCCATCGGTCGCGCGTCTGAGGATGGTCGACTTGCGTTGGCGGGAAGCAGCAACCTCGCCGCCGATCTTCGTACCTGGTTGAAGCTCAGCGTGTTCGCGAGGGTCGAGAAGAAGGTTGCTTAGGCACCGCTTGGCCGCTTCGCGCTGACGACCCCACGTCCTGGTCCAGCCATTACTTCCGTGTGAAGACCTCGCGGGCGTCGATCGGCTCGCTGCTTTTCAAGCCGGCAGCCTTGAGCGCGGTCGCGGCCGGTTCGTCCGCCCCCTTCAGCCACGGCAACTTAGCTTCGATGCCCCTCGTGACGGGCTCGCCGAGCACCCCGCCGAAATCGACCGGCCAGAAGCCGTTCGGAACGACTTCGGCGGTGACGGCGTGAAGGCGGACGCCGCGACCGAAGGCCGCTTCGAGATCGGCCGGAGACACCGTGCGCATGGTGCCGGCATTATTCGGATCGGCAAAGGTGGCGAGCACCGGGATCAAGGCGCCGGTCACTGGCACGACGCCCCGCATCCGGCTCATCTCGCTGAAAGACGCCCGTTGTCCGCTGGACGCGCCGTAGGCCCGCAGCGCCACATAGTTCATGCCGTCGAGATCGAGCGCGGGATCGAGATGCGCCAGAAGCGTCACGAGGTTCTTGCCGCCGCCGAGATCGATGAAAAGCGCGTCGCCGCTGGTGGCCGTATGGCCCTTGCGGCTATAGCCGCGATCGGGCGTCACCGCCATGACGCCGCTTGCCGACTTGATCCCGTCGGGCGTCTCCACCTCGACCGTCAGGCGATATTTGTGGCCGGGCCGGTTGATCCTGATCTGATCGCCGATGACGAGAACGGCCAGAAGCGTCAGTACCCCGAGCCATTTGGAAATCACGCCAAGACCCTCCCTGTTCATTCAACCGATTGCACGACCGCGCACCCAGCGTCAAACCGGCGCGTCGTCTCAAGCTTGATCCCGGTCGCATTTGACGATTGAGTGTAGCGAACAAGCCGGGGCAATCGGGAATCAACATGACAGAATCGAGCGATCAGCGCCTGTTGGCGCGCCATGATCTGGCATGGGCCATCGCCACCGGCGGCATCTGCGTCGTGCTGTTCGTTGCGCTATTGTGGTTCGCTTGGCACTACGCCGCGACGCTGTTTTTGATCCTTGCCGGCGTATTGCTCGGGGTCGCGCTCAATGCCATGACCGAGTTGCTCGGCCGTGCCATCCGGCTGCCGCAACCGGTGCGGCTTCTGATCGTCTGCCTGACGCTTGCCGTGATGTTGTCGGGCGTGCTGGTTCTCGGCGGCGCCACGATCGCGCAGCAGGCGACCGTGCTGAGCAACACGATCAAATCGCAATTGACGAACGTCAAGTCGTTCCTCGAGAAGAACGGCGTCGACACCAGCTATTTCGAGCTTGGCCAAGCCGAGGGCGCGACCGACTCCGCGGGCACGACGACGCCGGGCGCCCAGCCGACCCACAATTTGCCGAGCGCCAGCACGCTCGCGTCCAGCGGCGGCGCGATCGTCAGCCAGAGCCTCAAGGTCCTGCTCGGCACCGTCAGCGTCGTCGGCAATTTCTTCATCGTGCTGTTTCTTGGGCTCGCCTTCGCCGCGCAGCCCGCAGTCTACCGCGCCGGCCTCATCTTCATCGCGCCGGCGAAATATCGGGCGCAGACGGTAGCCATTGTCGACCGTATCGGCGAAACGCTGGAGCGCTGGCTGCTGGCGCAGCTCCTGACCATGCTCGCGGTCTTTGCCGTGACCTGGATCGGGCTCGCGCTGATCGGCATCCCCAGCTCGTTCATCCTGGGCATCCAGGCCGGCCTGCTCGCCTTCATCCCGACCGTCGGCGCAGTGCTCGGCGGGCTGATCGTGGTGATGGCAAGCCTCGCCTCGGGATGGGTCGCCGCGCTCAGCGCCTTCATCCTGTTCCTCGGCGTACATGCACTCGAGAGCTATGTCCTCACGCCGATCATCCAGCGCCAGGCGCTTGACATTCCGCCGGCCACGCTGTTCGCGTTCCAGATCCTGCTTGGCGTGGTCTTCGGCATCTGGGGACTGGCGCTGGCCCTTCCCCTGATGGCGATTGGCAAGGTCGTGATCGATTATTTCAAGGGGGATGACGCGGTCACGGCTTAAGGCGCGACGGCGATTCATCCTAAAGCCATCGCGCTTTAGCCCGCCGACGTCACCACCGTCTCGGTGTGCTCGACTTCGGGAGGCGAGGCGAAATACTGGCCGACCAGGCCGCGCCATTCGGCAAAATTCTCCGAGCCGCGGAAGTCGACGGTGTGGTTCTCCAGCGTTCCCCATTTCACCATCAGCCGGTAACGCTGCGGCTTCTCGATCGAGCGATGCAACTCAAAGCCATGAAAGCCTTTCGAGCGGCCGAAGGCGGCGCGGGCTTTGGCGACCGCTGCCTCAAAATCCTTCTCGCTGCCGGGCTTGACGTCGATCTGCGCGATTTCGGTGACCATGGGATGTTTCCTCTTGTTGCGACTCGCGTCTCTAACCCGGTCCGCCCCAAAGAAAAAGGCGCCTCGCGGCGCCTGCATCGTTCGGATTGACGATCATCACCGCCAGAGCAACACCGCGCCCAGCGCCACGAGCGTGCAGCCGCCGAACAATGCCAGCGGCCAGGGGCTGTAGGATCGGCCATAACGACCTTGCGCGCGCCGCTCGCTGATCAGCGCGCTTTCATATTCGTCGGCGGTGGAGAACATGCAGGCGAAGCCGCCGCGGGCCGATGCGGCATCCGCTTCGAGCGAGACCAGGGCGGCTCGGGCGCCGCGATTCCGGCGTGTGTTCATGGAGCGATGATCGGACGGAACGGTAAACGAGACGTTACGATTCCGCACCCGGCCCGACGTTATGCGATCGCCGGACCCGTGCTCACAAGCGGCACCCCGACGCCAGCGCTCTTCCGGCGCCAATCCTCCAGCGACAGCGGAACCTCCTCCGCGGCTTCCACGCGGTTACGTCCCCCGCGCTTGGCCTGATAGAGCGCGGTGTCCGCAGAGGCGAGCAACACTTCGAGCTCGGTGCCGGCGGGACCGCCTGCCACGCCGATGCTGACGGTGGTGTCGACCTTTTCCTCGTCGCACACGATACCGCACCCCTCGAACGCCTCGCGCACCCTTTCAGCCGCGACCACGCCCTCATCCAGCGGGCACGGCAGCAGGGCTGCGAACTCCTCGCCGCCGATGCGGCCCGAAAGATCGGAAAGGCGGAGATTGTTGACCACGATGGTCGCGAACAATTTCAAAAGCTCGTCGCCCGCGGGATGACCGAAGCGATCGTTGATGCGCTTGAAATGGTCGATGTCGAAGATCAGCACGGTCACGGGGCGGCCGGCAATGGCCTCGCGATCGATCACGCGCGAGCAGGCCTCGGCAAAGCCGCGGCGGTTGAACATGCCGGTCAGGGGGTCCGTCGAGGCCGCGTTCTTGTGCGCGGTCACCGTGCGCTCCGATACCGCCATGAAGATCACGAAGACGGTGCCGACCGCATAAAGCACGAGCTCGATCGAGAAGATCGTCACCCAGATGCTGGCGCCGAACCTCTGACTGGCCTCCGACGGGTGAAAGAAATCGCCGAGGATGATCGGCAGCATCAGCACGGCGCCATGCATCACCGGGATCGCGAATGCGGGCCAGCGCTGTTGCTGCGACTTGCGCCGCTCCGACGACAATTCGGTGGCGGTCAGCGCCGCATAGATGGCGACGATGGCAGCGCCAATGGTCAGGCGCAGCGCGGCATCTCTTGGATCGAGCGAGACCACCGCCGCGACCCAGGCGATCGCGCCCAGCACGACCCCGGGATAGTTGAGCTTGCGGCCATGGAACGCGCGCGCGGCGTTCCAGACCATGCCGCAGGCGATAAATCCGATGGCGTTGAGCGTGAGTGAAATCCCCTCGCCCAGCACATGCCCCGCCAGAGTCCAGATCGCCACCGACGCCGCGCCGATCAGATAGGCGCTGCCCCACCATTTCAGCGCGGAATTGCTCTCCTGCCTGCCGAAAAACAGCAGCATGGCCCCGAGCAGCGCCGCGATCATGGTCGCGACGATATAAAGCGTGATGCTGTCGAGCGACATTTCGCTCATCCCTCTGTGATGCAATCCATCCAGCTGCCCCGGATGGGCTTTGCGCCCTTCGAAAATTCGACTTTAGAGGGGGCGTGTTGGTATTCCGTTGTCACTTGCGGCCAAGTTTTCGGGAAAACTGCATCAATTTTATCTTTAATGAAGCAATAAAAGGGGCGCAGAAACTGCGCCCCTCCCAGATCGTGACAATGATTCGTAAAGCGTTTTAGCGCTTGGAGAACTGGAACGACTTGCGCGCCTTTGCCCGGCCGTACTTCTTGCGCTCGACGGCACGGGAATCGCGGGTCAGGAACCCGCCCTTCTTCAGCACGCCGCGCAGGTCCGGCTCGAAATTGGTGAGCGCCTTGGAGATACCGTGACGCACGGCACCCGCCTGGCCCGACAGGCCGCCGCCGGCGACCGTGCAGGTCACGTCGTATTGGCCGTTGCGGGCGGCAGCGACCAGCGGCTGCTGGATCATCATGCGCAGCACCGGACGGGCGAAATAGACCTCGACCTCCCGGGTGTTGACGACGATCTTGCCGGTGCCCGGCTTGACCCATACGCGGGCGACCGCGTCCTTGCGCTTGCCGGTGGCATAGGCGCGGCCCTGCTTGTCGACCTTCTTGACGTATTTCGGAGCTTCGGGCGCAGCCGGCTTGAGCTGGGCGAGCTGATCGAGCGATTGCATGCTTTCGGCCATGTTATGCGGCCCTCATGTTCTTGCGATTCATCTTGGCGATATCGACCTTCTCGGGCTGCTGCGCCTCGTGCGGATGCTCGGCGCCCGGATAGACATGCAGATTGCTCATCTGCATGCGGCCCAGCGGACCGCGCGGGATCATGCGCTCGATTGCCTTCTCGACGACGCGCTCGGGGAAACGGCCCTCGAGTATCTCGCGTGCCGTGCGCTCCTTGACGTGGCCGACATAGCCGGTGTGCTTGTAATAGACCTTCTGCTCGCGCTTGCGGCCGGTCAGCACCGCATGCGCGGCATTGACGATAATGACATTGTCGCCGCAATCGACGTGGGGCGTGTAGGTCGGGAGGTGCTTGCCGCGCAGCCGCATGGCGACCAGCGAAGCGAGGCGACCGACCACCAGACCCTTGGCGTCGATCACGACCCACTTCTTCGTCACCTCGGCAGGCTTTGCCGAAAACGTTTTCATCTGAGGCATCCGTGAAAATGAAAATCGGCACGCAAGGCCGCGCGCCGAACTGGCGGCTTTCTAGAGAAGAGAATGTTGACAGTCAACGCCGAACGACGAGTTTTTCTACAGCAATAACAATTGCTTGTAAATATGGTGCAATATTACCTTGAAAAAGCCTATTTAACTGGAATGGAATAGGTCGCCGTGACATGGGCTATGGGATCGGGCGAATTGCCCGACAGCAGCGTCACTTCGCCGACCGCGAGCCGCTTGCCGAGCTTCAGGATCTTCGCGGCCGCCAGCACATCCTGCCCTGCCAGGCCCTTGCGCAGGAAATTGATGTTGAGATTGGTCGTGACTGCAAGCCCGACCGGGCCGATCGCCGACAGCAGCACGACATACATGGCGCAATCGGCGAGCGCCATCAGCGTCGGACCCGACACGGTGCCCCCCGGACGCAGCATCCGGTCGCTGTAGCGCTGGCGCACCAGACAGGTCTCGCCGTCCGCATGCTCGATCGTAAGATCGTCATCACTGAACATTTGCGGAAGCTCGGTGCGCAGGAAAGCATCGAGTTCGGCCGCCGTCATTCGGGCTGCTGTCATCACTGACCGCCGGGTGCTATATCTTCGCAAAATCGCCGTGCCGGCCGAGCCCGTCACTGAAGCGGCCTGCCCCAGCCACGCCGTCTTTGATCAGTGCCTCGCGCCCGTTGTACCACTCCTGAATCAGAGCCTCGCGGACAGTAAGTCCATGGCTCTTAATGGCAGAGCGTCGGTCGGCACGAACGCAAACCTGAGGAAAGCGTGCGATCTCCTGTGCGAGTGTTTCTGCCTTCGCGCGCGCTCCTCCCTTGGGGGTCAGATATTCGCACAAGCCGATGGACAAGCACTCCTCGGCCGACACTTTGCGTCCCGTAAGGATAATCTCGAGCGCTCGGCCCTGCCCTACAATGCGCGGCAACCGCACCGTGCCTCCATCGATCAGCGGGACGCCCCAGCGCCGGCAATAGACGCCGAAATAAGCCCCTTCGGCCATCACCCGAAAATCGCACCACAAACCGAGCTCCATGCCGCCCGCGACCGCAGGCCCCTCGATCGCGGCGATCACTGGCTTGTCCAACTCCAGGCGAGAAGGTCCGAGCGGGCCACGTGGAATTTCGCCGCCATTACCGCGTGGCCGGGCCGTCGAAATATCGAGTTCGCCCAGCGGATAGGCGGCATTGAGCGTGCTGACATATTTGAGGTCCCACCCCGCACAGAACGCGCCGCCGGCGCCATAGAACACCGCGACTGAAGCGTCTTTGTCAGCATCGAACTCCAGAAAGGCGGCTGTCAGCGCATCCGCGCTTGGAGGGTCCATCGCATTCCGTGCTTCAGGCCGGTCATGAATGATTGTCCACACCGGTCCGGCCTTCTCGATTCTGACCGTCATTCGCAGCTCCATGCATAGTGATCGTTAATTTAAACGGTGTTAAATAATATAACGCAGCTTAAATTGACCGTCAATCGTGCTATTAGAGAATCCACCATGGCGAAAGAGCAGAAAATCGGCCGGCAGAAGGCTGTGAGCGACCTAAAGCGCGAGTTGATCCTTGATGCGGCCCGGAAGGCATTCGAAGCCGAAGGCTTGGAGGGAGCATCGTTGCGCGCGATCGCTGCCGGCGCGGGCTACACGCCCGCCGCACTCTATTTTCACTTCGAGTCCAAGGAAGCGATCTACGCCGAGGTTCTGAGAGGCTCGCTCGCCGATCTACAACAGACCATCAACCGCTCGATCGGCCGTACCAAAGCCCCGGTCGATCGGCTGCGCGCGGCGGCGCTGGCCTTCTTTCGCTACTATGCCGACAATCCCAGAGACCTCGACCTTGGCTTCTACCTGTTTCGCGGCGGCATGAAGCCACAAGGTCTCGGCAAGGATCGGGACGACATCCTCAATGCGGCACTGGAATCGGCGATGCGACCGATCGCCGACGCCGCACAGGCCCTCGGTGCGCGGCGTGAGGAAGCGAAATGGTTGATGGCAGACATCTTTGCACATGCAGCAGGGCTTCTGCTATTGGCCCACACCGGCCGCATTCGCATGTTCGGAGCTTCGGCGCAGCACCTTATGGAACGCTTCATCGAGGCCAAGGTCGTGGCCCTGACCGAACAGCAGAATAGCAAAGTCCCTTGAATCCCGGTGCGCGAGGGCACATTCTACTGAGTAAATGGCCTTCATTTCGGCTGATCGTGCCAAGATGGCCGCCTTTCCAGAGATGGATTTTCCCGATGACCGCCAAGCCCCTTCGCGTTCCCATACAAGACGATCCGATCCTGCTTCGTGAAACCGTCGGCCCCATCGCCGTGATCACGTTCAACCGGCCTGCAAGGCGCAACACGCTGTCGGAGGAAGTGATTGCCGCTCTGCATGGGGCGCTGGACGAGATCGCCACGGATGCGAAAATCCGCGCGCTGGTCATCGCCTCCCAGGGGCCGGTGTTTTCCTCGGGGCATGATCTGAAGCAGTTGACGGCGCATCGCGGGGATGCCGATGGCGGCCGCGCCTATTTCGCCAGGACCATGAATGCCTGCAGCGCGATGATGCAGGCGATCGTGAACCTGCCGAAACCCGTGATCGCCGCGGTGCAGGGCATCGCCACCGCCGCCGGCTGCCAACTCGTCGCAAGCTGCGATATGGCCATCGCGTCGGACGACGCGCGCTTCGCCACGTCCGGGATCGACAACGGCCTGTTCTGCTCGACCCCGATGGTGGCGCTGTCGCGCAACGTCTCGCGCAAGCATGCCATGGAGATGCTGATGACGGGCGAGCCGATCTCCGCGCAGCGCGCGGTCGACATCGGCCTCATCAATCATGTCGTGCCTGCCGGCCATGAGCGCGATGCCGCGATTGCGCTGGCGCAGAAGGTCGCACGCAAATCCGCTTACGCCATCAGGCTCGGCAAGCAGGCGTTTTACCGCCAGGCCGAAATGAACCTTGCCGACGCCTACCGCTTCACGGCGGAAGTCATGACCGAGAACATGATGGCCTTCGATGCGAAAGAAGGAATCGGCGCCTTCCTCGAGAAGCGCGAGCCAAAATGGCAGGATGAATGACGACGCGTTTTCGCGTCGTCATTCCGGGGCGGCTCGCAGGGCCGAGCCCGGAATCTCGAGATTCCCCGATGCGCGATTGCGCATCTGAGGTCTGGTGCTTTCGCACCATCCCGGAATGACGGAAAGAGCACATGAATCACGACGCCTACCCCGACGACTACATCCGCGGCATTCTCAACAGCGTCAAGTCGATCGCCATGGTCGGCGCGTCGCCCGTCGACGTCCGGCCCAGCTATTTCGCGTTCAAATATCTGGTGCAGCGCGGCTACGACATGATCCCGGTAAATCCCGGTCATGTCGGCAAGAGCCTGCTCGGCCGGCCCTTTGTGGCTTCGCTTTCCGATATCGGCCGCCCCGTCGACATGGTCGAGATTTTCCGCAGCTCCGCCCATCTGATGCCCGTGGTCGACGAGGCGCTGAAGCTTTCGCCCCTGCCCAAGGTGATCTGGATGCAGCTCGGCGGTCGCGACGACGCGGCAGCCGCCAAGGCCGAAGCCGCCGGCATCAAGGTGGTCATGAATCGCTGCCCGAAGATCGAATGGGGGCGGTTGTCGTCGGAGATTTCCTGGATGGGCGTCAATTCGCGCACCATCTCTTCCAAGCGCGCGCCGGTCCCAACCCAGGGCATGCGGCTTTCGCTGAACCGGACCAGCGTCGGGGGCGGCGCTACTGCGGCCTCCGACCGCGCCGCAAAGGACCGGAACGAGGCATCTTGACGCAATTGCGAGACGATTGTTTCGAAATGGCGGCAATGCCAAGCACGATCGTTGCGAAGTTGAACCGGGGTGCCAAGTTGCCTTCAAGTCGCCTTGACGGCGGTTTTTCCGGACGCGATTGTCCTGCGGTGAGAGGAGGCGCGCACTTGCCCCCTCGCCTATAAGACGCGCCGCGCGGCTCCCCGCCGTTCCAGGGCGATATTGCCTGATAAAAGGAAACAGAATGACCGATCGTGTTCCGGGATTTTCAACCCTTGCCGTGCATGCCGGCGCGCAGCCCGATCCAACTACCGGCGCACGCGCCACGCCAATCTATCAAACCACATCGTTCGTATTCAACGATGCCGACCACGCCGCCTCGCTGTTCGGGCTGCAGGCGTTCGGCAATATCTATACGCGCATCGGCAATCCGACCAACGCCGTGCTGGAAGAGCGCGTCGCCGCGCTGGAAGGCGGCACCGCGGCGCTGGCCGTCGCCTCCGGCCACGCCGCGCAGGTGGTCGTGCTGCAACAGCTCCTGATGCCCGGCGACGAATTCGTGGCCGCGCGAAAACTCTATGGCGGATCGATCAACCAGTTCACCCACGCCTTCAAGAGCTTTGGCTGGAACGTGGTGTGGGCGGACAGCGACGACATCGCAAGCTTCGAGGCCGCGGTCAGCCCGCGCACCAAGGCGATCTTCATTGAATCGATCGCCAACCCCGGCGGCACCATCACCGACATCGAGGCGGTCGCCGCCGTCGCGCACAAGGCCGGCGTGCCCCTGATCGTCGACAACACGCTGGCTTCACCGTATCTCATCAAGCCGATCGATCACGGCGCCGACATCGTCGTGCACTCGCTGACCAAGTTCCTGGGCGGCCATGGCAACTCGCTCGGCGGCATCATCGTCGATGCCGGCACCTTCGACTGGTCGAAGGGCAACAAATATCCGATGCTGAGCGAGCCTCGGCCGGAGTATCACGGCATCAAGATCCAGGAGACTTTTGGCAATTTCGCCTTCGCGATCGCCTGCCGCGTGCTCGGCCTGCGCGACCTCGGTCCGGCGCTGTCGCCCTTCAACGCATTCCTGATCCTCACCGGCATCGAGACCTTGCCGCTGCGCATGCAGAAGCATTGCGACAATGCCAAGGCGATTGCCGAATTCCTGCAAGGCCATTCGGCGGTGGCGTCGGTGAGCTATGCGGGCCTTGCCGGCGACAAGTACAACAACCTCGCACGCAAATACGCGCCGAAAGGCGCGGGCGCGGTGTTCACCTTTTCGCTCAAGGGCGGCTACCAGGCCGGCGTCAACCTGGTGTCTAACCTGAAACTGTTCTCGCATCTCGCCAATGTCGGCGACACCCGCTCGCTGGTGATCCACCCGGCTTCCACCACCCACAGCCAGCTCGACGACGCGGCGAAGGTGAAGGCCGGCGCAGGTCCCGACATCGTGCGGCTGTCGATCGGGATCGAGGACAAGGAAGATTTGATCGCCGACCTCGACCAGGCGCTGAGCGCGTAAGCGTGCTTGCGGCGCGGGCTCCACAAAGGACGCACGCGCCGCCTGCCGTTAATTCTCTATTTACCATACTCCGCAAGCATGTCGGACGCCGAGCGAAGCGCACGGCGGACGGGATTCGGAGCAAAGCGATGTTGCGGTGGACACTGGCGGTGCTGTTTGCGGTCGCCGTGAGCGGCACGGCGTTCGGCGCCGACCTGCCGGCCTACAAGCGGCGCTACGCGCCGCCGCCTCAAGTGTATGGCCGAGCACCTCCCCCACCGGTCTCTGTCGACGACCCCGCGCTGATCACGCCGCCGACCACGCCGGTCCTGCTGGGCTCGTCGACGTTGCCCGGCTATTACGGCCGTCCCTTCGATTACTACTATCAAGGCGACTATTACGGCGGCCCCTACGAAGGAGCAGGCTGGTTCTTCCGCCTGCCCTATGCCTGCGGCGTCTATGGCTATTGCTGAGGCATGATCCGGAAAAGTGTGAAGCGGTTTTCCCTCACGCTAAACGCGTTTGCGCGGAGATCATGCCCAGACAATTTAGAAGGCTTGCGTGACCGGCGCGGAGATGTCGCGCGCCGCCAGGGCCGTGTCTTTCGCCGCCAGCCTTTCGGCCTGCATCACCGCGAGCGTCAGCACGGCGATCGCAACAACCTGATGCGCCAGCGCCAGCACGATCGGCACCTGGTTGAGCAGCGTCAGGATTCCGAGCACAGCCTGCAGCGCAACTGCGGCGACCAGCCAGAACGCGCCACGGATCGCAGCGCTCGCCGCGCGCGAGCGCAACGCATCGAAAGCGTGAAAGATCGCGAGGGCGAATAGCGCATAGGCCGTCATGCGGTGCTCGAACTGCACCGTCAGCGTGTTCTCGAACAGGTTGCGCCACCACGGCGTCTCGAACCAAAGCCGCGCGCCGGCAGGAATGAACGCGCCGTCGATCTCAGGCCAGGTGTTATAGACGAGGCCTGCGCGCAGGCCTGCGACCAGCGCCCCCAGATAGAGCTGCACAAAGGTCAGCGCGACCAGCGCTGCGCTTGTCATCCTGAGCCGCGCCGATGCCGCAAGCGGTACCGGCTCGCCGAGCCGCCGCAAGGTCCAGACGATGGCTGCAAAGATCAACAGCGCCAGCACCAGATGCGTCGCCAGCCGGTATTGCGAAACTTCGGTCCGCTCGGCGAGCCCTGATGCCACCATCCACCAGCCGACCGCGCCTTGCAGCGCGCCGAGGCCGAAGATCAGCCATAGCCGCCGCTTCAGTTCCGCGCTCATGCCGCCGCGCCACAGGAAGAACAGGAACGGCAGCAGATAGACCATGCCGATCACGCGGCCGAGCAGCCGGTGACTCCACTCCCACCAGAAGATGGTCTTGAATTCCGACAACGTCATGCCGGCGTTGAATGTGCGGTATTGCGGGATCAGCTTGTAGGCTTCGAACGCATTCTCCCAATCCGCCTGGCTGAGCGGCGGCAGCGTTCCGGTGACCGGTTTCCACTCGGTAATTGAAAGCCCGGACTCCGTGAGCCGCGTCGCCCCTCCGACCAGCACCATCAGGGAAATCAATGCGGCAACGGCGAGCAGCCACGCACGAATGGTGCGATTTGACGAGATGTGTCTTGCTGGTATGGCGGCCATCTCAAGTGGAACTTGAATGAATTGACGCGCCCCTTATAGTCCGCCGCGAAGCCGGCGCAAGCCGCACTTTCCTGCAAAATCCGCGACATTTCCGTCATGACCATCCGTACCCGCAAATTGTTTGGCGCCGTGGCCCTGATCGTGCTGGCGGCCGTCTGGGCGCTGACGGCAATGGCCGTGGCGCAGATGCCGTGGCTCGCGCGCTCCGGCCTCCTCCAGGCGATCTACTACGTCGTGGCCGGAATGGGATGGGTGCTGCCGGCAATGCCGATCGTGACCTGGATGTCACGCCCCGATACCTAAATCTCCGGCTTCGGCGTCGGCCGTACCGGCGCGAAGGTTGCCCCCGACAGCAGCACGCGCATCGCGCGCAGCGACGTCAGCCGTCCGTCCCAGTCGATCCGCGGCAGCGCATGCAGGTTGGTGCGGCCCGCGGTATCGACAATGCCCGCGATCGTTGAGACCGCGCTGGAAAACCCGGCCTCCTTCGCCATCACCACGTGGGCGCGGCGAAAAGAATCCCGATCGCCGAACGGAAACGCAAAATGTCGGACCTCGCGATGGAATGCGGTTTCGGCCACGGCTTTCCCCATGGTCATCTCGCGCAAGGCGATCGCGTCCTTGAGGGTCGACAAGGCAAAATTGTTCACCGTGGCGCCGCCGATCGTCACCAGCGGATTCGCCGCAAGGTTGGCAAAGTCGCTCCAGTCCATCATCGCCTCACGCGTCAGCGCCGCGAGATCGACGGAATAGCGCCCGCAGAGGTCGTTAATCCCGGCCGCGAGTTCCGCCGGCGGCAACCGGCGCAGCCACCCCGACAGGAACTCGTAAGCTTCGTTCTTCTCGGCAATTGATCTCATCGAGAAATGCCGTTCGCTCCGATCGATCATCAGGCGGAGGCGATCTTCCTTCGCGACGATCTTTTCCAGCGCGAGCCACCACGCGTGCCCGACCCCATCCGGAAATGCCGTCGGCACATAGACCGTGAACGGCACTCCATGCCGCGACAGGATCGGATTGACAGCGCAGATCAGGTCCTTGTAGCCGCCGTCAAAGGTCAGGCAGACGAAACGCCGCGGCTGCGGCAGGATCACGGCGCGCCGGCAGACTTCGTCCATGGCGACGAACTCGTACTTCCAGCGCTTCAGTGCGCGGATCGTCCGGTCGAGAAATCGTGGCGTGATTTCGCTTTCCTTGAGCGGCTGGAACCGGCCACGGCGGCGCGGAACCACGCGTTCGAAGCGCAGGATCACGCCTGCACCGCCGGTCTCGCGGCGCTGCCACGCGCGCCCGCTGAAATAGCCGAGTTCCAGCTTCAGACCGGTCAATAGCGGATGGTCGGATGGCAAGCTTTCGCCTCTTTGGACAGCGGTTTTGGGTCCGCCAGCGCCGCCTTGTCATTACCCTTTGTTGACACTTCTTTGCAAAGGTCGGCCCACGACGAAAAGTGTAAATTTTTTCCTTCTCAAGCAGGTTTTTCGATGACCATCGCGGCGGCGATCGACAGCGGGACGGCAGCAGCGCCAGCACGGCCTCGGACAAGCCGCATCGCGCGCGTCGATATCGTCCGCGACCTCGCTCAAGTGGAAACAATCTGGCGCGAGCTCGAAGAGCGGCAGCTTGCAAGCCCCTATCAACGCTTCGGCATGCTCTCGGCCTGGCAGAGCGAAGTCGGCGTTCGTGAAAACGCCGAGCCCTTCATCGTTACCGCCCACGATGCCGATGGCCGGCCGCTGGTGCTGCTGCCGCTGGTGCTGCACGGCCGGCGCGGCGTTCGCATTGCTTCCTTCATGGGCGGCAAGCACACCACTTTCAATATGGCGTTGTGGGACATGGATTTCGCCCGTGAAGCCACCGCCGCGGATCTTGCTGACCTGTTATTAGCCCTGCGCTCGAAAGACGCCGTAGACGTGTTGGCGCTGACCCAGCAGCCGCAGCACTGGCAGGATCATCTGAACCCGTTCGCCATGCTGCCCCGGCAGCGCTCGGTCAATGATTGCCCGGTCATGCCGATGGTGCCGGGCGATCCCCCGGAGCGCCGTCTCAGCAACTCGTTCCGCCGCCGTCTGAAGGGCAAGGAGCGCAAGCTGCAAGGGCCGGGCTATCGCTATCACGTGGCGAACGCCGATGCCGATATCGAGCGGCTGCTGAACTGGTTCTTCCATGTCAAGCCGATGCGTATGGCCGAGCAGAAGCTTCCGGATGTGTTCGCCGAGCCGGGCGTTGCGGATTTCATCCGCAAGGCCTGTCGCGCGCCCTTTGCCGGCGGGCGGGTAATCGACATCCATGCGCTCGAATGCGACGACGAGGTGATTGCGATCTTCGCGGGCGTCGCCGACAGCCGTCGCTTCTCGATGATGTTCAATACCTACACCATGTCGGACCGCTCGCGTTACAGTCCGGGCCTGATCCTGATGCGGTACATCATCGACCACTATGGCGAACGCAGCTATCGCGCGCTCGACCTCGGGATCGGCTCGGACGACTACAAGCGCCTGTTCTGCAAGGACGACGAACAAATCTTCGACAGCTTCGTTGCGCTGACGCCGCGCGGCAGGATCGCCGCGCTTGCAATGTCAGGCTTCAATCGCCTCAAGCACAAGGTGAAGCACAACCGCGTCCTGTTTGATCTGGCGCAGCGGCTGCGCCGCACCTTGAAATCCTGACGCTCAGGCCGCCGCGCGCGGTCCCGCCTCGACGTTATCGGCGCTCGCCGCCTCCTCCAGCATCGTCACATCGGAAAAGCCGACCGATTTGAGCTGCTCGCACATCAGCGCGCGGGCGTCCTGCGGCATCGAGGCTTCCGGGACCACCACCGCGCGCGCGTTGGCGGTCAGGAGTTCCGCCGGCAGGTCGGAGGCCGCCCCTGCATCCAGCAGCACATGGTCATAAACACGCAGCAGCGCATCGATCGCAAACATCATGCGCGACGACTGCAATTGCACCCGATCGAAGCCCGGGCGGCCGGCGTTGACGAGATGGACGCGCGACAGTCTGTCCCTGGTGATGATCTGCGAGAAAGAGGCCTCGCCCTGCATCAATTCAGCGAGTCCGGGCGCTAAAGGATCGACCGAAACCGCCGGGATCGTCGGCGACGATGCAGCGAGATCGACCATCACGACGCGGGCGTCGCACCCGAGCTGCCGCGCGAGCGCAAGCGCAGTCCGGGTGATGCTTTCGCCCGCGGCGGTGCCGAGGATCGTGACCTTGTTCGCGGCATCACCGGCGGCGCGAAGCGTTGCGGCAAGCTGCTCGATCTCGGTGAGTTGCACCACCGTTTCCGGTTCGGTGAGTTCCACCGCCACTTCCGGGAGCGGCTCGCTGACCGAGACAGGATCAGGCGCAAGCGGAGGCGCCGGTTCCGGCGCTGGTTCGACCGTGACAGCCGGCTCGGCCTCCGCGCGAACCACGGCGAGCGGCGCCGCAACCACCGCCGCGGCGCGCGGTGCGGTCATGCGCAACAACTCGCCGGACACGATCAGGCCGCTCGACAGTAATAGCGCCGCCAGCGTCGCGATCAGCACGACCGGCAGCTTTTTTGGATAGGCCGGGGTATTGGAGACGATGGCGCGTGAGATGACGCGGCCGTCCGCCGGCGCGACATCGATGTTCTCGCGGGTGTTGGCTTCGCGGTACTTCGCGAGATAGGATTCGAGCAGATCGCGCTGCGCCTTGGCCTCGCGTTCCAGCGCGCGGAGCTGCACGTCCTGCCCGTTGGAGGACGACGCCTGCTTCTTCAATTGATCGAGGCTGGCGGTAAGGCCGTCCACCCTGCCGCCGGCGATGCGCGCGTCATTGTCCAGCGAGCGCGAGAGCTTGCCGGCCTCGTCGCGGATCTGATGGTCGATATCGACCATCTGCGCCTTCAACTCCTTGATGCGGGGATGAGCGTCGAGCAGGGTCGATGATTGCTCGGCCAGTTGCGCCCGCAGCGTCACCCGCTGTTCGAACAGGCGGCGCATCAATTCGGAATTGAGCACTTCGGAGGCTTCGATCGGTCTGCCGCCCTGAAGCATCTCGCGGATCAGCCGCGCCTTGTTTTCGGCGTCGGATTTCAGTGCGCGCGCATTGTTGAGCTGGGTATTCAGCTCGCCCATCTGCTGGTTGGAGAGCGTGGTGTTGTTGGTGCCCACGAAGAGATTCGACTTCGAGCGAAAATCCTCGACGCGAGCTTCGGCGTCCGACACCTTGTTGCGCAGGTTCTCGATCTCGCCCGACAGCCACTGGCTTGCCGACCTGGCCTGCGCCTGGCGTGCATTCTGCTGCAGCACCAGATATCCCTCGGCGATCGAGTTGGCGACCTTCGCGGCAAGCTCGGGGTCGCGGGACTGGAATTCCACGACAATGACGCGCGACTTGTCGACGGCATAGGCGGTGAGCCGCTCGAAATAGGCATTGAGCACCCGCTCTTCCGGCGTCATCGAAAACGGATCGCGGCCGATGCCAACCAGCGCCAGCAGCGATTTCACCGGCGATATGCTGCCCAGCACCGGATCGAACTCCGGCCGCTCGGCAAGCTTGTTCTTCTTGATGATCTCGCGCGCAAGATCCCGCGACAGCACGAGCTGGACCTGGCTGGTCACGGCCTCGGCATCGAGCGCGGTACGCTCCTCGTTGCGCTCGCCATTCGGCCGCAGGAACACGTTCTCGCGCCCGTCGATCAGGATGCGCGCTTCGGATTTGTAGCGGGGCGTGATGAAATTGACGGCCACAAGCGAAAGCAGCAGTGCGAGCACGGTGGGGACGATGATCCATCCCCGTTTGCGCGACAGCGCGGCCCCCAGGGCATGCACATCGATATCACCGGTCGGAACAAGCACGACGGGTCTGGCGGCAGACGGCGCAGGCGTTGCGACAGGCTCGGCCTGTGCCGTCTCCTTGTCCTTACGCCACAACGAAAAACGCATCGCACACTCCCGCGAACGCCACGACTCCACCTCGCGGCCGCGATTACACTCCATTAAGGTTGCCGCTGGGTTAATCGGCTGCCTATCGAGCGTGGGGAATGCGACTCGCAAAATACCGGCGATCATGTTTTGTTAACCATCAAAGCCCTTAATCGGAATCAGTTTTTCATCAAAGGTCGTCTCATGCCGGGCGCTCGCGCCGCCATCCATTGTCTGCTCGCCGCGCCCGCATCGCCGGGCGGTCGAGACACCACTGCAGCCGCCCGCGAGGGCTGGTTCTGAACATGCCGGCACCGGATCGACCGCTGAGAATCCTGCACGCGTTGCGTACGCCAGTGGGCGGCATTTTCCGCCACGTCATCGACCTCGCCAACGGCCAGGCCGAGCGCGGCCATCAGGTGGGGATCATTACCGATAGCCTGACCGGCGGCGAACGCGCCGACACAGTGCTCAAGGAGATCACCCCTCGTCTTTCCCTCGGCGTGCATCGTATACCGATCCACCGCGAACCCAGGCCGACCGATCTTCAGGTCTGGCTGCGCTTCCGGCAACTGATCGCCAGGTCGAAGCTTGACGTGCTGCATGGACATGGCGCCAAGACCGGTGTTTTCGTCCGGCTGAAGTCGCGCGCGGATCAAACCATCCGAGTCTATACGCCGCACGGCGGCTCGCTGCACTACCCCCTCAACACCCTCAAGGGCGCACTGTACAGTCGCGCCGAGCGCGCCCTGATGGACCGTACCGACCTGTTCCTGTTCGAGAGCACGTTTGCGCTGGACGCCTATCAGCGCATGATCGGGACGCCCAAAGCGCTGGTGCGCTGCGTCTTCAACGGCGTCACCGCCAATGAATTCGACCCCGTTCCCAAGGCGGATGACGCGACCGACATTGTCTATGTCGGCGAATTCCGCCGCATCAAGGGCGCCGACCTCCTGATCGACGCGGTGGCGCGGCTGCACGCCGACGGCAAGCCGGTCACGCTGACGCTTGCCGGTGACGGCGAGGAAATGCCGGCGCTGAAGGCGCAGATCGAGCGGCTTGGCCTCAGCCATTCGGTGCGTTTCATCGGCCATGTCAAGGCGCGCTACGGCTTCTCCAAGGGCCGGCTCCTGGTCGTCCCCTCGCGGGGCGATTCCATGCCCTACGTCGTGATCGAGGCGGGCGCCGCGGGCATCCCCATGGTCGCGGCCAATGTCGGAGGCATCCCGGAAATCTTCGGAACCTACAACGACGCGTTGTTCGCACCCAATATCGCCAATGCGATCGCGGATGCGATCGAGATCGCGATGGAGGATCCGGACGCGGCGCTGGCACGCGCCAAGGCGCTTCGCGAGCGCATCTTCCTGCATTTCTCGCAAAAAGCGATGGTCGAAGGCGTTCTCGCGGGCTATCGCGACGCCTTCGCCAATCATTAACCATCTCTTACCGAGCTAACCGTTTCTTCCGATTTGTCCTCTAAGCCGTGAGAGGGGATTCCGCCTCAGCGCGCGTGTACCTGTGTGCACGTGAAGAACGGACTTGGACGACAGTGGAACAGATCGACGCACGCTTGATGTTGGACTCTGCGACTGCCGCGACAGCTACGGCCGAAGGCCGCCCGCGGGTCGAACGGCGGCGGCGGCTTTCGCCGGCGGCGCTTGCCGTCACCAGCCAGAAAGTGCGTCCGGCCTATTCTCCAATCGTGATCGCCGGCGCCGTGCGTCTGGCCGATTTCGTGCTCCTCAGCGCGATCGGCATTGGAATCTATCTGTTCTACGTGGTGCCGATCTCCGGTTTTCACTGGGAATATATCGCCGCGATCACCGGCATGACCGTCGCTGCGGTGATCTGCTTCCAGGCCGCCGACATCTATCAGGTCCAGGCGTTCCGCGGCCAGCTCCACCAGACGACGCGCATGATCTCCTCCTGGGCGTTCGTGTTCCTGCTTTTCATCGGCGCCTCCTTCTCCGCCAAGCTCGGCGGCGAGATCTCGCGCCTCTGGCTTTCGGCGTTTTTCTTCATCGGACTTGCCGTCCTGATCGCCGAGCGCCTGCTCCTGCGCGCGCTGGTGCGTAGCTGGGCGCGGCAAGGCCGGCTCGACCGTCGCACCGTGATCGTCGGCTCCGACGAAAGCGGCGAGCAGCTCGTGGAAGCGCTGAAGAACGAGTATGACAACGACATCGAAGTGCTCGGCGTGTTCGACGACCGCAACGACAACCGCGCCCTCGAAACCTGCGCCGGCAGCCCAAAGCTCGGCAAGGTCGACGATATCGTGGAATTCGCCCGCCGCACCCGCGTCGACCTCGTGCTGTTCGCACTGCCGATTTCGGCGGAGACGCGCATCCTTGAAATGCTCAAGAAGCTGTGGGTGCTTCCTCTCGATATCCGCCTGTCGGCCCACACCAACAAGCTGCGCTTCCGTCCCCGCTCCTATTCATATCTCGGCAAGGTGCCGACGCTCGACGTGTTCGAGGCCCCGATCACCGACTGGGATCTCGTGATGAAATGGCTGTTCGACCGCGTCGTCGGCTCGCTCGCGCTCCTGATGGCGTTGCCGGTCATGGCGCTGGTTGCGCTCGCGATCAAGCTCGACAGCCCGGGTCCCGTGTTGTTCCGCCAGAAACGCTTCGGCTTCAACAACGAGCGCATCGACGTCTACAAGTTCCGCTCGCTCTATCACCACCAGGCCGATCCGACCGCATCGAAGGTCGTGACCAAGGACGATCCGCGCGTCACCCGCGTCGGCCGCTTCATCCGCAAGACCAGCCTCGACGAGCTGCCGCAGCTCTTCAACGTGGTCTTCAAGGGCAACCTGTCGCTGGTCGGGCCGCGCCCGCATGCGGTACAGGGCCGACTGCAGGCCCGGCTGTTCGATGAGGCCGTGGACAGCTATTTCGCGCGCCACCGCGTCAAACCCGGCATCACCGGCTGGGCCCAGATCAACGGCTGGCGCGGCGAGATCGACAACGAAGAGAAGATCCGGAAGCGCGTCGAGTTCGATCTCTATTACATCGAGAACTGGTCGGCGCTGTTCGACACCTACATTCTCCTGAAGACGCCGCTGGCGCTTCTGACCAAGAGTGAGAACGCGTATTGAGCGTTCGCGCCTGTTGCGTGAGCGGCGTTGCGTTGAGTTGATGAGTAACAGATGGCCTATGCGGCGGCTGCCGAACAGTCCCTGTCACGGGTAGATGCGCCCGGCGTGCTGGCCTTGCAGCGCGCCCTGGTGTGGCTGGTCGGGGCTTCCGTCGCCATCGTCTTCATCGAACCCAGTCCCTATGAGTTGGTCACGCTGCTCGCCGCCGTGCTGTTCTTTGCCACCGGCTTGCGGGCGCGGCTGGTATTCATGCCGTTGCTGCTGCTGATCGTCGCGCTCAACCTCGGCTACAGTATCTGCGCCGTTCCCCTGCTCGACGATCCCGTCGTCTTCAGCTGGATCGTGACCTCCTGGTACATGGCTTTCACCGCGATCTTCCTCGCCATGGTGCTGTCGGAGGACACGACCGCGCGGCTCGACATGCTCCGACGCGGGCTCACCGTGGGGGCGATGGTCGCTTCGCTCGCCGCGGTCGGCGGCTATTTCAACCTCGTGCCCGGCGGCCATGATCTGCTGACGCTCTACGAGCGCGCGCGCGGTACCTTCAAGGATCCGAACGTGCTCGGCGCCTTCCTGATCCTGCCGGCCCTGTTCGCGCTGCAGAACGTCGTGACCGCGCGCTTCGGCAAGGCGCTGCGCAACACCGTCGCCTTCGGCATCATCTCGCTCGCGATCCTGCTCGCGTTCTCCCGCGCCGCCTGGGGTGGCCTGGTCCTGACCTCCGCCTTCATGCTGCTGCTGATGGTCCTCACCAGCCGGTCGCGCGGCGAACGCTCGCGCATCGTGATCATCACTTTGGTCACGGCTTTTGCGGCCGTCCTGCTGCTCGCCGTGCTCCTGTCATTCGATTCGATCGCCGACCTGTTCAAGCAGCGCGCGAGCTTCGACCAAAGCTATGACGAGGGTCGCTTCGGCCGGTTCGGCCGCCACATCCTCGGCGCCGATATGGCGCTCGACCTGCCATTCGGCATCGGCCCGCTGCAGTTCCACAAGTACTTTCCGGAAGACACCCACAATTCCTATCTCAACGCCTTCATGTCGGGCGGGTGGATCTCCGGTGTCTGCTACCCCGCACTCGTCTTCGTCACGGTGATCCTGGGCTTCAGGCACGTCTTCGTCCGCGTGCCCTGGCAGCGCGCTTATCTTGCCATTTTTTCCGCCTTCCTCGGCATCGTCGGCGAGAGTTTCATCATCGACACCGACCACTGGCGCCACTTCTGGATGATGCTGGGCGCGATGTGGGGCATGATCGCGGCCGCGCAGCCCTACAAGCTTTCACGCCCGGTCAGCGCCGAGGCTTCGGCGTCTTGAGATTGGCCCGCTTCTCCGGCGGCGCGGCAAGGACGTTCTTCAACGCCTCGGTCGCCTCGAGCACGCCCTTGTAGCCGTCATTGGCGAACCGCAGCAGCAGGCGCAGCTCCTCCTCCGAATAGCGGCTCCAGACCTTGTGCATCGCCTGCTGCATCGGCACGTAGAACTGGCCGATCTTCGCAGTCGCCTCCGGCACGACGACAATGAAGACCTTGCGCCGGTCGGCTCCATCCCGTTCGCGACGAACGAGTCCAGCCTTCCGCGCCATGGATCAGGACACGATACGACGACATCTGCTCGACTTCCATGCCGGCTGGCACGATCCGATCCCCCGCATCCTGCAGGCCGCCGACAACATCGCCGTCACCGACACGCTCGACGTCGCCACGCTTCCGACCTGGTCGCGCGGACGCACGCTCCTGATCGGCGACGCGGCTCATGCCACCAGCCCCCATGCCGGCCAGGGCGCGTCGCTGGCACTGGAAGACGCCATGCGGCTCGGCCGGCTGATGGCGCAGGGCGAGGAATTCGGTAAGGAACTCCGCGAAACGTTCCAGGCTTTCGAGGAGGAGCGCCGCGGACGTGCCGAGAAGATCGTGGCCATCGCCCGGCGCAACGGCAACAGCAAGCACGCCTTCAGCGCCACCGGCGCCTGGGTCCGGGACTGGATGATGCGGCTTTTGATCCCGCTCACCTCGAAAGGCATGGACTTCATGTATGCCTACGATCCGCGCGGCGTCACGTCTCTACCGCAAACGTCAGGCCAGCGTAGTCGACAAGCCGCTTGATCAGTCTGTGCTGCATGGCTGCGCCCGGCGTCCAGATTCCGGCTGGGACCTCGGGCGTGTTCCGCAACAGGCAGATGGCGCATTCCGAGATCATCTTCGACGTCGAGCCGTAGCCAGGGTCGCGATCGCCCTTCACCGAAGCGCGGACCTGGCGGCCGTCGGGCGCGATCGCAACATAGAGCAGATCGTATAGCCCGTTCTCGCGCTCTTCCTTCGACGGTCCCTCACCCGGCTTGGGGACGGCCGAGGCCGCCATGCGGCTGTTGGCGGCCACGATGCGCCTGGCCTCGGCTTCGCCTTCCTCGCCGGGACCTGCGATCTGCATCTCGTCGTAGACGAACTCGCGCCCATACGGAAAGCCCATCAGCATGTTGGACCGGTGCACATTGCGCGAGTTGATGTTCGCCATGAAGAACGGCGTCAGCCACGTCTTCAGGTCCTCGTCGAAGACCGGCTTGTTGCCCGGCGGCTGCTTCGGTCCCTGAAATCCCGGCGTCAGCGCGAAGGGATCGCGCACCAGCGCCAGCAAGCCCGGATCCTTGGCCGCGGCCTCGAAGATGGCCCTGCCGCTCGCGGCCGTGCCGCCGGAAAACGTGCCGCGCATCTTTCGCACCCGCCCCTTGACGCGCGAAGTCGGCGCCCCGAACACGCGCTTGGCCTCCTCCTGCACGAAAAAAGCACCGAGTTCGAACGGCACCGAGTCATAGCCGCAGGAGAACATGATCCGCGCGCCCGAACGCTGCGCGGTGTCGAGATGCGCGTCGATGATCCGGCGCATCCAGGGTACTTCCCCGCACAGGTCGAAATAATCCGTGCCCGAAGCCGCGCACGCCGCCACCAGTTCGTTGCCATAGAGCAGATAGGGTCCGACCGTCGTCACCACCGACCGGGTCCGGTCGATCATGGCCTGCAGCGAGACGGGATCGTTGGCGTCGGCAACGATCAAGGGAATATCCGCCGGCGCCCCGATCGCATCGCGGACCGATTTGAGCTTGTCGAGGCTGCGCCCAGCCATCGCCCACTTCAGCTCTTTGTCGTTCTTGTAATGCGCAGCCAGGTATTCGGCAACGAGCTGTCCGGTGAACCCGGTCGCGCCATAGACCACGATGTCGAATTTTTTCGCAGAACTCATTTCGATCCCTTCTTTCGTCATCGCGAGCGATCTGCGTAGGGTGGGCAAAGCGAAGCGTGCCCACCATCACGAATCACGCTGTCGGTAGATGGTGGGCACGGCGCAAAAGCGCCTTTGCCCACCCTGCGACCGCGCAATGACGGCCAGCTTATTTCTTCCCGTAACTCACGCCCATGCCGGCACGCACGTCGGCCTGGATGCCAAAAGGAGCAATCGGATAACGCAGGCCGTTCTTGGCGAGCTGCTTCATGCCGGCAATGGCTTTCGCAAGATGGGAAGGTTGCAGCGCCATTAGCATCTCTTCATCGGGGACGCCACCATAGCGGCGCTCGGCAAAGCAAGGCAGCGAGAGCGAAGGCTCGCCGGTCTTCAACGCCCGCCCCCACGAATCCGCGCAGGCGGTCTCGCCGACCACGCCCCATTCGAACTTCTTGTAGCCGGTATATTGCAGCCCGTTGATCAGGATGATCATCTGCCCTGGCGTTGCGTAGACCAGACAGATATCCGGGGGATTGAGCCGGCCGCTCGTAAGCGGGCTCACCGCCATCGCCTGATATTGTCCGAACGGCACGACATCGAGCGCTTCCTGGCGCTTGCGCGCGTCTTCCGCGGTGCCGTGCCAGACGCCGACATAATTCGCGCCCTCGAGCCATTTCTCGTCCTGGGGCGCAAGCCCGATCACGGCGCGGCACTGCGCACCGACGAGATCGTCGGCGGTGATGCCGACGGTCCAGCCAAGCCGCGAGGCCATGCTGACGATCTGGTCGGTGGTATGCACCGCATTCGGCCGGCGGATTTTTGGAATCGCCTCCATGTCCTCGACGCGGGCAAACATCTTGATGCCCGTGACCGTAGTCCTCAGGCGCAACAGGCTGTTGAGATCGGCGACCATGCCGGCGAGGTCGAATTGTTCCGGTGTCTGCTGTTGCATGGCGTTGTCTCCCAAAAGCGGCCTTGCGGTGATCCTAGTGCCGCCGCGGCGCTCCGGGAAGAGTGTTCCGTGCCTGCAATGACAAACGACCACGTTCCCGCGGCGGGATTCGCCCGGGTGATACAGAAGCGAGGCCCTCGAAAATCGAGAGGGCGCAGGAAATGCCGGATGCCGAAACGCACCCGCAGCCTTGCGTGCAAAATGGAAGAAAGCACGCACGCAAGTCGTGACAGGTACGCCGAACATTCCGGCATTCCCTGCGCAATGGTTTACGACTTATAGCGCGCTCTCCCCGGTGTCCGGCTTTTTAGCCACCGTCGCCCGTGAAAGAAGTCCACTGGCTTGATCCCAGCGTCGGGAGATCAGGACCACACGCCTTCGCCGTCCGCATCGGCAGCGTTCGTCAACTGCACCAATGCGTCCATCGCATCCCGCACCGCGTTTCGTGACGATCTAGAAGCGCCCCTCTTTGGGCGCGGGATGGCGCATCATATACACCCGATCGCGACTTCTGAAAAACGGAATATTTTTCGTCAACCGGCTTGACACCGTTTCTGAAAATCAGCCTGACGGGAAAATCAGGCTGGCGCTCAATTCGCCCGCCAAACGAAATTCGTGTCGAGCTCGGCCAGCGATCGCACGCCGCATTGCTGCATTTACTTCCGCTTCCACGTCGATTTTGATCGGAACCTTTTCTCTTCAACGCCATCCAAGGTGCAGCGAGGAGAGCGCCGATTGGACGTTGGCACTCGAACAATGCAGACGCACGCCTTGCACCGGAAGCGCCGAACCACGACGCAACATGCTTGTGCTCGGGGCGGCGAGACTTTTCGACCTATCCCCAAGGAGGCACCGAATGGCAAGAGCTCTTTCGACTTCTATCACGCGGCGGACCATCGTCGCAGGGTTAGCGATGACCGCCGTCCCGCTGGCTCTGACGAGTGCGGACAACGCGCACGCACAGGACAAGCAGACCACGCCCGAGAAAAGCCTGTATGAGCGGCTGGGTGGCGTCTTCGCCATCGCGGCTGTGGTGGATCAGTTCAGCGATGCCGTCGTGAAGAATCCCATCGTCGGCCGGAAGTCCAAGAATCCGCAACTGCGGGAATGGCACACCAAGAGCCTGAGAAGGCTGCCGGGCCTCAAGTTCATGCGCACGCTATGGGTCTGCGACGTTTCGGGCGGGCCTTTCAAGTTCACGGCTACCAGGCCCGGCGCGACGCCGGTTGGCCTCGAGGAGGCCCATCGCAACCTGCGGATCTCGCCCGCAGAGTTCGACGAGGTCGCAGCGGAGCTTGGACGGACACTGGATCACTTCAAGGTCCCGAAGCGCGAACGGGCCGAAGTTCTGGGAGCCTTCGCCGCGCATAAAAACGAGGTGACCGCAGGCTACTCCGCCAAAGGCTGAAGCAGGACGTGTTTCGGGCAGTTCCGCCACGGCCAAAGCCGGGCGTAACTGTTGACTGCGCGCTGGTGCCGTGACGCAGCCCGCACGGCGTCGATCCAACACACCGTCGCTTGACAAGCGCCGGATCGGCTTATTCTCGAAACCGGAATTGGCCGATCCGTCGCCGAATGGCATGGTCGCCGCAGCTTTGAAGGAGGACATGGTAGCCGAAGCGAAACTCGCCCCGAACCTGCCGGACTGGATGCTCGAGCACGCGAACCGCTAATATTTTTCGTCGAAAGGCTTGACACGAATTCGGAAAATCAGCTCGTCGGGCAAATCAGTTGGCGCGTCAACCGGCCCGCCGCCGGCGAGCGGCTCCGTCCAGATCATCGGATCCGGCCATTTCGAGGCGGCTCCATTCGCGAAGGCCAGAGCTTAGCCGTCCCGAATTTGCTTTGTTCAACGAAGATCGGCTACGAATGAACAAAGGGCAGGATGACTTGGGAGGGGACATGTCCAGCACGGGCTATGCATTGACAGGCTTCGTCTCGTGGGCGCTCCTTCTGCTGGTAATGATGGAAGCCATCCGAACTCATTTTGTCGTGACCGGAAAGGTCGCGGCCAACGCCTTCACGCCGGACAACTCCGGATTATCGCCCTTCATGCAGCGCCTCGCCCGCGCGCATGCCAATTGCATCGAAGGTCTGCCAATTTTCGGTGGCTTGTTGGCGATAGCCATCATGACATCAAAAACAGGAATCACGGACCCTCTGGCGCTTTGGCTTCTTGGCGCAAGGATCGTGCAGTCGACTATCCATCTCGCCTCGATCAGTCCGGTAGCGGTCAGTTTCCGCTTCGCCGCTTTCGCCGTCCAGATGGCGATTGGTGTCTATTGGGCATGGAAGCTGATGGTCTAAGGATTTGGCCGAGTAGCTATTTGGCCTTGCCGTCCCTGGCATTCACCGCCACGGAAGCTTCCGTCGTCAGCAACAGGAATGTGAACGTCTCCTGCAGATAGAGTTTCACCTTCCTGTCGTCGTGGCTCAGATAGCCGATCGACACATCCTCGCCGATATGCAGGGCGAAATCGCCGCCGCGCGTCGTCAGGACGAAGGCGCCCGAGATTGCCGGCGCCCAGATGATCTCGCCGTCCACGAGCTCCCTGATGTGCTGCATGACGGGATGGCCGTGGTCGCTGCTCTCGCTCAGCTTTGTGTAGGCGTCCGCCCCGAGCAACACCGAATAGGGGCCGTTGACGCCCTCGAGCCGCAACTGGCTGAGCGCGTGCGCGACGACGTCGGGATAGGCGCGCACGTCGGAGGGAAGGGTCAGGACCGGATTACTGGTGCCCTCACGGATGCCGCCGATGCCGGCTGCGGCATACCCGTCGAAGATGGCCCGATCCTCGGCAAAGGCCAGGATCTTCGCGGCATCCTTGGCGGGCTGCCAGTCGGAATCGTCGGAGCCGCGCTCGACATCATCGATCTGCTGGCGATCGAGCTCGAAGGGCACGCGCAGCTCGACCAGAGGCTTGACCTCGCGCTGCCGCGCCAGGATTCCGTCTGCGGGCGCCTTGAGGTTCTGCAAATGGCCCGTGCCGATGGCGGAAAGCGCCATTCCGCCCGGCCCCTTCACGTCGACGACGCGCCGCCCGGCCAGATAGCGCTTGAGGGTGCGCGAGGTTTCTTCCTCGATCTCGGCCCAGGCTTCATCCGATATCGGGGCAAGCTCACGGTGAAGGTTGTTCATGAGGCGGGGTCTCCCTTAAGCGAACCAATGTCAAGCGAACCTTTTCGGCTGGGCGGCGCTGCAACCGCGGGCTCGTCCGGAACGGCCGCGGCCAGCTCTTCGTCCGCGACATGGTCCAGGAAGGTCGCGGACGGCACGAAAAAGAGATTGCCGGTTTTCGCCACGCTGAAGTCGAGCAGGCGATCGTAATTGCCGGGCGGCTTGCCTACGAACATATTCTCCAGCATCTGCTCGATCGTCCGTGGAGAGCGTGCATAACCGATGAAATAGGTGCCGAACTCGCCTTCGGCGACGCGGCCGAACGGCATGTTGTCGCGGACGATCTTGATCTCCTTGCCACCCTCTTCGATGATGGTCAGCGCGTTGTGCGCGTAAGAGGGCTTTGTGGCGTCGTCGAGCTCGATGTCGGAAAGCTTGCCGCGGCCGATGATGCGCTCCTGGGTTTCCGAGGACAGCGCGTTCCAGCCGGCCATGTCGTGCAGATATTTCTGCACGATCACGTAGCTGCCGCCGGCAAAGTCCGCGTCCTCATCCCCGATATAGACGGCTTCGCTTGCTGCCTGCGCCGTCGGATTTTCGGTGCCGTCGACGAAGCCGAGCAGATCGCGGTCGTCGAAATAGCGAAAGCCGTGCACCTCGTCGACTGCGGTCACGGCATCGCCAAGCTTCGCCATGATCTGGGTCGCGAGCTCGAAGCACAAATCCATGCGCCTGGCACGGATGTGAAACATGAGATCGCCCGGCGTTGCCACCGCATGGCGCGGGCCGGCCTTGATCTCCCGAAACGGATGCAGTTCCGCCGGACGGGGCTGGCCAAACAGCCTGTCCCACGCGTCAGACCCGATCCCCAGCACGCAGGAGAGGTCTCCCTCGATGTCGCGGAAGCCGACGGCGCGCAACAGCCCCGGCAGGTCGCCGCAAAACGCGCGAACTGCCGCGCGAGCGGTGCTGCCGGCGTTGATGGTCACGACCAGGAAGATCGCGGCGCGGGTCAAGGCCCCGACCACCGACTGGGAAACAGGTGGCTGGCCAGATGGCAGACCGGACGCGTTCATCGGAAGGCCCCTATCCATCTGTCGAAAGAAGCCATCCGTTGATGCCCAGGTCTTTTAAGAACGCAGGTCTTCGCGAATTGGCTGCGACACCGCACGATTTTAACGGCGCTCGCGCCTGGGTCCACGCCCTAATTCGGGGTCGGCCCCGGCAAAAACGCACTGGTCTTGCCGGTGAGCCAATAGGCCAGGAGGCCCACCCACTCGCGCATGCCCGTGTCGGTCCGCGCAAGGCCATCATTCGCGGTCGTCGTGAAAGAAAGGATTTCCCTCGCGCTGGTACCGACGCGCCAATCCACCGGATACGCCTGGACGGGAAAATCCGCTTTCCGGAACAGGCCGATCGACCGCGGCATGTGATAGGCGGACGTCACGAGCAGCCAATGCTCGCCCGGCTTCGGCAGGGCCAACTCCCTGGTGAACACCGCATTCTCATAGGTGTTGCGCGAACGCCGCTCCATGATCAGACGCGCCTTGTCGATGCCGAGGCTTTCAAAGATCGCGCCGGCATAATCGGCCTCGCGGGCATCGTTCGAGATCAGATTGGCGCTGCCGCCGGTGAAGATGATCCGCGCGTTCGGGTATCGGCGCGCCAGTTCAGCACCGGCAACGATCCGGTCCGGCGCGCTTCGGATCACCGGCACGCCGTGCGCCACCGACAGATCGGCGTCGATCGGGCCGCCCAGCACGATGATGCCATCGGGCGCGCCCGCGGCCGCGTTCCATGCCGGAAACCGGCTTTCCAACGGATACAGCAACAGGTTTCCGAGCGGGGAAAAGCCGCATAGCGCGAGCAATAAAATCGCGGCAATCATGAGCTTGCATCCGGCGCGCGAATACCGCGTCGCACACAACAACGCGCCGACGACACCGAGGCCGATCAGGAAATTCGTCGGCAACAGCATCATGCCGAACGTCTTGGACAATACGAAAAACAAGGGAAGCCTCGCGGAATTTCTGGTACAGCGTCATACGCCGTCCCTCCCCAATTCCAAAGACCCTCCATGGCCCATCATCATCTGCGTTCCAGCCCCGAGACCTGTCACTGGGGCTTTTTCGAAGCGAAACTCAAGCCGGTCCTGACCATCGACAGCGGCGACGAAGTCACCGTGGACACCATCTCGGGCGGCCCGGAGCAGCTTCCGGACAAGGCCAAATTCCATATCCCGCCCGAACTCCACGAGGTGCATGCCAAAAGTGAGCGCATGGTGCCCGGCCATATCCTGACCGGGCCGATCGCGGTCAAAGGCGCCGAGCCCGGCGATGTGCTGGAGGTCGACATCCTCGATGTGAAACTCCGGCAGGACTGGGGCTATAACCTGATCCGTCCGCTCGCCGGCACCCTGCCCGACGACTTCCATCAAACAAGGCTCCTCCATATCCCGCTCGATACCAAGCGGATGATCGGCCATCTGCCCTGGGGCCTGGAGCTGCCGCTCGCGCCGTTCTTCGGCGTGATGGGCACGGCGCCGCCGCCGGCCTGGGGCCGCATCACCTCGCTCATTCCCCGCGCGATGGGCGGCAATCTCGACAACAAGGAATTGGGCGCAGGCGCGAAACTCTATCTGCCGGTGTTCGTGCAGGGCGCGCTGTTCTCCTGCGGCGACGGCCACGGCGTGCAGGGCGACGGCGAGGTCTGCGTCACCGCGATCGAGACCGCGCTGCAGGGCCGCTTCCGCCTGACGCTGCGCAAGGACATCAAGCTCGACTATCCCCGCGCGGAGACGCAAACCCATTACCTGACCATGGCGATGGATCCCGATCTCGACCAATGCGTGGTCAAGGCGCTGCGGGACATGATCGTGCTGCTCGGCGAGAAACGCAATCTGTCGCGCGAGGATGCCTACACGCTTTGCAGCCTCGCCGCCGATCTGCGGGTGACGCAAACCGTCAACGGCTCAAAGGGCATTCATTGCATGATCGCCAAGGATATCGTGCACGGCTAACGCCCCTGCAGGTCTTGCCTATCCGAAGCTCAGGGAGCGCTTTGCCGACTTCGGCTCCGCGGTCCCTGCCGGCTCATCGTCGCAAAGCACCGCATTTCGTGATACCATGTGGTTCATCAAGCGGCGCAAGACTGCAATCGGGAGGCAGCGATGACAACTGCAGCTGAAGGCAGAGAGCTCACCCAGGTCGGACCCGGCACGGTCATGGGCGAGCTGATGCGGCAGTACTGGATCCCCGCAGCACAATCCACCGAGCTCGTGCGCGACGGCCCGCCGATCCGGCTGATGCTGCTCTCGGAAAAGCTGATCGCGTTTCGCGACACGGAGGGCCGGGTCGGCGTGATGGACCATCGCTGTCCGCACCGCTGCGCCTCGCTGTTCCTCGGACGCAACGAGGAAGGCGGCATCCGCTGCATCTATCACGGCTGGAAATACGACGTCGCGGGCAACTGCATCGACATGGCGAGCGTGCCGCCGCACCAGGATTTCAAGCACAAGGTGAAGGCCAGGGCCTATCCGGCGGTCGAGCGCGCCGGCGTGGTCTGGGTCTATATGGGATCGCGGGCCGAGGCGCCGCCGCTACCCGGGTTCGAAATTCTCGATGTTCCGGATGATGAGGTCAGCGTCACCTTCATCCAGCGCGACTGCAACTATTTGCAGGCGCTCGAGGGCGAGATCGACACTGCGCATTTCGGCTACCTGCACGCCGGGCATGTCGACCCGGACGACGTTCCCGAGGATAGTCCGGTCTACCACACCATCACGCACCGCGCGCCGGAGTACCATATCGCCGATGCGCCCTGGGGCACGCAGTACGCCGCCTACCGCCCGGCAGGCGAAGACAGCATTTACTGGCGCTTCGCCAATTTCCTGTTCCCATTCTGGGTCCAGGTTCCCGCCGGCGAATTCGCCAGCCACATCCATGCGCGCGCCTGGGTGCCGCTCGACGATGGCCACACCATGTTCTGCTTCCTGCGCTGGAAGCGCGGCATCTCGGCGCAGACGCAGCCGCAACCCGCCTTCAAGGACGGAAGGCCGATCGGCGGCACCGGCCGCGGCAACAAGCTCCTGCCAAACACAACCGACTGGCTCGGCCGCTTCCGCCTCGCCGAGAACGAAAGCAACGACTGGGGCATGGATCGCGCCGCGCAACAAAGCGATGAGATCTACAGCGGGATCGACGGCGTCCATCTGCAGGACCAGGCGATCACCGAGAGCATGGGGCCGATCACCGACCACGCCTTCGAGCACCTGGCGCCGTCGGACCAGATGATCACGCGTACCCGCCGCCGCCTCCTGATGGCGGCGCGGGCGCTCCGCGACAACAACGTGCTGCCGCCCGGTGTCGAAGACCCCGAGGTATTTCACAGAAGCCGCAGCGGCTACTTCGTCAGCGACGACAAGAGCCCCTGGCATGATGTCTACGCGCGGCAGGTGGCCGCGGCTGTGCATCCGTCGCCAGCCCCGTTGCGTGCGGCGGAGTAGATCGCGGCCCTCACCTCTCCCTCGGGAGAGGTCGGATCGCGTCAAGCGAACCGGCTTCCACTTCGCTGGAAAACGCTCTATCGCGCGCCCTGCCGCCAGGCCGACGGCGTCACGCCCGTCATCTTCTTGAAGGCGCGGCTGAAGGCAGCCTCGGATTCGTAGCCGATCTCGGCTGCGATCGTCGCCATGTTGAAATTGCCGCGGTTGAGCATCTCGGCAGCCACCTGCATCCGCCATTTCGCCAGGTAGTGCATCGGAGGCACACCCACGAGCTGGGCGAAGCGCTCCGCCATCACGGTGCGCGACGTACCGCACTGGCGCGCCAGCCCTTCGATGGTCCAGCTGAAGGAAGGCCGCGCGTGGATCAGCGACAGCGCCTTGCCGACAGCGGGATCGCGCAGGCCCGCAAGCCATCCGCTGTCGTGTGGCGGCAGCGTCTCGATGTAGCGGCGGACCACGTCGATGAACATCAGCTCGCTCAGCTTGGTCAGAATGCTTTCGCTGCCGGCGCGCTTCTCGGCGACCTCGGCGACGGCAAAGTGGATGAACTGTCCGAGCCAACCGGTGTCGTTGCCGCTGATGTCGCCGGCCTTCAGCATCGGCGGCAACGCTTCCAGCAGCGGGTTGAACGGTTTTGCGTCGCAGGCGAGATAGCCGCAGACGAGCCTCGCCGACGCGGCGCCGCCGTTCATCAGGTTGATGTGGAACGGCAGGAGTCCGGCTTCCGCGATGTCGATCATGTCGGCGCTCGGCGCCTCTGCCCGCATGCCGACACCGCTCGACACCACATGCGGATCGGCGTTGGTGAACATCACGACCTCACCGGCCTGGAGCGGCACGGCCTCGCCACCGTCAAGACTCGCAAAACAGCGACCCGACGTCACGACATGATAGGCGATGAGACGATCCGCGCCCGGCAGGACGCGCGGCAGGATCAGATCGCGCGCCGGCGAATGCACCGACCACGGGTCCTGC
>Ga0207707_10000492_pt1 | contig 40859 bp, 35 predicted proteins | sample KBSC83BmetaG_FD_184336 | JGI IMG/M metagenome (GOLD analysis project Ga0207707, IMG submission 184336) | Corn rhizosphere microbial communities from Kellogg Biological Station, Michigan, USA - KBS C8-3B metaG (SPAdes) (version 2) | ecosystem: Host-associated > Plants > Roots > Rhizosphere ... | reverse complement strand
AGCCGTCCTTAGCGATCGATCCGCACACGCAGGCGTCGCCGACGATGGCGAGAAGAGCGGCAAGTATCGACTACCATCCGGATCTGCCAAACTTCTTTTCTATCGATAGGCTCCCCCTCGACGTTCTCACTGGTAACGATAAGTCTCCTAGTGTTTACCTCCTAGCAGCCCGTGGTAAATCTTTCGTAAACGAGTGACCTTGAATCTACCTGAGCCGTCTTTAGATATATGGGGATGGGGCGGAAGAAGGATCGGGAAAAACAACAGGGGTTGTGGGTGGCGGCGAGCGAGATTGCGACTACGCCGGGGCACGTGTTTTACGAGCAGCTGAACACGGTCTTGAACGCAGAGAAGTTTGACCAGCGCATCGAAGCGATCTGCCGGAAGTATTACAAGAGCAGCTCCGGGCGCCCGTCGATCACGCCGGGAACGTATTTCCGGATGCTTCTTTTGGGCTACTTCGAAGGCATCGAATCGGAGCGCGGGATGGCGTGGCGCGCAGCCGATTCGCTGAGCTACCGCAAGTTCCTGGGCTACGATCTGAGCGAGCCGACACCGGACCACTCGACAGTGTCGCGGACCAGACGTCTGTACTCGGTTGAGACGCATCGTGCGGTGATGAAGTGGGTGCTGAAGATTCTGCGCAAGCACGGCCTGGCGGATGGGCAGAGCGTGTGTATCGACGCCACCACCTTGCAGGCCAACGCGTCGATGAAGAGTCTGGTGCGGCACGATACGGGCCAGACCTACGACGACTACCTGCGGCAGTTGGCCGTGGCCGAAGGCGTGGAGAACGCCAGCAAAGAGCAGTTGGCGCGGCTGGACCGCAAGCGCAAGAAGAAGGCGTCGAATGACGATTGGACCAATCCCAACGACCCGTCGGCGCGCATCACCAAGATGAAAGATGGACGCACGAAGCTGTCGCACAAGGCCGAGCACGCGGTGGATCTGGCCTCGGGCGCGGTGTTGGCGGTGACGGTGCAGCCAGCCGATCGCGGCGATACGGCGAGTTACGTGGAGACGCTCGACGCAGCGCAGCGCGAAGCCGGGAAGGCGCATCCGGCGGGCATCGAGGAAGTCGTGATGGACAAGGGCTATCACAGTGGCGCGGTGTTGGTGGACTTAGCGGAGCGCGAGATTCGCAGTTATGTGCCGGAACCGGAGCGCGGCCAGCGCCACTGGTCGGGCAAGCGCATAGAGCAACGTTGTGTGTACGCGAACCGGCAGCGGGTGCGGGCGGCGCGGTCCAAGCGATTACAGAAACTGCGCGGCGAGTTGTGCGAGCGGAGCTTCGCGCACTGCTACGAAACGGGCGGCATGAGGCAGGTCTATGTGCGGGGTTCCGACAATGTGTTGAAGCGGGTACTGGTGCAGGCGGCGGCGTTCAACATAGGATTGCTGCTGCGGAAGCTGAGCGGATGGGGCAAGCCGCGGCAAGCTCAGGGACGGAGAATCGCCTTGACTGCGCTCCTATTCGCCGTATCCGTCGTCCAGGACGCATACAGCGCCGCTCAAAACTGGTTACACAACTCCACTCGCGATCTTTTTCTACAAATCACCACCGCGCCCGGCCGGCAGGAGATTCCTCAATAGAGGCGTTTCCGCCACGGGCTGCTAGCCACCGTTTGATTATGCGCAATAATCGACTGCGAAGTGTGGAGAAAGCGTGAACACCGACTGGGTTGCCGCAGCGATACTGCCTAATCTCAGGGCTAAGCAAGCAATCGACGGCGGGATAATTGCCCTTGTACCGAGCGACGATCCAAGAGTACAGGCCTCATGCGACGCTCATCCAAAGTTGAAAGCGTTCCTATCTCGGTTCACTGACGCGTTTGGCGTACCGCTTCTGCCTGCCGTCTTGATTGTCCGTGATGGCATCCCGGGCATAGATCTTCGAGCGATTGTGAGTTTTCGCGACGTAGTTTCCGTTTGTGCTATTCCTTATGGCCGAGCTCTGGCTTCGATCTATCCAAATGGCGGGCTCCGCCTTTCATATTCGAACTCTTTTTGGCTGTATCCCTGGATGCTGGGTAAGGATAACGAATACCTATATATAAATACTCCAGGTGTGATGGGAAGCCATGTAGTGGAGAAATTCCACGGGCAGTCGTCTCCTGAAATCCCCTTGAAAACACTAGATGGTATCGATAAGACACTTCTTGACGCCTTGCTGAGCCGGTGGAAGCGACATTACGTGGGCAAACGTAGTAAGTGGTCGGATATTGCTCTCTTTCGGTCGCTAAACATGGCGATGCACGCAGCGGAACTTCCCGGCGGTTCGGATACATTTCTCTACGATCTTGGGCGTATGGCAGCGCTGTGGGTATCGGCTTTCGAGATTCTTTCACATCCGGGCACCAGTAAGTCCAACCTTTGGACAGTGTATTCTCTTCTAGAAAAGGCGTCTTATTCGAAACGCCAAGTTGGGAATCGGAGGTACGCTGCATACTCGAAGGGTAAGAAACCGTGGCCACGACGCCCTCTTACCTGTTGGCTCTACGGTAAGTTATATCGGGCGCGCAACGATTTTGTGCATGGTAATCGCGTCACCTCCAAGACCTTGCAGCCGATCGACCTTAGGGATAGCCTATTCTGGTTCGCGCCTGGATTGTTTCGTATAGCGCTTACTGGTTTCTTGGGGTTGACATTCAAAGGCAAAGAACCCGAGAAGAATGAGCTTCAAGCAGTCGTTGCCTATCAGATCGCGTATCGGCGTTACATGCGCTATCAGGACGAGATCGAGGAAGCGCTTCTCCAGACCCGAAAGACATAGGTGTCGCTGTTCGAGAACGGTTAAACGTAATTGTCCATATCTCCTTGCAGCAAACCCGACAGACTGCGTCGTAACGACGCTAGACTGTTAATGTTCTCTCGATGACAGGCCCAAGTTCGTCGTTCACCTCTTTGAGGAAAGCTGAGCTGCACGCGCATCTGAATGGATGTATCCCCAGTGCAGTCGTGCAGGACCTTCTACGCGAATTCTCCGTACCCATACCAGAGGGGCTTAACCCCGAGACCGACCTTCAAATTCGAGAACCGGTTGGAAGCCTAGCCGAGTATTTCAAGCCGTGGTGTCTTTTGAAGCTACTCCCCGTGGGAAAAACATGCCTCGATCGTATGATTTCTTCCGCGCTCGCGTCGCTCAAAGTAGATGGAGTAGATTACGTAGAGTTACGAAACTCGCCTTTCTCCATCGCTAAGCAGAACTCCATTTCCCTCGAAGAGAGCTTACAGTGGCTGATGGACTCACTGGCCGCAGCCGTAGCCCAAACGGGAGTGGACGCCCGTTTGATTCCAAGTCTGTCACGCTTCGATTGCACACCGGATCATGGTCGGAAGCTGCTAAATGCCATCAAAGCAACAAATAGGCGGAATATCATTGTTGGGGTAGACCTCTCAGGTGATGAGGACAAGCCAGTCGATCCAGCGCTTTCGAGTTTTTTTCGCAAGGCGAAAGAGGATATGGGCCTTGGGATCTCCATTCACGCAGGTGAAACGTTCATTCCATCAAATATTGATTGGGCTGTTACAGAATGTGGCGCCGATCGGATCGGACACGGGCTTGCAGTCGCGCGCGAGCCCCGCTTGTTGGATCTACTGGCTTCGCGCCGAATCTGCGTTGAGGTGTGCCTATCCAGCAATCTTCTAACAGGCCGAGTGTCCTCAATCGCTCAACACCCAGTGGGCCAGCTCATTGCATCGGGCGTGCCATTCGTCCTATGTACCGATAATCCCTCAGTTCATAACGTTCCACTCTCCGAAGAGTACGCTTTGTTTCTGAAACACTTTCCCAACAGCAACGCCTTGGACTCAATGTATGAAAATCAGCTTAAGTACGCGTTTCGAAAGGTCTAGCGATGAAGAAGCATTTTGAGATTAGGTTTGTCTCCGGCAACGAACACAAACTCCTGGAGGCTCGAACGATACTCGAAACAGCTAACATCACGGTTCACCCGTTCAAGTACCCTATCGAGGAGTTGCAAACGATCAATACTGACCGCCTGGTCAAAGACAAGGCGACAAAAGCCTTTGAGCATCTAGGCGAGCCTCTCTTCGTCGAGCACACCGGTCTTTACCTGACAAGCCTGAATGGTTTCCCAGGGGGCTTGACCCAAATCTTTTGGGATACTCTTCAGGCTGACCGCTTTGCAGAACTCTTCGGGGCTAGTGAGAACGGAGTCAAAGCCAAAACAGTAATCTGCTATGTCGATGGGAAGCGTTTTCACATTTTCGAAGGCGAGATCGAAGGGAAGATCGCGCCTATTCCGCGTGGAGACCGGGCTTTCCAGTGGGACTGTGTATTCGTGCCCGACGGATATACTGAGACGTTCGCCGAGCTGGGAGCATTGAAGAATGAGATTTCCATGCGAAAGCGTGCTCTCGATTCCTTCGCGGCATACATCGGAGCCATTCACTCGTGAGTATCGAGACACTCGTAGCCGCAATTAAGGAAAGGCAAGTAGTGTTGTTTGTCGGAGCGGGTGTGTCAAGAAATCTGGGACTGCCGTCATTTAGAGAACTGGTTTCGCAGGTGGGCCAGCAACTCGACTTTGATCCTGAAGTCTTTCACACACTGGGAGATTATCTCTCCTTGACAGAGTATTACCAATTGCAACGCGGGACGCTTGGGGACCTTCGCAGTTGGATGGACACTACCTGGCACCCGTCAACAATAGATATCGCGTCATCCCGCATTCACGGGTTGATCGTCGATCTTGACTTTCCGATCATCTATACGACGAACTATGATCGCTGGCTGGAAGAAGCATTCAAAGCCAGGAAAAAGAAGTTTCGAAAAATCGTCGGCGTCGGAGATTTAGCGAAGCCGAAGCCGGGCGAGACCGAGATCGTAAAGTTCCATGGAGACTTTAGCGACGACGATTCGATTGTATTGACCGAATCGAGTTATTTCAGCCGAATGAGTTTCGAAGCGCCATTGGACATCAAGCTGCGCTCCGACAGTTTAGCGAGGCCCCTTCTCTTCATTGGATACAGCCTAACCGACATGAACATGCGCTATCTGCTCTATAAGCTTCATAACTTGTGGCAAGCATCGCCTCAGAAGAATCAACGACCGAAGTCATACATCCTGATGACGCGGCCGAATCCCATCCAAGAGCAAATCCTCGAAGCTCGCGGAATCGAGCCAATCGTGTACAAAAACGATAGCCCCGGCGATGGCTTGGCCGACTTCTTGAGTCATTTACACAAGGAATCCAGTCGTGTGTGATTGGCGCTAGGTGCTTTCGTCAGCAAGTAAGAATTCAATCAGATTCGTGGAGGTTGGGAGCCCGTCGTTCCGCAGATGGGTAGCGCTGTTTCGACACGTAGGTAGACGATGAACAATAAAAGTTTATCGCCTGCCCGTTAGCCCACCGGACTTGAGAAATAGCCAGCGCCCTGTGCGAGAAGCGTTAGGTGGGTGAAAGAATAGAGAAGTTCATGCTCTGTATTTACTGCAGCGAACGGGAAGCCCACGCGCGTGAGCACCCTCTCCCGCAGTCACTCGGCGGTTTTCTGAACTACGAGCCCCTTCGTGGCCGAATTTGCCAGTCGTGCAACGAAGAGATTAGCAAAGTCGAATTGGAGTTCGCGCGGCTAAGCCCGGAAGCTGTCTTGAGAAACACAACGTGGGTGAAGCGCGGCGGTAAGAAGAAGAGCGGACCAAGTCCGTTCAAGCCCCAGAACATCGGTGGGAAGCATCTGTCTTTCTATGCGCGGGACCCGGAGTCTGGGTATGTCCTTCTCTGGCAGCCTGACGAACTACCGGGGAACGTCAAGCCACTGTCGCAGTTCGTGATTGTGGACGAAAGAGGCGAACAAATCGGTCTCGTGCCGATCCCGACCAGCATTAACACGGGTCGCGAGTTAGCGAGACTTTTCAAAGAGCACAAAGTTAAGTTTCCCATTGCGAAGGTCTATCTGGAAGCAGCTCCTGGAGACGAGGACCGAATCAAAGATATGTTGTCGGATTGGGAACGGACGGTCGAACTCACAAAAGGAGAACCGGGTCCGGTGCCTGGTCCGCAGCTGTTTAAGGGAGAAGTCACGCTCGCATACTTTCGGGCACTCGCGAAGATCGGATTTCACTACCTCCTCACACACGTTTCGGCCATAGTCGGGAACGAACCGGAGTTTCGGGCTGTGCGAGAGTTCATCCTGCACGGGACCGGAGACCTGGGCGGTTTCTCCAACGCCTCCATAAGATGCCAGACACGAACGGTCCCCCTGGTCACATACTGACTGCCGTAGCAGTCCCGAAAAGGATAACCGTTAACATGCAGTTTTTTATCGGCTGTCAAATCAGCCTCCCTCAGTGGTCTCTCGTGATTCCGAACCCGATGGTCATGATCGTCACACAGACAGTTGCTCACTACTTCCCATACACCGTTGGCGCCGATGGAAGCCTAACAGGTGGCCAGGTCGTGGAGTTGACAGTCAGATGGCAACCAGTGCCGTGAGCCTAACCCTAGATGCGGTATTCACCGTGGTAGGGGCAGTTTCGAGCCGCTCTATCTCCTAACCCGGTCAATGGTTGTGAGCTTCCCGACGTTAGGATAGACTTCGCATGATGCAGGTTGCACGAATCGTTTGGGCCGCTACGGCCTTAGGAGTCGCTTATGGGCAATCGCTGACGGATTCGTTCGTCCTCTCGAAAAGGTCCGGTGGAAGGCGTGCTGGGCCCTGGCGACAAGTGAAGTTTCCTGCTCAAGTGCGTGAATTGCCATTACCGGAGCTCCCATATTAAAGGTGGAACCACTCGATGAGTAAGATCCTTCTGCTACTGGCAACGGTTGGTGCCATACTGGCCCAAACCAAAGGTGGTCAAGAGATGTTTGGCCCCTACGACATTGTCAAGGGATGGCCAAAGGACATAAGCACGCTTCCTGGTAACGAAAAGTGGACCTACGGCGCTGGCCAAGCCGTCTACGCTGAGAGTCCTAACCGCATCATCATGCTCTTCCGTGGAGAGCTGCCCAATATTCAACGGCCTCGATCCAAGATGCTGACCGAGTTTGGCCCCAGCATTCAATTCCCCATCGGCCGTCTGCCCTGGCGCGATGCGACCACGGCTTCCCTGCCCGGAGGCGGAGCGAGCGGATCCGTTCCAGGCGCGCCCACCGATGGCTGGTCTGGAACAGTCGGCACCGACGCGAAGTGGGAGAACTGCATCGTGATCGCGGATGCGAACGGCAACATCGTCGAGCGCTGGACCCAGTGGGATAAGATCCTGCAGCGCCCGCACTTCGTCGCCATCAACCCCTACGATCCGGAAAAGCATATATGGATCGTGGACGATCACATGGGAGTCGTTTATAAGTTCTCGCATGATGGGAAGCAACTGGTGCAGACCATCGGCACCCCCAAAGTGACCGGCGCGGACGGGACCCACTTCAATCGCCCCACGTTCCTGGCGTGGCTGCCCGACAGTACCCTGTTTGTAGCCGACGGATACAACGGAACACGCGTCGCCAAGTTCGACAAGAACGGGAAGTTCCTCCTCGACTGGGGAAAGGCCGGAAATCCTCCCAATGAAAGGCGCCCGGGCTACATGAACAACGTGCACGGCATCGCCGTCGATCCGCAGACCCGGCGCGTCTTCGTGAACGATCGCGGCAACAAGCGCATTCAGGTCTTCGACGAAAACGGCAAGTATCTCTACGAGTTCAGCATGGGTGCGGACCCGTCGGACATCCACCTCCTATATATCGGCGCCGACCGGACGCTGTGGGCCGCCGATCGCGGAACTTCAAAAATGCTCAAGTACGATCTCAACGGAAAGTTCCTCTACTCCTGGGGTATCTGGGGCGACTTCGCCGGCGGCTTCTGGGGAGTCCATGGTTTCAGCGTGGATCAGGAAGGCAACTTCTACACCGCCGAAGTTGACAGCGGCCGGGTGCAGAAGTTCAAGCCCCTGCCGGGTGCGAATCCGGCGCAGCTGGTGAGTAAGCAAATGTACTCTGCATGGAAATAAATTATGGCGAGAACGCCAGGAGCACGTTGCCGGGCATCCCGTTTCCCGTGTAGCCCGATGTGATGTAGAGCATCCCTCCGGCAATCACCGGCCCCATGCTGATGATCGAACCGCCGCGAGCCTTGACGTCGTTGATCGTTTGGAATTCGATCGCGGTATCGAAATCCCAGATGACCGTGCCCTTTGTTGTCTCATACGCGCGGATGTGTCCGTCGGATGATCCCAGGAAGGCGACGCCGGGGATCACGGTCACCGGTGCCGGCTGCGCGGCGCTGCATCCGGGAGTTGCGATGCAGGTGGGTTTGGGCGCCGGGGTCATCCACAACTTCTCACCAGTCTTTAGTTGGAATGCTACCAGGCCGCCGCCGACTTCCGCCTTGCCGGCGGTGAAGTCCGAAATACCGATGTAGGCGACGCCCTGTTCGTCGCTCGCGCCGCCCCACATGAATCCGCCGTTCACGCCGCCCGACGCGATCTTCTGTTTCCAAAGAAGCTTGCCCTGCTGATCCGCGTCGAGTGCATAGACGGTTCCGCCCTTGTCGCCGGCAAACAGGATATGCGTCTTTCCAGATGCGCCCAGGACCGGGGAATGGCCGAAGTCGTAATCGACGAAAGGCAGTTTAGGACAGTTGGTCGTGTCCGCCGCGCCGCAGGCGAAATTGTAACTATCGCCGCTGGTGAACTGGCGCGACCACAGCAGGCGGCCGGAGTCCATATCGAAGGCCACGATCGCATCACTGGTGTCGGTCGGCGGATTGGAGTAGTTCACGCCCGTGCCGATGTACAGCACTCGCGCCTTTATGTCCAGCGTGGGAGAGGACCAGGGAACCGCTCCCGATGGTCCCCAGATCTTGACCCCTTTAGCGTTCTGTCCGGTGACCTTGGGCTCTTCGCGAATCGTGTAAGTCTGCCAGATGCGCTTGCCGGTGGCCGCGTCCAGGGCAACGACGCTGCCGCGAAACGTGCAGCATTCATAAGTCGGATTCGTCGCCGCGATGGACTCATCCCGGCCAGACACGGGAACGTACAAACGTCCAGCGTCGAGCTTCGGCGATCCCGTGATCACGGCCATGGGGTGAGTATCGGCGCGAACTTTCCAGAGAAGGGCGCCTGTCGCGATATCGAGCGCGTAAACATTTCCGCGAAGGTCGCCGAAATAAACGGAGCGTCCGCCGATTACGGGAGCGACTCGCACGCCAGCCGCGGCGCTGTAGGTCCAATAGGTGCATCCCGAACGCGCGTCGAGAGCATAGACAGTGCCATTGGCGTCGCCGACGAAAACCCGGCCGTCCGCAACCGTGGGATTTCCAAAAGCCGTCGTCACGCCCGGGAATCCGAAGGCCCATTTAAGCTTCAGTTTCGGGGCGTTCTGCCGGTTCAGGCCCGGCGATTTTACGAAGCGCGTGTTGGCGGCGTCGGCCCAGCCGTTCCATTGCTTGTTAGAGAGGTGGCCGTTGGGACGCGGTGATCCGGTACATCTCGAGATGGGAGCCGCTGTTTCGCCTGTTCCGATCCTGGCAACCGTTTCACGTTCGGCGGCCGTCATCGCCGCGCCGATGCTCGACATCCGCCCGGTATCGAGCGCGGCGAGGATCGCCTTTGAAGACATCTTACGCAGCGTCTCGGGCAGGGGCGCACCCATGGCGTTACCCGCGCTATGGCAGGTCGCGCAACGCGCTTGAAACGTCGCCTCAGGCGTTTGCGCGATCGCCGCCGTGGCAGCGATCATCATGATGCAGAGCTTCACTTCCAATCGTCCATTGCCTTCTTGGGCAGCGAGCCAGGCAGGAAGTCGAGCAACTCGAGCCGGATGCCGTTGGGATCGGTCACGTTGGTGATGCTGGTGAGGGTCGCACCGGTGCGAGGGTCGTCGACTCTTATGCCGCGCTGGCGAAGGGAGGCGACGGTGGCCGCCAGGTTCTCGGGCCAGATGCCGACGTGGCTGAGTCCCACGGGACGTTCGGCGGTGGCCGGGGCGAGCTCGAGAAAGGTGTCCTTATTTATCTGTAGATAAGTCAGGGTGGGTTTGCCGGCGGCGTCCCTGATGGTGAACGCTTCCTTGAGACCGATGGTTTGGGTGTAGAAGCGCATGGATTCATCGTAATCTTTCGCATAGATTCCGACGTGGTTCAGACGCAGCCCGCTGGACGCATTGCGCTGAGCTGCCTTTTCCTGAGCTTCGCCGGGCTGCATCAGGAAGCTTCCAACCACAATCCCCGCCGCGAAGATACTGGCGTTACGGACGACGTTACGCATGGCCGTTCTCCTTCTGCTTACCGCTTCGGCCAGTGTAGAGCATTCGGGCGCGGAGCGGTGGGCTCTGAGAGAGATGACCGCATTGATTCTCGCCGGCTCCCGCAGTATGATGACTGCGGTTCCAATGAACTTATCTTTGGTCTGTGTCTTCCTTCTGGCGTGCGGCGCGCTACTGGCGCAGCATGAGTACGCCGCCACCGATATCGAAAACGGCGGGCGGCAGTACACCAACAACTGCGTGTACTGCCATGGTCCGGAGGGTGACCAGATTCCTGGCATCAACTTGTTGCAGGGCAAGTTTAGGCGTACACTTTCCGACGATGACATCGCGCGCATTATTCGAGAAGGAATTCCAGGCACCGGCATGCCGGCGCAGAACATGAATGAAGGCAGTGCCCGGACCATCGTGGCGTATTTGCGCTCAACCGCGGCGGTGCCGGCCAGCACGGTTGCCGGGGGGAACGCCGCCCGCGGGAAAACCATCTTTGAAGGCAAGGGCAACTGCACCGCCTGCCACCGCGCCGCAGGCGTCGGCTCGCGTTCCGGGCCGGATTTGAGCGATGCCGGTGCACTTCACCGGGCGGTGGATTTAGAACAATCCCTAATCGACCCAAGCGCCGTGATCCTGCCCCAAAATCGCATGGTGAGAGTCGTCACTAAGGATGGGACCACCATAACCGGCCGCCTCATGAATCAGGACACGTTTACTCTGCAACTGATCGACTCACAGGATCGACTGCGATCGTTCCCCCTCGCCGATCTACGGCAGCACAGCGTGCTCATCACTTCGTCCATGCCTTCCTATCAGGACCGGCTCAGCTCGACGGAGCTGGCCGACGTGGTCGCTTATCTGGTATCGCTGAAGGGAACATCGCGGAAAGAGGCGAAGCCATGAAGACCCATGCACTGGTGCTGCTGTCGCTGGCCGGAGCGCTTTCGGCGCAGAGCCCGGTTACCTTCGATCGCATTCTGAACGCCGACAAGGAGCCGCAAAACTGGCTGAGCTATTCCGGGAGTACGCGGAGCCAGCGTCATAGCCTGCTGACGCAGATCACGCCGGACAACGCAAAGAATCTGGAACTTCAATGGGTTTTCCAGTCGCGGTCGCTGGAGAAATACGAATCAACGCCGCTGGTTGTGGACGGCGTGATGTACACGGTCCAGAATCCAGATGACGTAGTCGCGCTGGATGCGGCCACCGGACGGGTGTTCTGGACCTATTCTTATCCGGTTTCGCCGGATGCGCGCCCCTGTTGCGGCCGGCTGAGCCGCGGCGTGGCAATCCTCGGCGACACCCTGTACATCGGCACGATAGACGCGCACGTGGTCGCCATCGACGCTAAGACCGGCAAGGCGATCTGGGATATGGAAGCCGGGAAAGCTGCGTCGGGCTACGCCATCACGCACGCCCCGCAGATCGTCAAGGATAAGGTGATCGTGGGCATGGCCGGCGGCGAGTATGGCATCCGCGGCTACATTCTGGCCCTGGATGCCAAGACCGGCAAGGAGGTTTGGCGCTTCTACACCATCCCCGGTCCGGGCGAGCCCGGCCATGAAAGCTGGGCGGGCGATTCCTGGAAAACAGGCGGCGCCTCAGTATGGGTGACCGGTTCCTACGATCCCGACACGAATCTGACGTTCTGGGGGATTGGCAATCCTGGTCCGGATTGGAATGGCGACAAACGCGCCGGCGACAATCTGTACAGCGACTCCGTAGTCGCGCTCGATGCGGACACCGGTAAACTCAAATGGTATTACCAGTTTTCGCCGCACGATGAGTTCGACTACGACTCGGTACAGGTTCCCGTGCTGGTGGACACGGTCTGGCAAGGCCGTCCGCGCAAGCTGATGATGTGGGCCAACCGCAACGGTCTGTTCTATGTTCTGGACCGCGTCAACGGCCAGTTCCTGATGGGCAAACCTTTCGTGAAGGTGAACTGGATGAACGGGTTCGATGAACGCGGGCGGCCGATGAAGCTGGCCAGCGCGGCTTCGAGCAAAGAAGGCACGCTCATCTTGCCGGGCAATCAGGGCGGAACCAACTATTACAATCCTTCCTACAGCCCGCGCACGGGGCTGTTTTACATTCCCAGCTGGGATAACTATTCCTCGCTCTTCGTCAAGCAGGATCAGGATTTTGTGGAGGGGAGAACGTTCGGCGGAGGCGGGCCCCGGCCGACTACTTCGGCGCCCGTGGCGCCTGGCACCTCCAATTTCCGCGCCGAGGACGACATCTACGGCGCGATTCGGGCCATCGATCCCAAAACAGGCGAAAAGAAATGGGAATTCAAAATGGCCGACGTCACCGACGCCGGCATCCTGACCACGGCCTCCGACGTACTGTTCTCGGGCGGCCGTGAAGGCTACTTCTTCGCTCTGGACGCGCGCGATGGAAAGCTGTTGTGGAAGGCCTCCGTAGGCGGCGCGGTTCGTTCCGGGCCCATGACCTATACGGTCAACGGCCGCCAGTATGTGGCGGTGGACGCGGGAAATTCGCTGTTTGTGTGGGCTCTCAGGCAATAGCATGCAGCGTTGCCTTCTGGCCGCGTATGTACTGTCAGGTGTACTCACGGCGCCTGCGTTCGCGCAAAGGACAGCACGTGCGAGCAATATGGACCTGGTGGGTTACAACGACCTGCAGGCCCGTAGCGCCTACCAGCCCGTGATCCAAAAGCAGGGGACGCGCTGGATTGCCTACATCGGCCACCACGGCGGCGAGCAGCTTAATCCTCTGACTGGGAAGGCTGAGCCGAACGGGACATCCATCGTCGACGTCACCGATCCTCGCCGGCCCGTGTATCTGGCGCATATTCCAGGCGAGTCGAAGGATCGCACCGGAGAAGCTGGTGGGGCGCCCATGGTTCGCGTGTGCAGCGGCAACGATCTTCCCCATGGAGGAAAAGGCAAGTCTTATCTGTTACGCAGCTACGGCAATAGCGCCCACGAAATATGGGACGTCACCGATCCGGCGAAGCCCAACCGCCTGACGGTCATCGTCAAGGGGCTCGAAGACACACATAAGAGCTGGTGGGAATGCGACACTGGCATCGCTTACCTGGTCTCCGGCGTGTATGGCTGGCGCACTTCCCGCATGGCGCAGATTTACGATCTGAGCGATCCCGCCAAGCCTGTGTTTATTCGCAACTTCGGATTGCCGGGCCAGCAGCCTGGCGCCAAGGGGCCGGCGCCCGGAGGTCTGCATGGGCCCGTATCGACTGGACCGAAGGGCAACCGTGTGTACTTCGCCTATGACAATTCGAGGGATGGCGTGATCGAAATTGTCGACCGGCAAAAACTGTTAACCGGCCCGCCCGAGCCCACCGATGAAAACTTGCGTTCTCCGGTAATTGCCAGGGTGGATCTGCCGGCAGACATGGGCGCGCACAACGTCTTGCCGATGCTCCGCATGCCGCTCTCCGAATTCGCCAAACAAAGGGACGGCAAAGTGAAAGATTTTCTGGTGCTCATCGGCGAAACGGTAGCTAACGAATGTCAGGAGAACCGGCAATTGTTGCGGATTTTCGACATCACCAGCGAGACTAAGCCCGTAGGCGTCGCGACCTGGACAGTCCCGGAGGATAGCGGAAACTTCTGTACCGCGGGCGGACGATTCGGCATGCATTCCTCGAACGAGAATTTGACGCCGGTGTACTACAAGCGCGTGGTGTTTGTCGCGCATTTCAACGCTGGAGTGCGTGCCCTGGACGTGCGCGACCCCTATCGCGTCAAAGAGATCGGATACTACATTCCGGCGATTACGGATCGCACCGATCCGCGCTGCACAGGGCAAGGAGCGGACCAGCGCTGCCAGGTCGCTATTCAGACCAACAACGTCGAAGTGGACGACCGAGGTTACATCTACGCGGTGGATCGGGCCAATACAGGCATGCACATCCTGGAGCTGACCGGCCCGGCGCGACAGGCGGCCGATTTCACCAAGGCGGAACATTGATCTTTTTCAAAAACCGATCTACTTCAAAAGCTCCGCCACCTTCGCGACGCCGGCCTTCGCACAAGCATCGTCCATTTCCTGACTGGACCCCGAGCTGCCGACGCCTCCGATGATTTCGCCGCCAACGCCGTTACCAACGCCGTTACCAACTTGGATGGGCACGCCGCCGCCCAGCGCCAGGATATCGGTGAGATCGCGCTGCGCCGCATACGCCGGATCGCTGGTGCGTTTCTGAAACTCGAGGGTGGTGGTGCGGAACATGCGCGCTGTATAGGCCTTGCGACGGGCCATTTCCACTTGCTGCGCGGTAGCCTGCTCATCGCGCAGAATCACCATCACTTGACCCGCGCGATCGACCACGGCAACGGCGGTGTTGTAGCCCTTTCCCTTGCACGCCGCGAGCGCTGCTTCAGCAATCGTCTTGGCCATGGGCAGCGACAGATTGCGCTGGGTCACCAAACCTTGAGGGATGGCGGGACTGGGCGCGATCGCGACCAACCCGATTGCGAGGCAGGCCTTCAGAGTGGAAGACATGGCATTACTTGGCATCGCTGAGGCCCTCCGGACATGCGAATTCCCGGAGCTCGTCGGTTCCCCGCGTCGCTTTCCGATAAGTCTTGACGGTATCCCAGGGCTTGGTGAGCGCCTTAGGATCGGTCACGGTGATCCGATCCTCCAGCAGGCCGGGGCCTTGGAACCGAATACGTTCCTTGACCGTCATCGCGTCGCTATGCGGAGAGAAACCTTCGATGAAGGAATTCTCGTGCAATGCCACTGTGTCGACCACCAGCGTGTCGCCTTCCCAGTGGCCCGTCGAGTAACCGGCATAGGTGGGATCATCCAGGATCTTCTGCGTGGGCTTGCGCCCGTCCAGGTACACGCGCCGCAAGGCGTCGTTCAGCTCGCTAAAGAAGGTGATCTTGTCTTTGTTCTGCATCACCTCCATTCCGTATGCCATGGTCATCATCGCGGGCATTCCGGGCGGGAGGCACTTGGCGGTGTTATCGAACTCCGAGGAACCGGCCATGCGCGATTTCCGGATCACCTCCCACTTGGCCATGTATTCAGGCGTTAGCGACGGCGCGTCCGGGGAGCGACCTTGGGAGCCATCGGCGAGCGGCGCCGACTGAGTGGGCCGTGGCGGCGGACCCTTTTGTTTACCTGCCGCGGGCGCCTGTTGGCTCTTGGCAGCACCGCGACCCAAAGCATTCGCACCGAACGGATTGATGGGGTAGTATACGCCGGAGAAGTCGGGAGTCTGCGCGCAGAGCGCCGCCGGGATCAACCAGAACAAAAAAACACCAAGTCTCAGTTCGATCATAACGATCCTATTGTTGAGCCGGTCCCGCATTGGGCAGGATGGTGCCATCCGCCTTGATTACACGGGCAACCAGGCCCGTTTTCGATCCGTCTTTGGCCGGGCTCATATCGACCGTAATCATGTCGCCGGGCTGGAGTGAGTTCCTGGTCCAGCCGGCGCGCAGCAGCACGCCCGGGGCACGCCCTTCGACTGCCCAGTCCACTTTCCCGCCCTTACCGTCATCAATGGTCAGGATCACCCACGTATGCGGATTCCTCCACTCAAAAGCCTTCACGACGCCCGCGATGGTGACGACCTTGGTCACTTCGAATGCCACGTTGCTGTGGTGGGCCAGGACCTCCGTCGCATGGAAAAGCGACGCCGCCAGCACGGCCGAAAGGGCGATCATTTGGGTCCGCATCGTTGCTCACCTCTCTGACCTCTCTGAGTGTTATAGCTAACCCGGTCGGCGCACACTGATAGCGCCATAGCCGGAATCGGCGACAAAAACAGCCCGATGACGCCGGCAAGTTTCATAAACCTTCCGCCGAGGCTAGTACTTGGCCGCACAGGTGTCAAGGGGGGTTGCGGGTGGATATCGGCATTGTTAGAGTGCGTCTCATATGGAATGCTCGCGTCGCGATTTCCTCAAGCAGGCCTCCGTTCTGGCAGCCGAATCCAGCACCATTCTGACCACTGCGCGGGGCGGTGACTCCTCCACCGCCCTTTGAATCTCTGAGGAATTAAGGACATTGACCGAACCGATTGATTCCACCCGATTACGAGCGCGCCCGGGCTGCGCAAGGGTCGACGACCATCCCTCGGGCTTTTGCCGACTAGTCCCTTAACTGTATTGACCTTAAAAGATACACGGCCCATACTCGGCGCAGATTGGGCCGTGGCGAAAAGCCAGGAGGGTTGGGGATGGACACTTCAATTTTCGCGTTTGATTTGCCCGCATGGTTGTCGTGGGGTTCAAACGTTTTGTACGTTGCCAGCGTCGGTCTAGCGCTGTTCGTCATTTTTCTCGTCAGCTGCCTGGCAGGGCAGGGCGTGACCGCCGCCCATTCCGGAACCGACAAGAGAAAATCGCCTCTCGCGCATTAGTGCCAAACGCGCCGTACCGGATCCCGGCACGGCAAATAACTCAGAATTAGGCTCATCTTTACGCAAACTCCGTCGATAAGACACCGTGGACGTGTTTGTCGCTCGCCAGGCGATCTTCGATCGCAGTCGTAAGGTCTGGGGCTACGAACTACTCTTTCGGTCCGGCCTCGCCCAGCAGTGCTTCGACGGCACCGAGGAAAGCCTTGCGACCCAGCAAGTAATCTCCAACAGCCTGCTGGCCATCGGCTTGGATAATCTTCTGGGAGGCAAGAAGGTTTTCATTAACTTTGGCAGGGAAATGCTTCTGCGGGAGTCGGCTTCTTTTTTGCCCAAGGACAAAACTGTCATCGAGATTCTGGAGAATGTTCAAGCAGATTCCGAGGTGATGGCGGCGATCCGAGGGCTGCGGGCGCTGGGCTATCGGATCGCGCTGGACGATTTTACTTACAGCTCGAGCATGGAGCCGTTGCTCGGCACGGCCAACCTGATCAAAGTGGAGATGGCCACTCCCAGAGCCCAGCAGGAAGCCATGGTCCGTGACTACCATGCCCGCGGCCTCCAGATGCTAGCCGAGAAGGTAGAAACGCCCGAAGAATTCGATTGGGCGCGGCAGGCGGGATACGACTACTTTCAGGGATATTTCTTTGCTCGTCCGACCGTGATACAAGGCCGGCAGATACCGGCGGTGAAGATGAACTGCCTGCGTCTGCTGCGGGAAGCACACCGGCCGGATATCGATTTCGATCGCCTGGCAAAACTGATCAGTCAAGATGTATCGTTTTCATACAAATTACTGCGCTACGCGAATTCTGCCCGCTTCGGGCGCAGCAGCAAAATCCAGTCGGTTCGCCGCGCCTTGGTAGTACTGGGCGAGGACGGAATCCGTAGGTGGGTATCGATTGCCGCCATGCCGATGGTGGCCCAGGATAAGCCAGGCGAGCTGATTACGCACTCTCTGGTGCGCGCCCGGTTCATGGAAGTGCTGGGCCAGTCCATCGATACCGGCGTCGCGGAACGGGCTTTCCTGATAGGACTCTTCTCGCTGCTCGATGCGCTGCTGGATCTACCCCTTAAAGAAGTGCTGGCCGAGCTGAATCTGGAACCCAACGTGGTTGCCGTTTTGCTCGATGAGCTACAACCACACCAGAGCCCGCTGAGCGCGCTCTACAAGTTGGTGGGCCGCTACGAGGCTGGCGATTGGGACGAAGTGAACCATCTCGCGAGGCATGCAGGTATTGCCCCGCCTCTCATTAGCCAGGCTTACTGCGATGCGCTTCCTTGGGTGGATGACGTACTACGCTCCTAAGCCGCTAGATCACCCTCTTCTTGCGCTTAAGGCTGTTGCGCCAGGGGAAACGGCGTGAAGATAAATGCCGGCGATGAACTGGGCTTTGCCAGCACCGCGGCAGTCGCTCCAGTAACGCTGTCGAAAATCTCCAGGGTGGTGCTGACATTGCAGAAGAACGTTTGATTGGACCCTACCTTCACCACTCCGCTAACATCCACGTGCGCGGACGTGGTGACAATCCCGGAGCGGGTGATGTCCAGAAAATCAGCCTGCCCATAGCCCAGATTGGCGCTCGTCTTCTGGGTGAGCAGCTTACCTTGACCATCATAGAGGTCCAATTCCACCTTGCAGGGGACCTGCGCGACCGCTGCTGGCGGGGGCGTGCGCACCAGGTTCACCGCATTGAGCCGGGCCGTCTGGCCCACACCAAGGCCGATCATGCCGAACGAAAACGACGGAGTAAACTGGGTGGAAATCACCGGCGGCAGTCTCTCCTGCGCGGTGACAATCGCACCCATCATCAGGAGAACCGCTCCCGCCACGGAAAGCAGAATGATCGCCTTGCTTCGCATAAAAACCGTACCCTCCAGGAACGATTGTAGACTTCCGGGATAGCTGGGGCCATGTCGCAGACCGTTGCCCCCTGTGGTCGACCGGTGTATGATTCTAGGACCCGGCCTATCCAGAATCAGGGGTCATACGACGGTGAGGAGTGAGATCAGATGAGAGCTACATTGTTCCTTCCGTTCGCCTTCCTGGGCCTCATCGCGCTCCCCTGGATGTTTCCAATCGCGCCGCTATCGACCACCGTCTTTGCTCAGCAGCCTGCCGGGCGCGGCCAGCCCGCGCAGCCCGGCAACTCGGCAGGACGCGGCGGCTTCGGGCGAGGGAATACGCCGACATTCCCTGGGCCGCCGGCAGGGATGCAGGCACTGCCGCTGGATCTGTTTTCTTCGAAAAACTTCTATAAAGATCAGAAATTGTGGTCGGATCAGCGCTATTTTCGTTGCAATACACCCCGCCAGTTGACGGATATCTGGACCTCGCACCGTATTGGCGATAAGCCGCCCACATCGGCTTCCTGGGGCGACTGCAGCGAGGATTATCCGCGCGAGAAAATTGTGAGTTCGTATCCGTATAAGACGGCCAAGGAACATTACGAGGCTTTGTTGGCGGCGGCCAAGGCCAAGGGCGGCCCCACCGTCTACACCAAGGCAACGACGCCGGACTGGGATGGCTACTATGCCCGGGATCAACGCGCGGATCATGGCGCCGAGTGGATTTGGGGGACCGTCAACCAGGTCCCTACCATTCTGTCGTTGCTCACTCCCGAATATCAGAAGCGCATGGTGCAGATGAACTATCACGAAGCGGTGGATAATGCGCCCCAATGGGAAGCCTCCTTTTGCTATCCGGAAGGATTTATGCGCTGGTGGGCGCAGGCCTCGCAGGGCGGAAATTTCCAGCTCACCATGACCCCCTATCAGGTCCAGTTCCTGTCCGGCATCGCGGCCAACTTCCTGCGGCAGGTCTTGATCGGCAAGGAACACGTTCAAAAGGTCCCACAGTGGTACGGGGAAACGGTGGGATTCTGGGATGGAACCACGCTCGTCTCCTGGACCGCGCACGTTCAAGCCTGGACCTTGTCGCACTCCATGTTCGAATTCAGCGGCAGGATCGAAACGGTCGAGACCTTCAAGCCGGTGTATGATGCGAGCGGTAAGTTCACGGGACTGGATCATGAAACCGTCTTTTACGATCCGGAAGCGTTCGTCCAGCCGCTGCGTGCCACCTATCGGTATGTCCGGCGGGCAACCCCGGACAGCCCGACCCAGCGATACACCTACATCGAGTGTCTGAGCAATCTCCGGAATACGGATGGCAGACCAACGCAACTGACCAAGGCAGACCCTCGCTATATCGACTACTACGGCCGGCCGTGGGCCCAGGACTGGGAAAACTATTTCGAAGTCGGCTGGGATCGGCCGCAGGATACTTTACCTCAGGACATACTCGACCTTTTCAAATAATTTCTACAGGAAAGAAGCACGCCATCATGACCAAACCACATACCCGAATCTGGATCCTCGCGGGACTCCTCGCATTTATATACATGGTCACTCCCGCTTTAGCGCACCACTCCTTCGCCATGTACGATCAGACGAAAACCACAGTGTTGACCGGCGTGGCCTATCAGTTCGTCGCTCAGGCCAACCACGCTGAAATCCACTTTTATGTGGTCGGTCCCGACGGGAAACTGGCCAAGGACAAAACCGGAAAGAATGTGGATTGGGGCGTCGAGATGGCGGGCGCGGCCACCGTCGCGCAGCAAGGCATAACGGCGGACACGTTTCCCGTGGGTACCATCTTCAGCGTCAAGATGAATCCTCTGCGGGACGGCAGCAATTTCGGATCCCGGGTGGGCGCCATCGCGAAATGCCCCTGGAAGACTCCGCCCGCTCCCGGCAAGACCTGCGATACCGTGAAGGGCAGCGAGATTCTCGGTGGGGCCACCTTCTAACCGCCTGATTGCCGGAAAGAGGCTGCGTTGAAGCAATTTGCCGATTGGCTGTCCACCACATCTCCGAGCGTCTTCATCCAAACCCATAACAGCTGGGTGATCCCGACTATTCAATCCATCCACATTATCGGCATTGGAGTAGTGCTGGGATCCGCATTGATGATCTGCCTCCGCATCCTGGGATGGGCGGGGCTGGACCAAACCCTGCGGCAAACCACCAGCCGGTTCGGTCCGTGGCTGACAGGCGGGTTGTGGCTAATGCTGGCAACCGGAATCCTGATGGTTATCGGAGAGCCGGTGCGCGAACTGGTGACGTTCTCCTTCTGGCTGAAGATGTTTCTGGTGGCCGTCAGCACCCTGATCGCGGCCAGCTTTCAGATTAACCGGCGGAAACACGAACGCCGGTGGGAAGAAACCCTCATGCAGCGCAGATCCATTCAGGGGCTGGCCATCCTGACGTTCCTGATCTGGCTGGGCATTATCATCCTGGGACGCCTGATCGCCTATGACCATATCTGGGGTCCCTGGTCACCGGCGACGAAGGCGTGATGCCCATGGATGTTGCCGCAATTCTAAAATCAATCGAAGCGTCCGGGCTGGCAACCAGAATTCGCGAGTCGCTGTTCCTGTTTCCGCTGATCGAATCGACTCACGTCATCGGCCTGGCTCTGGTTTTTGGCACGATCGCGATTATCGACCTCCGATTGTTGGGAATGGCTTCGACCCAGCGGCCGTTCACCCGGATGGCGTCGGACATCCTCAAGTGGACCTGGGCCGCTTTTGCCTTGACGGCGTTGACCGGATCACTGATGTTCATAACCAACGCTTCGGTTTACTATCACAACTTCTTTTTCCGCACGAAGATGGCGCTGCTGGTGCTCACCGGTATGAACCTCTTGGTCTTTGAACGGACGGCGGGCCGGACGATTCATGGCTGGGACAGAGATCCCTCGGCGCCGCGATCGGGGAAAACCGTGGCCGCGCTGTCACTCGCCATTTGGATCAGCATCATTGTCATGGGCCGGTTGATCGGATTCACTACCAGTCGAGCAGTGGTGGCGCCGCCGCCGGCTGGCGTGAATTTTGACGATTTTCTGGGGACTCCGAGCGGCGGCGGAACATCCGCCACGCCCCCACATGACTGAGTCCATTGGTGCAGTTGGGCTAGACGACGCTATTCTTGCGGAGGTGGGTGGTAAACGGCTTGCTGCTGGACGGAAGGTGCCGGTTCTTCGGCGGATACCAAAACCATCTCTCCTATCACCAGGACGGAGAGGATCGCCACCAGCAGCAGAATGTTTCTGCCGAGCGTCCGCAGATCGAAGTCTTGCATGGGGAGTTAATCGGTCGGAGTAACGCGGTCGAATAGGGCAAAGCGGAGAAAACAAAGGCGTGAAAGCCAGCAATGCGGAAAGTACTGTAGCCTTCGATCTTCCCTCCCGGGACTTCCGGAGGATTCCCTTGCCTCCCTCCGCGAGATAGACTCAGCTATAGGCCACTAAGTGCCTGTTATAAAAGAGGTTTACGCCATGGAGTATATCAACCCAGTTCTTTTGTTGATCCTGATCGCCGAAGTCTGTCTAGGCCTATGCGCCTGGATCTCTCCGAGTTTTCTCCGGCGGGTGGCTGCGCATTTACTGACACGCGCCGACGTCCTGGACGTTTCCCGGGAGGAACACGAGCGGCGGATGAAGGTCTGGCTGGATGAATTGGGGCTGAATTCCGATCCCAAGAGCGCCAACCAGCACGTACCGGTTCACAGGTTTTCGCGGGATGAAGTAAAGGCGTCTTAGATCGGCGAACGAGTCTCCCGGCGGGCGCTTGCCAGCCGCACGCGCAGCACCCGGTTCCACCACATGATGGCGCCGGTTATAAACATTGTGGCGGGGGCCAGTCCGAACACCGCCCAAATCGCCTTGGTCGTCTGGTCACACAGCCCAGGGCCCCGGCAAGGAATCCCTATGCCGTTAATGCGGCCGAAATGCAAGTATGCGAGCCAATAGATAACCTGGTCGCCGATGCGTAGACCGGCGTTCGCGGCGGTGGGGGGTTCCAGCCAGTCGGCCAGGTCCTGAAACGAGTCGGGGAAAACAAGATAGGCTCCGCTCAGGCCAAACACCACCAAAAATCCAAGGCTCCAGAAGCCGATCATGCTGTGCAGGTGCCAGTTCCAGCGCTTCCATCCCACTCCGCGAGGGAGTATCAGGCTGCGGCTCCAGGTCTTGATTCCCGGCCACCAGATGGCCAGACCTGTCCCGGCGAGCACCAGCCAGGCGACTGCGCCGGCGCCGTTCACTGTCCGGCCGGTTTGTCCCGCGAGCAGATTGTCATGCAGATCAAGCAGCTTGGACACGAGCAAGTAACCGGCTGAGACGGCAGCGCCAAGATCGCTGCCGCTGCGAGGATCGAACAGGCGCGTCCTGGTCTCACGGCCGCGGCCTAGTGATACGCCTACTGCCTCATCGGGATTCGGCGGCCGGGCGATTTTCACAACCCGGTAGTCTGGATACGCGCGTATCGCGGCTTCCGCGAGCTGCTGGTCGGTCAATCGCGGTCCGGAACCCGTGGAGATGATGGGCGCGGGCGTGGCCGCTCTATAAAGCTCGTTCCGATAGACCAGGACGCTGCCGGTCACGCTCATCATCAGAACGTAGAGCCCCACCGCGATGCCACTCCATAGGTGCACCTGAAAGAGCGCCCTACGTAACCAGAGCTTCTGCGGCTTCTGAACCCAGCGCTGCCATACGGTCAGTTGTTTGCCCCGGCTCACTAGCGACAGACTATACCACCCGGTCGAATCGCGTCAACGCATCCTGATTCCCGCATGCAAAACCCAAATACCACAATGGACGGATAAAGTTATGAAATCGTGCGCCGCTCTCTGCCTGATGGCTGCCCGTCCTCGCTCCATGGGCAGAGTAACGGCAGGCAGAGTAAAGGCGCTGCAAAGCAGCCGTTCAGGGTGGTCGAAGCCACCATCCCGCAAATGCGGGCGGCCCAGCAACAAGGGCGCATCACCTCGCGGCAACGGGTGACGCAGTTTCTCGCGCAGATCGCGCTGTACGAAGATAAACTTCACGCCGCGATCACTTTGAATCCGAACGCCCTTTAGGAAGCCGATGCGCGTGATCGCGAACGGGCCCAGGGTAAAGTGCGCAGCCTCTTGCACGGCATGCCCGTTGCGGTGAAGGACAACATCCACACCACCAACATGCCCACCACTGGCGGAGCGCTAGCTTTCGACGGCTTCGTGCCACCGTATGAAGCCACACTGGTCAAGAATCTGCGCGACGCCAGGGCTATCGTCATCGCCAAGACCGGCATGACCGAACTGGCCAACTGGGTTGCCAACGGGATGCCGGGGAACTACGACGCCGTCGGCGGCTACGGATTCAATCCATATGATCCGCGACGCGATCCGCGGCCAGCGACGGGCGATGGGCGTCCGTCACTGGGCACCGTTGGTTTCAGCTCCGGGGTCGGCGCTGCGGCCAGTTTCTGGGCAGCCAATGTGGGTACGGAAACATCCGTATCGATCCTTAGCCCCGCCAATCAGAATATGTTGGTAGGCATCAAGCCGACGGTGGGCCGCGTCCGCCGTTACGGCGTGATTCCGATCATTGCGGACGCGACGATTCTGCTGGGTGCGCTGGAAGGAGCGGCGCCCGATCCGAACGATCCGGCCACCTGAGCCTGAACGCACTCAGGCCGGCCGCGACTACCGGCGTTTCTGAACGCCGGGCAAACCAAGATCATGGCCGAGGCCATCGACACCTCAAACGGCAGGGCGTGGTGATCGTGGATCCGGCGGATATTCCCAGCGTAGTCACCCCGGACTGGCAAAGTTAAGGCACGGGTCAAATCCGAAAGCGAGTTCGATCAGCCGCGGTTCGCCGCATGCCATTCCGGTGAAGCTGACGCCGAAGGGAGCCGGTTTGGCGTTGAAGCCATCCGGGAACGGCGGCTCGGGCGCGTCGGGCACCGTTCCAAAGGGCACGATCACGGTGGGATAACTTGGCTTGGCTGGGATCGCAGCACCCGCTGGCTCCGGGAAACAGCAATGCGTTCAAGGTGGTTGGCCTGTATCACTAGTCGATGCCGTGGGTTCCGGCCCAGAACTAGTACCGAAACACCCAGTAGAGTTGGCGTATCGTACTATATGAATCCTTCTTTCGACCCATGGAAACTTCACAGCGTACCCGTGATACTGACCTTGGAATGGGCATGAAACTTCGGAACTGGTGGCATCGCCTTTGGTTGGACCATAAGACCCGCCGGGAGCTTCGCCGCTTTTGCCAGCGTCCTCCCCATCATTCCCACTAACTGCCTGACCGCGGGTGATGGAGCAGATACGCTCGCCACATGCGGGCATCTAAACGGCGCGGATGCCTCGCCCGGCTGTTCGTACTCATTATTCTTTGCCAGGGCGTGATCTACGGCGTGGCTGCTATAACGGCTCCCTGGTCCTTCCACATCGCCGGATGATGGACGCCGCTGTTGTCGTGGCCGCGACCGGCATGCTCCGCCCGGCCGTACATTTCGCTCCGGCATCGAAATCGAACATGCGGCGGTGACCATGGACCCAGGAAGTTACTCGGACTTTAAGGCCGCCTGCGCCAGCGGGACGAATCTTCCAGCGCCCCGATAACCAAGGAATTCCGTCACCACACATGCACGCGTTGCGGCGGCGCCAGGTACAACTTCTGGGGCGAATGCACCGAGAAAGCATCGTACCAGGGGTCCAGGTTCCGAACGGTGTCGGCACGGTACTGTTCGGGAGCATGGCCGTCGGTGGCGATCTCTCTCCGTAACTCTGCGTCCCGTATCTTGGACCGCCAGCTTTGCCCAAAGCTGATGAAGAAGCGCTGATCGCCGCTTAAGCCGTCCTTCACCACATCCGGCTTCCCGTCCAGCGAGAGCCGATAAGCGTCATAAGCAGCCAGGAGACCGGCCACATCCGCGATGTTTTCACTGAGAGTCTGATGACCGTTCACCGCAAGATCCGGAAAGGGCCGGTAGGCATCGAACTGGGCAGCCAGCGCTTCGCCGGCGGCCTTGAAGTGGTCAAAATCCTCCTTGGTCCACCAGTTGGCCAGTTGGCCCTCGGCATCGAACTGGCTGCCTTGGTCATCGAAGCTGTGGCTGATCTCATGTCCGATAATGGCCCCCATAGAACCGTAGTTGTGCGCGGCGTCGGCTTGCGGATCGAAATACGGCGGCTGGATGATCGCAGCCGGGAAATTCAGAGCATTCTGAAGCGGAAGATTCACCGCATTCACAGTCTGTGGAGTCATCCACCACTCGCCGCGATCGACGGGCTGGCGGAGTTTGCCGAGCTGGCGGTGATAATCAAAAAGCTCCGCTCGCTGCTCATTCCCGAGCGCTTCGCCTTTGACGATTTCAAGTCCCGAATAATCCACCCACCGGTCGGGATAGCCGATGCCGACCCGCAGCGTCTCCAACTTCCGTTTCGCTTTGGCTTTGGTCGCGGGCGACATCCAGGCGAGTGCGTCGATTCTCTTAGCGAAGGCCCGCACCAAATCGCCCACCATGGCCTGTGCTTTCGCTTTAGTCGCCCCCGGGAAATAGCGATCCACATAGAGTTTCCCGACCGCCTCACCCAGAGCCGCACTGGTGTTATCCATTCCCCGCTGCCATCGCGGGCGCTGCTCCGGAATCCCGGAAAGAGCCTTGCCATAGAAGCTGAAGCGCTCGTCCACGAAAACCTTCGGAAGGAAGGGAGCGGCGTCTTCGATGGCGTGAAACGCGAGCCAGTCCTTCCAGGCATCCAGCGGCTGGGTCGCGGCTAGAGCGGAGAGTCCGGGGATCGCCTTGGGATGCCAGACAATGAAGATCGGCGCGTCCTGAAGGCCGGCTGCATCGAGTAGCGCGGGCCAGTCAAGCCCGGGCGCCTTGGAGGTCAGCTCGCCACTCGTCCAAGCAACCGCGGAATGGACGTCTTCTGACGCAACGCGCGTCGCGTGCACCTGCGCTATTTTTGTTTCGAGCGCGAACACGCGATCGGCGCGCGCGGTCGGGTTTTCAAAGCCCGCCAGCCTAAACATGGCCGCGATATGCGCCTGGTACTGTTTGCGGATCCCGACCATATGCGCAGTGGTGGAGAGATAGTAGTCCCGGTCCGGCATTCCGAGACCGCCCTGGAGCAGGTAGGGGAAATTGTGCGAAGGATCCGTCAAACCCTGGGCGACCCAGACTCCAAACAGGTTCCCAGTCTCGAAATTCGTGTTGTTCAACGGATCCACATCCGTGCGCAGCCGACTGCCCAGCATGCGGGCGAGAGCATGGCGATCCGCGATGGCCATGATCGCATCGAATTGGGGTTTCAACGGAGAGATTCCCTTCGCCTCAATCGCGGCTTCATCCATGAAAGTCGCGTAGTAATCGCCGATTTTCCGGGTATCGTCGGTGGCCGCTGATCCTGCCTTGGCCGATTCCTCCAGCAGAGAGAGCAAGCGTTTTCGCGTCTCGTCGGCCAGTATGGCAAAGATGCCATAACTCGGCTTGTCGGCGGGAATGGGCGTCGCCTTGATCCATCCGCCGTTGGCATAGGCGTTGAAATCGTCACCGGCGGCGACGGATTTGTCCATCCCAGCCAAGTCGATCCCTGCCGCGGCCGATGTGGGCTGGGTTCCGCACGCCGACGCCAGTGCCATTGCCGCGATAAGCAGGATTGCGGCAGCGGAACGATGCGAAAAGCAGCCTCTCATATACGCCATGCCAAAAGATTAACGCACAATGTCACGCCGTATTTCCCCGCGGCCAGGCCGTGTCTATTTTTTTCGAGGCCGCTTCGGAACGAACGCCAGAAACCGGCGGGGGTTGTCCACCGTAATCCGGTGCAGCACCTGGTCGCTCACACCCGCCGCTTTCAGCTTCGGCACGAATACAGTCAAGGTCTTCGCGTAGCCGCTCGACGCGTCGGCGGAGAACATAAGATGGTCGGCAAAACCTGCCTCGATGAGCGCCATGACCATCGGAACCTGCTGCGCATCGTTATTTCCGCCCTGGCGATCAAAACCAACGAACGCGCCGCGCCGGCAGATGGCTTTTTGCACATAGACGTTCGGATCCACAAGATTCCCCAGGTGCCCGATGACGACGCGATCCGGTTTTACACCGGCGTCCTCCAGGATGTCGAGCTGTTCCAGCGCCGATTTGCCCGGAATCCCGGTGTGGGTAAAGATCGAGAGGTTGGTGGCAACATGCGCCTTGCCGACAGCGCGGAAGACCTTGCGTTCCTCCGCGGTGATCTCGTCCCACGAGCCGATTTCGCCAAACACGCCCAGCGTGGCGTCGTCCGCCTGCTTGATGAGCGCCTTGACGATCTGTTCTTCGCTCATCGTCGAGATCTCTTTGGGATAAAACGGCTGCGAGTAGAACCCTCCGCCCGCGACGATCGGGACGCCGGATTTCATGGAGACCTGGCGAATGAAGTTGATGTCGCGTCCCATGTCCGCGTGTCCCGCGTCGACAATACACGCGATGTTGCCCTCGCGCGCGGCGTTCCGGACTTCGGTCGCCATCAGGTCGGCATCGCGCATGATGTCGGGACCGGGCGCGGCTCCTGCTCGTCCTCGTCCACCGCCACGCGCCGGGGCCGGCGGCAACCCATTGGCAGCTCGAGCGGCGGCAGTGGCCGCTGCAAATTTCGCGTTGAAATCAGTACCCAACTGCATGTGCTCATGGAACAGCGTGGCGCCGCCCGCCAGTTCCTCGGGCGCATAGTCTTTGAGAAGCGTTCGGATGATCGCGCCCTTTGGAAATGTTGGCTCCTGCGCGAATGCGCCCCTCGGGATGGCTACGGCGGCCGCACTGATGCCCAATACTTCGAGCGCCTGCCGGCGGGTCAAACCTTGTGGAAGAAACTTTGACATGGTGCGATTATTGTAGACAATCGTGCGGATGAATGGGAGCGTTATGATAAGCTTCCGATGGAGGTTTTTATGAAGCGACAGATCTTTGCTTTGATCTTATTGTCCACGGCGACCAGCGTTTTTGCTCAACAGCCTGGCGGGCGCGGCGCTGGCAGGGGCGAAGCGCCTCAACCGCCGCCACTATTCTTTAAGGAGACCTGGAAGCAAGCCCCCGGCAACGTCCCGGTGACGCAAGCTTTTGTCCTGAACCCCAACCTGCAATTGAATTTGTACGGCACGGGCAAGGAAGATTTCGGTGTCACCAGCGAGGGAAATGTCCCCCACATCTGGACCGGGCTTTGCGCCACCTCGTGCGCGCTCACACTCAGCGACAAAGAAAGCTTTGTGGACCTGACGGGTAAGGCAAAAATCCGTTGGTTCACCAAGACCTCCGGATTCCATGAAGTTCGCCCCGTCTTGAAACTCGCCGACGGAACGTGGCTCATCGGGGACCACGTGGACGCCAACACCTTCGACTATCACGAAAGCGAATTCTATTTGTCCGAAGTGCACTGGCTCAAACTCGACATGCCCAAAGTGCAGACTAAGGGGACCCTGCTGGACAAGGTGGATCTGAGCAAGGTCGACGCAGTCGGGTTTGCCGATCTCACCCCCGGCAGCGGCCACGGCTCAGGCGGGTACTCCGATGTCGCCTGGATCGAAGTGTATGGGAAACCCGTGAAGCGTGATACGGCGCAGTCGAACTAATCGTCTGGCGTGATTAAGGTTCTGAAATGGTTGGCAGTTGGGCGGCCTCCCACGCAGCCAGGCCGCCCGCCATCTCGGTCAATTGAGTGATGCCATATTGATGCAGAATGCCGGCGGCGATCGAAGAGCGATAGCCGCCCGCGCAATGCACGGCAATGCGGCGGCCGCGAGGGACTTCGCCGATACGCTCCTGCAAATGGTTCAGCGGAATATTCACGCTGCCGTCAATGTGTTTGGCCGCCCATTCGCGCGGATTTCTGATATCCAGCACCAGCGGCGGATTCGCACCCGCCAGTTCCTCCGCCACCATCGGGGCGCTGAGGCGTTCGGTCGGCCAGACCAGGTCCGGGCGGCCGGCCAGCGCTTCCATTCCTCCTTCCAGGTATCCTCTTACGTGATCGAAACCGATGCGGCCCAGCCGTAGGGCGGCTTCCTGTTCACGTCCGGGCTCGGCAACGATCACGATCGGCTTGGCGCGGTCGAGTAACGTGCCCGCCCAGGTGGCGTATTGCCCTCCCAGTCCGATGTTCAGGCTGCCGGCCAGGTGACCCTTGGCGTACTCGGCGGCATCGCGCACATCCAAGATCTGGGCGCTCGCGTCCCCCATCCGCAGAACCTCATCAAGATCGACAGGCTGAAGGGCTTGCTCCAGGTTCTTGTCGAGCGTAGCGCGCTCGCGAGTATTGAGGATCGCATCATAGGTGAAATACGCCGGAGCGTCGGGCTGGTCAGCCGTCACCAGCGCGATGAATTGCTCCTTGGACATGGGCTGCAACGCGTAATTCAAACGCCGTTGATCCCCAAGCGAAGAAATAGTATCGGAGGAAAGCTGCTTCCCACACAGGGAACCGGCTCCATGCGCAGGATAGACCAGCGTCTCGTCGGGAAGCGGCAGGAGTTTGTTGTGCAGTGACTCGTACAGGTGCGCGCCGAGGTCGTCGGCTGACCACCCGATCGAAGCCCGCAGGTCGGGCCGGCCGACGTCTCCGATAAACAGAGTGTCTCCGGTGAGAACGGCGTACGGTTCTGCCGCGTCCTTGTGGAGATCAAAGACCAGGATCGAAATGGACTCGATGGTATGGCCGGGAGTTTCAAGGACTTTGAGCCGCAGCCCCGGGAAGTCGAGCGTATCGCCGTCCTTCATCGCCACGAAAGCGTATTCCGCTTGGGCGCGGGCGCCAAGATAGATGGTCGCGCCGCAACGGTCGCGCAGTTCCAGATGGCCGGCGATGAAGTCGGCGTGAAAGTGGGTGAGGAAGACGTGGCGGATGTGAAGGCCGAATTTGTCGGCATCTGTCAGGTACTGCTCGATATCGCGCTGAGGATCGACGATGATCGCGGTCGAACTGGCCTCGTCCCCGATCAGGTATGAAGCGTGGGAGAGGCAACCCAGGTAATACTGTTTCAGGATCATGGAATCTCTATTGTTACCGCAACGCGGATGGCGTTGGAAGCTGGCTCGAGCACAATGACTTCTGCCTGTGCCGCTGCGGCGCGGAGGGCCGGCTGAGGATTCGGCCGAGCTATTCCGTGAGACTGACTGGTGTGCCTTTATCGACCATACCGGCCAATTCCAGCGCGCTCCAATTGGTAAGGCGGATGCAGCCGTGAGACTCGGTATGCCCGATCAGCGCAGGGGAGGGCGTGCCGTGAATTCCGTAATGCTCTTTGGAAAGATCAATCCAAACTCTTCCGACCGGATTATTGGGGCCGGCGGCAATCGTCGTTTTGGTGTCTTGCGCCTTGGCGTCCCAGAACAGATCGGGATTGTAGTGGAACTTCGGATTCCTGAAAACGCCCGTCACCTGCCATTCGCCGATCGGCAGCGGATCGTGTTCGCTGCCGCTGGTGCACGGATACTGGGCGATCACTTGCCCCATATCGTTCAAAACCTTTACAGTGGATTCCGCCTTGGAAACCACCACACGCGCGGCTCGAGCCTTCAGCGGTAGGCCGATGTCGGGCACATGAATCCTCCGGCTGGCAACGCTAAACTTGGTTCCCGGATTCAATCGCTGCAACACAGCGGGACTCACGTGAAACTTCTCCGCCACTCCCTCCAGGGCCGAACCGTAGCCGAGATACTTTAATCTGGCCTGGAGCATCATCTTCGAGGGCACCTTGACAAACGGACCCTTAACGTCCGCTTCAGTCAGCGCATAGTCGACGATCGCGGGCGCGGAATCCATGTTGAGCGCCTTCCAAACGTCCGCATCGATAGAGGAACCTGAGGAAAGCCCATGCGCCGAACGGAAACCTGCTACGGCCCGAAGGGCGTTGGCTCCCATCCGGCCGTCGATTTCACCAGGAGAGAAATGCGCACGATCCAGCAGAATCTGCGCGCGCAGCACGGCCGATCCTTCCGCGCCTTCAGCCAGCTCCGGCTGGGTCGCGGGGTTATTGACGGCGGCCAAGTCGTACCGGATCGAAGTGCGTGCAGGTACCTGTTTCGATTTGGTTTCGGCTCGACCAATGGAGACTAAAATCAGTCCCAGCATCGCGGGAAAAACAGAGCAGCGAAGTATGCCGGCGGGGGCGCCCATGCTACGGATGAAGCAATTAACGTTCCAGACCGACGCTCGTTTCCCGGGCCAAAGAAACCACTAAATTAGGTCCCCCGCTCGAAAAGGATTTTCGCCGGCCGCCGCGGGAGGTAACGTAATCCGAATTGCTCCGTCGCAGATCGTTGAATGTGTTCCACGGCATCGGCTGGGGAGTCTGTCACCAGGATCGCCTCCAGATCCTGCGCCGAGATGGCGGCATTCGCCAGCAGGGATTGTCGCAGGAACAGAATCAACGGCGACCAGTACTCGACGCCCAGCAAAACCACAGGGAAGTTCTTGATCTTCCCGGTCTGGATCAGCGTGGCGACTTCGAACAGTTCGTCCATCGTTCCAAATCCTCCCGGCGCGGCGACGAATCCGAAGGAGTACTTGACCAGCATCATCTTACGGATGAAGAAATAGCGGAACTCCACCCACTTGTCGAGGTAGGGGTTGGGCTTCTGCTCTTTAGGAAGCTCGATGTTGCAGCCCACCGAGACACCTCGCGCTTCTTTTGCGCCACGATTCGCGGCCTCCATGAGACCCGGACCTCCGCCCGTCATCACCGTAAAGCCGGCCCGGGCGATTCTCGCGCCAAGTTGCCGCGTCAGTTCGTAATAACGATGATCCGGCGGGAATCGCGCCGACCCAAATACCGTGATGCACGGGCCCACGAAATGCAGCGAACGGAATCCGTGAATCAATTCCCGAAAAATGCGGAAGGCTCGTCCTAGTTCAAATCCACGGCTTCGAGGGCCTTCAAGGAAAAGTTCTTCCTCGGGGTTGGCAGTGGATTTCCCCCATTGTGAACTGGGCGCTTGGGGCTTAGTCAGAGGTTCGACGGGCATAAGGTCTTCTCGATTACGATAACCCTTTATGCCCGCGAATGTCTGTGCCTTACTTGGACGCTGTCAGCCACTCCATCAAGCTTGACCCGACGTTCGTAAACTCAAACGCATGCAGGCCCAGGTGCAGCGCCAGTTCGCTGCACACGGCAATCCCCCGGAGTATTCGATCACGGCTTACAGCGCTTCTTCCGATGCCAGCAGCCTGCGGGCAGCCATCTACTGGTGGCCCGTGGCGTTTGCATAGACAATACTGATATGTATCTCTCCGATAAAACAGTCCTGATAACCGGCGCCAATGGCGGACTCGGCACGGCCGTGACAAAAGCGTTTCTGGAGGCCGGAGCCCGAGTGGCCGGGGTCGCGAAGAAGATTCAGAATTCGGACTTCCCGCATCCCAACTTCCTCGCGTACCCGGCGGAACTCGGGAGCGCCGGCGCCGCGCGCGCGGTAGCCGCCGCCGTGTCCGCAGAATGGGAAAAGATCGACGTACTGGTGCATCTGGTGGGGGGCTTCGCTGGGGGAAAATCCGTCGCCGACACTGACGACGCCACTCTGGAACAGATGCTGGGAGTAAACCTGCGAGCCGCGTTTCACATGTTCCGCGCGGTGCTGCCCGGTATGCGCACGCGGGGCGCGGGCCGCATCCTGGCGATCGGCAGCAGAACCGCTACCGACCCGCGACCGATGGTGGGCGCCTACTCGGCGTCGAAAGCGGCGCTTGTTTCGCTGGTTGGCACCATCGCGCTCGAGAACAAAGACCGCGGGATCTCCGCGAATGTGATCCTGCCTGGAACCATGGACACGCCGGCGAATCGCGCCGCCATGCCGGGTTCGGATTCCGGCAAATGGGTGCAGCCCTCCCAGGTCGCGAGCCTTCTGGTGCATCTGGCTTCGGATCAGTCATCGCAGATCAGCGGGGCCGTGATTCCGATCCTGGGCGGAGAGCTCTAGAGCGTCGCGGTATAATGGAACTGCAGTCGCTGATTCGGCTCCATCCCCAAGTAAAGACCTTCTATTTTGATCTCTGTAAACGATCTTTCCATGCGCTACGGCGCCCGTATTCTGTTTGAAGACGTCAGCACCACGTTTCAGCAGGGGCGGCGCTATGCCATCACCGGTCCCAACGGATCGGGCAAGTCCACCTTCATGAAAATCCTGACCGGCGAGATTGAACCCTCCAAGGGTTCCGTCACCCGGCCGAAGAAAATCGGCATCCTGCGTCAGGATCAATTTGCCTTCGATTCCTTCCGGGTCCTGGACACGGTGATCATGGGGAACGCTCCGCTGTGGGATGCTCTGCAGGAGCGCGAGGTATTCTACGCGAAGGCGGATCTGACCGACGAAGACGGCATGCGTCTGGGCGAGCTGGAGGGAATCGTCGGGGATCACGGCGGCTACACGGCGGAAGCGGACGCCGCCACCTTGCTGCAAGGTCTGGACATTCCGCAAGCGCTACACGAACGTCAGATGTCGGAGCTGCAGAGCGGCCAAAAGGTACGCGTGCTATTGGCCCAGGCGCTATTCAGCAACGCGACCGTACTGCTTCTGGACGAGCCCACCAACAATCTGGATCTGGAGTCGGTGCACTGGCTGCAAAGATATCTGCTGGCCTACACCGGCTGCCTGCTGGTCATATCCCACGACCGCCATTTCCTGAATGAAGTGTGCACGCACACCGCCGACATCGACTACGAAAGCATCATTACCTACACCGGCGCGTATGACGAAATGGTCCTGGCGAAGACCCAGATTCGCGCCCGCATAGAAGCCGGCAATGCTCAACGTGAAAAAAAGATCGCACAGTTGAACGAATTCATTCAACGGTTCTCGGCCGGCACCCGATCGGCGCAGACCACCTCACGCAAGAAAGAAGTGGAGCGCCTCCAGACCTCGGATCTTGCCAGATCCAATATCCAACGCCCCTTTATACGCTTTGTGAACGAGCGGCCCTCGGGGCGGCATCCCCTGGAAATCAAGGGACTCTCGAAAACCTACGACGGATTGAAGGTGATTCAGAACTTCAGCGCATCCATTGCTCGCGGGGAAAAAATCGGACTTTTGGGGCGCAATGGCGCGGGGAAAACCACCATGCTGAAGTCTCTGCTCCGCAACGCGACGGGTTTCGTCGATGCGCCGGATCGCGAGTTTCCGGTGGATGGCGGCACGGTCACCTGGGGCCACGAAGTTACCGTGGGATATTTTTCCCAGGATCACAAAGAATCCATCCGGCCGGGCTCCACGATTATCGAATGGCTGCACGAGTTCGATCCGAGCGCTTCCCAGCAGGAATTGCGTGGACTGCTGGGCCAGATGTTGTTCAGCGGCGATGACGCGACCAAACGTACTGAAGTTCTTTCGGGGGGCGAAGCCGCGCGTATCATTTTCTGCCGCTTGATGCTGCAGAAACCTAATTTCCTGCTGCTGGACGAGCCCACCAACCACCTGGATCTGGAATCGATCAACGCCTTGAATATCGCTCTCCAGAAGTATGATGGGACGGTCCTCCTGGTCACGCATGACCACGATCTGGTGGAAGAAGTGGCCACCCGCATCTGGAATTTCGACAACCATACCATCGAGGACTTCAAGGGTCCATACACCGACTTCCTGATTCAAAAGGAAGCCACTACGGCCTGACGCCGGTCGCCTTCCCTCCCGTCCGCAGGGTAGTTACGTAGGGAGGATCCCATTCGTCTTCTATATGCGGGCCAATCAACGCCGAGGTTCGCGAACAAACCATTGGTGAGAAGGAAAACTGTCATGAGCAAGAAATGCATACTCTCAATCGGAGCCCTGGCCCTTTCGACCGTGGCCCTCGCGGCCTCCAAGAGCTACAACGTGGTTGTCTCGACCCCCATGAAGGCGGGGAACGTCGCGCTCGCGGCGGGAGACTACAAAGTGCAGGTGGAGGGAAACAATGCAGTCTTCACCGATTCCCACACTCGTCAATCGGTTACGGTGCCGGTAAAAGTGGAGAACAGCGACTCGAAGTTTAATTCGACGGCCCTCGACACCACCGTACAAGGCAGCACTACCCAAATCACATCCATCGAATTGGGCGGATCCAAGACTAAGCTCGAGTTCGGCAAGTAACCGCCAACTCACCGCACCAAACGAGGAGCGGAACGGTGTTCCGCTCTCTCCGGTCTAGCGGGATTCGGCACTTCAGAAGTCGCCAAGTGCACCATTACGCGATGTCTGGCGCCGTCGTCTGACAGGCGTATCGTAGAGTTCTCGATCGGCTTTCCATCTAACTCGACCCGAGTAAGGAGTCCATTTTCTCTCTTCACTGTGATCTCGTAGGCAGCGGAGCGATATTTGTAGACCAGTTCGAATCCGGGCCAGTCCGCGGGAATCACCGGGCAGATGCGCAGCAGGTCTCCGCGCAGTTGGAATCCGAGGACATCTTCGAGCCAGATACGATACATCCACGAGGCCGAGCCGGTGTACCAGGTCCAGCCCGCGCGCCCCTTCTTTCCCGGCGCGAAAGAGACATCGGCCGCCACGGCGTAGGGTTCGCCGCCGTAACGATCCGCACTTTCTGGATCCCGGCTGCGTTCGATCGGATTCATGATCTGGAGCAGGTTCACCGCGGCTTCGCCCTTACCGAGCCGCGCCCATGCCATGGCCAGCCACAGGGAACCGTGAGTGTACTGGCCTCCATTCTCGCGCACGCCAGGAGGGTATCCCATGATGTAACCAGGATGCGGCCGGGAATGGTCGAAAGGCGGCGTAAACAGCAACACCAGCTGGTCGTCTTTCCGAACCAGGTCGCGAGTCGCGGATTGCATGCCTTGCAGGGCGCGTTCGGGATCGGCGGATCCGGAGAGCACCGCCCAGGACTGCGGAAGCGAATCAATGCGCAGCTCCTGATTCGAGCGGGACCCCATGGGAGATCCGTCGTCAAAAAAGGCCCGCAGATACCATTCGCCGTCCCAGCAGGAGTGTTCAATCGCACGCGCGAGGTCATCGGCCCGGTTTCGCCAGACAGAAGCCCGTTCCGGATCGCGTTTGTCGGCGAGTGTTGCGGAAGACCGCAAGACAGTCAGGAAAAACCAGCCGAGCCAAACGCTCTCTCCCCGCCCTTCCGGTCCTACCCGATTCAACCCATCATTCCAGTCGCCGCTGCCAATCAGAGGAAGGTCATGGGAACCAAGCTGCCAGGCGTGTTCGATGGCGCGAACGCAATGTTCCCACAGAGGCGCGGTGGACGCTGAAACTGCGGGAATCGACATATGCTCCTGCTGGTGCGCTTCCAGGACGGGGCTGTCGAGAAACGGAGCTTCCAGATCCAATATCGAATCATTGCCGGTGATCTTGATGTAATTTCCAACCGCATAGGGCAGCCACAACAAATCGTCCGAACAACGGGTCCGCACGCCCAGGCCGGACCCGGGATGCCACCAGTGCTGCACATCGCCCTCGGCGAATTGACGCGATGCGGCCAGGAGAATGTGGGCCTGGGCCAATTCCGGCGCCGAGTACAGGTAAGCCATCGCATCCTGCAGCTGGTCCCGGAATCCGATGGCTCCACCGGACTGATACAGGGCGGATCGCGCCCAAAAGCGGCAGCTCAGACTTTGATACAGGAGCCAGCGATTCATCAGGAAGTCCGTGGAGAGATACGGGGTGCGGACTTGAATCGACCCCAGCTTCTGGTCCCACCACCTGCGAGTGGCCGCCAAGGCCCGTTCCACGTTCTCGGCGGAAGAATAGCGGCGCACCAGGTCGCGAAGGCGATTGACCTCGGGCAGCTGGCCCAGCAAGAATACGATTTCAACAGTCTGTCCCGGTTCAATAACGGCCGGAGCCTGTAGCGCGGCGGCCGGATCCATCCCCGCCCCACAGCGGTTATCGAGCGTCGTATAATCCAGAGCCGCCGGATTCACGCGGGAACGGTTTCTTCCCAGGAACTGAGTGCGATCGCCGGAATACGACGCGGCGCGGGGACTGGCGGCGGCAAACGCCACTGCGCCGCCATCGTTTTCGAGCCAGCTCTGGCGGGCCAGAAGCGCACCGGACTCCTGATCGAAGGCGGTTTGCACATGGAGTTGCTGGCCTTCTCTGGTCGCTCCCAAAGTCCACTCGGCGAAATAGAATACGCTGAGCTGCCTGCGGCGGGAGGATTCATTGCGCAAGCGCAAGCGGCAAATCTTAACCGGATCACCGCCACCGGACTCCGTGACCGGCACGAATACGGTCAGTTCCTGGGCGATCGCATGGCTATTGTGTTCAAACACCGTGTAACCCTGGCCGTGGCGCGCGCGATAAGCGTCGCGCTCGCGAATGGGCGATGCAGTGGGGGTCCAACGCGCACCGGACTGGTCATCGCGAATGTAGATACTCTCGGGCGGCGGATTGCTCACCGGATCATTGGTCCACGGCGTCAACCGATTCTGCTGGCTGTTTCCGCACCAGGTAAATCCCAAGCCGGTCTCGCTCACCAGGGTGCCGAATCCCGGATTCGCGATCACGTTTATCCACGGTGCGGGAGTGACTTTGTCGGGCGCCAGATAGATGGCATATTCGCGTCCGTCGGCCGTAAAACCACCCAGTCCATTGAAATAGGGAAGTTCGAGAAACGGCAGCTGAGAAGAGGGCTCCTCCGTTTGGGCGCCCGACGGCACAAACGGTTTAGCCGGGGCCAGCGCCTCGGTACCGGCGAGCTGGCGCTGCAAGGACCCGCGATTTCCGCTCAACACGGCGTGGGAGGCCGCAAAAAGCAGATTTCGATGCTCCTCAGGAACCAGATGCCAGTCGAGCAAGTAGACCCGGCCAGTGTGATCCGCTGTGGCCTCACGGGCATACGCATCAATCTGGCGCTGCAGCTGGAAATGCAGCGGACGGTCATAGCTCGGGGGCTCCTGATTCAAGATGACCAGGTCGGCGTGGAAGCCGCGCAGACGCCAGTACGTGTGGGCCAGAAGCAGCTCCCGAATCAGGTCCAGGTTAAAGGAGTCGGCAATGGTCACGGTCACCAGGGGCAGATCGCCCGAAATGCCATGGGCCCAGAGCGCGGACTGTCCCAGGCGATTCAGCGCCAGGCGTCCGCGAGAAAGACGCATGCGCGCATTCGGATAAAGCAGATAGCCGGCCAACTCCTGATACCCTTGCGCGGAAGCCGATCCGATTTGCAGGAATCGGAACTGAAGCTGAGCGTGGGTCCAGGCCAGCTCAAATGCGCGGGCCGTGGATTGTGGGCTCCGATACTTGTCCACTAGCGCCATGACGGCCTCCCGCGAGTCCGCGGCCATGGTCAGGAAAACCAGTTCGAGTCGCGCGCGCAGCTCCAGAGTTTCGCGGCAGCGAATCCCGAAGACTGGATCGAGGACGGCTCCGGTCGATCCGGTCAGGTCGTGCGAGAGCGCGGCGGGACTGTGGACGGTGTTTCCGCGCCCCAGAAACTCCGCGCGGTCGGTTTCCATCTTGAGCGTTCCGGTGGCTCCCACCAGCATGTGCGCGACCCATATGGGAGGATCGTCCGGTGAACGCAGCCGCCGGCGCGCAAGAAGAACATCCTCCTCCCGCATGGTTTCGACGAACATCTTGCTGAACGCCGGGTGAGCGGCGTCGGCCGCCTCCGGCGCCAGGGCTAATTCCATGTAGCTGGTGATCTCGATCACACGGCTCCGAACACTGCGATTGACGATCGTCAGCCTGCGCAGCTCCACATCGTCTTCCGGCGACACCGTGACGCTCATGACCGTGTCAAGGCCGAGTACGGTGCGGCTAAAATCAGCCCGGTCTTCCGAAAACGTCACCGAGCTTTTGCCAAGCGGCCCGTTCAAGGGCTGGGGCGTAGCCGCCCACGTGGTGCCGGTTCGAACATCGCGAAGATATATATAGCTGCCCCACTCATCAAGCGTCGGATCCGAGCGCCAGCGGGTAAGATCGAACTGGTTCCAGCGGCTATAGCCGGCGCCGGAGTTCGAGACCATCAGCGCATACCGGCCATTCCCGTAGAGGTGAACCCGGGGAACGGGTGTTTCCTTGGTGAACGTGACATCCCGCGATTCTTCCGCCACGACAACGTGCGCGACCGCGAGTTTGGGGTGAGCTTCCCGGCGGATGGATTTCGTAATGGGGATGCGCTCAAACAGCAGGGATTCCACGGCGCGGATGCGGGGATCGGCATGGAAGCGCCGCTGCATGGCCCCGTGATGCAGCAGGTTGCCGAGAGCCACCAGGCTCATCCCCTGGTGATGCGCCATATAGGCGTAAATGACCACGCCGGGGGCTCCGTCTCTCCTGGACTCGCGCGAGAAATCGATGGACTCGTAGAAGCCCATGGGTCCATCCAGTCCGAGGCCGTCGAGCTGTTGTAGGTTGGGGATGGCGCTCTGCGGATCGATCATGAGCGCCAGCATGGAAGCATAGGGAGCCACCACCGGATCCTCATCCACATCCGGTTGAATTGCCAGATCGGGAACACCGAACGCCCGATACTGATAGATCTGGTGGGCGTCCAGCGCACTGTAAGCGGCTTCCGATATACCCCAGGGCACTTCCTTTTCGCGCCCATACTCGACCTGCCGCGCCACGGCGTTTCGGCAGGCCTGATCCAGCAGGGAGCTCTGATACGTACGCATGAATAGCAACGGCATCAGGTATTCGAACATGGTCCCGCTCCAGGAAAGCAGCGTTTCCCAGTGCGCGCCTGCTCCGCGCGGACGGCGAAGCATGAACCAGTGTTCCACGGGAACATCGTTCTTGGCGATAGCCACCAGGCTGGCAAGCCGGCTCTCGCTAGCGAGTAGATCGTAGTGGCTGGTGAAGTCCAGGGGGCCGCCGACCACGTACCCGACGGCGAACAATCGCCGCCGCTCGTCATATAAGAACCGCATGTTGATGCCTTCGGCCAGCTTGTGGATCCCCTCGGCCAAAGCATGGAACTGTTGAATCGTTTCAGCAGCGCGCGCTCTGGCCTCGCGATACTCCCTGTCCACTTGATCCAGCCATGCCGCCGCCTCCGGCCGCAGACCGGGCATTCCCCGCCGCATGAGGATGGTTTCCGTTGGCGCTGATCCGATTTCCGCGAGCGAATGCAAGGACGGGATGCTTTCGACCGCCTGGCGCCTCAGCGCCACCAGTTCTTCACTGAGGGAATGGAGAAAGGAGTTCGGAGGACGCGACAGCGTTTCCATCCACAGCAGGTATCGATTGACGGTGGCTGTCCAGGAAGCCGCCTCGCGCGCCAGGGACGACGCCCAGTAAGCGGGCTCATCGGCGGGTACGGTTTGCCAATGCCGGACCTCCTGCAACTGGGAGGCGGCGTGCGATGTCATTCGCAGCCGGGCGATAAATTCGTGCTGCGCCAAGTCTCCGCGAAGCAGGCGTCGCACCGCCCGCAGAGGGACGGAAAGAGAAGGATCCTCTCCGCTGACGTGCGCGAGAATCGCAGCGGTGTCGGCCAGCGCCCGTAGACTT
>Ga0207707_10000491_pt1 | contig 40909 bp, 34 predicted proteins | sample KBSC83BmetaG_FD_184336 | JGI IMG/M metagenome (GOLD analysis project Ga0207707, IMG submission 184336) | Corn rhizosphere microbial communities from Kellogg Biological Station, Michigan, USA - KBS C8-3B metaG (SPAdes) (version 2) | ecosystem: Host-associated > Plants > Roots > Rhizosphere ... | reverse complement strand
GTCAAGAACGATGATCTGGTGATCGCCACGCATGGTCGCGGCTTCTGGATCATGGACGACGTCTCGGCGCTCCGGCAGCTCGCGGCCTACCCGGAAAACTGGGCCACGCGCTTTGGAAACTTATTCTCATCGGTCTTATTGGATATTTCATCGTGATCTATCCGCTGTACTTCCTCTTCACGCTGCACTATCCGATTGCGAAACAGGCGTCGGACACCGCGGCGCTCCTCGCCGGGTTCGGCGGCAAACTGAAATTCCTCGCGACGCTCGACATGTGGATGGCGAAAAATCCGATCCTGCGGCCGTTCGCGCAGTACCTTCTCGGACTTCTTATGGTGATCCAGCGCGCGGCAGGCGGCAACACGATCTATTTCCTTGGCGAGGTGCGCAACGCGGGCGGTCCGCTCTACTTCCCGATCCTCTTCCTTCTTAAAGAGCCGATCCCCACGCTCATCATCGTAATCGGCGCGCTTCTGCTCGGCGTCTGGCGGGTTATCCGCAATGCGATCGCGCGGCATGACGCCGCGAAAGAGCGCGTGCTCAATTATATCGGCGCGCATTTCGCCGAGTTCGCCATGGCATCGTTCATCGTCCTCTACTGGGGCTATAGCATGAAGAGCACGCTCAACATCGGCATCCGCCATCTCCTGCCCACGTTTCCGTTCATCTATATTCTCGCCGCAGGCGCCGTAAAGCAATGGATCACGCATATTACGATGCCGAATCTTTCGATGGGACTCGAAGGGATCATGGACTCGGCGAAAAAAATCGCGCGGTCGTTCGTATGGCGGGCGGTGAAATATATATTCCTCATCGTACTGCTCTTCTGGCTGCTCCTTGAAACAAGTTTCACCGCACCGCATTTCCTTTCCTACTTCAATGAATTCGCGGGAGGTACGGCGGGCGGCTATCACTACGTGACCGATTCAAATTACGACTGGGGACAGGATCTTCTGGCGCTCAAACAATGGGCTGATGCGCACCCGGAGGCGGGTGCGATCGCCGTCGATTATTTCGGCGGCGGCAATCCGCATTATTATTTGGGCGATAAGGAAACTGATTGGCAATCATCGAAAGGAAATCCGGCCGCGCAGGGCATCCATTGGATCGCGATCTCCATAAACCAGCTCGAAGGAGCAACGCAGCCGCTCGCGCCCGATGCGTCGCGCAATCCGGCGGATTCATATGCATGGCTCACGGCACTCCGCCCGCTCGCGCCCGGCATGGGCAATGTTCCTTCGCCCGATGCGCGCGCGGGAACTTCAATCTTTATCTATCATTTATAATAGATGCGGTTTTCCGTCCGGCAATCTATATATGAGAGCTTCGAAAAGCCCGGCTGCTTCGCGAGGCTTTGGATGACGGCGAGATAATTATCCGCGGGGAAGCGCAGACTGAATAAAAGCGACGGGCCGTTCGCGATCGGCACATTCACCTCTTCAAGCGAGAGGTCGCGGAGTTCGATCGTCCCGACGCTCAAGCCGCTCGCACGGACGGTTTTCAATATCGAAAGAAGGTTCGGCAAAAACTCCGCGGGCAGCACGGTCTGGTTCAGGCCGCGCGGTTTCTGTGAGTCGTCGCGCACGGTGAAAATCAGATTTCCTTCAGCACTGAACGCGCGTCCGAAAATAATTCCCTGGTCATCGAACCAATAACACTTCCCATTCGCGCCGAAGCACCAGATGGCATACGGGTTCCGTTCGGTTACCGACACGTCGAGCGTGTTCGCGAAATAATCTTTCGACGTCACGATGGCGGCAGCCTGCGGAACGAATTTCAGATCTTCTGCAGGCACGCGGTCGGGCCAGATGAGCATGTTTTTTATGCCAAGCATCGAATGCCAGAACCCGTGATCCGCGAGCGCGCTTGATTGCAGAACCGCAACCACGGTATCGGTCGCAAGAACGGTATTGCCGCTCACGGCGATATGATCAAGCTCGAAAAACGGCGATCGGATAAGGAACCACAAAACGCCGATTGCGACGGAAAATACGCCCGCAAAGATAGCTCCGCCCATAAGATATGCCCGCCGCTTCTTCCTCTTTTTTTTGTGATCGGAAACGTAGGCGTCGATTCTCATGCGGATGGCTAGATGTTCGCAAGCGTCCCCGCGACCGGACGCTCGAGGAGTTTTGACGCGACTTCCGAGAAGAATCCGGGATTGTTCGTCGTGTAAAACTCCGTCTCGCCCGCTCCCGCGTTGTTCGCAAGATCATTCTCCCGCAAAATAGATTCGACGCGCCGCGCGACCGCATCACCCGAATCGACGAGCGCGGTCTCGTGCCCCAGAATCTCCGCGATCTGCGATTTCAAAAACGGATAGTGCGTGCAGCCGAGCACCAGATGATCAATATCTTTTCCTTTGAGGGGAAGAATGTATCGCCGGAGCAGCTCCTCCGTTTCTTCGCTCTCAAGCCGTCCGGTTTCCACGGCGTTCTCAAGCCCAAAGCAGCCGATCGAGAGCACGTTGCGATTCTGGGCATATGCATCGATGAGCCCGCGCACGTAATCGCTTTGTACGGTGGCCGGCGTTGCGATGAGGCCGATATTTCCCGTGTGCGACTGATCAGCCGCAAGCTTGATTGCGGGGACGACGCCGACGATCGGAATATTGAACGCAGCCCGCATCTCGCCGATTGCATAGCACGTCGCCGTATTGCACGCGACAACCGCCATCTTTATTTTTTTATCCGACAAAAACTGCATGATGCGGGTCGTAAGCGCAACCAATTGTTCCTTCGTTTTTTCGCCGTACGGCACATTTTTCTGATCCGCCAGGAACACATACCGTTCGTTCGGCAGCCGTTTATAGAGCTCGCGGAGAATGCTCAAGCCGCCGACGCCCGAATCGAAAACGCCGATGGGATTTTGGTTCATTGTTATCCGATTACTTTTTTACCCACGAATTTTTGGAGCACTTCCGGAACGTCGACTTTGCCGTCTGCGCGCTGGTAATTTTCGAGAATCGCAATGAACACGCGCGGCGAAGGAAGCGCCGTGTTGTTCAAAAGATATGCGAATTTTTTCTCGCCGTCGGCATCGATGTATTTTACGTTCAGGCGCCGCGCCTGCCAGTCGGTGAAATTGCTCGCCGATCCCGTTTCCGCCCAGCGGTTCATGCCGGGGAGCCATGCTTCAAGATCGAATGCACGGTACTTTCCAGCACTCATATCGCCCGACGCAATCGCGAGTCGGCGATATGGCAAACCGAGCTCTTCGTGCATCTCGCCCGAAATGCCCGTCATTTCATCTTGAATCTTGTTCGCCTTTTCGATGTCCGCTTCGCAAACGACGATCTGCTCCACTTTCATAAATTCGTGCACGCGATACATTCCTTTCACGTCTTTGCCGTAACTCCCGATTTCACTCCGGTAGCACTGGCTGTACCCGCAATGCTTGATCGGCAGTTGCTCTGCTTTTAATACTTCATCGGAATAATATGCGAGGAGCGACGGTTCCGCGGTGCCAACCAAAAATTTTTTATCCTTGCTTGTTTCGCCGCTTGCTTCCTTATCTCCTGTCGCAATTTGATAAATCTCGTCGACGTCCGGATTGTATTCAAGCCCTTTAAAGTAGCCGCTGCCGAAAAGCGCGAATCCCTTCACGAGCGTGGGCGGAATCATTGGCGCGTATCCTTTCTCCACCATTTTGTGCACGGCATACATCATAATGCCCATCACGAGGAGCACGCCGTCGTTCTTCACGTAATAGCCGCGGAAACCGCCGACTTTCGTTCCTTTTTCGAAATCGAGAATATCAAGATCGCGACCAATCGCCATATGGTCTTTCGGCGCGAAGTCAAATTTCTTCGGCTCGCCCCATTTGAAAATCTCTTTATTGTCCTCCTCGCTCTTGCCGATCGGCGTGTCTTCCGAAATGATATTCGGCACGAGCACCATGAGCTCGTTAAAGCGCTTCTCAACGGGAATCAATTTTCCTTCCTCTTCTTTAAATTTTTCCTTAAGCTTCGTTCCCGTCTCACGATCCTTCACCTTTTTCTGTTCGGCACGGATCGATTCGGTGGATTGCATAAGTTCGCGGCGCGCCTTATCCACCTCCAAAAGCTCGTCGATAATTGCGGGATCGATATTCTTTTTCGCAGCGGCGTCCTTCACCGCAGCCGCGTTTTCCCGAATGAATTTAATATCCAGCATTGAATGTATGATACCCCGGAAAAGTATGATTTTCCAGCCCAAAAACACTGCGAGCCCGGCATTTCTGCCGAGCTCATTTTTTGATTACCTTCCGAATGAGAAAAAAGATCATCCTAAACACCGACCCCGCAAGATTGGAAACGACCTCGCGAGAATCGGGATTTTTCACAAGGTGTTTCACCCCTTTTTTCAAATTCTTACGCAACACCTTTCCCTCTCGCCTCATATCGTGGCGGAATCTCACGTTGTCGTACATTCGATCCTCCTGATGTTATTATAATACAATTGTATATTATAGTCAAATCACTTCAAAAAAGCGCATTTTTCCGATACCATCAATCGTATGGGTAAAACCGCCCCCTCAATCGACCACGTCCGCCACTCCCTGGCCCACCTTCTCGCCGCCGCCGTTCTCGAAAAGTTCCCCGGAGCAAAGCTCGGCATCGGCCCCACTATCGAAAATGGGTTTTATTATGATTTCCTACTCCCCCAGCCCGCGACACCGGAAGACTTAAAAGACCTAGAAAAGGCGATGCGAAAACTCGTCAATAAAAAATTGCCGTTTACGGGCGAGAAAGTTTCCGCTGCCGAGGCAAAAAAATTGTTCGCCGACCAGCCATTCAAGCTCGAACTGATCGATGAGTTTTCAAAAGAAGACAAGCAGCTCACCGTCTATCGTACGGGCGATGTTTTTATGGATCTCTGCCGCGGCGGACACGTTGAGAACACGTCCGAAATTCCCGCCGATGCGTTCGCGCTCGACAAGCTCGCAGGCGCCTACTGGCGCGGCGATGAAAAAAATGCGCAGCTCACGCGCATCTACGGACTCGCATTCGAAACAAAAGAAGAGCTCAAAGAATATCTTGCGATGCGCGAGGAAGCGAAAAAACGCGATCATAAAATTTTGGGCCCCGCGCTCGATCTTTTTACGTTCTCGGATTTAGTCGGCCCCGGCCTGCCGCTCTGGACGCCCCGCGGCACGCTCATTCGCAACCTCCTCGATAACTTTGTCTGGGAGCTCCGCAAAAAGCGCGGCTACGAACAAGTGGATATTCCACACATCACCAAGAAAGATCTGTATGAAAAAAGTGGGCATTGGGACAAATATAAAGATGATCTTTTCAAAATTGAAACGCGCGAAGGGCATCTTTACGCCATGAAGCCGATGAACTGCCCGCACCACACGCAGATTTATGCCCGCAAACTCTGGAGCTATCGCGAACTCCCCCAGCGCTATGCGAATACGACGAAAGTGTATCGCGATGAACAGTCGGGCGAACTCGCCGGCATCACGCGCGTCCTTGCAATCACCCAGGACGATGCGCACGTTTTTGCGCGCGAAGCACAGCTCAAAGTTGAAATTTCAAGCATCTGGGACATCATCGAAGAATTTTACGGCGCATTCGGGTTCGCGCTTCGCGTGCGTCTTTCGCTGCACGACCCGGAGCACCCCGAAAAATATTTAGGCGATCCCGCGCACTGGAAACAATCGGAGGGCATCCTCCGCGAAATCGCTGCGGAGCGGAAGGCGGACTCTTTTGATGGCATCGGCGAAGCGGCGTTTTACGGACCCAAGCTCGACTTCATCGCGAAAGACGCGCTCGGCCGCATCCACCAGGTGGCCACGATCCAGCTCGACATGAACCAGCCCGAACGCTTCGACCTCGTATGCGTCAATGAAAAAGGCGAACGCGAACGGATCGTCATGATCCATGCCGCTATCATGGGATCGATCGAGCGGTTCCTCGGTGTGGCAATCGAACACTTTGCGGGCGCTTTCCCCGTATGGCTCTCCCCCGTACAGGCAACGGTCATTCCTATCGGCGAAAAATTTTCTGAGTATGGGAAGAAAGTGCATGAGGCGCTCGTCGCCGCGGGCGTTCGCGCGGAATTCAGCGAGCCGGACGAATCGCTCGGCAAACGCATCCGCGCGGCGGATGCAATGAAAGTGCCCTACATTCTTGTTGTGGGCGAAAAAGAATCGGCGAACGGCAGCGTGAATGTGCGCACGCGCTCGGGCGACGAATCGGAAGTGAAGCTTGAAGAATTTCTGAAAAAGATCGGGAACGAAATTGCGGCACGGAATCTCTAATCGCGATCAATAAACAAAATCCCGCAGCCGAAGCTGCGGGATAATTGATGGGGAGCGGAAGCCTCATGCGGAGAGTGCGAGCACCCGCCACGATGGATTCTTCCTTTTCTGTATGATGACATCCGAATATCCTACGCGCTGCAGGATGACGGTGTCCTTCGTTTGGCCGCTGATCTTACAGGCCATGAAAAAGTTCTTCTGTCGAAACACGAGGAATGCTGCCCTCGCGAACGTTTTTGGATCGATGTCGCGGATGGGCTTGAAATCCTTCGCGCCATCGTTTTCATAGTAGAGCCTGAGGAATTCGCGATTCGCGAGAAATTCATCGAGCGTCATACGCGGAACGCTGGTATGCTGGGATAACGCCATAAAGACCTGCCTTGAGCAAAGATTGTGCGCCTTCAACGCTGGTGATATAGTAACATATACAATATAAAAGTCAATGCCTCACGAAAAACCTAAAATTATCGCGATCGTGGGCCCCACGGCGAGCGGCAAAACGGCGCTCGCGATCGAACTCGCCCGGCGCTTCAACGGCGAAATCATTTCCGCCGATTCGCGGCAGGTTTATCGCGGCATGGACATTGGCACCGCGAAACCGACGTATGAGGAACTGGCCGCCATCCCTCATCACTTGATCGATATCAAAAATCCGGACGAAGAATATACCGCCGCGGAATATAAGCAGGATGCGGCGAGCGCGATCCGCAAAATTTTAGAGCGCAGGAAAATTCCGTTTCTCGTCGGCGGCACCGGTCTCTATATAAAAGCCCTTATCGAGAATCTCGACATCCCGCCCGTGAAGGCCGATCCCGAGCTGCGCCGGAAAATCGAACGCGAAATCGAAACCGACGGCCTCGATGCCGCATTCAAAAAACTCGTCGCACTCGACCCGGATGCCGAATCGGTCGTCGATCCGAAAAATCCGCGGCGCGTCGTGCGCGCGCTGGAAGTCGCGCTGCTCACCGGAAAACCGTTCACCGCGCAGCGGAAATCGGGCACGCCGGAATTCAGCACGCTCATGATTGGGCTGAATCCGGGCGCAGAAATCCTTCGCGAACAAATCGACACGCGCATTGATGAAATGTTCCGCGCGGGTCTTGCGCAGGAAACCGAATCGCTCATTGCCCGTTACTCCACTTCGCTGCCCGCATTCGATTCGATCGGATACCGCGAAACGATTTCATATTTGAAAAACGTCATCACACTCGAAGAAGCGATCGCGCAAATCAAAATAAACACATGGCGTTATGCGAAGCGCCAGATGACCTGGTTTAGAAAACAAAAGAACGTTCATTGGGTCGACCGTCGCGAAAAAGCAGACCAACTGATCAAATCATTTTTGGATAAATAAAATGAGGCAGGGAATTCCTGCCTCGGGGGAAATAAAAAGAGTTATTGCCGCATGCGAACCTGCTGACTCCGCTCGCTGTCATATCGTTCCCAATATTGGGAGTTCGTGAGCTTCGGCCAGGTCGGCATCTTGGGAGTCGGAGGCGCGGGCGGTAATTTCACCCACTGCCAGCGGATAACGAAGAACGTGGCGATTGCCCATGCGAAAGGCAGGATAATCGGCCAATTATGAGCAAACCAAAGCGGAATGTGCCACTGGTACACCCAAAGCGGCATAGTTTGAGGGGTTAAGAAGTATAAAATCGCAGAAATACAAATCACCGCGATTGCTGCGCTCACGAGTCGGATCGGGGTAGTGTGGGGAAGAGTCCGCTTCAGCTGCACGCCATAGTCTCCTGATCGTATGTAGTTTGGATCTCCTGCTCTTGAGTAGGAGAAAGCCCCTTGGGAAACGATGTAATTCGTTTGCTCCTTTCGCAAAAGGCTGTCTCCACTCGAGTGTCGTGGAAATTCAAAGTGTTTTTGAATGTTCCGAAGACAATGATACGCCGAAGCAGCGCAGAAGTCAACGCACCGCCAAAAAATTATTTAAGACTTCTCTCGAAAATCTCGCGGAGCATGTCGGGCCGCGCGCGTCCGTTCAAAAGTTTCATCGTTTTGCCGATGAGGAATTGCATGCTCGCCGTTTTTCCATTCTTATAATCCGCAACCGCGGCCGGATTTTCATCGATAACGGCGTTGACCGCGCGCTCCACTTCCGCTGCGTCTAAAATCGCCATATCTCCTTTCTTCATAAGATCCTCGGGATCCTCGCCGCTCTCCATCATTTTAACAAGCATGTCTTTCGCCTGACGTGAAGTGATTTTTTTCGCATGAATGAGGCCGGCAAGATGCGCCAAGTGCTCCGGCGTGACTTTCAAATCTTTGAACGCGATCGAACCCTGATTCATAAGGCCGCGCACATCGCTCGTCAGATAGTTATAGATGATGATCGGGTCGGCATCGGGCAAACCTTCTTTCAATTCGGAAACCGCGGCCTCGAAAAAGTTTGCCATTTCGGAATCCACAACAAGTGCCTCCGCCTGCGCTTCGTTCAATCCATATTCTTCTTTCAACCGCTCGCGTTTTCCGGCCGGCAATTCGGGCATATTCGCACGGAGAGAATCGAGGTCGAACGGCTTCGTTTCGAACGGCGGCATGTCGGGCTCCGGAAAATAGCGGTAATCATGCGCATCTTCCTTGGAGCGCTGCGAAAATGTTTTGCGCTTCGCTTCATCCCAGCCGCGCGTTTCTTGCGTGAGTTTCTCTCCTTTTTCGAGCGCCTCTTCCTGACGCTTCAATTCGTATTCGATCGCATCGTGCACGGCGCGAAACGAGTTGATATTCTTCACCTCCACCTTCGTTCCCATATTCAAACTGATATTCGCCTCGATGCGCATCTGCCCTTTTTCCATGTTCGCGTCGGAAACGCCGAGCGCGCGCAAAATAAGTTGCAGCTCTTTTGCAAACTCGACTACTTGCTCCACGCTTCGGAAATCCGGCTCCGTGACGAGCTCCATCAAAGGAACGCCCGCGCGATTATAATCGACGAGCGACGCTCCGCTTTCGTGAACGAGCGTGCCCGTGTCTTCTTCAAGATGAATGCGCGTGAGGCGGATACCCGCGAGCTCGCCGCCCTCAACAAGCGGCTTGTCGTATTGCGAAATTTGATACGCTTTCGGGATGTCGGGATAAAAATAATTCTTGCGGTCGAACTTCGTCCGCTCGTTTATTTTCCCGCCGAGCGCGAGGCCCACCTTAATAACATGCTCGATGGCTTTTTTATTCGGCACGGGCAATGTCCCCGGATGCGCGAGGCACACGGGGCATACATTCACGTTCGGGCGCGTCTCTTCGGGATCGTTCAGCGAATCACAAAACATCTTCGTGCGCGTCTTGAGCTCCGCATGAATTTCGAGCCCCATCGTCGGCTGATATGTGCCCATGAATTTGAGTTTAGCGGAAGTTGCGGGGCCCTGCAACATAAACGCAGATAAAATAAGCCCCGGAGGGATCCGGGGCAAAAACGATAAATATGAAAAAAATTATGCCGCCATCAGGCGGGTTACAGTCCGGGCGATCATCGGCCGGACCTTCTTTTTGCTCGCCTCATGGTTCTCTTGAATCTGAACCTCTTCATAAAGGCCGTTCAGGATTTCGGGATCCCGCACATTATAGAGCTCTTGCCACCTCGATTCGCGGACACGAACGAGCTGGACGTTGAGGAGCTGAGCGAATTCACCTCCCATATCGCACGACTCGGCAGGAAGCGCGTGCACATGCGTTATGAGCAAATCCCCGTCTTTTATGCCGAGCTTTTTGCGCTGCGCTTCGACATATTCGCGGATTGCCTTCAACTTTTTATCCGATTCAAGATTCAACAACATGGAAAATCTCCTACCGGATGATACGGAATAGTATGCTTTAATATAACTGATATGGCCATTATAACCCTTGGCGGACACCTCGGAGCGGGAAAAACGGTCCTTGCCGGGAAACTGGCGACGGCGCTCGGATATGAGGAATTATATATGGGAGGTCTCTTCAGGGAGCTTGCAGCGGAACAGGGCATGTCCATCGAAGTCTTTTATCAGGCAATCGAGAGGAACCCCGAACTTGAAAAATCACTTGACCGCCGCCAGGCCGACATCATGCGAACGAAAGATAATATGATCGTACAAGGCCGCATTGCATGGTTCTTTGCAAAAGAAAGCCCGTTTGCGGTATTTAATGTCTGCCTCACCGTCGATCCGCACATAGGCGCCGAACGCAGCGCAAAACGTCCGGAAAATATGAAGAAACCAATCGAGGCAGTGCTCCGCGCGAATGAAGAACGGAGCCAAAGAGAACTTGACCGTTATCGCGCACTCTACGGCATTGATGATTTTCTTGATCCGGGACATTATGACTTCGTGCTCGATACCACTCGCCTTACCGAGGAAGGAGTTTTGCGCCGCGTAATCGAAAAAATAAAAGAGCAGATCGAAGGAGATGTCTAAATCAAATTCCATCAGCACGCCGAAAGTCGTCGCCGATCCGATTCACGGCGTGATCGACATCCGCGCCGTGCTCCCGATGGTCGAGACGCCGGAATTCCAGGCGCTCGGCGACAAGCGCCAGCTCGGCATGGCCTACCTTACATTCCCTTCCGCAACGCACAGCCGCAAGGCGCATTCGCTCGGCAGCTATCACGCAACACAGGAGCTCGCGGCGTCGTGGCTGAAGCGCGGATTCGTGAACGATGCCGAAGCGCGCGCGATCGCGGGATATGCGCTCTACCACGACATCGGCCATCCGGCATTCTCACACGTCACGGAAAGCCTATGCGAATTGCCGCCCGGAACGCCGCCGGGCGTGAGCCCGAACGCGGCCGTGAGCGCCGCGATCATCGAACGGCGTCGGCGCGAAATCGAGGCGTGCGGCATCGATTTTCGCATCATGCGCGACATCGCAGCGCATAAGAATCCGCTCTGGCAAGCCGTGAGCGACAAAAACCTCGGCATGGAAAAACTCGATTATCTCGAGCGCGACAGCGTGAACACGATCCTCTCGCGCCCGGTCGGCGTCGAATATCTCCGCAATCACATCTATTATATAGACGGCGCGATCGCAATCGACGAAAAAGCGATTGATAATGCGATCGATCTGCAGAATTTTTATCTCAAGATTTATAAAAACGTCTATCTGCGCAAGACATCTTCGATCGCCCAGCGCGCGATGCAGAAAATGGTGCATCACATGATCATCGCCCGCGAAATAACGCGCGCCGATCTCGTCGACTTCACGGATTCAGAACTCATCGGCGCGATGCGCCTTTCAAAAAACGACTTCGTGCAGCACGCGTATTCCCTCTTCCGCACGCGCGATCTGTTCCGCGAAGCGCTCGTCATCCGCCCCGAGCAATTCGCGACGGCCGACATGCGCACCGGCAAAGCCGTTACGATTCTTGGCGCGACCGACCGCGAAATGGATACGCTTATGAAAAATCCGAATTTTGATTTTCGGAATCAGGTGGGGCTCGAAGAACTCGAGAACGAAATCGCGGACATCGCCGGATTGCCCTGGGGATCGGTGCTCGTGACGCCCATCGTGAGCACGGAACGATTCAAGGCACAGGACATCATGATCTATCAGGGTCCCGGCCGTAAACTTGCATCGCTCAAGGCCCGTTTCCCCGCACACTTTAAAAACTTTGAAGAAGTGGCGCAGAGTTATGTGAGTTTCCGCGTATGCACAACGGAAAAATACCGAAAAACATTGAGCGCCCCGAAAATCGCAAAGAAGACATTTGAGCTATTGACCGCATGGAAGGACGATGAGAGGAGTTGAGTAAACAGCGAAGCGGTCAAATAAAAAAGGAACTTCTTTTCGGTCGCTAGTCTGCGTGTGACCGAAAAGAAGTTCCTTTTTTATTTGATACTTGCGCTATTTACTCAACCTCGATTCCCATATTCTTCGCAGTCCCCTTGATGATGCGTTCAGCTGCTTCAATGTCGTCCGTGTTCAAATCAACAAGTTTCCGTTCGGCGATCTTACGGACGTCGGCTTTCGAAACCTTGCCAACTTTATTCTTCAAAGGGTCGCCCGAGCCTTTTTCGATGCCAGCCGCCTTCTTGAGAAGCGCTGACGCCGGGGGCGTCTTTAAAATGAAACTGAAGCTGCGGTCTTCATAGATCGTAATTTCCGCAGGAACAACATCACCCTTCATGTCCTTCGTGGCGTCGTTGAACTGCTTACAAAAATCCTGAATGTTGATGCCCTGAGGGCCCAATGCGGTACCGACCGGAGGCGCGGGATTCGCGGCGCCTGCGGAGAGCTGAAGCTTCAGAACGGTTTTTACCTTTTTTGCCATGGTTCAGATTGTATCAGATGCAAACAAAATTAGCAACCCGTGCCGACTCGCACGGAGCGCGCCTAGAACGGAATTTCTTCGGGTTTAATCTCCTCGTCTTCAAGATTGATCGTCGGGATTTCGGGCTCCTTGTCGTCGAGAGACGGGATACCATCGCCTGATTTCTTATCAACTCCCGCGCCTGCGCCGCCATTCCCCTTCCAGGAACCACCCTGGCCGCCGCCCATCGGACGCGGGCCGAGTTGCATCCGTTCGGCCATAATTTCCGTCGTACGACGCTGGCCGCCCTGCTTGTCCGTCCAGCTGCGCGTTTTCATACGGCCTTCGATAAGCACCATCGCACCCTTTACGAGAAACTGGCTCGCGACCTCGGCCTGACGGCCCCACAATACGACATTGTGGAATTCGGTCTCTTCCTGTTTCTGGCCGTTTTTATCCGTCCAGTTGCGGTTTGTTGCGACGCCGATCGTCGTGACCGCCTGCCCGCCCGGCGTAGTCCGAAGCTCCGGATTCGCCGTCACCCTGCCTAAAATGAATACTTTATTTAAATCCATGCCTCAATCGTAAACCGAAAGATGCGTATTGGCAAACTTCGTTTAATAAATTTTTAATAATGATAATTGCAATAAAAACACCCCTTTCTCGCCGTTACTAGTCTTCGTGCTAGGCGAAAGGGGGTGCTTTTACTGCAAGATCTCTTCGATTTTCTTTTCCAGTGCTTCGTTCGAAAGCGGGCGGGGTGCTGCGGGCTTTGCGTCGATCGGAGCCATACGGCTCATCTTTCCGCGGCGCTCACGGGGCATTCCCGGAGGAGTGATCTTCTCGGCCGCCGGAGGCGACGCAATGATCATTGAGCGGATCACATCCTGACGGGAGGTAAGATCGCGCTCAAGTTCTTTCGCGTCCTCGCCAAATGCCTTGAAGTTGCAATAGGCGAAAACAGCTTCCTTGTGTCCTTTGATTTCGTACGCAAGCGCCAAGTTTTTCATTTTCGGCTCAGCCGAAATTTCGCCATTGTGCTGGCCGACGAGAACAAGAACGCCCGCCATGTCCCCTTCGGACTTCAAAAGCAGCGCGAGTTCGTATTCTTTTTTGTCTTTATCCTGATTATTCATGTTTCCCTATTATATGCGAATCTTCCCTAAAAGTCCAGCGAGATGCCGGAGAAATAAACTGATGATGATGGAGGGTGGCGATGCGAGCACTTCGGCGATACTCGTCTGCGCGTGGAGACGAAGCGCTTGCATCGCCACCCTTATTCCAGTTGTTATTTCTCCGCTCCCGCGGCGGTCGTCACCTCTTCTTCCTCTTCGACGTCGCCTTCATGGAGAATGGGCTGCGACGGCATGATCTCGCGGCTGCCCGCAGGGATCAGTCGTCCGATGATGACGTTTTCCTTCAAGCCGCGGAGCTTATCGATCTTAGCCTCGATGGCGGCCTTCACAAGGACGCGCGAGGTGTCCTGGAAGGAAGCCGCCGAGAGGAACGATTCCGCGGACAAAGCGATGCGCGTGATGCCGAGGAGCGTTTCGTCCGCCTTCGCAGGCTTGCCGCCCTCGCGCTTGATCTCTTTGTTCACTTCGAGGAATTTCGATTTCTCGACGATTTCGCCCATCACAAAGTCCGGCGCATCACCCGCTTCGCGGATCTTCACGCGCGAGAACATCTGCTTCACGATCATTTCGATATGCTTGTTATTGATGGACGCACCTTCCGAGAGATAAATCTTCTGCACTTCGTTCACAATGTAGCGCGCGACTTCCGCCATGCCTTTGTGCTCATAGAGCTCATGAATGTCGATGTTTCCTTCCGAGAGCAGATCTCCCTGATGAATCTTGTCGCCGGCCCTCGCGAAGAGCACTGTGCCGCGCGGGATGCTTACCTCCTGCGCCTTCGCTTTCTTGTTTTCGGCAATAAAGCGGATGGTCTTCAGGTTGCCCTTCTCCTCAATCTTGTCGACAGTACCGTCGAACGGAGCCAAAATGGCGCGGCCCTTCGGCGAACGCGTTTCGAAGATTTCTTCGACGCGCGGCAGACCGTGCGTAATGTCGGCTCCCGCAACGCCTCCCGAGTGGAAGGTGCGCATCGTGAGCTGCGTGCCCGGTTCGCCGATGGACTGGGCGGCCAGGACGCCGACCGCGGTTCCCATCTTGACGACCTCGTTCACGCCAAGGTCATAGCCGTAGCATTTCGCGCAGATGCCGTAGAGCGTCTTGCAGAAGATCGGCGAGCGGGCCACCACGGAATCAATTTTCGATTTCTCGATTTCATCGGCAGTGTCTTTGTCGATCACCTCTCCGGCGCGAACCAAAATCTTGTTGCCGACTTTCACGTCATCGAGCGCGACGCGCGAGAAGAGTTTCGAAGCGAAGCTCTGATTGAATTCACTGCCGTCGCTGCGAAGCAAAACAAGTCCTTCTTTCGTCTTGCAGTCTTCTTCGCGAATCGTAAGATCCTGCGCAACGTCCACCAAACGGCGGGTAAGATAACCGGCCTGCGCCGTTTTCAAAGCGGTGTCGGTCGTTCCTTTGCGCGCACCGTGCGTCGAAATGAAGTACTCGAGAACGGAGAGGCCTTCTTTCAAAGAGGACTTCACTGGGAGCTCGATTGTTTCACCTTTCGGGTTCTGCACGAGTCCTTTCATGCCGACCATCTGGATCGGCTGAGACCACGAACCGCGGGATCCGGAGTCCACGATCTGGTAGATCGAGTTGTCCGACGGGAAGATGCCCGAAACGATTTTTGCGATGTCGCTTTTTGCATGCTCCCAGATGATGATGACGCGGCTGCGGCGTTCGGCGGCGGTGAGCAAGCCCTGCGCGTACTGTTCGTGCACGAGCTCAACGTCTTTGTCTGCCTTTTCGATCACCTGTTCTTTTTCAGTCGGGATGATAAGGTCTGCCATCGCCCACGTGATGCCTGAAGTCGTGGCCATGCTGTAGCCGAGATTCTTCACCTCGTCGATCGCGTCGCGAGTGGCATCCATGCCGTGGACCTGGAAAATTTTGCCGAGAATGGCGTTCAACTTCTTCTTTGTCACCGTGTCGTTCACAAACTCGATCTTACCGCCGAGCGTCTGGTTGAAGATGAGGCGGCCGACGGTCGTTTCCATGCCCTTGAACATGAGCGGCGTGTGGAGCGTGATGTGGCCGAAATGATACGCGAGCAATGCTTCGTTGAGATGCGCGAAGTGCTTGATTTCGCCCTGCGCGGGAAGCTTGCGGGTCAAATAGTAGGAACCGAGAACGACATCGTTCCAGGGACCGGTGATGAGGTCGCCCGTTGCGGGCTTCAGCAAGTTCTTGCCGGCAGACATGATCTCAACGGCTTCCTTCTGCGCGGCTTCGGAGAGCGGCAAGTGGACCGCCATCTGGTCGCCATCGAAGTCTGCATTGAATGCGGCGCAGACGAGCGGCGGGAGCTTAATCGCCAAACCTTCAACGAGCTGCGGACGGAATGCCTGCACGGACAAGCGGTGGAGCGTAGGCGCGCGGTTCAAGAGAACGCGCTTGTCTTTAATGATCTCTTCAAGAATGGCGAGCACTTCCGGCGTATGTTCTTCCATGAAGCGCGACGCGCTGCGGATGTTGTGTGCCAAACCGCGTTTGATGATTTCGCTGATCACGAACGGACGGAAAAGTTCCAACGCCATGCGTTTCGGCAAACCGCATTCATCAAGCTTGAGGCGCGGACCGACCACGATCACCGAACGACCAGAGTAGTCGACGCGTTTGCCGAGCAGGTTCTGACGGAAGCGGCCCTGCTTGCCCTTCAACATGTCGGCGAGCGAGCGGAGCGGACGGCGCTGGGCCGAGAGCTGCTGCGTGCCGAAGCGGGCCGAGTTGTCGATCAACGCATCAACAGCTTCCTGGAGCATGCGCTTTTCGTTGCGAACGATAACGTCCGGCGCTTTGATTTCCAAGAGCTTCTTCAGGCGGTTGTTGCGATTGATGACGCGGCGGTAAAGGTCGTTCAAGTCGGACGTTGCGTAGCGGCCGCCATCGAGCGCAACCATCGGGCGGAGATCCGGCGGCAAAACCGGGAGCACGGACATGATCATCCATTCGGGGCGGGAGCCGTTGCGGATCATCGATTTGAACATCTTCAACCGGCGCAAGAGCTTGCTCTGCGCGAGCGGATCTTTGGCGCCTTCGAGTTCGGACTCGATCGCAACCACTTCTTTCTTCATATCAAGCTTCTGCAAAATCTCGTGCACCGCTTCAGCGCCGGACGAAGCTTTGAAGATATTGCCGAACTTGCGCGAGAGCGTGAAGTATTCGGCTTCGGAAAGGATCTGTCCCACGCGAAGCTTCTCCAAGTATTCTTTCGTGGTGTCTGCGGCTTCAAGGATTTCACCCTTCACCGTCTTGTCTTTATTGCCGACGGTCTTCAGTTTGCCTTTCAACTCGCGTTCCAAATCTTCGAGGGCCGCTTTGCGGTTCTCTTCTTTAATATCCGTGATGATGTACGCGGAATAGTAGATGACGCGTTCCAGTTTTTGCGAGGAAACATCGAGCGCCAAGGAAAGACGCGACGGAATGCTCTTCAGGAACCAGATGTGCGAGACGGGCGTTGCAAGCGCGATGTGGCCGATGCGCTCGCGGCGAACCGCTGCGCGCGTGACTTCCACGCCGCATTTATCACACACGACACCTTTATAGCGGATGCGGCGGTATTTGCCGCAGTAGCATTCATAATCTTTCGTGGGACCGAAAATGCGTTCGCTGAACAAGCCGTCTTTTTCCGGACGCTGCGTGCGGTAGTTGATTGTTTCAGGTTTCGTCACTTCGCCATGCGACCAGCGCATGATGTCTTCGGGCGATGCAACGGTGATCTTCAGTGCGGAGAAGTTGTCTTTGCGGTCTCCTTCCACTTCATAGAGCGGCTGAATATTGAAGGCGAGTGATTTCAATTCATTGACGAGCACGTTGAATGAAGCCGGAACGTTCGGCTCTTTGATCTGTTCGCCGCGGATGATCGATTCGTATGCCGCGGCGCGGCCGATCACGTCGTCGGATTTGATCGTGAGCATTTCCTGAAGGGTGTGGCGTGCGCCGTAACCTTCAAGCGCCCAGACTTCCATTTCTCCGAAACGCTGTCCGCCGAACTGCGCCTTACCGCCCAAGGGCTGCTGCGTAATTAAAGAGTACGGACCGATCGAACGCATGTGCGCCTTGTCTTCCACGAGGTGGTTCAGCTTAAGCATGTAGATCTGGCCCACCATGACGCGGTTGTGGAACGCTTCGCCCGTGCGTCCGTCGAAGAGCTTGATCTTGCCGTCTTCCGGCAAACCGGCTTTCTTCAATTCGCCGCGGATGTCGGCTTCCGTTGCGGAATCGAGTCCCGGCGTAATTGCGCGATAGCCGAGTTTCGAGGCCGCCCAGCCGAGATGGGTTTCCAAAATCTGTCCGAGGTTCATACGCGAGATGACGCCGAGCGGGTTCAAAACGATGTCCACCGGCGTGCCGTCTTCGAGGTACGGCATGTCTTCCACGGCGCGCACCTGCGAGATAACGCCTTTATTTCCGTGGCGGCCGGCGAGCTTGTCGCCTGCCTGCACTTTGCGGAGTTCCGCGATTTCAACCTGAATACGCCGGATGATGCCGGGTTCGAGTTTGTCGCCGCGTTCGCGGTCGAAAATCTTCACGTTCACAACGCGACCGATTTTGCCGTGCGGAAGCGTGAGCGACGTATCTTTCACGTCACGGGCTTTTTCGCCGAAGATCGCGCGGAGCAATCGCTCTTCCGAAGTGAGTTCGGACTCGCCCTTCGGCGAAATTTTGCCGACGAGAATATCGCCCGCCTTCACTTCCGCGCCGATGCGGACGATTCCCTCTTCGTCGAGGTTCTTTAATTTATCTTCGGAAACATTCGGAATGTCGTAGGTCGTGACTTCGGGACCGAGCTTCGTGTCGCGCACGTCGGCCGAGTATTCATCGATGTGGATTGAAGTGAAGCGATCGTCGCGGACGACTTTCTCCGAAAGAATAATGGCGTCTTCGAAGTTCGCGCCTTCCCATGAGATAAAGGAGACAAGCAGGTTTTGGCCCAATGCCAAAACGCCGTTCTCGATCGAGGGACCGTCGGCCAGGATCTGGCCTTTCTTAACGCTCTCGCCGCGCGCAATAAGCGGGCGCTGCGAAATACAGGTGAACTGGTTTGAACGCTTGAATTTTTCGAGCGGATAATTTTTTGTGTGCTTTGCGTATTTGACTTTGATGTGGCTGCCGTCGACTTCCGTGACTTCGCCGTTCTCTTCGGCCACGATCACGTAGCCGGAGTCGAGCGCGACTTTCTCTTCCTGTCCCGTCGAAACGTACGGCGCATCGGGCTTCACGGAAACGACTGCCTGGCGCTGCATGTTTGAACCCATGAGCGCGCGGTTCGCGTCGTCATGCTGCAGGAAGGGAATCAGCGAGGTTGCGATCGAAATGAATTCGTTCGGCGCAACATCGATCAGGTCGACTTCCGCGGGCGTTACCGTGCCCGGCTCTCCTTTAATGCGCGCCTCGAGCGCGGGGCCGATCAATTTTTCATGCTCATCGCGCGGGCTGCCGGCGTGCGTAATTTTAAATTTCTCTTCTTCGGATGCATCGAGCCAGACGACGTCTTTCGTGACCACGCCGTTCTTCACTTTCGCGTACGGCGCTTCAAGAAAACCGTAGTCGTTGATGCGGGTGTAGCTTGCGAGGTAGTTAATGAGACCGATGTTCGAACCTTCCGGCGTCTGAATCGGACAGATGCGGCCGTAGTGCGAGCGGTGCACGTCGCGCACCTCGAACGAGGCGCGTTCACGCGTCAAACCGCCCGGGCCCAATGCCGAAATGCGGCGCTTGTGCTCCAACTCGGCGAGCGGGTTCACCTGGTCCATGAACTGCGAGAGCTGCGAGGACGCGAAGAATTCTTTAATGACCGCGGCGATCGGGCGGAAGTTCACGAGCTGCGCAGGCATGAGGCTCTCTTTATCTTCCGTAGACATGCGGTCTTGGATGATGCGGCGCAGGCGCGCGAGACCGATGCGGAGACGGCCCTGGAGCAATTCGCCCACCGCCTTCAGGCGGCGGTTGCCCAAGTGGTCGATGTCGTCGGGCTCCGCTTCGGGGTTGTTATTTAAGGTAATGATCTCCCGTACTATTGCAATGAGGTCGTCAGCGTCCAAAAGCTTGTTCGTCTTTTTCTTCTGATCAAGCTCGAGGCGCTGGTTCATCTTGTAGCGGCCGACCTCGGAAAGGTCGTAGCGGTCGGGCCGTTCAAACATCGCACTGATGAGATTCTTCGCGGTTTCCGCATTCGCCGGGTCGCCCGGGCGGAGGCGGCGGTAAATCTCAACATACGATTCAGCCTCGTCTTTCGCCGCATCTTTTTTGAACGTCGCTTCTATATATTGAATGAGGCCTTTATCCACATCCGTAAAGGCTGTTTTGATTTTCTCGTTCGTAAGGCCGAAAATGCGCAAAAGATCCGTCACCGGCACCTTGCGGTGGCGGTCGATTTTCACGCTGATCTGTCCATCGATGTCGGTTTCAAATTCGAGCCATGCGCCGCGGTTCGGGATGATTTTCGCGCCGAAAAGCTGGCGGCCGCGATACGGCGTCGCCGTGAAGTACACGCCCGCGGAGCGGACGAGCTGGGAAACAACGACGCGCTCGACGCCGTTAATGATGAACGTGCCCCGCCCGGTCATGATGGGAAAATCGCCGAAGTAAACTTCCTGCTTGTGTTCTTTGCCGGTGCGCTTATTTACAAGCCGGAGCGTGCAGCGGAGCGGCGCTTCGTACGTCGCTTCTTTGTAGCGGGCCGTCGTCTCATCGTATTTCGGTTCATCGAATCGATAGTCTGAAAAATAGAGTTCGAACTCCTTGCCGGTATGATCCCGGATCGGAGAGATCTCCTCGAGCAGTTCATTTAATCCTTTTTTAAGGAACCACTCGTATGATTTAAGCTGTGCTTCGTTCAGGTTGAACGGAGCGATCAGCGTCTTCGCCTTTGAAAAATCTTTTACGGATGCAAACTTTGCCATTTTTTGTTGTTTTCGAAAAATATTTTTCGGCCTTTTAATTTTTATTCCCGACCCCGACCCTCGCCCGATCTTCGTCCGCCTTTGATTGTGCGATCTCCCCCAAGATCGCATTGCGCGCATTTGTCAACCCCTTACGCGCAAAAAACGGCTCCACCCCTCCTTTTTACAAGGGGTACCGTTTTTAGTTACCTTACTAGGTATTTAACTCTATTTTGATTCTGTTCGTCAAGGGTCTTGGCGAAGATAGTTTTTCCCGTCTTTGGATCGCTGAGGTAATACCAGTACGGGGAGCTCTTGGGGTGAAGAGCAGCTTGGATTGCCGAGATCCCCGGGTTCCCGATCGGGCCCGGCGGCAATCCGTCATTCAAGTAGGTATTATAGGGTGAATCAATTTTGAAGTCAAGGGATGATAAGGGATAGCAGGAAGCGGTTGACGACGGATTCTTCAAAAATTTCGCATAGCAAACCGTGGCGTCTACATCGAGCGGCATACCGGCCGCAATGCGTTTCGCGATAATCCCGGCAACGATCTCCTGGTCACCCGGGTCCGGTACTTCTTTTTCAACGATCGAGGCGACGATAATGTTGCGCGCCTCGTTTTTCTTATCGGCGGCAAGGATGGGCTCTGCCTTGGCCTGAAAGTTCTTCATGAGTGTGCCGATCACCTGATCCGCCGCCGTATTCGTGAAAAAATTATAGGTGTCGGGAAATAACGCCCCCTCGAAATGCCCCGTTTTGTTTGCGGCGATGATCGCTCCCGGCCGCACGACGAGCGCACTGCTTAAAATGCGATCGACATCGAACACATTCGACCCTTCGGGAATCGTAATGGTCACTTCGCCCGCATTCCCCGCGGCGATCGTCTTTACGATTTCCGGAACGCTCATCGATGCGCTCAGGCGATAAAGTCCCGGGCGCATTTCAAGCGCGCGGCCGCCGAGGAACGAATATGCTTCGAATGCCGTTGCCGAACGGATGAGTTCCCGGTTTCGCAAATCAAGTACGATGTCGCGGAATCCCTCCCCCTTCTGGATCTCGAAAACGACGGACGATGCGTGCGCGGCATCGGTGCGCGGCAGGAGCCCGAAAAGAAAAATACCGAGGAGCACCAATGCGGCGAGAAGTGCAAGCGCGAACGCGCTCATCTTCCCCCTGGGCCGCCGCTCCGCTTCTTCAATAATAAATGCCATGTTACGATTGCCGCCGTATCGAATTTACGACGGCCAGCATGAAAAAGTTCGCGATCATGCTCGAACCGCCGTACGAAAGAAACGGGAACGTAACGCCGACAACGGGCGTAAGGCCCGTCGTCGATCCCGTATTCAAAAGAAACTGTACGCCATACATCATGACAACGCCGAGGCATATGAACTTCTCAAAGTTTTCATCGGCGAGCGCAGCCACGCGGAGCACCTGGAAAATAAGAAGAAGAAATGCGCCCACGACGAGAATCCCCCCGAAGAGGCCCCATTCCTCGATTAATGCAGCAAAAATGAAGTCTTCCGACGGCTCGGAAAGAAAGCCGAGCTGCGTCTGCATTCCCTGCCGATAGCCCTTGCCCCAGAAACCGGCCGAACCGATCGCGATCTTCGACTGCGTCAGACTATAGTTGATGCCGAGCGAGTTCGCCTGCGGATCAAAAAAGCCGACGATGCGCGCGCGGTGGTAATCTTTCAAAACGTACGCCCAGATGAAGCCCGCCGCGAGAATAAAAATTGCGAGCGCGGCGAATGTACGGCGCGGCGGCAGCCCGGAGAGCAAAAGGAATCCGAACCAAATGCTGAAGAAAATCACCGCGGACCCAAGGTCGGGCATTTTCACCGCAACCGCCGCCGGCGCGAGAAAGAAAAGGAACGACGTAATGATGTTCCGCCAGCGCGCGACCGCGACATGCCGCCGGCTGAAATAATTTGCGTAAACGAGAATCAGCGCAACCTTCATAAGCTCGACGGGCTGCAGCGTAAACGGACCGAACACAATCCAGCTCCGCGTGTTGCGGATCACGGGTGCCGCGAGGAGCGCGAAAAGCATGAGCAGGAATGAAATGATGTAGAAGCCCCAGATGATCCACCGCGAATTGAAAATTGCGCGCCAGTCTATATATAAGAAGAGAAGCAAAATTCCCACGCCGAGCGCGATCCAGACGATCTGCAAAAATAAAAAATGGGATGAAATCGCGGAGAGGACAAGGAGGCTTGCTGCAATAAGGACGCCGACGGGGAAGAGTAAGGCGAACATGATTTTAAAAGAATAGCGCAAAACGCCGCGGATGGGAAATGAAAAATCGGCTTTGACAGCGCGCGCATCATTTGTTAAAAATACCCTGGTACCAAATCCAATGCGAATACGAGGAAACCGAAATGCATAACGGTTGCTCTTGCCGAAAGTGCATGGCACGCCAGGCACTCCTCTACAGCGGACTCGCCCTGCTTATCCTCTCGCTCATTTTATTTGTCGCATGGGCGAAGAGTAATGGCACCCAGAGCACCGCGGGCTATGCATCCGCAGCGCTCTTTCTCTGCTGCATAGGAAGCATGCGCACTGCGCGCATAATCGATAAAGCCGCGATGGCGCGACCCAGCGCCTCAACTCTCTAGTTTATTTACCCACTTTCTCACTCCGCCCATAATACGGCGGGGTGTTTTTAATCTCCCCGAAGCGCGTATGCAAATACCTGGTTTTCTCCAGGATCGATGCCCGGCAAAGCCGGATAAAGCACCGAAAAATCAGCAAGGCTGCCTGCCGAAAGGCCGTCGATTTTTGTTTCCGAAGCACCCAGCGGATTGCCATCGCGGTCGGTCCAAATACCGATCACAAACACGTGCGTGTATGCGTTAATATCCTTGTTTTCTACTTCGCCGCCCACGGAAACCGTACTCGACGTGGAACCCGCCTGCATATTCCGGAACGCGAACTGCGGCACGAGGCCGAGCGCCTCGCCCGAAACCCAGTGCGTGTTTGTCATGGTAAGGCCCGCATGATCAACGGCTCCGGGCACCGTTTCGTTCGGCGCCAGTAAATATTTCAATTCACTGCCGTAAATGAACGACTCATCGGTAAACGCCGCGAGCACGGTATTCGAGGCGTCGTATGCCGTGAATGTGTATGTAAAATTATCCGAAGCATAATCGGTATTCACATTCGCAATCTTCGCGAGAAATGTATAGCGGCCGTCGCCCGCAGGGAACGAATACACTGAACCCTGCAGTTGAATCGGCTTCACGCCCGTTGGCGGACAGAAATCGCCGCAGGGCATTGGCGCGGGCGCCGATGTAATCGGCCGCAAAAAGACGGAATAAAATCCGTAGAACACGAAAACCCAAATGATTCCATAGAACACGCCATAGATGAGCTGCTTCGCGCGGCGGGCGGACATGATTCCATTATACCTGATAGAATGAATGCATGACGTTCGCACTCGTGCTTGCCGCGTTCTTCATTATTTTTGTTTTGGCCGTGTTCGCTTCCTTTTATTTCCCCCGCCGAAGCGGCGCGCCATATTTTCCAACGCCGGACGACGCACTCCGCGAAGCGTTCCGCCGGGCGGATCTGAAGCCCCATGAGAAATTTTATGACCTGGGTGCCGGCACCGGCCCCGCAATCCGCATCGCGTCCGATGAGTTCGGTGCGAATGCGATCGGCTTCGAAATCGCCCCGTTCATTTATAGCATTGCTCGCATTAAGTTATTATTAAAAAAATCGCGCGCCACTTTGCGATTCGAAAATTTGTGGAACGCGGATATTCATGACGCCGACGTCGTATTTTACTTTCTTGCGGAGCGGGTCACCGCAAAAGTTGAAGAGAAGCTCAAACGCGAACTGAAACCCGGCACGCGCGTGATCGCTTATACATTCGGATTGCCGACGCTCAAGCCGGAAACGATCATTCCCGTGCGCGGCGAATGGAAAATGCTGATTTATAAAATACCGTCATCACTGCAATAAAATAAAAATAATCCCCCGGCTGGCAGACGCCGGGGGATGGTGGGATTGCCGCTTACGCTGCGGCTTCTCGAGGGCTCATCACCTGAGGGAAAGGGATCACTGAAGTGGCACCGGTTGGTTCGCAGTGCTCGGGAACGATTTGGTTGATGATAGTGAGGTTTCTTTGCATCGCTTCCCGATACATGCGGACGTGATGCATGTCATGCTCGCCGAGGAATGGCTGATTATCCTCGCCGAGGCGCAACCGCCGTTGGATTGCGCGGTTCACGAGAGCACGAACCCGTTCTTCAAGGTTGTCTAAGTCGCGGCATACTGCATGCCACTCCTCTATGAGCTTACCTGGATTTTCAAACGAAAGTTCGTCATCTGCCATGGGGGGCCTGCTTTCTCTAGCTGGGGTTAAAGGTTGGATTTTGCCGTGGCAGCTCCGAACTCATCTTCCTTGGGGGAATTGCATCGCCATGCTGATTTCAGTATAGCGGAACGGAGCAGGAAATCAATAAAAAAACTGCGGAACTTTGATGTCGGCACATCCTACTTTCCCCATCGCCGAAGCAATGAGTATCATCGGATTGGAGCGCTTTCACTTCTCTGTTCGGAATGGGAAGAGGTGGGACACGCCCGAATAAAGCACCGACATCAAAATCCCCCAGTGGAAATTTTGAGTAAAGTTTTTAATATTAATGGATTGAATTTTCAGCTCTTAGGATCTTAGGATCGCACATCGCCGGAGCGGCTTGGAGCCGAAACCGGAAACTCGCAGTAGAAAATAGTTTGGATGTGCAATCCAGAAAGTCAGCATTGGGATGGTTGGCGGGATTATTAGTACGTCTTGGCTTAAATCATTGCTGATCTTACACCGAACGCCTATCAACGTCGTAGTCTTCGACGAAATCACGCATACCTAATCTTGGGGTGGGCTTCGCGCTTAGATGCTTTCAGCGCTTATCCCTTCCATACATAGCTACTCGGCAATTCACCTGGTGGCAAAGCCGACAGACCAGAGGTATGTTCAGCCCAGTCCTCTCGTACTAAGGCCAACTCCCCTCAAGTAATTAACGCCTGCAGCAGATAGAGACCGACCTGTCTCACGCAAACAAAACAATTTCTCTCGTCATTACTGACGGTTTGGACTATACCACCATCTCGATCGAATCGAGATGACCGACGTGTTATGGAATTTCTCTTCCATCCAGCCGATGCCTCGGCTGAGTCTCTACGGGGTCAATCCATCGCTTGCGCTCAGGACGACTTCCCTCGGTATTATCCTAAACAAATCAGGTCTAATTTTTTAGGACTTCACCGATATAGTCGATTTTCTTGCCCTACGATCCGTCGGACGAATGACGGATTTTAATGTAAGGCTTCACTCCAGGAAATCGCTTTCCTGGGCCGCCGTGTATTACTGAACAGTTGGATACATGTATCCATGTCTCGATTGGGTTATCTAGTTGACGGTCTGAACCCAGCTCACGTGCCACTTTAATTGGCGAACAGCCAAACGCTTGGGAGCTTCTCCACCCCCGCGCTGTGGCGAGCCGACATCGAGGTGCCGAGCATTGTCGTCGCTAGGGACGCTCGGACAATACTAGCCTGTTATCCCCGGAGTAGCTTTTATCCGGTGTCTCCGGCCTTCCTATCAAGAATTCACATAATAAATTACGTGAATATAGCCGTCGGGTCACTAACTTCCGCTTTCGCGCCTGCTCGACTTGTATGTCTCGCAGTCAAGCCAGCTTTTGCGTTTGCACGTCCTGCCCGATTTCCATCCGGGCTAAGCTGACCTTAATAAACTCCTCCGTTACTCTTTTGGAGGAAAACGCCCCATTTAAACTGCCTACCAAGCACTGTTCCAGCAAGGTTTCCCTGTTAAGGTCCCTCACCGGTTAGACGTCAAAACTTTGAAGATGGGTGTTTCATTGGCGCCTCCACGATCCCCAAAAGGATCGCTTCGAAGGCTACCCACTACGCTACGCATCAAAACTCTGAAATCAATACCAAGCTGCAGTAAAGCTTCCGGGGTCTTTTCGTCCCGCTGCAGGTATCCCGCGTCTTCACGGGAATCGCATTTTCACCGAGCTTGCCTCTGAGACAGTTCTCCACTCGTTACGCCTTTCGTGCGCTTCGGAACTTACCCGAAAAGGAATTGCGCTACCTTAGAACGATTATAGTTATCGCTGACATTGACGAGGGCTTAAATCAGTGAGCACGAACATTGCTGCCCGCACCCCCAATCTTGACCTTCTCGCATCGGTCAGGCGTCACCCCCTATACATCCTCTTGCGAGTTAGCAGGGAGCTGTGTTTTTGGTAAACAGTCGGCAGAGATACTTTAGCTGCGGCCCTTCTTGCGAAGGGCAGGCCTTATTGCGAACTTACGGCCGCTTTTTTGCCTAGTTCCTTAGAGGCAAATCACTCGTTCCCCTTGGGCTACTCGCCCTATCCACCAGTGTCGGTTTCCGGTACGGAGACCTCACGCTCGTTTTAGCAGGCTTTTCTCGAAGGGCTCTTCACAACCGTTAGTGAGGTAAATTCCTCACCTTCCGTCGGTGCACGCTTGAACTTTGCACAAACGATGCCAAACCAATAAGGCACGGCTGCCTGTTTCCCTTGTCCTCTGCATATGATCGTGCGGCCGGGCTGGAATATTAACCAGCTTCCCATCAGCTGCGGCTTTCGCCATTGCCTTAGGACCGCCTAACCCGTGGTTGATTGCCAGTGCCACGGAAACCTTGGATTTTCGGGGTTCCAATTTCTCATTGGGATTGTGGTTACTCATTCCAACATTCTCTCTTCTGGCCGCTCCAAACGCCCTCGCGGGTCGATCTTCACTGCAGGCCAAAATGCTCTCCTACCAGACGTTCGCTCCGAAGAGCAAACGAATTCGTAGCTTCGGTACCATGCTTAGCCCCGGTACATTTTCGGCGCTACTACCCATCGAATAGTGAGTTGTTACACACTCTTTAAAGGATGGCTACCTCTAAGCCAACCTCCTATCTGTCAAAGGGTACTAACTACCTTTCACACTTAGCATGGATTTAGGGACCTTAGATGACGATCTGGGCTCTTCCCCTCGCGACCATGGAGCTTAGCCCCCACAGTCTGACTAGCAAGATTTTAACTCTCGGTATTCGGAGTTTGATTGGTCTGTCGGTCTTTCGACCTGTACAGACCATCCAGTGCTCTACCCCCAAGAGGAACTCTTGCCGCTAGTCCTAAAACTATTTCGGAGAGAACCAGCTATTACGTAATTCGATTAGCTTTTCACTCCTTACCGCAACTCATCCCAAGGTTTTGAACAACCCACGGGTTCGGTCCTCCCTCTCGATTTCTCGAGAGTTCAACCTGGTCACGGTAAGCTCATCACGCTTCGGGTCTATCTTACGCCGCCTTATGGCGCCCTATTAAGACTCGCTTTCGCTGTGCCTTCGCGCTATTCGCGCTTAGACGAGCGACGTAAAATAAGTCGTTGGATCATTCTTCAATAGGCACATTGTCGCCCCGCAATGCGGATTACTCCACATTACTTAGAGCTTCAATTCCTTGTAGACAAATGGTTTCAGGTTCTATTTCAACGGCCTCACCGGCCTGCTTTTCACCTTTCCCTCACGGTACTTGTTCACTATCGATCTAGAAAAGTATTTAGCCTTACCTGATAGTACAGGTGAATTCCTCCGAGACTGTTTTACCTCGAAGTACTCAAGTAGAAAAACTAAGGAGATCTTAAGCTTTCGCCTAGGGGGCTATCACCCGCTCTGGCGCCGCTTTCCAGACGGCTTTGGCTAGCCAAAGATTTTTTAACTCCTCCACCCTGCAGAGAATAGCGACGGGCGCTTGCGCGCCATTCGCTATTCGCCACAGGAGCGTTTTGCACTTATTACGCTAAGGGTTTAATAAATTAAACCTTAGTTTGGGCTCTTCCCTGTTCTCTCGCCGATACTAAGGGAATATACTGTTTTGTTCTCTGTTCCTCCGGTTACTGGAATGTTTTACTTCACCGGGTACGCGAATCAAGCTTGCGCTCGAAACGATTGAGGTTTACTCAACCAGGTTTCCCCATTCGGAAATCTCCGGATCATAGGTTGCTACGCACCTCCCCGAAGCATATCGCTGCTACGCCGCGTCCTTCATCGCCTTTTCTAGTCTAGGCATCCACCATTCGCCCTTATTTGCCAACCATCCCAATGCTGACTTTAATCTTATTGAAGCTGAGAGAAAGACCGGAGACGGCGAGGGCGTTTACCCTGCGCGCCTCCGGAAGGAAATAAAATATAATGTGCCATTCGAAAGAATGGAGCGGCCGACAGGATTCGAACCCGCAACCTCTGGGTTGTCCCAGTGCTCTACCGTTGAGCTACAACCGCCCTTCCGCCAACGTCACCCGCAAATGTGGCATTGACTGAAATATCCTTCTCTCAGCCTCAATAAGATGCGACTCTGTCCGTCACGAGAAATTGCGTACATATGCGAATGCACGAGCTGCCACAAAGCAGCATAAAGCGTGACACAGAGTCATCCATTAATATGCCTCCGACTCTACAATTCGGAGTTCCTGTCCAGCACCACTTTCCACCCTTTGGTGATGTGATGAAGAGTGGTGCTGGATGGATTCTGGTAAGTTGCACCGTACCGAACATCCAGAGAAAAAACGAGCCGCTCAAGGCGGCGTCCCGATACGCAAAAACGCGTGCGGTCAACCGCTAAGCTTTGGGAAGTTTTTGATCGTGAACATTCAGTAACAGGTGTTAGTATACTCTCCCTGAAAATCCCGTCAAGGGCCCGGGCTTGGGGAAATCATGAGCAAACAAAATCCCGCCGGCGCCATAAAATATATAAATATATGAGGGGCGCGCGGCGGGTCAGAAAATCAATACTAAATGAGGATCGTTCTTTGGTTGGTAAAGGTTGGCCGCGAAAGGTCTTTCTCCGGGCTCCGGCTGATAAGGTCTAATGACACTCTCTATTTCTGCAGCGGTTGGCTTTTCGGAAACTCCGAAAGCGGTTGGATGAAATGCGACGAGTTTCCGGAAGCATTCCATGCAGCGGAACTCGCCAAGGACAAGCACGCATCCTTCCATCGGCGAAAGGCGCGGATTTTCCCTTTTGCAATATGGAGCATTGCAAATCAAGACGACATTCGGTTGGCTATGGCCGTTCGAATGAGAGTGTCGCTCAAGCTTATCGATAAGCTCAAGCCGCGTACGTGCGAAAATAGGCGCGGACGACATCGAAGACTCACCTCCTTTCTATTTAAAATTCAAGGTGCTTGATAGCCACAATATAGCAGGCTATTAAAAGTAATACAAATTGACGCCTCGTTTCGTTCCGCCCCTCGTCGTCCAGTTGAATATTTTTGAGAAACAAGCTTTAATTAACCCGAACTCGATTGCGCGGGCCGTAGTATACCGGTAGTACGTGCGCTTCGGGTGCGTAAAGACTGGGTTCGATTCCCAGCGGCCCGACAACAAACAAAAGAGGAGGACGTTCGCCCTCCTCTTTTGTTTGTTTTTTTTGAGCTGTTTGTTTTTTTGAGCTGGGAATCGAACGAGGGGTGGGGTCGGGAGGGGCAGGCTGCCCCTCCCGCGTAGGAGGGTTCGCATTCTAATGCGAACTATTCGAAACCGAGGGTTCCGAAAGCGCAGCGAGGCGGATGCCGAGCGAGCAGCGAGATTCCCACATTCGTCAAGTTTCTTTTAATGAAAATTTAATGATGGTAATGGTACGCTAACATTATGAAAAGCATAACAACCAAAATCGACGGACTCGCAGCCGCAACACAGAGAGAATTTACAGCAATTCGGCAGGAAATAGCAACTAAAGACGATGTAAGAATCATCCTTCTTGCCATTGAAAACGTAGACGTCAGATTGTCATCATACGCTTCCCGCTGGTCGGATGAATTCGACTCATTAGAAGGCCGCACCACAGAAATCGATGATCGTGTTCGATTCCTTGAAAAGCAGGGAGATACAACAGCATAGCTATGATGATTTATGCGCCGGCCCGTGATGCTTCTTATGATGCAGCTTCTTTGATTTCTGCGTCAGTGCGAAAACGGAAAGCACCATAATATAGTCGGAAATGACCTCCGGCGAAACTTTATATTTGCCGCCGAGGAAGAGTGATCCGCCGTACAGGACGAATATCACAAGCGTCCACGCCGCAACGAATATCTCGCCCGGATGGCGGCTGTCATGCAGTTCGTACCAGCGATCGAATTCTTTCGTACCCACATAAAGGCCGAGTACGCCCGTGTAGATTATGCTGAACGACGGCGTCATGTATCCAAACGCGTCTTGGCTCACGAAATCGATAATAAGAAAAAGAATAAGAGCGAGCGTCCAAAAATTGGTGAGATACCGCCATATGCGCTCGTCGCGGAAAACAGACATATTGCTTACATCCTAGCGCGGGAACTCACTTTTTTCCAGACCGAACTCCAAACCGCGCAAGATCATAATTCGAACGCTCCGATCATCTCGAAAAAAATATTCATTGCACCCGGAATTTCTTTTTGATCTCCTCCTCCGCTTCCTCTGCAAACTCGCTCTTTGTTTCGCGCGCTTTGTCGGAAATTTCTTTGAGCGCTTTGTCGTCGAGCTTCCCGAGCGCCTCCACCCGATCCGCCAAATATTCCCGCGTGTTCCGCGACGGGTCCTCAAGCACCTCTTCAAGAAGCGCGGAAAGGATCCAGCCCACGCGCGGACCCGGCTGGATATTCAAGAGGCTCATCACGTCGCCGCCGTTCACGCGAAGCATCTTGGGCGAAAGCGGATCGTTCTTCACTTTTTCAATCATGAAAAGCAGGTGCCGCAGCTTATACGGTACCGCCTTCTTCACGCCGGAGCCGATGCGATCCGCTTCGCGCACTTTCAAAAGATCATCCACCGTTTCGGGACCGACGCGCGCGAGAAATCGCCGCACGCCATGCGCGCTCACTTCACCCACATTGTAATAAAACATATGGCTTCGCACGAGATGAACGACCTCCTCTATGAATTCTTTCGAGAAGCGCAATCGATCGAGCGCTTTCGCCGCGACGCGCGCGCCCACATATTCATGCTGATAGAACGTTGAATGCGGCCCGTCACCGACTTTCACCCGTGGCTTGCCGACGTCGTGCAATAACGACGCCATGCGCACGACGAGCGAATAATTTTGCCGGGCAGAATAATCGAGCGCTTTCACATTGTGTTCAAAGACCGTATAGATGTGATGCAGATTCTGGCCGACGCCGATCCCTTCGCGGAGTTCGGGCAGAACATATTGAAGCAGCGCGAGTTCTTCGAGCAGTAAAATGCCGCGTGCGGCGTCGGGCGTCATCACGATCTTCACGAGTTCGTCGCGCACGCGCTCTTTTGCGATCGCTTCAAGCTCGCCCGACAACTTTTCGATGGCACGGCGCGTTTCGAGCTGCATTTCGAATCCGAGCTCAACCGAAAATCGCGCCGCGCGCATCAAGCGCAATGCGTCTTCCGAAAAACGCGCTTCGGGGGCGCCCACCGTGCGGATCACCTGATCGCGCGCGTCATTTTCGCCGCCGTACGGATCAATCAACTCCCCTTTCACATTCATCGCCATCGCATTCACCGTAAAATCGCGCCGCGACAGATCCTCTTCGATCGTTTTCGCGAACCGCACTTCGTCCGGATGGCGCTTATCGGAATAGCGGCCCTCGATGCGATAGGTCGTCACCTCGATCACTTTGAGCTTCGGGTCTTCCGATTCGGTTTTCACGCCCACCGTACCGAAATCGTTTTCATACACGCTTTCGGGGAAAATCTTTTGCACTTCGTCCGGCGTCGCGTTCGTCGCGATGTCCCAGTCCTTCGGATCGCGGCCAAGCATCATGTCCCGCACGCAGCCGCCCACGAGATACGCCTCAAAACCAGCCTCAACGAGGCTTTTCGCGACTTCCTGGACCTCTTTAGGAACGCCGATCTTCATATTGTTCATTGTAAATGAATTAGAGTACATTGAAAGAAGCAGGAGGCCTCATGCCTAAAAAGATGAGTGTCGGCACGAAGAAAGTGTACGCAATCCTGGATTCCGAAAGAATCAAAAATGATTTGAAGAATCTACTCGATCTGGTCGCCAAAGAACAACCGCCAATCGGCGTCGAATTCCGAGGACCGCGCGTCCCCCCGCTCGCAGGCCCGGAGAAAGGAGGCTTCCATGGCCCGGATGTATCGATTTCCGACCCCGGAAAAACCCGTGGCGCCAAGCGCCTTCGGTTGGGCCGCGATTCCCGCTCAAGGATGGGCGATGATGGCTCGGGCCGGCGAGATCATCCCCAAAAGCGCCGCGCTGCTCATCGCCGACGTAGTTGAAAAACATCACGAAGGAGAGGGTCGAGAACTTCGCACGCTACTTCTCCGCATCATGATGTATCTGCAGGAACACGAATGCGTGACTGCAGATGATCTTCGCCGCGCATTCAATATCCCCGAACGCGCGCCAAAATAATTTTTATTCCCGCGCCACGATCCACCGTGGCGCATATTTTTTTGCTTCTATCACCTATCGCACCGTTGCCTTAAATTCTTCAGCGGTTTTCTTTTCAAGATCTTTATGCAGCACGTCCACTTCCTCATTCGTGAGCGTGCGATCGTTTGAACGATAGATCACGCGATAGGCATAGCTCTTTTTGTCAGCGCCGAATTTTGCATCGTTTTCATATTGATCAATAAGCTCAACCTGTTCAACCAAATCGCCCGCAACGTCGCGCACGAGATCGAAATAATCGTTCGGCGAAAACGTTTTCGGCACGATGAACGAAATGTCGCGAATGACCGGCGGGAATTTGCTCACCTCAACGAACTTCTGGCCAAGCTTGAGCTGTTTCTTCACGCGTTCGTCGGTGGACCAAAGCAAACGGATATCCGGCAGTTCCATGCCGATGATCGCGAGCCGTTCAAGGCCGAAGCCGAACGCCCAGCCGTTGTAGCCTTCCACGGCGAAGTTCTTCATCACGCTCGCCTTCGGCATGCCGCCGCCTAAAATCTCGATCCATTGCCCGTTGATTTCCACCTCAACTTCAAGCGAAGGGTCGGTATACGGGAATGTATCTTTATTGAAACGGAATTTCACGTCGGCGCCGAAAAGCCCCTGTACAATCTGGCTCAATGCGCTTTTCAAATCCTCGATCGTCAATTTCTCCTTATCTTCAGGAGTCATATATAATCCGCCGAATTGGTGAAAAATATTCATGTGCCGCCGATCGATTTCATCTTTGCGGTACACCTTGCCATAGCACACGACGCCGAACGACTCCTTCTTTGCGACGCGCTCTTTTATTTCCGGCAGATTCATATAGTAGTACCACATGACAGTGTCATGCGTGCGAAGAATATTCTTTTCGTCTGCATAATACGTGTCCGATTTGCTGCGCGCCGGATGGTCGGGCGCAAAATCGAAAAGATCGAAGCTCACGTCGGCTGGGACGATCTCCGGGATTATCACGTTATCGAAATCCTTCAGAATCGGGAAACTGCGCGCTTTTTCCACGATTTCATGGAGCGGGCTCTCCGGCTCGCGCGAAAGATCGGGCATATCAAGATAGCGCTTCATACGCGCGGCTTCGGCATCGGTGCGCGACGCCAATTCTTTTCTGATTTTTTCTTCGGTATCGCGCGGAATCGTAAATTCTTTACCCATGGAATTGATTATAGCCATAACTTGCGCAAAAAAACAAAAGAGTCCGTCGCCGGACTCTTTTGCGGATTCAAACGGAAAGCTGACCCCGCCTCACCATGCATCCATTATATCGATCGGACGCCCAGCGTCAAATACGTTTTAATAATTATTTAATGTTGCTTATGGATAATGAATTGCGCGGTGGAGGCGCGCTAAAAAGCCGCCTCCAATGCGGGCGGCTTTGATGACCCTTTGAATGGTTACGGAATCGTTGCAAGAATTTCCTTGAGCGGCGCAGTTGCGGTGCAAATAAGAATATCGCTCGCTCCATAATAGAGCCGCACGACATCATTCACCACGAGTGCGGCCGTTACGAATGCAACCTGCGGCATGAATCCCCCTTCTTCGGCTTCACGAAGTTTTGTTTTCAACTCATCCTCTTTTCCTTCTTCGATAAGTTTTACAACACCGGGGATGATGTCCACAATGCCGGAAAGTTCGTATTTCTCACGCGGGCCGAAAATCGGTTCATCGGCGCGGTATAAAATTTTCGTGGGATCCTTCAAGTCAAGCAGTGCAACGCCCAACTGATACTGGATCGCGTCATTCACGCCATGGTAGAGCACGAGCCAACCCCTCTCAGTTTTGATCGGCGGCGGCCCCATCTCAACGAATACGTTATCGAAGCGATTGGCGCCTTTGCGCGGCCCGATGAATACCTCGGGGATCGCATCCCAGTGTATGCCGTCATCGGATGTCGCCATCCAGATGCGGTGCTCATTAAAAAGCATGTAATATTTCCCATTGATGCACTCTGGAAAGATTCCGCCCGATTTTGAGCGATCTTTTTGCGCCGGGTCATCCGGCTTTTCGATCGGCGTGCCGTGATCCCATTTGATGCGCACGCCTCCCATTGCGGCATAATCGAAATTGCGGAGCACCGGCCCGTGCCGCTGCCAGTTTTTGAGATCGGTCGATGTCGCAATAAAGAGCCGGGGCGTTTTTCCGTCGTACGCCGCGTACGTCATATAAAACGTATGATCGATTTTCGTGATGCGCGGATCTTCGAGTCCGCGGAGTTCGAGCGGGTTATTCGAGTCGCGATCCAGGCCGGGATTTTCAAAACGTTCGAAGTGTTCGCCATCAGCCGAAACTGCATAACCGAGCGATGAATGCCAATCCGAACCTTTTCCCGATGCGCGGTAAAACAAATGATACTTCCCCTCGTGATACACGGCGCCCGGATTGAACACCTTGAGTGATTCCCAGTCATGTCCCTCGTTCGGCGCGATGACCGGATTGAATTCTGAGCGCGTGAATATGTCTTTCATTTCTATTCCTTTCATTGTAGCTGATTCGGTGCTCTCGGATAATACGACTGGGGGAAGAATTCTTACTGCCCGATCCCCTCCTCGTTCGAATCCCACAACGAAACAGCCAGAGAAATATATCGTACGGGAAGCTCGCGCAGGCCCGCTCAGCTCGGTCCGGAACGCAGTTCCGGTGAGCGGGCCGAGCGGCAGGAAAAAATTCCCGCTGGAGGAATTTTATTTCGGTTCCCGTATGATATATTTCTCTGGTTGTGCCGACGGGAGGATTCGAACCTCCGACCTAGCGCTTATGAAACGCCCGCTCTAACCCCTGAGCTACGTCGGCAAATTTGCCTGATTACTATATGGCATCCTTGCGGTATTTTCAAATTTTCAGTATCGTTCTCACGGAACTTTATCGCACGGAGGAATCGCAATGCCAAGCTACGGGGCTGTATTTCAGAACCCCTTCACTGTTCTCGTTTCCATCCACGCTATCAATCTCGAACAAACCCTCGAAAACATCGCAATCGCCAGAACGTGCGGCGCCGATGGCGCATTTCTCGTTTGCCTCGAGAAGGACCCCGCCTCGTTCCATCAATTATTCATCGCGGCAAAAGAACGGCATCCCGACTTTTGGCTCGGCGCGGAATATGCATGCCTCACGTCTATCGAGGCGTTGAAATCCGCGGCGATGGTCAAGCCGGACGGTGCGTGGCTTGAGGATATCGGCTATGAGGAATACGCCGCGAATTCGACGATGGAGGCCGAGTTTCTGTGGGAGTACCATCTCGAACACTGCGGAAACGGCATGCTGCTTTTTGCAAGCGTCGCGCCGAAACAGAGGCCCGTGAACAGCATATCGCTTGCGGCGAAATGCATTGCACCGTTCTGCGACGTCATGATGGCAAGCGGAGCGAAAAGCGGCACGCCGCCGAACATCGAAAAAGTGCGCATGATCAAACGCGCGCTTTCCGAACGAAAGACTCCCGTCGGCGTAGCGAATGGCGCAACTCCGGGAAATATCCGCGAATACCGATCGGAAGCGAATCTTGCGATCGTGCGCTCAAGCATCACTGAAACGGGAAAAGAAAAAATCGTGCCCGAACTGCTGCATCGACTTATGCAAGCGGCCCGGAACTGACATTGCCATTTCATCATCCCGGCGAACATCGCCGGGTTTTTGTTGCGGCCCGTCCCCGGCTGGATGTAACGGTACTCTGCATATGCGGTAGGTATCTATATCCACGATTTTAAACAAAGGTCGCGTTAACGTATTCAAGTATTAAAATATAAAACCATATTATAAACATAGACTATGAAACGAAATATTCTCATCGCGGCAATTGCAATTCTTGTGATCGGAGGAGCGTTTGCAATTGCGGGGGCGTTCCAGACTGCCCAGAAAACCAATGCTCAAAGTACACATCAAAGCACTCCCAATAATGCGAACACGAGCAATGCCACCAATCAAACCGTGAACACGAATACGAACACGGGCACGAATATGAACATGGGCACGAGCACGAATGTGAATGCGACGAGCTCCGTGCCGGCAGCGCAATATTGCAGCGGACTCGCGGGACAGATCGGGGGTTTGGCCATACCGAACGGCGATGTGTGTGACGTTGTCGTCGTGCGGAAAGCGCCTATCATCGTGATGAACGGGATGAACCTCAATAAATTCACCTTGATGAACTCCGTCATTGAATTCATGAAGCCGAGCTCGACGCCGGATCAGGCGTTCGTCATGGGAGACTTCGCGCTCCTCGAAACCGAAATGAATCCGGTGCTTGACCTCCTCACGCAATATCACTGGACGATTACGGGAATCCACAATCACATGATTCTTGAATCTCCGAAAACAACGTTCATGCACTGGGAGGTGACAGGCAACGTGAACACCATCGTGACGCAGATCAATAACGCGCTCGCGAAGACATCTATTAAAGGGTAAACAGCAACGACGCAGCGGATGAGCTGACGCAAGAAAGGGCACTCACGTGAGTGCCCTTTCTCTTTCTGTTGCGGGGGCCGGAATCGAACCGGCTTCGGCAGCTTATGGGGCTGCCCGGAAAAGACCATTCCCAACCCTCCCGCGCGCTTAACCTGTGAATTATAGGAGTGTTCAATATAAATTGTCAAAAAAATCGTTCGATGTCATGATAAAGCCAACCTATAATCTCCTCATGACCGACGCAGAAATCCGCACAATATTCTCCGGTAAAAAAATAACCCTCATGGGACTCGGACTTTTGGGGCGCGGCGCGGGCGACGCGGCATTCCTCGCAGGCGCCGGCGCGGAGCTTATCGTGACCGACATGAAGACCGAAGCAGAACTCGCCCCTTCGCTGGAACGGTTGAAGCGATTCCCGAACATCGTTTATCATCTCGGCGGCCACCATCTTGAAGATTTTGAAAACCGCGACATGATCATTCGCGCGCCGAACGCGCCGCTCGATTCCCCCTTTCTCGCGCACGCGCGCAAAAACGGGATCCCGATCGAAATGGACGCCTCGCTTTTTGCAAAACTTTCAGGCGCAATGATCGTAGGCATCACGGGTACGCGCGGCAAATCGACCGTTACTCATTTTATATATGCAATCGCGCAGGCGGCCGGCAAAAATCCGCGCATCGGCGGCAACGAGCGCGACACGGCAACGCTCACCCTTCTCCCCGAAACCCAGCCGGACGACCTTGTGATTCTTGAGCTTGATTCGTGGCAGCTGCAGGGGTTCATGGAAAGCAAAATCAGCCCGCATATTTCCGTCTGGACGAACTTCATGCGCGATCATATGAATTACTATAAAAACGATATGGATCGTTATTTCGAAGATAAAGCAGCGATCGCACGCTTCCAAAAACCCGGAGATTTTTTCATTACGCGCTCCGATATTAAAGGAAAAATCGAAACGCGCTTCGGGCCGCTTGCGGCGAAAACGATTCTTAACCCTGAACTGCCTGCCGATTGGAAGGTTGGCATTCCGGGCGGACACAACCGGGCAAATGCCGCATTCGCCCGCGCCGCAGCACGGTGCCTTAACGTTTCGGATGAGGTGATCCGGCCCGCAATCGAATCATTTGCCGGCCTGCCCGGACGTCTGGAGTTTTTAGGCGAAAAGAACGGCATCGAGTTCTATAACGATTCAAATTCGACGACGCCCGACGCCGCAATCGCCGCCATCGCCGCGCTCGCACCGAAACACAAACCGATCATCCTCATCGCCGGCGGCAGCGATAAAGAACTGCAATTCGAATCGCTCGCGAAAGAAATTGCGGCATCCGTGCATGCGGCCGTTTTCTTTAAAGGAAGCGCCACCGAAAAACTCACGCCGCTCCTTCCAAAAGATTTTTCTTCAAAAACCGTCGCACATATGCCCGATGCCGTAACTGCGGCACTCGGCTTCGCAAATCCCGGCAGCATTATCCTGCTCTCTCCGGCAGCCACGAGCTTCGGCATTTTCGCAAACGAATACGATCGGGGCGACCAGTTCCGCGCGATCGTGCAGCGTTTGAAATAAGCCCTAAAACGGGATACAATCGACGTAATGTCATCCTCTATCAACAAGAAGGATCTCGAACATTTGGCCAAGCTTGCGCGCATCGAACTCGATGAGGCAGAGGAAGAAAAACTTCTCAAAGACTTGAGCAACATTTTGGATCATTTTAAAGTTCTGGAAGAACTGCCGACGGAAGATGTGATTCCCATGGCGGGCGGCACGGATCTCATGAATGTATTCCGGGAAGATGAAGAACGCATAAACACGAATCAAGGCGCGGGCGTTGACGCGTTTCCCGAAACGAAAGACGGATTCCTGAAAATCCCGCCGGTTTTCGAATAATTATCGGACAACACCCATGGAACTCCGCGATCTCACTATTAAAAAGCTCCACGAAGGGCTCACCGAAAAAGAATTTTCCGCGGCCGAAATCACGAAAGCGTATTTCGCCGAAATCAAAAAGCGCGATCACGAGATCGGCGCATACCTTTCGCTCGCGCACGAGTCGGCTGAAGCCGAAGCGGATGCCGTCGACGCAATGATCGCCCGCGGCGAAGCGATTCCCGACCTCGCCGGCGCACCGCTCGCCATCAAGGATTGCATTTTGGTGAAAGGCCAGCCCGCGACATCAGCATCGAAAATGCTCGAACATTATCGCGCGAGCTACGACGCCACTTCGATCGCGAATTTAAAAAATGAGCATGCCGTATTTCTCGGCAAAACGAATCTCGACGAGTTCGCGATGGGATCCTCCACGGAAAATTCGGGTTTCAAAATCACCAAAAATCCGCATGATCATACGCGCGTTCCCGGCGGATCGTCCGGCGGTTCAGCCGCCGCCGTTGCAGCCGATATGGCGCTCGGCGCACTGGGCTCCGACACATTCGGCTCCGTCCGGCTCCCCGCTTCCTACTGCGGCGTGGTCGGCATGAAACCCACCTACGGCGCGGTTTCCCGCTCGGGCCTCATTGCCATGACGTCGAGCATGGACCAAATCGGACCCTTCGCAAAAACAGTTGAAGACGCCGCAATCATTTTGAAAGCGATCGCCGGACGCGACCCTCTTGATGCGACAAGCACAAACGAAAACTGGAAAGATCCGCTCCACAAAGATGATGCGCACCTCAAGAAGCTCACGATCGGCTTGCCCGAGGAATACTTCGTGGACGGCATCGATCCCGCGGTTTCGAAAGAAATGGACCGCGTGATCGAAACATTCACATCGCTCGGCCTGCATTTCAAAAAAGTTTCCCTGCCGCACACGCAGTATGCGCTCCCGGCATATTATTTGAGCATGCCCGCGGAAGTGAGCTCGAACCTTGCGCGTTTCGACGGCATCCGTTATGCAGCCATTCCGGGCGCGATAACCCATGGCGCAACATTGGTGGAGCGCTATTTCCGTGAGCGCGGTGCGGGCTTCGGCCCCGAGGTGAAGCGCCGCATTATTTTGGGGACGTTCGTGCTCTCGTCCGGCTATTACGACGCATATTACGAGAAAGCCCAGCGCGCACGGACGCTCATCAAACGGGATTTTGAAGAAGTTTTCAAAACGGTTGATGTTCTCTTCACGCCGGTCGCGCCCACGCCCGCGTTCAAGATCGGAGAAAAAATCAATGACCCGGTTTCGATGTATCTTTCGGATATCTTTACGGGGCCGACGAACCTCGCCGGCCTTCCCGGCATTTCAATCCCCACGAAACCGATTGCAGCGCTCGCCCCGAAAGAGCTTCCCATCGGATTTCACCTCATTGGCAAATGGTGGCACGAAGCTGATATTTTCGGGCTCGGCAGAATGTACGAAGAACAAACGGCGAAATAAATAGTGCAATAAAAAATCCGGAGCCATCTCGCTCCGGATTTTTTATTGCGATGCTACTTTGCGGTCGTCGTTGCTGCTGCCGTTGAGGTCGGCGCGCCTCGCGTCCGGAGGGTTTCCCAGGCGCGAGATGCACGAGTGGCGGCGGCCGTCGTACGACTACGACCATCGCGCGCCCTTCGGAGACACTCGA
>Ga0207707_10000488_pt1 | contig 40995 bp, 48 predicted proteins | sample KBSC83BmetaG_FD_184336 | JGI IMG/M metagenome (GOLD analysis project Ga0207707, IMG submission 184336) | Corn rhizosphere microbial communities from Kellogg Biological Station, Michigan, USA - KBS C8-3B metaG (SPAdes) (version 2) | ecosystem: Host-associated > Plants > Roots > Rhizosphere ... | reverse complement strand
CGGCGCCGCTGACCCGCGGTTTTATGCCGCGGCGGGCGCAACCGCCGGCCACGATGCCGACGACCGCGTCGTGTTCGACACCTCGACGGGCAACATCTGGTACGACGCGGACGGCAGTGGCACGGGCGCCGCGCAGCTCGTCGCCACCCTTCAGCCGGGCGCGACGCTCGCGGCAGGCGACATCGTGGTGGACAACGCAACGGCCGGAGTCGTCGTCCAGGGCACCGCCGGCAACGACTCGCTCGCCGGCACATCGGGCAACGACTGGCTCATCAGCGACGGCGGCAACGATACGCTGGACGGCGGCGCCGGCGTCGACACGATGTTCGGCGGCTCGGGGGACGACGTTTACTACGTGGACTCCTACGCTGATCAGATCGTCGAGCAGGACAACGGCGGCATCGACGAAGTGCGCTCCACGAGCACGAACTACTATGTGCTGCCGGCGTGGGTGAACAATCTCACGCTTCTGCCGGCGGCAGGCGCGGCCGGCGGCTATGGCAACGACCTCGAGAACGCCATCACCGGCAACTCGGCGAGCAATTACCTGGTCGGCTACGGCGGCAGCGACACGCTGATCGGCGGCGGCGGCAACGACACGCTATGGGGCGGCGATGGCGCCGACACCTTCGTGTTCAACGTCGCGCCAGGCACCACGAACGCCGCGCAGCTCTTTGACTTCGTTTCCGGCAGCGACCAGCTGCACCTCGACGCGCGCACCATGACCGAGCTCGGCACGTCCGGCACGTTCAGTGGCACCGACGGCCGCGGTTCTATGAGCGCCGGCGCCAATGCCGGCCACGACGCCGACGACCGGGTGATCTACAACACCAGTACCGGACAGCTCTGGTACGACCCGGATGGCAACGGCGCGGCGCCGGCGCAGCTCATAGCGACGGTCTCGGGCACCGTGGCGGCGACCGACATAACCGTGGACAACGGCGGCGCCGCGAATCCGGGCGTGACGGTGAACGGGACGTCAGGCAACGACTCGCTCAGCGGCGGCGCGGGTGACGACACGCTGAACGGCTTCGACGGCATGGATACGCTGAACGGCGGCGCCGGTGCGGACAGCATGGTGGGCGGCAATGACGACGACGTCTACATCGTCGACAACCCCGGCGACATCCTCGTCGAGCAGGTGAACGGCGGCATCGACGAGGCGCGCAGCTCGGTGAGCTACACGCTGCCCGACTGGGTGAACAACCTAACGCTCACCGGCAGTGCGGTCAGCGGCACCGGCAATGCGGTCGAGAACCTCATCACCGGCAATGGCGCGAACAACGCGCTCTCCGGCATGGACGGTACGGACACGCTGATCGGCGCCGCAGGCAATGACACGCTCACCGGTGGCGCGGGCGCCGACACGTTCGTGTTCAACGTCGCGCCGGGCGCGGCGAATGCCGATCGCATCATGGACTTCACCTCCGCGTCGGACACGCTGCGGCTCGACGGCGGCGCCTTCTCCGCCATCGGCGGCAGCGGGCGCTTCTCGGCGGGGGACGTACGCTTCTATGCGGCGGCCGGGGCGGCTAACGGCCACGACGCGGACGATCGCATCGTCTACAACACGAGCACCGGCGATCTTTACTACGACGCCGACGGCGCGGGATCCGGCGTGGCGCAGCTCATCGCCACGCTGAACGGCGCACCGTCGCTTGGCGCCGGCGATCTCGAGGTGGTGAACGGCACCACCGTCACGCCCTCGCCCACTCCGACGCCGACCGCCGGCCAGACCCTCAACGGCACGAGCAACGCCGACACCCTCGTCGGCGGCAGCGGCAACGACACGATCTGGGGTAACGCCGGCAACGACTGGATCGAGGGACGCGGCGGCAACGACCAGCTCTCCGGCAGCTCCGGCCAGGACAGCTACGTGTTCCGCGAGTACGGCGCGCAGAACGCCGACACGCTCGCCAACTTCGACAGCGGCTGGGATTTCCTGCGCTTCGATGGATCGGCCTTCACCGGCCTGGGTGGCGCAGGCCACTTCAGCGCCAGCGACGCGCGCTTCTATGCCGCCGCAGGAGCCACCGGCGCGCACGATGCCGACGACCGGATGGTGTTCAACACCTCGACCGGGCAGCTGTACTACGACGCGGACGGCGCAGGCGGCGCGGACGCGCAGCTTGTGGCCACCGTCCCGAGCGGCTCTGGCGTCGCAGCGGGCGATATCTGGGTGGTCTAGTCGACGCGTAGTTCGACCGCGCCCAGCCGCTCGACCTCGAAGCGCACGAGGTCGCCCGGCTGGACGGTCTTCGTCGTGATGATGCTCCCGGTGATCACCACGTCGCGGAAGACGAGGCCGCGGCCGTGCGCCGCGAGGTGGTTGGCGATCCAGGCCACGGCGTCGAGCGGGTGGCCGAGCGCGGCGGCGCCGACGCCCTCGCCGACCTTCCGGCCATTAATGGTCGCCACGCCGCGGGCCGCTGCGAGGTCGAGCGCACGCCAGTCCTCGAGCGGCACGCCGAGCACCGCGCCCTCGTTCCAGCCGTTGTCCGCGATGAGCTCGAGCGGATGGCGCGCGAGCTGCGAGTAGTCGGCGTTGCGGTCGTCGGCGATCTCGATGGCGGGCATCACGGCGCCGACCGATTCGGCAATGCGCGAGCGGCTGAAGGGCGCATCGGCCGCCGGCAGGTCGGCCGCCATGCGCACGGCGATCTCGAACTCGACGATGAGGTGCACGTAGTCGGCGGCGCGAACGCGGGCGGGCGTCCGGTGTAGCGTCGACTGCAGCATCACGCCGGCCTGGGGCTCCGTCACACCGACGAAGCGCTGCATTTCCTGCGACGAGAGCGCGATCTTGTATCCCGCGATGGCGCCCAGTTCCTCGGCGCGCAGAGCGACGAAACGGTCCTGGATGGCGTACGCCTGCTCCACCGTCGACGGCGCCAGGTCCGCTGGCAGCGGAGCGAACCGCTCATGGCGCCGGTGGGCTTCGAACAGGTGTCTTGCGGCGGCTTTGGGATTCGGCATCGCGCCCCTAGAATAGCGTCGCAAATGGCGCTACAGCACCGCAGTTTCGGCGACGCCCGCGTGGTCACGCCGAAAGGACGCCTCGATCACGACAATTGCGAGGCATTCCAGTCCGATCTGGCCGAGCACCTGCAGGCCTGCGAGGCCGAGGGCGCCGCGCTGGTGCTCGATCTGTCCGGCCTCGAGTACGTCTCGAGCGCGGGCCTGCGCTGCCTGATGATGGCCGCGCGCCAGGCCGCCGCCCACCGCAACCGCATCATGGTCGCCGCGCCGCAGCCGGTCGTCGCGGAAATCCTCCAGATCAGCCGCTTCAACCTCGTGCTGCAGGTCTTCGGCACGACGCGCGAGGCGCTCGCCTCCGTGTCGCCGGAGGCGGCACGGGCCTACGAGCAATCCTGAGCGGGATGCGCGTCCGCTTCTGGGGGACCCGCGGCTCGATCCCCGTCGGGCTGACGGTCGCCGACATCCGCGACCGGCTCGCCCAGGCGCTGGTCGCGGCCTCCGGCCGGCGCTTCGGGTCCTACGGCGAGGCGCATGACTTCGTGCAGAACGAGCTGCCGCTCTCGCTCAGCCACACCTTCGGCGGCCACACCTCCTGCGTGGAGCTCCTGCCGGGAAGCGATGAGTACTTCGTGTGCGACATGGGCAGCGGCGCCCGCGCCTACGGCGAGCACGTCTTGGCCCGCCAGGGCGGCCGCCCGGCCACGGTGCACGTCTTCATGTCGCACATGCACTGGGACCACATCATGGGGTTCCCCTTCTTCGGCCCGGCGTACGCGCCCGGCACGAAGATCCGCATCTATGGCTGCCACGCGCTCCTCGAGCAGGCGTTCCGCATCCAGCAGTCGCCGCCCTGCTTTCCGGTGAGCTTCGAGCAGCTCGGCGCGACCATCGAGTTCGTCAAGCTGGTGCCCGAGAAGACGATCGAGGTCGGCGGCCTTAAGGTGATGCCGCAGCTGCAGCACCACTCCGGCGATTCCTACGGCTACCGCTTCGAGGCGAACGGCAAGAGCCTGGTCTACACCACCGACTCCGAGCACAAGCTGGAGGACCGCGCCCAGACCGATCGCTTCGTGGGCCTCTTCCGCGGGGCGGACCTCGTCATCTTCGACGCCATGTACTCGCTCGCCGAGGCGGTCTCGGTGAAGGAGGACTGGGGCCATTCGAGCAACGTGGTGGGCGTGGAGCTCTGCCAGATGGCGCGCGCCAAGCATCTCGTCCTCTTCCACCACGAGCCCGCCAACAACGACCGCGCGATCGAAGGCGCCTTCCGCGACGCACGGCGGCTGGAAGAGCTGACGCGCGGCGAGGCGCCGCCCCTTCGCATCTCGGCCGCGTACGACGGCCTGGAGATCGATCTCTGAACGTCCGCGCCGGCCCGCGCTGGCTGGGCGCCGGACTGCTCGCCGCTTTCTGCATCCTCGTCGGCCTCGAGCCGCCGCCGCTCGGCCGGCTGCGCGACGCGGTGTTCGACACCTACCAGCGCATCATGCCGCGCGAGCCGCGCTCGGCGCCGGCGACCATCGTCGAGATCGACGAGCGTACGCTCGACGAGCGCGGCCAGTGGCCCTGGCCGCGCAGCACCGTCGCGCAGCTGATCCACGCCATCGCGGCGGACAAGCCCGCGGCGATCGGCGTCGACATTCTCTTCGTCGAGCCGGACCGCTCCTCGCCCACCGCCGACGCGGTGCTCGCCGACGAGCTGCGCGGCAAGGACGTGGTGCTCGGCATCGCCGGGCTCGAATACCGCGACCGGCGCTACCCGTTCCCGCCGCAGGTGGCGCCGACGCGCGTGTCGAGCACGCGCGAGCTGCCGCTGCGGCGCTTCGACGGCCATCTGCAGAGCCGCACCGACATCAACCGCGCGGCGGCCGGACGCGGGCTCCTCACCTCGGACGCGAAGGGAATCGTGCGCCGCGTGCCGTTGCTCGCGCGCATCGGCCAGGTGGTCGTGCCGGCGCTTTCGGTCGAGATGCTGCGGGTGGCGACCGATTCGCCGCTCCTTCGCATCACCGACCGCGGCGGCGAGAACGTGCAGCTGCAGGTCGCCGACCTCAGCGTCCCGCTGCAATCGGACGGCTCGATGTACGTCTACTACGCGCCTTCCGAGCCACGGCGGTTCGTCTCGGCCGAGGACGTGCTCACCGGCAAGGCGCCGGCGGAGGCGCTGAACAAGAAGCTGGTGCTGATCGGCGTGACCGGGCTCGGCCTGCTCGACTTCCAGATGACGCCGCTCGGCGATCGCATCCCCGGCGTCGAGATCCACGCGCAGCTCCTCGAGCAGATGTTCGACGGCAGCTTCCTGCGGCGGCCCACCGGCGCGCCGTGGATCGAGGCGGCGCTGCTCGCCATCGGCGGGCTGCTGCTCGTTTTCGGCATTCCGGCGCTGCGGGCCATCCAGTCCACCCTGCTGCTGGTGCTGGTCATCGCCGCATTGGTGGCGACCGGGCTGCTCGCATTCCACGCCGGCTACCTCATCAACGTGGCGGCCCCGGTAATCGGGACGGCGGCCATTTTCGCGGCGATGCTGGCCGCGACCTACGCGGAAGCCGACCGGCAGCGCCGGTTCCTGCGGGAGGCGCAGGCGCGCGTGCTGGGCGAGCTCGAGGCGGCGCATCGCATCCAGATGGGGCTGCTGCCCGACCCGCGCGAGCTGTTTACCGGCGAAAAGCGCTTCGCCCTGGAAGCAGTGCTCGAACCCGCGCGCACGGTCGGCGGCGACTTTTACGACTGCTTCATGCTGGACGAAGATCGCCTCTTCTTCCTGGTCGGCGACGTGTCCGGCAAGGGCCTCGGCGCCAGCCTCTTCATGGCGCTGTCCAAGTCCCTGCTGAAAAGCATCGCCCTGCGCAAGAAGAGCGATCCGGCAGCCATCCTCACGCGCGCCAGCCGGGAGATCAGCCGCGACAACCGGGAGTCCCTCTTCGTCACCGCTTTCGCCGGCGTGCTCGATACGCGCACCGGCGAGCTCAAGTTCTGCAACGCGGGCCACGAGCCGCCGGTCGCATCGCTCATCGGCGAGACGCCGCAGCGCCTCTTCGAGTCCGGCGGGCCACCGCTCTGCGTGATCCAGAACTATGAGTACACGAGCCAGCAGATCCAGCTCGGCCGCGGCGGCTGGATCTGCGTCGTCACCGACGGCGTGACGGAGGCGATGGACGAGCGCGGCGAGCTCTACGGTTCAGCGCGGCTGCTGAGCGTGCTGCGCGAGCAGCGCGAACCCATGGCGATACTGCAGGCCGTGCGCGACGACGTGCAGGCGTTCGCGGGAAAAGCGGAGCAATCCGACGACCTGACGCTACTCTGCGTGCGCTGGAACGGAACCTAAACGGGGTCAGATCAACATTAAGGGAGGACGGGATAACTCATTTCGTCCTTCAATTCCGATCTGACCCCGATTCCTCAGCGGACGATGATCTCGACGCGGCGGTTGCGCGGTTCGTCGACGTTGTCGGCGGTCGGAATGAGCGGCTCGCGCTCGCCGCGCCCCGCGACCTGGATGCGGTTCGCCGGGATGCCGATCTCGACGAGGTGGCCCTTCATGCGCTCGGCGCGTTGCGCGGAGAGGCGGTCGTTGGCGAGCGTATCGCCGACGGTGTCGGTGTGCCCGACCACCAGCACGTCGGGCACCGGCCGGTCGCGCAGCGCGGCCAGCACCTTGGGCAGCTCGGCCTTCGAATCATCCGTCAGCTCGTCGGTGCCGATGACGAAATAGAGGAGGAACGTCGCCGGCCGGGGCGGCAGCGACTGCAGCGTCCTCGCATACTCGCGGCGCACTTCGTCGGCCGGGAACTCGGTGACCTGCGATTCGCCCTTTCGGATACCCGCGTAGGGGCGGTCGAGGATGAGGCGTTCATCCCCGCGCTGCACGACCACGCCACCGACGTGGCCGTCGGGCGCGGGAACGACGACGACGGTTTCGCCGGGCGGCGTTGCAGTGAAGGCGGCGACGACGATCAGCGCTGCGATCGCGAGCACCGCCCCCATTTATTTTTTCGGCTCGTCGACCTTGACGACGAACTCCGTGCCGCGCACGCCCATGATGGAGGACGGGGTGCGGATCTTCATCGCCTCGGGCGACTGCTTCACGATCTTGCCGGAGACGACGGCCACGGTGCCCCTGGAAAGCGTGCTGTCGAACCGGCCGGCGTGGGTGGTGGTGTCGAAGACGTATTGGTCGATGGCGAACCGGCTCTCCGGTCCGATGGAAAGCAGGCTGTTGTCGGAGAACGTGATGCCGACCGTGCCGTCGGCGCCGGTGACGACCTTGTCCGACTGCTGCACGGGCATGCCCGGGCGGACGGCGATGCGCTCGGCGCCGCGCTCGATGTAGGCGGTGCCCTTGGCGACTTTGACTTCGCCGACGTCGGCCGCGATCGCGGCGGTGGCAAAGAGGAACAGCAAGAGTGCGGTCCAGCGCATGGCTTTCTCCCCGGTCGTTTTTTCGACGGATTCTATAATGCCCCCACTCCATGGCCGCCGTCATGAAAAATGCCCGATCCGCGATGTTTCTGGCGCGGCTCGGCGAGTTGCGCCACCTGACGGCTTTCCTGGAGGAATTTTGCGGCAGCCGCGGCATCGAGCGCCCCCGCTGCCTTCGGTTAAATCTTGTTCTGGAGGAGCTGTTCGTGAACAGCGTCCAGCACGGCTATCGAGGCGACTGCGACGCGCCGATCTGGATCACGCTGGACGCGCGGCCGGAAGCGGTGCAGATCACCTTCGAGGATACGGCGCCGCCCTTCAATCCGTTCGCCCGCCTGCCGGCGCCGGATGTCCAGCACAAGATCGGCGGCCTTGGGGTCCTCCTCACGCGCGAGCTCGCCGAAGGCCGCGATTACGCCTACCTTTTCGGCCGCAATCGCGTGCGCCTTTCGCTGGCGCGTTAGCCCTTCCCCGGATGGACGTGCCCGCACGAGGGGCACTTGCGGTCGCTCGCATAGAACTTCTCGAACGCGGGCGGCAGATCCCTGACGATGTCCTGCACGTTGACTTCGACCCGGTGGACGCGCGTCCAGCATTGCGGGCAGTACCACTCGAAGGCGTCGTCCACGTCGCGCGGCCGGACCTTCTCCACCACCAGTCCCACCGACCCGGGCTCCGGCCGCTGCGGTGAATGCCGGTAATGACCGGGGAGCAGGACGATCTCGCCCTCCTTCACCGGAATCTGCCCCGGCCGGCCGTCCTCCACCACGTTGAGGACGATGTTCCCGCGCAGCTGGAAGAAGAACTCCTCGTAGGGATCATCGTGGTAATCGGTGCGCCGGTTCGGGCCGCCGACCACCTGCACGATCAGATCCTCGGCTGCCGGAAACACGAGCTGGTTGCCCACCGGCGGTTTCAGCAGGTGCGCATGCTCGTCGATCCAGCGTGAAAAGTTGAATGCTTTGAAGGGCATGGCGGGATTCTAGCGGCGTCCAAAGGGACTACCCGCGCGGGTCGTCAAAGTCGCACGAAGGACCGTAACGTTGGGCCCTCCCATGTGTGGCATCGCCGGCTATTTTGCCCTGACGCCTCGACCGCTTGCGCCCCTAGGGGTGCTTGAGCGCATGGTCGAGGCCGTGCGCCATCGCGGGCCTGACGCCGGCGGCGTCTACCACGACGGCCGCGCCGCGCTCGGCCACCGGCGCCTTTCGATCATCGATCTCTCGGGCGGCAAGCAGCCGCTGTCGACGCCCAACGAGCGCCTCTGGGTCACGTTCAACGGCGAGATCTTCAACTACGTCGAGCTGACCCGCGAGCTCCTCGCGCGTGGCTGCCACTTCCGCACGAAGAGCGACACCGAGACCATCCTTCACGCCTACGCCGAGCATGGGCCGAAGTGCGTCGAATCGTTCAACGGCGACTTCGCCTATGCCGTCTGGGATCGCGATCGCCAGCGGCTCGTGATGGCGCGCGATCGCATGGGCGTGCGGCCGCTCTATTACGCGGTGGTGGATGGCGTGCTCGTCTTCGCCTCCGAGGTGAAGAGCCTGTTCCTCTATCCCGGCGTGCGCGCCGAGCTCGATCCGCTCGGCCTCGACCAGTGCTTCACCTTCTGGTCGCCGCTCGCGCCGCGCACCGCTTTCAGGAACGTCTTCGAGCTGCCGCCCGGCCATCAGCTGATCGCGGAGAACGGCACGTTCAAGGTGGAGCCGTACTGGCAGCTGCGGTTCCCGCGGCGCGGCGAGCAGCCCACGATGAGCGAGGCGCATGCCGCCGAGCAAATTGAAGAACTTTTGAGTGATGCCACGCGGATCCGCATGCGCGCCGACGTGCCGGTCGGCGCCTACCTCAGCGGCGGCTTCGACTCGTCGGCGACGACGGCCCTCGCCCAGCGACTGAATCCCGCGCTGCGCACGTTCTCCCTCGAATTCGAAAGCCCCGAGCTCGACGAGTCGCAGTATCAACGCACGCTCGTCGACGCGCTGAAGACGGATCATTCCGCGCTGCGCTGCAAGGGCGGCGACATCGCCGAGCATTTCCCGCAGGTGATCCGCCATACCGAGCGGCCGATCGTGCGCTCCGCTCCGGCGGCGCTGTTCCTGCTGTCGCGAGAAGTGCGCGACCATGGCTTCAAGGTCGTGCTCACCGGCGAAGGCGCCGACGAGGTCTTCGGCGGGTACGACATCTTCAAGGAAACGATGGTGCGCCATTTCTGGGCGCGCCAGCCCGAGTCGAAATGGCGCCCGCTGCTCCTGCGCCGCCTTTATCCGTATCTCGGTGGACTGCAGTCGCAGCCGCTGAAGTACCTGCAGGCGTTCTTCGGCACGGGGCTGCAGAACCGCGACGATCCGCTCTTCTCGCACCTGCCGCGCTTCGCGACCACGCGGCGCATCACCCAGTTCTATTCGGCCGACCTGCGCAAGACCATCAACGGCTACGACGCGCTCGCCGATCTGCGCGCGACCTTGCCGGCGGAATTCTCATCGTGGCATCCGCTCGCGCGGGCGCAGTACCTCGAGACGGGTTGCCTGCTGCCCGGTTACATCCTCTCGTCGCAGGGCGACCGCGTCGCGATGGCGCACGCGGTCGAAGGCCGTTTCCCGTTCCTCGACCACCGCGTGGTCGAGCTCGGCGCGCGGCTGCCGCCTTCGCTCAAGCTGAAGAGCCTGCGCGAGAAATACCTCCTGCGCCAGACGCTCGGCCGGCACCTGCCGAGCGTCATCGTCGAGCGCCCGAAGCAGCCCTACCGTGCGCCCGACAGCGAAAGCTTCGTCAAGGGAAACCACGAATACGTGCAGGCGTTGCTCTCGCCCGACGCCGTTGGCCGCGCCGGCTACTTCGAGCCGCGCGCCGTGCGCCGCCTGGTCGAGAAATGCAGTAAGCCGGTCGGACCAGTGTCGACCGCGGACAACCAGGCTTTCGTCGGTATCCTGTCGACGCAGCTCTTGCATCACACTTTTATCCACCCGTTGATCTGAAGGGGCTCGTGCGATCCGAACGCTGTGTCACGAAGCTCCGTTATCGTCTCGCTGTCCCGGAAAACCCGCTCTCATGAAACACGACATCGGACTGGCTGTACGACGCTTCATTAGCGAGAACTTCCTGTTTCGCGACGATGGCGATGCCATCGCTCACGACCAATCCCTGCTCGACGCCGGCATCATCGACTCGACCGGCGTGCTCGAGCTGGTGTGCTTCCTCGAGACGACCTTCGGCATCGAAGTGCAGGACGACGAGATGCTGCCGGAGAACCTCGACTCGATCCGCGCCATCAGCAGCTACGTCGGCCGCAAGCTCGAGTCCCGCAAGGTCGAGCTCGCCGCCTAGCCCATCGTGCGCGTAGAGAATTTCCTCCTGGATAGCGCCCGGCGCTTTCCAGGCAAGGCGGCGCTGGTCGCAGGCAGCACGCGCCTGACCTACGCCCAGCTCGCCGCTCGCGCCGCCGGCCTTGCCGCCGAGCTCAAGCGCCGGGGCATGCAGCGCGGCGACCGGGTGGTGGTCTTCCTGCAGAACTCGCCGGAAGCGGTGATTTCCATCTTCGGCACGCTCATGGCAGGCGGCGTCTTCAGCATCGTCAACCCGAGCACCAAGGCCGACAAGCTGGCCTACATCCTCAACAACTGCACCGCGAAGGCGCTGATCACGGAGCCGCGCCTCGCCGCCGTGGCAGCGCAGGCGAAGGCCGAGGCGCCCGCCGTGGCGGCCATCATCACGACGCCATTCGACTTCGCGGATGCGCAGGCACCCCGCTTCGCCGGCATCGACCTCGACGTGGCGATGATCGTCTATACGTCGGGCTCGACCGGCTTCCCGAAAGGCGTGACGATGACGCACGCCAACATCGTGGCGGCGGCGACCTCGATCACCACGTACCTCGAAAACACGGCGGACGACATCGTGCTCTCCGTCCTGCCGCTCGCCTTCGACTACGGCCTCTACCAGGCGCTGATGTGCGCGAAGGTCGGCGCGACCCTCATTCTCGAAAAATCGTTTGCCTTCCCGCAGGTGATCCTGCAGAAGCTGAAGACCGAGCGCGCCACCGGCTTCCCGCTCGTGCCGACGATGGCGGCGCTTCTCCTGCAGATGAAGGATCTCGTGCCCGGCATGTTCCCGGACCTGCGCTACATCACGAACACCGCGGCCGCGCTTCCCGCGGCGCACATCCAGCGCCTGCGCGAGCTCTTCCCCACCACGAAGCTCTACTCGATGTACGGGCTGACGGAGTGCAAGCGCTGCACCTACCTGCCGCCGGCGGAGCTCGATCGCCGGCCGGGGTCCGTGGGCATCGCGATCCCGGGCACCGAAGCCTATGTCGTCGACGAGGCCGGCGAGCGCGCGAAGCCCGGCGAGGTCGGCGAGCTGGTGATCCGCGGCGCGCACGTCATGAAGGGCTACTGGGCCGACGAGGCGGCGACCAACCGCGCGCTCAAGCAGGGCCCCTTCCCCTGGGAGAAGGTGCTCTACACGGGCGACCTCTTCCGCACCGACGAAGACGGCTTCCTCTACTTCGTCGGCCGCAAGGACGACATCATCAAGACGCGCGGCGAGAAGGTCAGCCCGAAGGAAGTCGAGAACGTGCTCTACGAGATCGCCGGCATCCGCGAGGCCTGCGTGATCGGCGTGCCGGATCCGATCCTCGGCCAGGCGCTGAAGGCGATCGTCGCCGCCGACGAAGGCGTGACCGAGGCCGACATCATCCGGCACTGCCGCAGCCGGCTGGAGGATTTCATGGTGCCCGCGATGGTGGAGTTCCGCGGGCAACTGCCGAAGAGCGAGAACGGAAAAATCGCCCGCAAGGAGCTCATTGCCGCATGAACGCCCCGCTTCGTATCCTGAGCGATCCCCTTTCCCTCCAGATCGACGCCGCCGCCGAGGTGGACCGCATCGGCACGACGCTGCGCAAGCAGGTGCTGAAGGACCTGCGCCGCAAGGGCGTCGTGCTCGGGCTCTCGGGCGGCATCGACTCGACCGTGGTCGCTGCGCTCTGCGTGCGCGCGTTCGGCCCCGGCAACGTGCTCGGCATCTTCATGCCCGAGCAGGACTCGGATCCGGAGAGCCTGCGCCTCGGGCGCCAGGTGGCGGAATGGCTCGGCATCCAGACCGTGCTGGAGGACATCAGCCCGGTGCTGCTCGGCGCCGGCTGCTACCGGCGGCGCGACGAGTTCATCCGGCGCGTGTTCCCGGAGTACGGGCCGGGCTGGAAGAACAAGGTGGTCCTGCGGAAGGCAACGACGAGCGGGTACAACGTCTTCAACCTCGTGGTGCGCGGCCCGCACGGCGAGGCGAAGGAGGCGCGCATGCCGCTCGACGTGTACCTCGGCATCGTCGCCACGACGAACATGAAGCAGCGCACGCGCAAGCAGCTCGAATACTTCCACGCCGACCGCCTGCAGTACGCGGTCGCCGGCACGCCCAACCGCCTCGAGTACGACCAGGGCTTCTTCGTGAAGAACGGCGACGGCGCGGCCGACGTGAAGCCGATCGCGCACCTCTACAAGTCGCAGGTGTACCAGCTGGCCGCCCACCTCGGCGCGCCGGAGGAGATCCGCACCCGCCCGCCGACGACCGACACCTACTCGCTCGCGCAGACGCAGGAAGAGTTCTTCTTCGGCATCTCGCTCAAGACGCTCGACGTGTGCATGTATGCGCTCGACCACGGCATCGCGGCGGAAACCGTCGCGCCGGCGGTCGGCTTGACGCCCGAGCAGGTGCTCGACGTGTTCCGCGACATCACCGGGCGGCGTCGCACGACGCGGTACCTGCACGAGGCGCCGCTCCTTGTCACGTCAAATCCATAAGCACCGGGCTGCGGAAGCCTGGATCCAGGTCGGCGACGGCGCCCGCCTGGAGCTCCACCACAGGTCCTGGTGGGAGCACATCGTCAGGGACTTCCGCCGGTACCGGGTGACCAACGATCCGGCGCTACGGACGCTCTTCCTCTCCCAGGGATTCTGGGCGAGCTGCGTATACCGCATTTCGCGGGCGGTGGTCGCCCGCGGCGGCATCGTCGGCTGGCTGGCGCGGCCGTTTGTTGCCGTGGCGCAGAAGCTGATCGAGATCGTCACCGGCATCAGCATCCCGCCGCAGTGCGAGGTCGGCGACGGCATCTACATCGGCCATTACGGCTCCATCATCCTGGAGGCGCAGGCGCGCATCGGCCACAACTGCAGCCTGGCCCAGAACGTGACCATCGGCACCGCTCCCTCCGCGGAAGGACGCGGCGCGCCGACCATCGGCAACCGCGTGTTCATCGGGGCCCATTCGGTGATCGTCGGCAAGATCACCATCGGCGACGACGCGGTGGTCTGCGCCGGGTCCGTGGTGAACAAATCCGTACCGGCGCGCGCGGTGGTGATGGGCAACCCGGCGCGCGTGGTGTCCTACGAAGGCAGCTTCGACTACGTCCTCTACGACGGCATGGACGTCGACCCGGCGAGGCGCGCCTCGCTCGACAAGGTCAAGTCCTTGAACGTCGGCCCGGCGTAGTTGACCGTGGAGCGCAGCTCCTCGTAGGTCACGCCGAGCCCGCGCGCCCAGCGCGCCAGATCCTCGTCGCGTGCTTCCGCCGATGCTTCGTCCATGCCGAACGGGGTAGCCAGCAACCGGCATGCCGAGGCGACTCGCTTGGTGCCCGGGGCCGGACTCGAACCGGCACGGCCTCGCGGCCGGCAGATTTTAAGTCTGCTGCGTCTACCCGTTTCGCCACCCGGGCCTGGGCGGGCCGGGTAATGTAACTGCTTTAGAAGTAGGCGGGGCCGTGGTCGTTCCAGCGCCGGCCACCCGAGGGCAGGCGCCCGCGGCGCGCCAGGGCTCCCTCCAGCCGCAGCTCAAGCTCGCGGCATTCGGCCGGGGCCGGGTAATCGGCCCCCGCGATCCACCGGTATACGTCATGCGGCGCGCAGCCGAGCGCCCGGGCGAGGTACGCGGGCGCGCCGAAGACCTGCGACGCGTTGAGCATGAGGGTGGAGAAGCGGTGCACGGCCGCAGATTGCCACGGGGTCCCCCGGACGCACTGTGAAAAATGCTCGTCGGACGCTTGCGTCCGGGGGGCTTTTGCAAACTCCTACACGGGGTAGCGCATCTTCCCGTCGGAAGTAATCTCCACCCGGTCACCCACCGAGAGCGGGGACGCGGTGGTGTCGAGGTACTGGAGCGACCCGTCGTCCATGCGCAGGCCGATGCGGCGGTTTGCGCTGTTCACAGTGCCGCCGCCCGCGGCCGCGACCGGGATGGGAGTAATCGATTCGACTCGACCGAAGCCCGCGCGGAGCGGACCGGGTGCCGGCGGTATCACCACGGCGGCGCTGGCGCTAGGCTGCGGCACCACCACGGCCTGTCCATTCGCCTGGGGTACCACCACCGCCGGGGCAGCCGGGGCGGGCGTTACAACTACGGGTGCGGGCGCAGGCGTGACCTTGCTTTCCGAGGCGCAGCCGGCGAGGAACGCAAGGGCGATCGATGAAGCGAGAACTGCGATGCGGGGCATAAAGACCTCCTGTTGGAGGCCTAAGTGCAGCAAGGTACGTTCCGAGCGGGGGTATTTGGAGGCGGGAGTCGGACTCGAACCGGCATAGACGGCTTTGCAGGCCGCTGCATAACCCTTCTGCCATCCCGCCCGGGACGGAACAAAAAAGGGAAGGTCAATTTGCTATGGCGACCTTCCCTTCGGGATCTGGAGCGGGAAACGAGTCTCGAACTCGCGACCTCAACCTTGGCAAGGTTGCGCTCTACCAACTGAGCTATTCCCGCGAAGGGGACGAATTATATCAAGCGCGCACCCCGGCATAGGGAAGCGCCTTGCGCAGGTAGTAAAGCATCGACGCGACGGTCAGGATCGCCGCAACGTTGATGAGGATCGTGCCCCACCACAGGCAATCCAGGCCGAAAAGCCGGTCGTGATACAGGAGAAGCGGGATTGCCACCATCTGGCTCACGGTCTTCAGCTTGCCGATGAAGGCCACGGCGACGCTCGCGGCCTGGCCGACCTTCGCCATCCATTCGCGCAGGGCGGAGATGGCGACTTCGCGTCCGATGATGATGAGTGCGACGAGCGCATCCACGCGCGGCGGATCGAGCTGCAGCAGGACCACCAGCGCGCCGACGACGATCAGCTTGTCCGCTACCGGATCGAGAAAAGCGCCGAACGCCGACATCTGGTTGAGCCGCCGGGCGAGATAGCCGTCGAGCCAGTCGGTAATTCCCGCGAGAATGAAAATCACGGTGGCGGTCAGGTCCTGCGACGAGCCCGGGAACCACGAGTACGGCAGGTAGTAGACGCCGATCAGCAGCGGAATCATGACGATTCGCGACAGCGTGAGCAGGTTCGGGATGTTGAGGATCATGCCGCCGCGGCCGAGTCGTGAAGATGCCGATAGATCCGCTCGGCGAGCGGCCGGCTGATGCCTTCGACCTTGGCGATGTCATCCACCGCCGCCGCCTGCACGCCGCGCAGGCCGCCGAAATGCTCGATCAGCGCCTGGCGGCGCTTCGCGCCGATGCCCGGGATCTCGTTCAGCATCGACGTCGTGCGCTTCTTCCCGCGCCGCGCGCGGTGTCCGACGATCGCGAAGCGGTGCGCCTCGTCGCGGATGGCCTGGATGAGGTGCAGCCCCGGATGGGAGGGCGCGAGCTGCAGCGTCCTCGCTTCGGATTCGATGATCAGCTCTTCCAGCCCGGGCTTGCGCTCCGGGCCCTTGGCGACGCCGACGACGCATACCTGGTGCAGCCCCAGGTCCGCGAGCACGCCGCGCGCCACGCCCACCTGCCCTTTGCCCCCGTCGATCAGCACGAGGTCCGGCACCTTGCCGGCTTGCGCCGTGACGCGCTCGTACCGCCGAACCAGCACCTGGCGCATCGCGGCATAGTCGTCGCCGGGCGTGATGTCGCGGATGTTGAAGCGCCGGTATTCGGATTTCTGCATCTGCTGCCGGTCGTATACCACGCACGAAGCCACCGTCGCTTCGCCCATGGTGTGGCTGATGTCGAAGCACTCGATACGGTTGGCGCCTTCCGGCAGCCCCAGGGTTTCCCTCAAGGCCAGCAACCTAACTTCTTGCGTCGCGCGATCGCGTACGCGCTGCGCTATGGCGAGCCGGGCATTCTTGGCCGCCATGTCCAGCCATACGCGGCGCTCGCCGTGCGACGGCGTGACCACTTCGATATCTTCCAGGTCCACCGCCTCCGCGGCGATGACAAGCCCCGGCTTCGGCTGCTCGAGATAGTGCTGGTCGAGGAAGGCGCCGACCACCTCGGCCGGCCCGGCGCCCTCGGCGTTCGACGGAAAGAAGCTGCGGTCGCCCACATGGCGCCCGCCTCGGATCATCACCAGGTTCACGCAGGCGATGCCGCCGTCGATCTCGCACGCCACCACGTCCGCGTCCACGCCGCGATTCGATTCGACGTACTGCCGCGCCTGCATCTTGCCGAGCGCGCGCACCTGGTCGCGGTAGATCGCCGCCTGCTCGTAGTGGCGCTCATCGGAGGCGTGCTGCATCTTCTGCGTGAGCCCGCGGATCACCTCGTCTTCCTTGCCTTCGAGGAAGAGGATGGCGTTGGCGACGTCCTCGGCATACGGCTCGGGCGCGATCTTCCCGGTGCAGGGCGCGGTGCAGCGCTGGATCTGGTGCAGCAGGCACGGCCGCGAGCGGTTCTCGAACACCGTGTCCTCGCAGGTGCGCAGGCGGAAGACGCGCTGCAGCAGCTGAATGCTCTCGCGCACCGCGTACGCGTGCGGAAACGGCCCGAAATAGCGATGGCGCTTGTCCTTGGCTCCGCGATGGAAGCCCAGCCTCGGATACTCGTGTCCAGTGACCATCAGGTAGGGATAGGACTTGTCGTCCCGGAACAGGATGTTGTACCGGGGCGCGAGGCTCTTGATCAGATTATTTTCGAGGAGGAGCGCTTCGCCCTCCGAGCGCGTGGCGGTCACCTCGATCGAGGCGATCTGGCCCACCATGACCTGGGTGCGCGGCCCATGTCCCGTCTTGTTGAAGTAGGACGCGACGCGTTTCTTCAGATCGCGCGCCTTCCCGACGTACAACGCCTCGCCCCCGCTGCCGAGCATGCGATAGACGCCGGGCAGGTTGGGCAGCCCGGCGACGAACGCCTTCGCATCAAATGCCATTGATTTCATTATAAATGGGGTAAAATTCGCGCCTTTTTCGCGAGCGGCAGAGCGTCTCCATGGCAAAAGTCGAAGCAGTCGAAATCCGTCCGGGCCAGCTCCTCGAGTGGGACAAGCGCGTCTGGCGCGTCCTCAAGAGCTATCACGTGCATGTCGGCGGGCGTGGCGGCGCGTTCATGCAGGTCGAGATGAAGGACATCGACAAGGGCACCAAGACGAACCAGCGCTTCCGGACCGAAGACAAGATCGAGCGGGCGTTCGTCGAGCCGCGCGACATGCAGTACCTCTACCAGGACGGCGAAAGCTACGTCTTCATGGACAAGGAAAACTACGAGCAGATGTCGCTCGACGCGGATTTCCTCGAGGGCCAGGCCGGGTATCTCCTGCCGAACACCGACGTGCAGATCAACTTCTACAACGGCCGCGCGATCGGCGTCGAATTGCCGCCCAACGTCGTGCTCACCGTCGTCGATACCGAACCCGGCATCAAGAACTCGACCGCCACCAACTCCTTCAAGCCCGCCAAGATGGAGACGGGCATCACCGTGCAGGTGCCGCCCTTCATCAACACCGGCGAGAAGATCAAGATCGACACCGCCGAAGGCACCTACATGGAGCGCGCCTAGGTAGGCGTACTCCCCGGTGGCGGCAGTGTCTGCGCCACCGGCGGCTTTTCCGGCACGGCAGCGAGCGGGGCCAGATTGGTTTTCGCGAGCAGCTCTCCCGCTTCGCGATAGGCGACGCTTCTCCTTAGATCGCGCCCGCCCTGCCGGCGCATCTTCTCCCAACCGCCGACATTCGCCAGCTGAACCTCGCCTAGCGAGTCGAGCAGCGCATCCAGCCCCTCCGGGTTATTGCAGAGCAGGACCATGTCGCATCCGGCTGCCAGGGCGGCGCGCGCACGTTCGGGCGGGCCGCCGGCGACGGCGGCGCCCTCCATCGACAGGTCGTCGCTGAAAATCAGGCCCTTGAAACCGAGCTGGCCGCGCAGCACCTGCTGCAGCCAGTGCTTCGAATAGCCCGCGGGCTCCGCATCGACCTGCGGGTAGATCACATGCGCCGGCATCACTGCGGCGAGCCCTGCTTCGATCACCGCCTTGTAAGGCGTGATGTCCTTCTTCGCGATGTCCTTGAACGCGCGCTCGTCCTTCGGCACGGCAACGTGCGAGTCCGCTTCGGCGTAGCCGTGCCCCGGAAAATGCTTGGCGACGGCGGCCACGCCGCCCTGCGCCAGTCCGCGCACCAGGCACGCGCCCAGCGCGCCGACGGCCGTCGGATCGAAGTGCAGCGCGCGATCGCCGATCACTGAGCTGCCGCCGTAGTCCAGGTCGAGCACCGGCGCGAAGCTGAAGTCGACGCCGTGCGCGCCGAGCTCGGCGGCGATCACGTAGCCGACCGCGGTGGCGGCCGCGCGGCCGAGCTCCCGGTCGCGATCCCACATCTTGCCGAGCATGCGCATCGGCGGAATGGACGTGAAGCCCGCTTTGAACCGCTGCACGCGGCCGCCTTCATGATCGACGCAGATCGGCAGGGCCGGCTCGCGCTGGCGCTCGATGTCCGCCGTGAGCGCGGCGAGCTGCTGCGGATTTCCGAAGTTGCGGGCGAAGAGGATCACCGCGCCGGCCGCGGGATGGCGGATGCGCTTCAGATCGTCTTCGGTGAGCGTGGGGCCGACGACATCCACCACCACCGGCCCGGGTGGCAGCCTTAGTTTTCGCACTCGAGTATGACCGTGGCAAAGGCGACGCCCCGCTCGTCCGACAGCGAGAGGTGCGCGCTCGTGATTCCTTTTCGATGGAGAAGCGCCTGCAGCGCGTCCGTATATTCCAGCACCGGCTTGCCGGACGCGAGGTTGCGCACCCACACGCCGTGCCAGTTCGCCGGCGACTTGATGCCGGTGCCGAGCGCCTTCGTGAATGCTTCCTTGGCGGCGAAACGCTTGGCGAGGTAGCTCGCCGGCAGCCGGTGGCGCTTGAAGCGCTCGAGCTCCGGCGGGCAAAGGATGCGCAGCGCGAAGCGCTCGCCATGGCGCGCGAGCGCCGCCTTGATGCGCTCGATCTCCACGACGTCGGTGCCGACGCCGAAAATCATTTCGCCGCTTGCACCATCAGGCGCTTCATCTCGCGCACCGCTTCGCGCATGCCGACGAATACCGCGCGGCTGACGATGGCGTGGCCGATATGCAGCTCGCGCACGCCCTCGAGCGCGGCGAGCGGCTGCACATTGAAATAGTTGAGGGCGTGGCCGGCGTTGAAGCGCATCCCAAGGCTCCGGATCGCCTCGCCGGCCGCCTGGATGCGCTTCAGCTCCGCCACGACGGCCGGCGTCTCAGCGTCCCGCCCCTTCGAATGGAACGCGTGTGCGTACGGTCCGGTGTGGATCTCGCAAACCGTGGCGCCGACGCGGTGGGCCGCCTCCACTTGCTTCAGCTCGGCATCGATGAACACGGAGACACGGATGCCGGCATCGAGCAGGCGCTGCACCATGGTCTTCAGGCGGGCCTCCTGCGAGACGATGTCCAGCCCTCCTTCGGTGGTGATCTCGGCGCGGCCCTCGGGCACGAGCATCGCCATCTCGGGTTTGATGCGCGACGCGATGCCCACCATCTCGTCGGTGGCCGCCATCTCGAGATTGAGCTTGATGTGCGTCAGCTCGCGCAGGCGCCGCACGTCCTCGTCCTGGATGTGCCGGCGGTCCTCGCGCAGGTGGCAGGTGATGCCGTCGGCGCCGCCGAGGTGCGCCTCGACCGCCGCCCAGACCGGATCCGGCTCGTACGTGCGCCGGGCCTGCCGCACGGTCGCCACGTGGTCGACGTTGACGCCAAGCTCGATCACAGGTCGTTCAGCTCCATGAGCACGCTGCGGGTGTGCAGCTTCTGCCCGTGCAGGCGCTGGCCGATGAGCGCGCGCATGAGGTATCGCGCCTCGTCGCGCGTTTCCGTGCGGCTGTAGTCATCCGCGGCGAGGTCGAGGAGCGTGCGGCCGCTGATCACGAGATCACCATGAGAAGCTCTTACAGGGCCACGGTCCGGCTCGTAGACATACGAGCCGCCGGGCTCGATCGGCTCGCCGGACAGCGCGTCGCGATCGAAGAGCGGCGCATAGCCGAGCTCGGCGAGCATGCGCTTCTCGAAGCTGCGCAGCACCGCGTAGTAGGGCTCGCCCGCTGAAAGGCGGCCCAGCGCCTCGGCATAGGCATCGAAGAGGCCCTCGTGCTCGTCTTCGCGCGGGAGGAGGCGCAGGATCAGCTCGTTGAGATAGAAGCCGCACATGAGCCCGCGCCCTGCGAGCGGCTGCAGTCCCCCGCCCCACTCCGCCTGCATCAGATTCGGGAGCTCGGCCGAGCCGCTCCAGCCCAGGCGCAGCGGATGGAACGCAAGCAGGATGCCGCGCATCGCCGAGCGCGGCCGGCGCGCGCCGCGGGCAAGGAGCGCCACACGGCCGTGACGGCGCGTGAAGGCCTCGACGATGAGGCTCGTCTCCTTGTACGGATACGTATGCAGCACGTAGCCCGGCTCGTGGTCGACACGCTTTTTCATTCGTACCCCAATTGTCGCAGGACACGCGCGTCATCCGTCCACGCGCGCCGTACCTTGACCCAGACTCCGAGGTACACCTTGCCGTCGAACAGCCGCTCGAGGTCCTTGCGGGCAGCCGTCGCCATCGCCTTCAGCCGCTCACCCTTGGCGCCCAGCACGATGGCCTTCTGGCTGTCCCGTTCGACAAGGATCGAGGCCTCGATGCGGCGCAGCCTGCCTTCCTCCTTGAAGCTGTCGATGATCACCTCGCACCGGTACGGCAGTTCCTCGCCCAGCGTCTGGAAGAGCTTCTCGCGCAGCATCTCGGCGGCGAAGAAGCGCTCGTCGCGGTCGGTGAGTTGGTCCTCCGGGTAGGCAGCGGGGCCTTCGGGCAGCGCCTCCGCCACCACTTTGAGCAGCTCGGGCAGGTTGCGGCCGGTCTGTGCGCTGACCGGGACCATAGCCACGAAGTCGCGCGTCTTGCCCAGGCGGTGGAGGAAGGGAATGAGATCGGCCGAGCGCTTCACCTTGTCGACCTTGTTCACCACCGCGATGACTTTCTGGCCATCGGGGATGCGCTCGAGCGCCGCCTTGTCCTCGGGGCCGAAGCGCAGCGCTTCCAGCACGAAGAGCACGACGTCGGTCTGGCTTGCCGCCTCCGCCACCCGGCGGTTCAGCGCCTTCTGCAGGACGTTTTGCAGCTTGGGCGGGTTGCCCGGCGCGTCGACGAAGACATACTGGCAGCCGGGACGCGTGAGGATGCCGGTCACCAGGTGACGGGTGGTCTGCGGCTTGGGCGAGACGATGGAGAGCTTCTCGCCGACGAGCTTGTTGAGGAGGCTCGACTTGCCGGTGTTCGGCCGACCGACGAGGGCCACCGTGCCGCAGCGATGTGTCACGCGACGAGCTTCTCGAGCATGGCGCGAGCCGCGCCCTGCTCCGCCTTCTGGCGCGAGCTGCCGGTCCCCTTCGCGACGAGGTCCTGCACCACGCACTCCACCTCGAACGACTGCCGGTGCGCTGCGCCCTGCACGGAAACCACGCGGTAGAGCGGCAGCGGCCGGTGCGCCGCCTGGAGCACCTCCTGCAGCTCGGTTTTCGCGTCCTTGCCGGGCTGCTCGGGATCGAGCCGTTCCAGCCGCTCGGCGAACGCGGCGAGCACGGCGCGGCGCGCGGCGTCGTAGCCGCCGTCGAGGAATACGGCGCCGAACAGGGCCTCCAGCGCATCGGCGAGGATCGACTGACGCGGTTCCGCGCTGGCAGCCAGCTCGCCTTCGCCAAGCTTCAGGAGCGGGGCGAGCCCCAGCTCGCGCGCCACCTCGGCGAGCGCCTCTTCGCGCACGAGGCTCGCGCGCAGGCGGGTGAGCTTGCCTTCGGAAAGATGCGGGAAGCGGGCGTAGAGTTCGGCGGCCACCGCGCAGCCGAGCACGCCGTCGCCCAGGAATTCCAGCCTTTCGTTGTGCTCCGGCCCGAAGCTGCGGTGGGTCAGCGCCTGCGCGAGAATCTGCGGGCGCGCGAAACGGTGGCCGAGCCGTTCCTCGAGCGGCGCCGCGATCTAGTCGCCCCCGGAGCTGGCGCGGTAGTCGATGTACAGGCCCACGTTCTGGAAGAGCGGCACTTCCTTGCGATAGGCGAAGCTGATCACGACCTGGTTGCCCTGTTTGGTGATGTCGAGGTCGGATGGCTTGACGGCCTCGATGCCGTCGATCACGGAGCGCGACTCGAAATTGCGCCGGATGTCGCTCGGCGTCGCGCCGCCGGAATGCGCGAGCGCGTCGATGGCGTTCTTCGCGGAGCGGAACTCGAGGTACGACGGCACGATCTTCATGCCGAAGATCGCTACGAACACCACGATGACGAAGACGACGATCAGCCCAACGAGGCTCAGGCCCTGCTGTGTGCTACGCGCGGTGCGCATCTTGCTCCCCCTTCCGAGATCAGCGGAACGATCCGAACCGCCCGAGGTCGTTCAGGTTCAGCCAGATGAAGAAGGCCTTGCCGACGATGTTTTCGTCGGGGACGAATCCCCAGACGCGGCTGTCGCTCGAATTGTCCCGGTTGTCGCCCATCATGAAGTAGTGCCCCGGTGGGACGGTGCACACGAGGCCGGTGCTATTGTAGTTGCAATTGCCATTCGACGCGCGCGTCGGCACCACGGCCGCCGGCGCGTCGTCGTCGATCAGGATCTCGTGCTCGGCGTGGCCGAGCGTCTCGACGAAGCGCCGTGAAAATTGCATGCGCTCGCGCGAAAGGTAATCGTCAACCTGGCGCACGGGCACCGGCTGGCCGTTGATCGTGAGCCGCTTGTTGCGGTATTCCACGCGGTCGCCGGGAACGCCGACCACCCGCTTGATGTAGTCGAGCGACGGATCCTCCGGATAGCGGAACACCATCACGTCGCCGCGCTGCGGCGAATGGAGCTCGATGATCTTCTTGTTCACCACCGGAAGGCGGATGCCGTACGTGAACTTGTTCACGAGGATGAAGTCACCGACCAGCAGCGTCGGCACCATCGACGACGACGGTATCTTGAACGGCTCGACAAGGAACGAGCGCAGCAGGAAGACGATCAGGATCACCGGGAAGAAGCTGACCGAGTATTCGATCCACCACGGCTGCTTGCGCCCCTCGGGCCGGCGCTTGCGCAGCCAGGCGGTCTCCACGGCCCACACCAGGCCCGTGACCACCAGCAGCACGAACAGAAACAGAGCGAAGTTCAACTGTCGCCCCGCTGCAGCACGGCGAGGAACGCCTCCTGCGGAATCTCCACCGACCCGACCTGCTTCATGCGCTTCTTCCCTTCTTTTTGCTTTTCGAGCAGTTTGCGCTTGCGCGTGACGTCGCCACCGTAACACTTGGCGAGCACGTTTTTCCTTAAGGCCTTCACGTTCTCGCGCGCGATGATATGGCCGCCGATCGCCGCCTGCACGGCGACGTCGAACATCTGGCGCGGGATCAGGCCGCGCAGCCGCTCGACCAGGTCGCGCCCGCGCCGCTGCGCGCCATCCCGGTGCACCATGGTCGACAGCGCGTCCACACGCTCGCCGTTGACCAGGATGTCGAGCCGCACCATGTCGGCCGGACGGTATTCCTTGAACTCGTAGTCGAGGGAGCCGTAGCCCCGCGTCATGGACTTCAGGCGGTCGAAGAAGTCGAGCACCACCTCGTTGAGCGGCAGGTCGTAGGAGACGACGACGTGCCGCGCGGAGTAATGCATGTTGGTCTGGATGCCGCGCTTTTCGGTGCAGAGCGTGATCACCGGGCCGACATACTCCTGCGGCACGAAGATGCGGCAGGCCATGATCGGCTCGCGGAACTCCTCGATGGTCTCGACCGGCGGCAGGCGCGACGGATTGGAAATCTGCTCCACGTTGCCGTCGCGCAGCTTGACCTCGTAGACCACGGACGGCGCGGTGGTGATGAGGCTCATGCCGTATTCGCGCTCCAGGCGCTCCTGCACGATGTCCATGTGCAGCAGGCCGAGGAAGCCGCAGCGGAAGCCGAAGCCGAGCGCCTGCGAGGTCTCCGGCTCGTAGTGGAACGAGGCGTCGTTGAGGTGCAGCTTCTCGAGCGCGTCGCGCAGCGCCTCGTACTCGTTCGCCTCGACCGGATAGAGCCCCGCGAAGACCTGCGGCTTCACTTCCTTGAAGCCGGGCAGCGGCACCGCCGCGGGCTTCACGGCATGCGTCACCGTGTCGCCGACCTTCGCGGCGCGCAGCTCCTTGATGCCGGCGGTGACGAAGCCCACTTCGCCCGCGCCCAGGGAGTCCTTCGTCTTTGACTTGGGCGTAAACACCCCGACCTGGTCGCACAGGTAGTCCGCGCCGGTGCTCATCAGGTGGATCTTTTCCCTCGGCTTCAGCGTGCCGTCGACGACGCGCACGAGCATCACCACGCCGACATAGTTGTCGAACCAGGAATCGATGATCAGCGCCTTGAGCGGCGCATCGGGATCGCCTTTCGGCGCCGGCACGCGCGCGATGATCGCCTCGAGGATCTCCTCGACGTTCTCGCCGGTCTTGGCGCTGGCGCGGATCGCGTCGCCGGCGGCGATGCCGATCACGTCCTCGATCTCCTGGATCGCCTTCTCCGGGTCGGCGGAGGGCAGGTCGATCTTGTTCAGCACCGGGATCACGTCCACGCCCTGCTCGATGGCGGTGTAGCAGTTCGCCACCGTCTGCGCCTCGACGCCCTGCGAGGCGTCGACCACCAGGATGGCGCCTTCGCACGCGGCGAGCGAGCGGCTCACCTCGTAGGAGAAGTCGACGTGTCCCGGCGTGTCGATGAGATTCAGCAGGTAGCTCTCGCCGCTGCGCGACTTGTACTCCAGCGCCGCGGTCTGCGCCTTGATCGTGATGCCACGCTCGCGCTCGAGGTCCATCGAATCGAGCACCTGCTCCGCCATCTCGCGCTCCGCGAGGCCGCCGCACATCTGGATGAAGCGATCGGCGAGCGTCGACTTGCCGTGGTCGATGTGGGCGATGATGGAGAAGTTGCGGATGTGGCTCTGAGGCATAAAAGAAAGAGGGTGCCGCCGGCACCCTCCTCGAACGCTATTTTATAGGACCCCGGGGTCTAAACGGCCGTGGCAGAGCTCCCTGCCTTGCGCGTCCGTCAGTACGGGCACGCGCAGGCCGTAGCGCTCGGCGAGTGCCCGGTCGGCGTCGACATTGACCTTGTCGAATGCCACACCGCGCGCGGCGAGCGCCGCCTCCATCTCGTCGCAGAGATGGCAGCCGCGGCGCCCGTAGAGGATGTAGCTAGCCTTTATCGGTGAGGCCGGCGACCGTCACGAAGGCGGTCGACTCGCCGCGCTTCACCTGGAGCGTGATGACGGCGTTCTTGTCTAGGCTCGCGAGCAGCTTGTTGAACTGGTCGGCGGACTTGAGCTCGGTGTGCTGCCCCTTGTAGACCAGGGTCACCAGCACGTCGCCCTTGCGCACCTCGGGGGCGCGCGCGTCCGGCTTCACCTCGGTGACCAGCACGCCGCCCGAGACCTTCATGTCCTTCTTCTGGTCCGGCGTCAGGTCGGCGACGACGATCCCGAGGCGGTTCGCCTGGGCTTCCGCCTTGGCCTGCGGCTTCGGCTTGTCGGCCGCCGCGACGCGGTCCTCGAGCAGCTCGCCCACCGTGACGGTGAGCTTCTTCGTGGCGCCCTTGCGCCAGACCTCCACCGGTACGGTCGAGCCGGGGCGCGTCGCGCCGACGATGCGCGGCAGGTCGGTCGAGCTGTCCACCTGCTTGCCGTCGAAGCCGGTGATGATGTCCGTGGCTTCCACGCCGGCCTTGTCCGCCGGGCTGCCCTTCTCGACGGAGTTGACGAGCGCGCCGCGCGCGCGCTCGAGGCCGAAGCTCGTGGCGAGGTCGCGCGTCACTTCCTGGATCTGCACGCCGATGCGGCCGCGGGCGACGCGGCCCTTCTCCTTCAGCTGCTTCTGGACATCGAGCGCCACGTCCGCCGGGATCGCGAACGAGAGCCCCATGAAGCCGCCGGTGCGGCTGTAGATCTGCGAGTTGATGCCGATCACCTCGCCGCGCAGGTTGAAGAGCGGCCCGCCCGAGTTGCCGGGGTTGATGGCGACGTCGGTCTGGATGAAGGGCACGAAATTCTCCTGCGGCAGCGAGCGTCCCTTCGCGCTGACGATGCCGGCGGTGACCGTGTTGTCGAAGCCGAACGGCGAGCCGATCGCCAGGACCCACTCGCCCACCTTCAGCTTGCTCGGGTCGCCGAAGCGCACCGCCGGCAGGCCGGTGGCGTCGATCTTGATGAGCGCGATGTCGGTGCGCCGGTCGGCGCCGATCACCTTCGCCTTGAACTCGCGCTTGTCGGTGAACTTGACGGTGATTTCGTCCGCGCCCTCGACCACGTGCGCATTGGTGAGCACGTAACCGTCCTGGCTGATGACGAAGCCGGAGCCGAGCGAGCGGCTTTCGGAGCGCGGTGGACGTTCCGGCGCGCCCTGTCCCGGTCCGGGCTGGCGCGGGATGAAGCGGCGGAAGAACTCGAGCACCTCCTCGTCCTCCATGCCTGGCACCTGCGGCAGCGCCGCGCTGCGGCGCACCGCCTGCGTCGTGCTGATGTTGACCACCGCGTTCCCCTGGTCCTCCACCACCTTCGTGAAATCGGGCAGGTCGCGCTGCGCGTAGGCGGCGACGCAGAACGCCGCGAGCCACAGCGTGGCCACGGCTCTCGTTGTTCTCATCTGAGTTCTCCTCGTGTTCTTAAGGCCGCCGGTATTCGACGGCGTTCCCGATGCGCTGCACGCTCGCCGCGGGCGCCTCGCCCACGACCGTAACCATATGGTTCGCAACCTCGCGCGTATAGATGTGGATGGCGCCGAGGCTGGCGAGCCCGGTGCGCGGCGGCTCGCGCCGCCCTTCGAGGGGCTCGATGAAGACCGAGACGGCGGCGAGGCCGTCGGAGAACACCACCTGGCCGACCGGCTTCGATTCCATGCGGCGCTTGAGCTCCACGACCTTCTGGAATCCGGGCAGGTCGGGCTTGAGCGTCCAGCCGGCCAGCGTGGCGGGCGCGGCTTCCGCATCCTCCACGCGCCAGCCGGCGGCCGTCTGGCGCGGCTTCACCATCTCCGGCGTGACGTTGCCGATGGCGAGCTGCGTGAACATGAACTGCTCGATCTGGTTGCCCGTCGAGTCCACGGTCACGGCGCCGATCAGCATGCCGCTCGCGCGGTCGGCGTAGAGGTGATAGCCGTAGCGCAGGTTGTCCTTCGGCGTGAGGCTCACCGACTGGCAGTCGAAGCCGGCGATGCGTCGGGCCTCGCCGAGGGCGATGTCGTAGTGGCGCGCGAGAGCATTGATGCGCTCCGGCAGCAGCGCCGGAAACGTGCGGTCGGGCGTACGCTGCTCGACCTTGACCACCTTGGCCTGCGGCAGGTAGCAGCGCACGGTATCTTTGGTGCGCACCAGTTCGCGCGGCAGGCCGTCCAGCACCTCGAGCTTCTCCACGTCCGCGGACGCGAGGCGCGTGATGCGCGAGGTCTCGCTCTGCTTGCCCTGCTGGTAGACGAAAGTGCCGCTGTACGAAAGGTTGCGCGTCGCCTCCTGGATCTTCTTCAGCAAGGCCAGGCTCTCCGGCGACTGCGCGTGCGCGACGGTGGCGAGCGCGCAGAGGAGAACGGCGGCCCGCCCGACCATCACTTACCGCTTTCGCCCAGGGGCTCGGCCGGATGCTCCGCCACGGTCCGCACGTAGGGCGCCATGCCTTGCAGCGACACGCGCGGCGAGAAGCCCTGGTGCGCGAGGAGATAGTCGTTCGTCGCGCTCGGCAGCGGGATGGTCTGCGCCTGGGCGATGGGCTCTGGTTTCTGCGCCTGCGGTGCGAAGGCGAGCCAGCCGACGAGGCCGACGCCCGCTACGCTCGCCGCCGCGGCGAGCGCGAAGCGCTTGACCGGCGCGCGCCGCAGGTTGGCCGGGGCGAGGATGGCCGGCTCCTGCGCGAGGCGCTCGGCCACGCGTGCGGTGAAGCCGGCCGACAGCAGGCGGGTATCGCGCATCGCATCGCTGATCAGGTGGTAGGCGCGCCAGGCTTCCAGGGGCTCGCCTTCGCCGCGCAGCGCGGCGAAGGCGCCGTCCGCGGCTTGCCCCTCGAGCTCGCCGTCCATCAATGCCGAGATCTGCTCTTTCACTTCTACCACCTCTTGTCTTTCCGCGTCCCCAACAGCGGGCGCAACTGCTCCGCGATCGCCTCGCGCGCCCGGAAGATCCGCGAGCGCACGGTGCCGATCGGGCAATCCATGACTTTCGCGATGTCCTCATAGCTCATGCCCTCGATCTCGCGCAGCTGGATCGCCGTTCTCAACTCCTCGGGCAGCCCCTCGATCGTCGCATTCACCGTCTGCGCGATCTCATTCGACAGCAGCACGCTTTCCGGCGTGTTGATGTCGCGCAACTGCTCGCCTTCTTCGAACCCTTCCGCCTCTTCGGCCTCTACCTCGGTCGAGGTCGGCGCCCGCCGACCCATGGCCATGAGATAGTTCTTGGCCGTATTAATTCCAATCCGGTACAGCCACGTATAAAAAGCGCTGTCGCCACGGAATGCGGGGAGCGCGCGGTAAGCCTTGATGAACGCTTCCTGCGTCACATCCTCGACCTCGGCCGGGTCGCGGATGAAGCGCGACAGCAGGCGCCCGAGCTTCCGCTGGTACTTCTCCACGAGCAGGTTGAAAGCCTGCTTGTCGCCACGCTGCGCCCGCGCGACCAGTTCGCGGTCTATGTCGCGCTCAGACATCGCGTGGCCAGGGCTCCCCGCCCCCGCATCCAACCGATGCGCAACGCCTATGTGCCATAGACGCGCAGTATGCGAAATAGTTCTACCCCGGTCATGGCGCCCGGTCTATGGAGCGAGTTGCGCCGGCGCCACGCCCGGCAGTCGTTCCCAGAGCGCCCATAGTCGGAGGCGGCGGAACTCCCGCGGGCCGAGCATGTCGGCGGTGACGAAAAGCGTCCGGCCGAGCGGCCGCGCGAGGGGCAGGCAGACCACGAAGCGGGTGACGTAGCGCCGATGGCTGACCTCAACAGCCAGCCTTTCGCCGCCCGCAAGCTCGAACACGGGCACCTCGCCGCCCACCTCGATGGCGCGGACCGAGGCGCGCGAGAGCAGGAGCGCCCGGCTCCAGGCCGCCGCGAGGCCGAGGAGGAATATCGCGATCGCCACTCCGGCCGCCGCCCAGCCGCGCATCACCGAGCAGATCGCCGCCGCGGCGGCGAGGTGAGCAGCGACGATCAGCGTGGCGAGAAGCGGGGACGGCGAGAGCTCGAAACGGGCGCGCCGGGCGGAAGCGCTGCTCAACTGGCGCGAGCCAGCGCGAGTGTTCCGTTGGTGCCGCCGAAGCCGAACGAATTGGAGAGCGCAATCCTGATTGGCATCTGGCGCGCTTCGTTCGGCACGTAGTCGAGGTCGCACGCCGGGTCGGGGGTGCGCAGGTTGATGGTCGGCGGCGAGACCTGGTCGCGCAGCGCGAGGGCGGTGAACACCGCCTCCACGCCGCCGGCCGCGCCCAGCAGGTGGCCGGTCATCGATTTGGTCGAGTTCACCACCACCTTCTTCGCGCGATCGCCGAGCAAGCGCTTGACGGCCATCGTCTCGGCGACGTCGCCGAGCGGCGTGGAAGTACCGTGTGCATTGATGTAGTCGATCTGCGAGAGGTCGATGTTGCCGTCCTTCACGGCGTTCCGCATCGCGCGGTAGCCGCCGTCGCCGTCGTCCGGCGGGGCGGTCATGTGATGCGCGTCCGCGGAAACACCGTAGCCAACCACCTCGGCATAGATCTTCGCGCCGCGCGCCTTGGCATGCTCGTACTCCTCGAGCACCATCGCCCCGGCGCCTTCACCCATGACGAAGCCGTCGCGATCCTTGTCCCACGGCCGGCTCGCGGTGGCCGGATCGTCGTTGCGGGTGGAAAGCGCGCGCGCCGCCGCGAAACCGCCGATGGCGAGCTCGGTGACCACGGCCTCGGCGCCGCCGGCGATCATCACGTCGGCCTCGCCGTAGCGGATCGACTTCATCGCCTCGCCGATGCAATGCGTGGAGGTGGTGCACGCCGTCACCATCGCCAGGTTGGGGCCCTTGGCGCCGATCTCGATCGAGAGCAGGCCCGCGATCATGTTGATGATCGAGCCCGGAATGAAGAACGGCGAGATGCGCCGCGGGCCGTTCTTGTCGAGCTCGCTCTTCATCGACTCGATCAGCGGCAGGCCGCCGATGCCGGAGCCGAAGTTGATGCCGACGCGCTCCGCGTTGTCGGGCGTCATCTGCAGCGCGCAGTCGCGCCAGGCCTGCAGGCCCGCCGCCATGCCGTAGTGGATGAACAAGTCCATGCGCCGCGCTTCCTTCGGCGACATGTACGGCGACAGGTCGAAGTTCTTCACCTCGCCCGCGATCTGGCTCGCGAGGCGCGAGGGATCGAAACGCGTGATGCGCGTGATACCGGAAATACCGGCGAGCGCCTTGTCCCAGGCCTCCTGCACCGTATTACCGAGGGGACAGACGATGCCGAGGCCGGTGACGACGACTCTGCGGCGACTCACAAAGGGCGAATTTTGGTTATTACGACTTGGCGTGCGCCTTGATGTAGTCGATGGCCTGCTGGACGGTGGTGATCTTCTCCGCTTCCTCGTCCGGGATCTCGGTCTCGAATTCTTCTTCCAGCGCCATCACGAGCTCGACGGTGTCGAGCGAATCGGCGCCGAGGTCGTCGACGAACGAGGAATCATTCTTGATCTCCGCCTCGTTCACGCCCAATTGCTCGGCAATGATTTTCTTGACCGCTTGCTCGATGTTCTCCGCCATCGCTGCTCCTTCCCGAAAAGGGGGCGTATTTTATTACATATACATGCCGCCGTTGACGTGCAGGACTGTTCCCGTCACGTACCCGGCAGCGGGCGACGCGAGATAGGCCACCGCCGCGGCCACGTCCGCGGCGGCGCCCAGGCGCCCGAGTGGAATCTGCGCCAGCAGAGCGTTCTTCTGCTCTTCGCTTAACGCCCGTGTCATATCGGTATCGATGAAGCCCGGCGCAACGCAGTTGACCGTGATGTTGCGGCTGCCGAGCTCGCGCGCGAGCGACTTGGTCATGCCCACCACGCCCGCCTTGGCGGCAGCATAGTTCGCCTGTCCGGCGTTCCCCGACTCGCCGACCACCGACGTGATGTTGATGATGCGGCCCCAGCGCGCCTTCATCATGCCGCGCATCACCGCGCGCGACAGGCGAAAGACGGCCTTGAGGTTGGTGTCCATCACCTCATCCCAGTCCGTGTCCTTCATGCGTAGCGCCAGGTTGTCCTTCGTGATGCCGGCGTTGTTCACGAGGATCGCGATATCGCCCGCCTCCTTCGCCACTTGCTCGATGAAGGCATCCATCTGTGCGCTGTCGCGAACATTCAGCACCTTGCCGATGCCCGGCACCTTCGCCGCGCCGTCCGCGCTGGTGGACGTGCCGACGACTTTCGCGCCCTGCTTTATCAGTTCTTCCGCAATCGCGCGGCCGATGCCGCGCGAGGCGCCGGTGACCACCGCGACCTTGCCTTGGAGCATGCTCATCCTTTCACCGCGCCGAGCGCCGCCTCGAGCGATGCGCGCTCCGACAGGCTGAGCGACTGCACCTGCGGGGCGATGCGCCTCGTCATGCCCGCGAGTACCTTACCCGGGCCGCACTCGACGATGTGCGTGACGCCGCTCTCCGCCATTTTCCTGATCGTCTCCACCCAGCGCACCGGCGACGCGGCCTGGCGCACCAGCGCGTCCTTGATGCGCTCGGCGTCCGTCTCCACCTTCACGTCCACGTTGTTGATCAGCGCACATTGCGGCTGGAGAAGGGTGACTGTCACCAATTTCCCCTTCAGCTTGTCCGCCGCCGGCTGCATGAGTGTCGAGTGGAATGGCGCGCTCACCGGGAGCGGCATGGCGCGCTTCGCGCCGCGCGCCTTGCACTTCTCGATGGCGCGATCGACCGCCGCCTTCTCTCCCGCGATCACCACTTGACCCGGCGAGTTGAAGTTCACCGCCTGCACGACGCCGCCTGCTTCCGCGCACGCCGCGATGACGTGCTCGTCGTCGAGGTTCAGGATCGCCGCCATCGCGCCCTGCCCGTGCGGCACCGCTTCCTGCATCGACTGCGCGCGGAAGCGCACGAGCGGCAGCGCGTCCTCGAAGTTGAGCGCACCCGCGGCGGTGAGCGCCGTGTATTCGCCGAGGCTGTGGCCGGCGACGACTTCTGGCGCCGGCCCGCCGAGCGCTCGCCACGCGCGGTAGACCGCATAGCCGGCCGTGACCATCGCGGGCTGCGTGTTCACCGTCTGGTTGAGCGCCTCCGCGGGACCGTGATCCATCAGCTTCACGAAGTCGACGCCGAGGACCTGCGCCGCCTTGTCGATCACGCTCGCGATCTCCGGCAGGCCGTCGTAGCCCTTCAGCATGCCGACCGATTGCGAGCCCTGGCCGGGGAAAACCATCGCGAGCTTCATAAGGTCACCAACGAGGAGCCCCACGTGAATCCGCCGCCGACGCCTTGCAGGAGGACCCGCTGGCCCGAGCGGATCTTGCCGGCACGCAGGTATTCGTCCAGCGCGAGCGGCACCGAAGCGGCGGAGGTGTTGCCGTGGTGGTCCACCGTCACGGCCAGCCGCTCCCGCGGCAGCCCCAGCCGCTTGGCGGTGGCTTCGAGGATGCGAACGTTGGCCTGGTGCGGGATGAGCCAGTCGATGTCGTCGAGCTCCATGCGCGCCGCCGCGACCGTCTCGCGCGCCGATTCCTCGAGCACGCGCACGGCGAACTTGAACACGGCCTGCCCGTCCATCTTCAGGAAAGGCGTGCCGACGATCGCGCCGCCGCTTACGTTGCCGGCGACGTTGAGGATGCCGGCATGGCTTCCGTCCGCGCGCAGGATGCTCGCGTGCACGCCGGGCTTGTCGGACGCGACCAGGGCCACGGCGCCGGCGCCATCCCCGAACAGCACGCAGGTGCCGCGGTCGTTCCAGTCGAGGATGCGCGAGAACACTTCCGCGCCGACGACCAGCGCTTTCTGGTGCATTCCCCCGCGAATGAACGCGTCCGCGGTGGCAAGCGCATAGACGAACCCGCTGCAGACTGCCTGCACGTCGAACGCCGCGCCGCCCTTGATGCCGAGCTTCGCCTGCAGCAGGCACGCGGTGCTCGGGAAGACGTAATCCGGCGTGGAGGTGGCGACGATGATGAGGTCGATGTCGCCGGGCTGGAGATCGGCGGCCTGCAGCGCGTTGCGCGAAGCGGCAAGAGCGAGATCGCTCGAGGTCTGGTCCTTCTCGGCGATGTGACGCTGCGCGATGCCGGTGCGCTCGCGGATCCAGGCATCGTTGGTGTCGAGGCCGCGCTTGGCGAAGTCGGCGTTGGTCACTACCTGCCTCGGCAGGTAGCTGCCGGTGCCGACAATGCGGGAATAGGTCATTGCGCCGGCACCATGATTTCGGACATGCGCGCCGCGATCCGCTGCGGCACGTTGTGGCGCACTTCTTCGACCGCGCTCTCGAGCGCATGCGCGAAGGCGCGCGCGTCGGCCGAGCCATGGCTCTTGATGACGATGCCCTTCAGGCCGACGAGCGTGGCGCCGTTGTACTTGGCGGGGTCCATGCGCGAGCGCAGCGCGTTGATGACCGGCGTCGCGACCAGGGCGGCGAGCATGTTCCAGGGCGTGCGCCTGAACTCTTCGCGCAGGAAGCCGGTGATCATCTTCGCCACGCCTTCCGAAGCCTTGAGCAGAGCGTTGCCGACGAAGCCATCGCACACCACGACGTCCGTCGTTCCCTTGTAGATGTCGTCGCCTTCGACGTTGCCGTAGAAGTTGAGGCCGCTCGCGCGAAGCAACTCCGCGGCGCGCTTCACGGTTTCATTTCCCTTGATGTCCTCGACCCCGATGTTGAGCAGGCCGACGCTCGGCCGCTCCTTGTGCGCCACCGCCGCGACCAGCATGGCGCCCATCACTCCGAACTGCATCAGCTGCTCCGGCGTGCAGTCGACGTTCGCGCCGAGGTCCAGCACATAGGTGTAGCCGCCCTTCGAGTTCGGCAGCACGGTGGCGATCGCCGGCCGGTCGATGCCCGGGATGGTCTTCAGCACGAAGCGCGAGATCGCCATCAGCGCTCCGGTGTTGCCGGCGCTCACGGCCGCGTTCGCCTCGCCGCTCTTTACGAGGTTGATGGCGACGCGCATCGAGGAGTCCTTCTTGTAGCGCATCGCCTGCGCCGGCGGCTCGTCCATCTCGACCACCTCGCTCGTCGCGTGCACGCGCAGACGGTCGCGCGCGGCCGCGCCGCGAGCCTTCAGCTCGGCTTCGATCGCTTCGGGCTTGCCGACCAGGATCATGTCGACGTCCGCGACGCGCGACTGGAAGTCGAGCGCGGCGGGAACGGTCACATGAGGACCGTGGTCGCCCCCCATGCAATCCACAGCGAGGGTGACCAGGCGGAGTTACTCGCCCTTGTCGCGGAGGACTTTCTTGCCGCGGTAGAAGCCGGTCGGGCTGATATGGTGCCGGCGGTGCGTCTCGCCGGTCGTCGGCTCGATGGCGACGGCGGGGGTGCTCAAGTGGTCGTGCGAGCGGTGCATGCCGCGCCGCGACGGCGATTTCTTGTTCTGCTGGACTGCCATGTCGATGCTCCTCTGGTTGTCAATGCTTGCGCTGCAGCATGCCGCGCAGGCCTGCGAAGGGCGAGCTCGCCGCCCTCTCATGTCCTTCCGGACGCGCTTCACAATCTTCGTGCCTCGCCGCGTACGGCAGCGAAAGGATCAGCTCGTCCTCCACCAAATCGTGCACCGCCATCTCCTTCCCGGCGACCACGCGGCTCGGCGCCTCGACCGTCATCGGGTCGGCGTCGATCTCCGCCTGCGACGCGGCGAGCACCAGCAGCTCGTCCGTGTCCACCTGGTGCGCCAGCGGACCGAGGCAGCGCTGGCAACGAAGCTGCAGCGTCGCGTGCACCTCGAGCCGCAGGCTCGGACGCCCGCGCTCGTCGCGCACGCCGCTCAGCGCGTATGCCGCTTCGCCCTTGTCGGAAACGAGTACGTCCTGGAGGCGCGGAAAGCTGCTTAGCGGCAGCGTTCCTTCCTGCGTCGCTCCGGCCGTTGCGAATTCGAAGCCGTCGATCACCGGCTGGTGCGACATAAGGGGGCGGATGATATCATCGTTGGAATTCCGTAGTCAAAACAAAGTGATGCCTCAACGCAGACGACTCGTTCTCGCGTCCACTTCTCCTTACCGGAAGGCACTCCTCGAACGCTTTGGCCTCGCCTTCGAAGTCGCCGCTCCGCACACAGACGAACGTCCACTGGGCGGGGAATCGCCCGAGGAGACCTCGCTCCGGCTGGCGGCGCTCAAGGCGCAGGCGGTTCGCGCGGCGCATCGCGATGCGCTGATCATCGGCTCCGACCAGGTCGCGACGAGCAACGGCCGGCGCCTCGACAAGCCGGGCGACCATGCCAACGCCATGCGGCAGCTGAAGGCGCTGAGCGGCAAGAGCGCCGACTTCCATACCGCTGTCGCGCTCCTCGACGCGGCGAACGGCAGCGTGCAAACGCGCGTCGTGCCGTGCCGGGTGCACTTCCGAGCGCTGGACGACGCCCGCATCGAGCAATATCTGCAAAAAGAGAAGCCCTACGACTGCGCCGGAAGCGCCAAGGCCGAGGGCCTCGGCATCGCGCTCATCGCGCGCATCGAGACGGAAGACCCGACCTCGCTCATCGGCCTGCCCCTCATCGCGCTCACCGAGATGCTCGAGCGCGCGGGGCTTCCCGTACTTTGATCCTTTACGCCATTCCGGCGCCGCTCGGCGCGTCGCCAGCGGAGTCGCTACCCGCGCCGGCCCTGGAGCGCATCCGCGCCTTAACCGACTTCGTGGCCGAGAACGCCAAGTCGGCCCGGGCATTCCTCTCCGCCGCGGGAGGCAAGCCGCGCGAAGTCTCGATAACCGAGCTGAGCGAGCACACGGCGCCGGCGGAAGTGCCGAAACTCCTGCAGCCGCTGCGCGACGGCCGTCCGCTCGGGCTGGTGTCGGAGGCCGGCTGCCCGGCCATCGCGGACCCCGGCGCGCTGCTCGTCGAGGCCGCGCATCGCGAAGGCTTCCGCGTGGTGCCGCTGGTCGGGCCCTCCTCCATCACGCTCGCGTTGATGGCGTCAGGCCTCGAGGGCCAGCGCTTTGCATTTTGCGGCTACCTGCCGCGCGATGCGGGCGAGCGCGCGAAGCGCATCCGCGAGCTGGAGGCGCGCTCGCGCAAGGAAGCCGAGACGGAGATTTTCATCGAAACGCCGTACCGCAACGACGCCCTGCTTTCCAGCCTCCTGGAACACTGCGCTGCCGCGACGCGCCTTTGCGTCGCCGCCGATCTGACGCTGCCCTCCGAGTCGGTGACGACGAAGGCGATCGCCAACTGGCGCCGGGCGGCGGCGGTGATCGGCAAGCGCCCGGCGGTGTTTCTCCTGCTAGCGCATCACCGGTAGCGCGCGCAGCGCGCTCTCGACGACCGCGTTCGCCATCGACGCGCCGAAGCGGCGCGCCACTTTCTCGGCGAAGCCTTCCTTCTGCGTGTAGTCGACGATGTCCTCGGCCTTGATCACGTCGCGCGCCACGCTGTCCAGCGTGCCGTAGCCGTCGGCCAGCCCGAGCTCGACGCTCTTCGCGCCGGTCCAGATCAGGCCGCTGAACATGTCCGGCGTTTCCTTCAGCCGCTTGCCGCGCCCTTCCTTCACCACGTTGATGAATTGCTGGTGCACATCGTTGATCAGCGTCTTCGCGTACTCGACCTCCTTCGGATCCACCGGCGAGAACGGATCCAGCATGCCCTTGTGTGCCCCGGCCGTGATAAGACGCCGGTCGACGCCCAGCTTGTCCATCAGCCCCGTGAAGCCGAAGCCGTTCATCAGCACGCCGATCGAGCCGACGATGCTCGACGGGCTGACGTAGATCTTGTCGGCGCCCGCGGCGACGAAGTAGCCGCCGGAGGCGCAGATGTCCTCGACCACCACGTAAAGCGGGATGTCCGGGTATTTCTTGCGCAGGCGCTTCATCTCGTCGTAGATGGTCTGCGACTGCACCGGACTGCCGCCGGGCGAGTTGATCCGCATGATCACGCCCTGCGTATTCTTGTCCTTGAACGCGGCCTGCAGCGCGGTATTGATCTTCTCCGCGCTCGCGTCGTTGCCGGGCGCGATGATGCCGTTCAGCTCGACCATCGCCGTGTGTTTCTTGCCGCTCGCGAGGTCGGCGCGCCCCTCCCAGTCGACGAAGGCGACCAGCACGAACGTGATGTACGCGAAGGTGAGGAACTTGAAGAAAATTCCCCAGCGCCGGCGGCGCTTCTGCTCCGCCAGCGCGTCGGTGGCGAGCTTCGTCACGAGCTCGCGCTCCCAGGAACCGTTGTTGTCAGTCATCTTCGAATCCTTTGAAATAAACGTTGCCGCCGCGCTCTTCGACCCGCACCTTCACGAGCGGATTGCCGCCGCACGGGCCGCCGATGCAGCGGCCGGTCTTCGCCTCGTAGGTCGCGCCGTGAGTGGCGCAGATCAGGTCGCGGCCATCGGAGTCGAAAAATACTCCTTCCTGCCAGTCGAGTTCCATCTCGACGTGCGCACAGCGATTGAGATAACCCTGCACGCTGCCCTGATATCGCACCACGAACGCCGGCGCCTTCTCGCCGAAATACTCGACCTCGAAGCGCACGCCCTTGCCGGCGTCGACGAGCGCAGCCGAGGCGCAGATCACGTGTTCGCGCTCAACCATTTCTCGAGCTCCGGGACGCTGCCTACGCAACCCCTGGGCCCGCACGCCCGCAGGCTGTCCGCGGCGTGCGCGCCGTAGGTGACGGCCAGCGCGTCCACGCCCGCGGCGCGCGCCATGTCCAGGTCATGCGACGTGTCGCCGATCATGAGCGCCGCTGCCGGCGCGACATCGAATTCGCGCGTCAGCTCGAGCAGCATCGCGGGATGAGGTTTCGGATTCGTCTCATCCGCGCAGCGCGACGACTGGAAGTACGGCTTGAGGCCGGTCGTATCCAGCGCGCGGTCGAGCCCCCGCCGGCTCTTGCCAGTCGCGATGGCGAGCGTGCGCACCTTGCTCATGGACTCGATCAGCTCACGCATGCCGTCGAAGAGCCCCATTGCGTCCTCGCGCAGCAGGAAATGGTAGCGGTATCGCGCGACGAACTCGGCCGTCTGCTCCGAGCGAAGCCCGGGCACCGCGTAGCGAAGCGCATCCTGCAGCCCGAGGCCGATGACATGGCTCGCCTGCTCCTTCGTCGGCACGTCGAGCCCGAGGTCGCCTGCGGCGAGGCGAATGCAGTCGGCGATGGTGCTCGCCGAGTCGATGATGGTGCCGTCCCAGTCGAAAACCAGCAGCGCGTACTTCATACGGAAAAAGCGGCCATGTCCTTCGGCATTGGGGACTGAAGACGTAAGCGTTCCCCCGTGATCGGGTGCGCAAAGGCGAGTCGGGCGGCATGCAGTAGCAGCCGCTTCAGGCCACGCTTGCCGAGGTCGCGATTCAGGTCGAAGTCTCCATATTTATCGTCGCCCAGCACCGGGTGTCCTGCATGCGCGAGATGCACCCGGATCTGGTGGGTCCGGCCGGTGAGCAGCCGCACTTCCAGCTGGCTGAACTCGCGCCCCTTCCGGGTAACCTTCACTTTGGTGACGGCGCTCTTCCCATCCTCGCGCACGCTCACCCGGCGCTCGCCGGACCCCGTTACATATTTGTGCAGGGGCTCGTCGATGTCGAAGGCGTCCTCGGCGGGCGCGCCCTTGACGATGGTCGTGTAGATCTTCTCCACCTCGCCGTCGCGCAGCATGCGGTGCATCTCGACCAGTGCGCTGCGCTTCTTGCACACGACGAGCAGGCCCGAGGTGTCCCGGTCGAGGCGGTGAGCGAGCTCGAGCAGCTTCGCTTGTGGTCGCGAGGCACGCAGGGATTCGATGACGCCGTAGCTCACGCCGCTGCCGCCATGGACGGCGATGCCGGCGGGCTTGTCGATGACGAGCAGTGCCGCGTCCTCATGCACGACAGGGAACTCCGCAGGCTTTGCAGTTCTTACAGCGGTGGAAACCCTTACGGGTGGCACACGCACCCGATCGCCGATCTGCAACCGGTAGTCCGGTCCCACACGGCCGCTGTTGACACGCACTTCCCCGCTCCGCAGGACCCGATAGACGTGGCTTTTCGGCACGCCCCTGAGCTCGCGCAGCAGGAAGTTGTCGATGCGCTGGGCCGCGTGTTCCTCGCCGACCTCGACCGTGCGCACCTTGGGACGAGGCCCAGGCTTGTTTAAGTCATTCATTTTCCAGTATGATCATCCGTCGCTTCGAGTTGCGAGGCACAGGAGAGCCAGCAGTGCTGGCACCTGCAACCCGCCTCCTGTCAGGCCACAGCCTGACCTGAAGCGTTGGTTAATTTCGCTCACCGGAAGTAGCGATACTACTAGTAGCGCGCGCAGCGGATTTCCCCTTTCCTTTCTAGAGCCAATCCTTAGGAGAGCAATCCCAGAACGGCAATGTGTCTCCTGCGCGCGCAGGAGAACAACAAGTGAAGCGGATGTTATTCAACGCGACGCAGCAGGAAGAGCTGCGAGTCGCGATCGTCGATGGCCAGAAGCTGATCGACCTCGATATCGAGTCGGCATCAAGGGAGCAGCGCAAGAGCAACATCTATAAAGGCATCATCACCCGCATCGAGCCCAGCCTCGAGGCTGCCTTCGTCGACTATGGCGAGGAGCGGCACGGGTTTCTGCCTTTCAAAGAAGTCTCCCGCAGCTACTTCAAGGACGGCATCGACGTAGGCCGGGCGCGCATCCAGGATGCGCTGCGCGAAGGCCAGGAGGTGATCGTCCAGGTCGAGAAGGATGAGCGCGGGACCAAGGGCGCCGCCCTCACCACCTTCATCTCGCTGGCCGGACGCTACCTCGTCCTGATGCCCAACAACCCCCGCGGCGGCGGCGTTTCCCGGCGCGTGGAAGGGGAGGACCGCAACGAGCTTCGCGACACGCTCGACCAGCTCCAGCTACCCGATGGCATGAGCGTCATCGCCCGCACCGCAGCGATCGGACGCAGCGCCGAGGAACTGAACTGGGACCTGAACTACCTGATGCAGCTCTGGCACGCCGTCGAAGGCGCCGCCGGCGACCAGTCCAAGAAGCCGTTCCTCATCTACCTCGAGTCGAGCCTGGTGATCCGCGCGATCCGCGACTACTTCCAGCCCGACATCGGCGAGATCCTGATCGACACCGAGGAGATTTGCGAGCAGGCGAAAAGCTTCATGCAGACGGTGATGCCGGACAACGTCCACAAGGTGAAGTTCTACCGCGACGACGTGCCGCTCTTCTCGCGCTTCCAGATCGAGCACCAGATCGAGAGCGCCTACTCGCGCCAGGTCGCCCTGCCCTCCGGCGGCGCGATCGTCATCGACCACACCGAGGCGCTGG
>Ga0207707_10000487_pt1 | contig 41080 bp, 29 predicted proteins | sample KBSC83BmetaG_FD_184336 | JGI IMG/M metagenome (GOLD analysis project Ga0207707, IMG submission 184336) | Corn rhizosphere microbial communities from Kellogg Biological Station, Michigan, USA - KBS C8-3B metaG (SPAdes) (version 2) | ecosystem: Host-associated > Plants > Roots > Rhizosphere ... | reverse complement strand
GAGGCCTGGGAAACCTTAATGCACCTGGGCGTGGATTACATTAACACTGACCATATAGAGGCTTTAGCAATGGACAGTGGACAATGGACAATTGACAATTGATAATGGACAATTGACAATTATTTCCACCCTCCTCCCAGCGCTCTGTACAATTCCACCTTTGCATCCAGTTGCTGACGCTGTATGGAAGCGAGATTCAATTGTGCCTGCAGTGCGTTCTGTTGTGCGGTAATCACTTCAAGGTAATTTGCCATGTCGGATTTGAATAAATATTCTGCGTTGGAAACGGCAGACTTCAACGTATCGGTCTGCGCGCGGGCAATTGTTTCCTGTTCTCCCAACTTTTCTATTTGCACCAGGGCATTACTTACTTCCGTTGTAGCAGTTAATACAGACTGCCGGAACTGGATCACTGCCTGTTCCCTCTGCAGTTTCGAAATTTCAAATTGCGTTTTCAATTCCCTTCTTCTGAATACGGGTTGAAGGATCGTACCGGTGGCCAGCCCGAACAGGGAGTTCGGGATATTAAACCAGTTGCTGGCTTTAAACGACTCCAGGCCCACGCCGGCAGTCAGGTTAATAGCCGGATACATATTGGCCTGCGCAATGCCAACCTGTGCATTGGCATATACCAGCGCCATTTCACTTGAACGCACGTCGGGCCGGCGGCTCAGCAGGGCAATGGGCAGTCCGGCGCTCAATGTATCCGTGAAATGCAGGTCATTCAGGGATTCCTGCCGCTGAATTTTACCGGGAAGATTTCCCGCAAGTAACTGCATAGCATTTTCCTGAATTGCAATACTCTGTTCGAGCTGCGGGATCAGCAGGGAAGTGGATTGTTTCTGCGACACTGCCTGCTGCACCGCGAGATAGGTGACTTCCCCCGCGTCATATAGCAGCCGGGTCACCTTTTCGAAATTTTCATTGAGCTCCAGGTTTTGCTTTGACACAGCAAGTTGCTGATCCAGCATCAGCAGGTTAAAATACCCCTGGGCAATATCCGCTACGAGGCGCGTCTGTACGGCCTTTGCTCCTTCATACGACTGCAGGTACAGAGCCAGCGTGGATTCCTTCTGGCGGCTGATCTTTCCCCAGATATCAATTTCCCAGGATATATTCAGTCCGGCAATATAGTCCTCGATATAACTTTTTCCCAGGAAGCTGTTCGCACTGATTCCGTTGAGACTGTTATCGGAAGGCCGGGTGACCTGACCGCTCACCTGCAAATCGACCTGCGGATACCACAATAATTTCGCCTGCTTCATCTGCTCCTGCGCCACCCCGATCCTTTTCAACGCAAGCTGGAGATCGTAATTGCGGCTGATCCCGCTGTCAATCAACTGCTGCAATGCAGCATCCGTAAAAAAATTCTTCCAGTTGATATCCGCAATGCTGCTGGTATCTGCATAAGCGGTCTGCTGATTGAAATGCTCAGGTAATACTATCGCGGGTCGCTGGTAGTTCTTCCCGGTTCTGCAGGAAGCAACCAGCAGGGTTAATATTGTCAAGGCCGGCCATCCGGATAAAATAATTTTTTTCATCCCTAAACTTTTATTTCTCCCGGCCGGGAACTCCCGGTCCGGAAATTTATATTGATTAAAATCCTGGTCATTCCGACTTAAGCTCATATTTTTCGCGGAGGGGTTTCGGCTTACCAACCACTTTCTCCTGTAGATGCTGAAAGATCACAAAGAGCACGGGTACGATAAACACACCCAGGATCACTCCCGTGAGCATCCCGCCCACAGCTCCGGTACCAATGGAACGGTTGCCCAATGCCGATCCGCCGGTTGCCCAGGTTAGCGGGAGCAATCCGACGATAAAGGCAAAAGATGTCATAAGTATCGGGCGCAAACGGAGTCGTGCGGCTTCCAATGCAGCCGCCCGGAGTTCCATGCCCGATCTTCTTCTTTGAACTGCATATTCCACGATCAGGATCGCGTTCTTGGCCAGCAGTCCGATCAGCATGATCAAACCCACCTGTACATAAATATTATTTTCTATCCCCGTAAGGTTAATAAAAATAAAAACGCCGAGAATTCCTGTTGGTATGGAAAGCAATACTGCAAAGGGCAGGATATAACTTTCGTACTGGGCGGACAATAAAAAATAAACAAATACGACACTGAGAATAAAGATGAGAGTGGTCTGACTGGTTGCACCTTCTTCTTCCCGGGTCATGCCGGACCACTCGTAGGAATAACCGCGGGGCAGGTATTGTGCCGCCACTTCCTGAATGGCTTTGATGGCATCTCCCGAGCTGAATCCCGGTTTTACCGTTCCGTTGATGGTTACCGCGTTGAACAGGTTGGTACGATTCACCGTTTCCGAACCATATACCCGCCGCAGTTGTACGAGGGTGGTCACCGGCACCATTTTCTGCTGATCATTCTTCACATAAATTCCATCGAGCGTGCCGGGATCGGTACGATACGGCACATCGGCCTGAACAATCACGCGATAGTATTTACCAAAACGGTTGAAGTCCGATGCAAAGCTGCTCCCGTAATAAACCTGCAAAGTATTCAGGATATCACTAACGGACACGCCCAGCTGCTTTGCTTTGGCATCATCTATATCGAGCATGTATTGCGGGTTGGAAGTATTGAACGTGGTAAATGCATACCCAACCTCCTTCCGCTTCATCAGTTCCCCGATAAAGCCGTTGGCAACGGATCCGAGTTTTTCCAGCGATCCGCCGGCGCGATCTTCCACGATGAATTCAAAACCGGAGGTGTTGCCGAACCCCTGTACGGTGGGAATCGTAAAAACAAAAATGCTGGCTTCCTTGATCACTGATAATTTCTGGTTGATGGCCGCCATTACTTCCTCGATACTTTTTGCACCGACCCGGTCTTTCTGTGATTTTAGTTTAATGAATCCGGTGGCATAGGCCGAGCTGGTCGCGCTGGCTACAATATTCAATCCGGTAACGATCCCTCTGCGGTCAACACCCTGTACTTCGGCAAGCAGGCTGTCGACTTTTTTTGTGACGGCCTCGGTCCTGTCCAGCGACGATCCCGGCGGCAGGTTAAGAGAAAGCAGCACGAAATTCTGGTCTTCTGTCGGAATAAAACCGGAAGGCGTTGTATTCATCATCCAGATCATGGATAATATCACAATTCCCAATCCCAGGAGTGCAATCCATTTCCGGCGGATCAGGAAATGCACGGCATGCGAATACCGGAGGGTAGTGGATTTAAATCCTGCATTAAATGCATCTCCGAATCTTCTGGCAAATCCTCTTTTTTTGCCGCCTTCCCCGTGATGAATATTTTTTAAAAACAGGGCGCAAAGCGCGGGACTCAACGTAAGGGCATTGAGCGCGGAAATCAGGATGGCGATAGCCAGCGTAAAGGCAAACTGCCGGTAAAACACACCTGCCGGTCCCTGCATGAATCCGACCGGAACAAAAACCGCGGCCATCACCAGGGTAATCGAAATGATGACACCGGAGATTTCGTTCATCGAACTGATGGTCGCTTCCCGGGCATTTAATCCCGTTCGCTCCATTTTGGAATGCGCGGCTTCCACCACCACAATGGCATCATCCACCACAATTCCGATAGCCAGCACCAGGGCAAAAAGCGTGAGCAGGTTTATGGTGAACCCGAAAATCTGCATGAAAAAGAAAGTACCGATGATGGCTACGGGCACTGCAATGGCCGGGATCAGGGTGGACCTGAAATCCTGCAGGAAGAGGAATACGACGATAAATACCAGAATGAATGCTTCGATCAGGGTTTCTTCCACCTGGCTGATGGAAGCGTCCAGAAAATCCTTTGCGCTGAACATGGTAAAATAATGCACGCCTTTAGGAAAACTGAGGGCTGCTTTCTTCAACACCTTGTCCGCGGCGATCAGGATATCATTGGCATTGGATCCGGCCGTCTGGAAAATAGCCATCCCGGTGCCTGGCCTTCCCTGGATCATCGAGTTCGAACTGTAGGCAAAAGCTCCGAATTCCACCCGCGCTATATCTTTCAACCGTATCATGGATCCATCAGCACCTGCCTTGATGATGATGTTTTCATAATCTTTTTTCTGCGAGAACTTCCCTTTATACTTCAGTACATATTCAAAGGAAGCCGTGCTGCCTTCCCCAAATCTGCCGGGAGCCGCTTCCAGGTTCTGCTCGTGAATGGCGTCCATCACATCCTTCACCGCGATATTATTTGCCGCCAGCCGGTCGGGCTTCAACCAGATGCGCATGGAATAGTCCTTTGCGCCGAATACCTGCGCCTGGCCAACGCCGGGTACGCGCTGTATTTCCGGGATGATATTTATTTTTACATAGTTCTGCAGGAATTTCTCGTCATAGGCGCTGTCGGTGCTGTATAACAACGGCACCATGATCATGCTGTTCTGCTGTTTCTGCGTGGAGATTCCAGCCTGCACCACTTCCTGCGGAATCTGGTTAACGGCCTTGGATACGCGATTCTGTACATTCACAGCAGCGAGGTCGGGATTGGTACCCAGTTTAAAATAAACATTGAGCGACATGCTTCCGTCGTTCGCCGAGGTGGAAGTCATGTAGGTCATGTTCTCCACTCCGTTGATGGCTTCCTCGATGGGTGTGGCTACCGCGCGGGCAACCACTTCTGCATTGGCGCCCGGATAAACAGCCGATACATTTACGGTGGGCGGCGCAATATCCGGGAACTGGGTGATGGACAGGGAGAACATGGACAATAAACCCAGCAGCGTTAATATGATGGAGATGACGGTGGATAATACCGGTCTTTCTATAAATCTTCTAAACATCAGAAATAATTTGTCGGTAAAGAATGGGCGCGCTGAGCCTACATGGGCCGCACTTTCAGCAGACTATCCAGGGACATGGGCTGCGGTTGAATAGCGGCCCCGTCCCGCAGCCTGTCCACCCCGGCATATACAATCCGGTCGCCGGTCTTCACACCTTTGTCCACCAGATAGTAATTGCCCGATCTCCCGGAAATATCCACCGGCACGCTGCTGACTTTATTACTGTCGCCCAGCAGAAAAACAAATACTTTATCCTGCAACTCAAAAGTGGATTCCTGGGGAATGACAACAGCGGAGGGAACAACCGATGGAATGCGGATCTTTCCGGTATTTCCGGATCTGAGCACGCCATTCTTATTGGGGAAACTCGCCCGGAACGGAATGGATCCCGTGCCATTCGAAAACTGACCGGAAACGATTTCCACTTTCCCTTTTTCCGGATAAACAGAATTGTCGGCAAGGATTAATTCCACCGGCGGCATTTGTTTTACCTTTTCCGCGATGCTGTTCCCGGCATATTCTTTTTTGAATTTCAGAAAATCCGTCTCACTTAAGGAGAAGTAAGCCCGCACATCCTTTATTTCAGAGATTATCGTCAGAGGTTCCGACGTGGAAACGCCCACGAGGCTGCCCGTTTTAAAAGGTATCCTTCCGATAAATCCATCCATCGGGGCTCTGATCAGACTGTATCCGATATTAATTTCCGCGTTGCCAACCTGCGCCTGCGCCTGCGCCACGCTGGCAGCCGCAGCATCGTAAACCGCCTGCGCAGATTTCAGCTGAACCGGTGAAACCACATTATTCTGCACCAACGGTGTGAGTTTATTCACATTGATCTCCGCACTGGCCAGGTTGGCCTTAGCAGCTGCCAGCGCAGCTTTTGCGTTGTTCAGTGCTTCGAGGTAGGGGCGGTCATTGATCTGGAACAAGGGCTGGCCCTTTCTGACCTGCGCTCCTTCATCCACAAAAATTTTGTCGAGGTAGCCATTCACCTGCGGGCGGATCTCCACATCCTTGCTTCCCTCGAGGGAAGCGCTGTATTCCTGATAACTGGTAAAAGGAAAATCAGCCAGGGTGATTACCGGAAGGGAAGGCGTAGGCATTGCATAACCGGTATTCGCTTCTGAACTATGACAGGATTGCAATCCCGCAGACGCTAATAAAATCAGCGTGCCTGTAAAAAAATATTTGCTCATATTCGTATTTTGGCAGAAGCGTTGCTCCTTATTAAATAAAATGTAATGGCTAAGAATCGTTGGCGGGACGTATTAGTTTTCCAGGTTTTTAATAAATCCGGATACAGCATCCGCTAATACCAGTTTATTAAGAGTTTCCAGTGCGGAGGCACTCCCCAGCATTTTAATGGAGACCAGACCATGCAACACAGACCAGAAAGTATGGTATTTCAAACAGGCATCCACATTTTTTTTCCGGGCCGCTTTTATCATGGATCCAATGGGCTCCATCACGAGGTTCCGGAATTCAGCTTTTTCGGGAATACATTTATCTATATCACAACAGGGCATCCCCAATCCAAACATCAGCTGATAATACTCCTTGTTCCGGAAGGCAAAATTCCAGTACGCGTCCGCAATTCCCAGCAATTGTAATGCCGGATCTTCCTGCTTTTCCTTTGCCTGCTTCAGTTTTTTTGAAAGTAAGGCAAATCCACGCCTCGACAACTCCCGCAGGATCGCTTCCTTGTTTTCAAAATGATCATAGATCACCGGTACGCTGTATTCTATAGCCTCCGAAATTCTGCGCAGCGACAGCGCATGCCACCCTTCCTGCCTCACCATTTGCCAGGCGGTATCCAGGATCAGGCTCCGGACTTCTTCCTTCTGACGCAATCTTCTTTCTGCAATACCCATGCACAGGGATTTTACCTAACAGCGTTAGCAAAAGTAATGGGGTTTCGTAAATTCCGGAAAAAAATTTGCCGGAGGGCCAAAAAAAAGTTTAAACGGTTGTTTATTCCTGCAGGCAACCGGCTCGCGATCTCTTTTTAACTTACGAGCCAGGTTCCGGCGTCTTTATACCGTTCTATTCCAGCACGATCGTCTGAATGGAATGCGGAAGACTGGTAATTTCCGCAGCCTCGCCATGCAGCCAGATCCGGTAGCTGATTTTTTCGCCGCTCTGGTTCATCACGATGGTGGCAACGGATCCGTCCGCATTCTGAAAGGCGGTGGTAAGCAACTGACCGCGGCTGGATGAACTGATAATCCGCTTTGCGCCGGGTTTTATGAATCTGGAGAAATGACCGATATAATAAAAGGAATTCATGTAAGTCAGTTCGCCGGTTTTGGTATTGGCATGAACAGGCGCAAAACAAAAATTACCCACATGATTCGGACCGCCTTTTTCATCCAGCAAAATATTCCAGTCCGTCCAGCCCACCGTTCCGTTATTAAAATCTTCAATCATGTTCCTTCCATAGTCTTCGCCCCATTTCCAATCCATGATCTGCGCCGGATTAAATCTTTCTGCACAACCTTCGGTAAAAATGAGATTGGTTTTTGGATAGGCCTCCGCCACGCGTTTCACGTTATCAAAGATCTTTCCGCCGCCGGTCCAGCTCTCATACCAGTGAAAGCCCACGCCCCACACATATCTGGCAGCTTCCGGATCATCCAGCACGGTACTGGCACGCTGATAGAGCAGATCGCGGTTATGATCCCAGGCAATGATTTTTTTATCTCCAAGGCCGGCGTGTTCCAGCGTGGGTCCGAGGAAATTTTTGATGAAATCCCGTTCTTCCGCGCCGGTGTAGATGCAGGATTCCCAGGTTTGTTTGGCCATGGGCTCGTTCTGCGTGGAAAGCCCCCAGATGGGTATGCCCAGTTTCCCGTACGTTTTAATAAAGGCCACGAAAAAATTTGCCCAGGCCTGATCATAGGCCGGCAATAGCTTTCCTCCGTGCAGCATATCATGATTGTCTTTCATCCAGGCCGGCGGACTCCAGGGTGTGGCAAACACCGTGAGCTTTCCGCCCGCCGCGGCCATGGCTGCCTTGATAAAGGGAATTTTGTACCGTTCATCATGCGCGACGGAAAAAGTTTTCAGGTCCGGGTCGTTATCCTGCACATAACTGTAAGAACCACTGGAAAAATCACAACTCTGTATATTGGTGCGGGCGAGCGTGTAGCCAATACCGGATACGGGATCAAAATAATTTTTCAGGATCTCCTCCTGCTTTGCTTTTGGCAGTTTGTAAAAAGTTTCGGCTGAAGCATCCGTGAGTGCGCCGCCGATGCCCAGAAAGGTTTGAAAAGTTTTATCCGGATCGACGAAAATGCAGGGCTGCGTTTCCAGGGGCTGGCCGAAATCCGATAATTTCAGCGAATCCGTGAGCGAAATTCTCAGCTTCGTATTTTCCGCCGTGGTATATACCCTTGCGATCCCGGTAAGCGCTTTTACAGAAGAGCCGGATTTGCTGTCCTGGCCCGGCTCGCCGGAAGGATGCAGAGAAAAAGCCAGCAATACGCAGAGCGCGGCAGGCAATACAATTTTTTTCATACAACGATTTTGAAATGCTAATTTAAGACTAAGCCAAAATATTCATCTCCCAATTCTCCCACCAATCACGAAACTCCATCAGCGATCCACTTTCCACCATCCATTGTCAATTGTCCACTGTCAATTGTCCACTGTCAATTGTCCACTGTCAATTGTCAATTGTCCACTGTCAATTGTCAATTACCCCAGGCTTTCCGCAAAAACCCCAACCAGTTCCCCGACATCAATTTCTCAATATCCGCTTTCTTATATCCCCTTGCCTCCAATAATGCGGGGAGCTTCTGCAGATCCGCAATTGTATTCATATCATAAGGTGATTGTTCGGTGCCGAACATGCCATCCAGATCACTACCGATGGCCACGTGATCGCAGTTGCCGGCGATCTGGCAGATATGATCGTAATGATCTATCAAACGGTCCAGACCGGTGCCCGTAGCTTTGGGAAGTGAAACCCCGCGGATCCAACCATCTGTGAGCATCCATGCATCCAGGACGCCGCCGATCACCGCGCCTTTCTCAATCAGTATTTTAATCTGTTCATCCGTGAGCTGTCGCTGATGATGCACCAGCGCACGGCAATTATGATGACTGGCCCAGACGGGACCATGAAAAAGATCCATCGCCTCCAGGAATCCCTTATCCGTGAGATGGGTGACATCCAGAATGATATTGAGGGATTCCATCTTCTGCAGCAGTTTTTTCCCCTCGGCGCTGAAGCCGTCTGCCGTTCCGGTTCCGCCTGCATACCGGCCTTCGCCATAGTGCGCGGGACCCAGTGCCCGCAGGCCGTATGCATACGCTTTTTCCAAATAGGAAAGATTAACCAGGGAGTCCGCGCCCTCAAGATTCAGAATAAATCCCACTGGCTTCTTTTTATCCTGTATGGATTCATCCTTCCATAAGTTAACATGCGCTTCCAGCGAAGGGAGATCTTTTATCTGCGCCATCTCCGCTTCTTCCATCATGGCCTGATACCAGGCAAGCTGGGCCTGTGTTTGCGCCCAGGCCTGCTCCGGAGAATGCCAGCCCTGCAGGGGGCTGCCTTTTCTGACATAGCGTGCAATCTGCGTGGCAACCACCAAACCGATTTTTCCCTCTCTCAGCGCAGGCAGTGAAACCATATTTTTTCCGCGGTCGGGTTTGTCCGAAAGACCCGTCTCGCGATCCCGGAGATCGCCGACGGATAATTTCAGGTCCCGGTTCCATTCCATCGCGTTCATGGCAAGGTCCAGATGAGCATCCATTATGAACATAGCTGCAAATTATCGGTTTATTCATATTCAATATACGAATACTGAAATCAGCTGAACCATTTTTATTAAAATAACTTAATTTGATCCTCCATTCTCATCCGATAACAGCAAGGCATGTCATTTATTATTTTGTTTACTGGTATTCTCCTGCTCATTCTTTTGATCACCTGGCTTAAATTCAATCCCTTCCTGGCTTTCCTGATCATTTCCCTGGGTATCGGTTTCGCCAATGGCATGTCTGTCGGAACCGTTACGGATTCCGTTCAGAAAGGGATGGGCGACTTACTGGGATCCCTCCTGGTGATCCTCGTCATCGGCGCCATGCTGGGAAAGCTGATCGCCGACAGCGGGGCGGCACAACGCATAGTTTCAGCCCTCATGAACCGGTTCGGCCGGAAATATATTGTGTGGGCGCTGGTGATCACCGCTTTTATTGTAGGCATTCCCCTGTTTTATGGAATCGGTTTTGTGCTGATGGTGCCCCTGGTCATTACGCTTTCCTATAAATATGATATACCGGCCGTTTATATCGGTTTACCCATGCTGGCTTCCTTATCGGTTACTCACGGTTACCTGCCCCCGCATCCTTCGCCCGTGGCGCTGATCAGTCAGTATCATGCCGACCTGGGGCTGACCTTATTATACGGATTCATCGCCGCCATACCCACGGTGATCATTGCCGGCCCGGTTTTTTCCCTGACGCTGAAAAAATATAAGCAGAAACCGCTGGCCACTTTCGCCGGAAAAACAATCCCGGATGACGAACTGCCAAGCCTGGCGGACAGCCTGATCAGCGCATTGTTGCCGGTTGTTTTGATCGCACTGGCCACCCTCGTTAAATTATATGCCGGCCCGGAGAATATACCGGCGAAGATTATCATCGCATTGGGGGATCCTGTTGTGGCCTTATTGCTTACCCTGCTGTATGCACTCTATGCCCTCGTATTAAAAAAAGGAAAAAAATTAGAGCCCTGTATGGTTTCACTTGGCGAAGCAGTAAAAGATATTGCGATGATCCTGCTGATCGTTGCGGGAGCGGGCGCTCTGAAACAGATATTGATGGACAGTGGCACCGGTGATCAGATTGCTGCGACCATGACCGGCTTCCACAAACATCCGATCCTCGCCGCCTGGGGTATTGCGGCATTCATCCGGGTATGCCTCGGATCGGCAACCGTAGCGGGACTCACCGCTGCAGGCATCGTGGCGCCCATGCTGGCAGGCAGTTCCGTAAATCCGGCGCTGATTGTGCTGGCCACCGGGGCCGGCAGTTTAATGTTCTCACACGTGAACGATTCCGGCTTCTGGATGTTTAAAGAATATTTCAACCTGAGTATAAAAGATACGATCAAAACCTGGAGCCTGATGGAAACCATTGTCTCCCTGGTTGGATTAATTTCGGTATTGGGCATTCATTTTTTAATCAGCTGATAAAAATATTTCTATGAGTCCCGAAGAAAATTTTAAAAACCTTGGCCTTGCATTGCCGCCCGCACCCGCACCTTCCGGCGTTTATGTTCCGGTGCTGATCGATGGGAAACATTGCTATGTTTCAGGGCACGGTCCTGTGCTGGCAGATAAAAAAATGATCATGGGCAAACTGGGCGCAGACCTCACGATGGATGAAGGGAAACTCGCTGCCCGGCAGGTGGGACTCACCATCCTCTCTTCGTTAAGGTCAAAACTGGGCAGCCTCGATAAAGTGAAGCGTGTGATCAAAGTGCTCGGCATGGTGAATGCCGATGTTGCTTTTGAAAAACATCCCTATGTAATCAACGGCTGCAGTGAATTGTTTGCCGCGGTATGGGGAAGGGAAAACGGAATCGGCGCGCGAAGCGCCGTGGGAATGGGCTCCCTTCCGGATAATATAGCGGTGGAGATCGAGGCGTTGTTCGAGTTGGTATAAAAGAAAATCTTTTTTATGCACGATCCCGCATGGTACACAATAAAAGAGGCTGATCAGATCGATTCCCCCGCGCTATGTATATACGAAGACAGGGTCCGGGAGAATATCCGCCGTTTGCTCGAAACCGTTCCGGCTGATCGCGTGAGACCCCACGTAAAGACCAATAAAACAGCAGAGGTTTGCCAGCTGATGATGGATGCCGGCATTGATAAATTCAAATGCGCCACCATTGCAGAGGCGGAAATGCTGGGCATGATCCGGGCAAAAGATGTACTGCTGGCTTTTCCGGTGGTTGGGCCCAGGATCAGCCGTTTCCTGCATTTGATAAAAAAATATCCTGATACACATTATTCCTGTCTCATTGATGCTGTTGAAGGAGCGCAGGCAATCTCCGGGGTTTTCGAAAAAGAACATCGCATCGCAGACGCCTTTATCGATCTGAATGTTGGCATGAACCGTACCGGAATTTCCACGCCGCAGGCATTGGGGTTATATGAATCGGTCCGGAATCTGAAAGGAATCCGCATTACCGGATTGCATGCATACGACGGCCATATTCACGACCGGGATTTCGAAGTCAGAAAAGAAAAATGTCTTGCAGCTTCCCATGATGTGCCGGCGCTAAAAAAAGCGATCGAATTCCTTACCGGATATTCAATTACGCTTGTAGCGGGCGGCTCCCCTTCCTATCTTATTCATGCCCAGCAGGGCGACCGGGAATGCAGTCCGGGTACTTTTATATTCTGGGACAAGGGATATAGTGATGGATTGCCGGACCAGCCTTTTGAATACGCCGCGCTTCTGCTCTGCCGCGTTATTTCGATTCCCGTCCCCGGTACTATTTGCGTAGATCTCGGGCACAAATCCGTTGCGGCCGAAAATCCCCAACCCCGCGTCTTCTTTTTAAATGCACCCGGCGCAACACCCACGGCGCAAAGCGAAGAACACCTCACACTAACGGTAACCAATACCGCAGACCACTATATCGGTCAGGTATTGTATGGCGTTCCCCAGCATATTTGCCCGTCGGTCGCGCTCTACGACCAGGCGTTTGTGATAGAAAACCACCGGATCACAGACACGTGGAAAGTAATCGCGCGCCGGCGGAAGATCAGGATTTAGAGATGATAATGATATTCTTGTCCACAGTTATGCCAGCACTTTTTAATTCTTCACAAGTTTCTGTCACCATGTTCGTATGCCAGCAGCTTTAGTGTATTTCTTATCGGAATTGGCGAAAATAACAGGTTCTTTGAATTTGTTGCTGCTTATTGTAAGGAGTGTTGTGCCTATCCTTAGATTCTTTTCTGTATTTGCCAATAATGTCCGAACGGGTCTTTAATTGTTCCTTGCCGGTAACCGTATTCGTAATCCTGAGCAGGATTTATTTCGGTTGCTCCCGCTTTAATTGCCGTGTTCATTACTTGGTCCACGTCAGAAACAAACAGGCCAATACAAACTGTTGTCCCGTTGTTTTGGTCGGGAGAAGAGAAATACTGTTTTGCCGTTATTTCGTGTAGATGGAATATAGCTCCGTCGATAGATAGTTCCACAACGTGAATGCTGCCGTCGTCATTGGAAAAACGTTTTCCTTCTGTTGCTCCGAATGCTTTTTCGTAAAATGAAATGTCTTTAATTCCATTGTTGATGAAAAGCTCGGGAGCAAAAAATGTTTTACTGTTTCGATTTGTCATATTTTGGTTTTTAAATGCCCTCCGGCCCGAAATCAGAAATGATAAACCACCCCCAATCCGGACGGGCCGGCATTCAATTCCAACCGGCGGACCCGGTTATTCAGACGGGCTGTATTTTTATGATGCAGCATGATCATCACCCCATCCATGAGAAGCAGGAAGCCACCCTGAATGGCAATGCTGGTTCCGTAGCCCTTGAACTGATCGCGGCTCTTGTCTTTGGTTTGGGAATTGCCTCGCTCCCGTAAATAAAAGCCTCCGGTAATATAAACGAGGTCAAGCCCCAGATTAAATACATATAATTTTTCGATCGACTGCTGGGCAGTCAGGTTGTCTGTCAAACCAAATTTTTTTATCATAGCCTTCCGCGCATTGAGATATCCCATGCCCGCAAGACCCAGGTTAATGAAATTCCAGTACGCGTTCATTCGCCAGGCATATTTTGCCTCTCCATGCGTTTGCGATGCAACGATAAAACCGCCAGCGATATTGGCGGTAGCCCAGGCGCCAAGGGTGAGCATGGCTTTTTGGGTGATCTGGTTTCGCGATTGCGCAAGACTATCGTTAAAAGAAGCCTGGCCTGAGGCAGAACCCAGGGTAATGATGAACAGGACAGAAAAAATTAATCGCTTCATACAGGCAGGCGCATGCTATCCAAATCTAAGAAATTATTCCTTCCGCCGCAGATCTAATCATTATATCCCGGATACGGAAATATACCCTGGACTTTTTTGCCAGTACAACACACACAATACCCCAACACCCGCAGCCATCTTTTTACTTTTTACTTTTTACTTTTTACTTTTTACTTAAATTATAATTCACCCCAAACTGAAAACTTACCGCATGCACCCCGGCATTCAGCTGAAGGAATCCCGTCACTTTTTTCTTTGTCACATGCAGGGTATTGTAAAAATAAAAAGGCCGGTCATAGTTTTCCCTTCCGCGGTAATTTCCTTTTGAAAAAATGATGGTGCCGACAGCTATTTTGTATCCGAATTCTGTACCATACCGGGTTCTTCCCACGATTTCCGTCATCCCGCCCAACGTGAATGCCTGATCGTAGGTTGCAAGAATGTCAAAAGCGGAATCCGGAATGCCCTTCCGGTAATGGATAAAGTCGCCGAATTCCTTTTGGAACGAAGTTTCCAGCCCAATCGCGCGCCATTCCCCCTTCCCGTTGCCGAAGGGAATGACTACATTGACGCCGCCGTTTAATCCGTAGATTCCGTAAAAACGGTCTGCCTCCTGGTAATGATAAACCGTATCGTTAGCCCTGTTGTAGTAATCATTCGAAAAATGATAAGCCTCTTCCACATGATAATTTCCCAGGCTCAGCCCGCACCCAAAATAAGCCTGAAACCGGTCGAACTGATAAGCCCGGTGCATATCCAGCCTTCCTCCAAGCACCGGGTCCTGTATATGCTGGTTGGAACTGCCGGTATTGAAAGTCAGGCTTGCATAAGTTGCCTTTTTTTGCGAATCCGTTACCATCGGCACCGTATGGTACGTGTTGGTATTGATATCCATCGGGCTCATAAAATAAGCCCTGGGCGTGGAACAGGAAACGGCGGATAATAAAAAAAACAGGTACCAATAGTGGCTGAAGCGCATGTTAGTTCAGGTTTGGGTTTCCCATACAGGCAGGAGTTGCGCATCCGACGCTGCCTTCTGAATGTTAAATAATAAATAAAGCCGGAAAGAAAGTGAATAAAAGATACCATCCATCAATCCGCTTAATCAATAACTTTAGGCTGAAGAAAAATTCTGTCCATGATAAAAATGCGGATTACGGTATTATTATTTTTTGGGGTGCCTTTTTTCGCCACGGCACAGCGGTGGAAAAAAATAGCGTCGATCCCGGGAGATATCAGCATCATCAGAAACAGGGGTGGTCAAAATCTCGGGTATTATGAAAAATCCGGCGTCAAAATTATTACAGACGACGGTTATGCATTCAAGGACCTGAATAAAAACGGAAAGCTTGATCCGTATGAAGACTGGCGTCTGCCGGCAGATACCAGGGCAAAGGACCTCGCTTCGAAAATGTCCGTTGAACAGATCGCAGGACTGATGCTGTACAGTAAACACCAACCCATTCCTGCTCCTCCTGCAGGGCCCTTTGCCGGCACGTATCACGGGAAGCCTTTTCCGGAAAGCGGCGCAGCTGCATCTGATCTTTCAGATCAGCAGATAGAATTCCTTACCCGCGACAATGTTCGTCATGTGCTCATCACCTCTGTGAAAGATGCTGAAACGGCCGCACAGTGGAATAACAACGAACAGTCACTGGCGGAATCACTCGGTCTTGGCATTCCGGTAAATAACAGCTCAGACCCAAGAAACGGAACGGTGGCCAATGCAGAATACAATGCCGGCGCCGGCGGTTCCATTTCCATGTGGCCCGGATCTTTGGGAATGGCTGCCGGTTTTGATCCGGCGCCCGTGCGGCATTTCGGACATATCGCGGCCAGGGAATACCGGGCGCTGGGCATCAGCACCGCCCTCTCTCCGCAGGTGGACCTTGCCACGGATCCGCGCTGGGTGCGGGTTAGCGGAACTTTCGGAGAGGATCCGGCCTTATCCACCGATATGGCCCGCGCCTACATTGATGGATTCCAGACTTCCGCCGGAAGGAAGGAGATTTCCGACGGATGGGGTTATGAAAGTGTAAATACTATGGTGAAACACTGGCCCGGCGGTGGTTCGGGTGAAGGAGGAAGAGATGCGCATTATGCCTATGGAAAATATGCCGTTTACCCGGGCCATAATTTTTCGCAGCTGCTCACACCATTCACGGAAGGTGCTTTCAAACTGCAGGGTAAAACAAAAATGTCCGCCGCTGTAATGCCTTATTATACCATTTCCTTTAACCAGGACGCAAAACGCGGCGAAAACGTGGCTAACAATTACAATGCTTATATTATCAACGACCTGCTCAGGAATAAATATCATTTCGACGGAGTGGTTTGCACGGACTGGCTGGTAACCGCCGATGAAACGGCCGTTGACCAGTTCCTCTCCGGCAAATCCTGGGGCGTGGAAAAACTAACCATTCCCGAAAGACACTATAAAATCCTGATGGCCGGTGTGGATCAGTTCGGGGGAAATAACGATGCGGAGCCGGTGATCGAAGCTTATCAGATCGGCGTGAAGGAGCACGGGGAAGCGTATATGCATGACCGTTTTGAAAATTCAGCCATCCGCCTGCTGAAAAATATTTTCCGGGTAGGCCTTTTTGAAAATCCCTACCTGGACCCCGCGGTTTCGGCGAAAACGGTCGGGAATCCGGAATTTATGAAAGCCGGATACGAAGCGCAATTAAAGTCGATTGTCATGCTGAAAAACAAATCGCATGTCCTTCCGCTCGCAAAAAACAAAAAGGTTTATATTCCCAAACAATTTACAGCAGCCGGAAAGAATTTCCTGGGCATGCCTACGCCGGAAAAACTGGATTATCCCGTCAGCCTGAATATTGTAAAAAAATATTTTCAGATAACCGATAACCCGGAGGAAGCGGATTTTGCACTGGTATTCATCCGCAGCCCGCAAAGCGGCGGGGGGTACAGCAGCGACGACATAAAATCCGGCGGCAACGGTTATCTGCCCATCAGCTTGCAATACGGGGAATATACTGCCACTGCGGCAAGGGATACCAGCATTGCCGGCGGCGACCCGCTGGAAAGTTTTAAGAACCGGACTTATAAAGGGAAATCCGTAAAAGCCGTCAATATCAGCGACCTGGCAATGGTAACAGATACTTATGCGAAAATGAAAGGGAAGCCGGTAATCGTTTCCATTACCATGTCGAACCCCATGGTTTTTTCAGAATTCGAAAAAGATGCGGATGCCATTCTCGTAAACTTCGGCGTACAGGACCAGGCGATCCTGGATATCCTCTCCGGAAACCGGGAGCCTTCCGCCTTATTACCACTGCAGATGCCCATGGATATGAACAGCGTCGAAAAACAGGCTGAAGACCTGCCCCTCGATATGAAGTGTTACCAGGATTCGGAAGGCAATACCTATGATTTTGGGTTCGGCCTCAACTGGAACGGCATTATTCAGGATCAGCGGACAACAACTTATAAGAAGTAGTTATCTCGCGTTGCTGTCAATCCGGAAAGAAATTTTGCAGATCACTCCGAAAGTTGTGACTTTCCCGTCCTTTACATGGACTTTAATATCCTTGACAAAAACGGAATCGATATTGTGAATCGTTTTGGACGCTTCGGCAACGCCGCTCCGGATGGCATCGTCAATACCTTTTTCAGAAGAAGCGATTACTTCAATTACTTTTACAATTGCCATAAAGAATAGTTTTTATAATGGATGCAATTATGATACCAGCACCCTTATTCGAAGCCCGGATCGGGGAGAATACTGCTGCTTCTGATCACAGGCACAGCTGTCCAGTCCGAGCCCGGGTTAAAATATTTCCATAGCAGCGCGGACAGCTTACGGGTCAGAACGGCCGCTTCATTGTTGTAATCCCAGCTCTGATCCTTATTGTTTTTGGTGAAGATGCTGAAAATATAAGGGTGTGGCCCGTTCACATACAGCACTTCATTCCGGCTTTGGTCCACCGCGCCGCTTTTGGATGCAACGAAAATATCGGGAGGAATTTGCGAAAGTGCATTTTCATCCCAGTACTGCCGTCCCAGAATGCGCAGCATGCGTTCGCTTAAGCGGGAACTGAATATTTTTCCCAGGGCGATCCGCTCCATCAGGGAAGCAATTTCCCGCGGGGTCGTTTGCCCCCAGCCATATTCCTCCCGGTTTTGTTCCCGTCCGGGGGTTCGGCTGTTAACACGGGTATATTGCAGGCCGAGGCTATCCATCAGTTCGTTGATGCGTGCTCCTCCCACCATCCCCTGCAGCATCAGGCTGGCAGTATTATCGCTTAAAGTGATAGAGAGCAGCATCAGTTTGCTCAGCAGAATTTTTTCATCCGGTTTAAAAGAAGCCAGCACATCCTCTCCCGGATCATAGTTGAGCGTATCCCTGTAGGTCATGACCTGATGATAACTCAGTTCACGCCGCTGTATCCGGCTCATGATGCCGATGAGAATGGGAATTTTAATCACGCTGGCCGTCGGGAAAAGGGTATCCGCGTTCGCTTCTGCCATACGGTCTTTTTTCAGATCGTGCACATATACGCCCACGGTTCCGTTGAAGTCATTCAGCAGTTGCTCAATCTGCTTCTGCAAACGATGATCTGTCTTTTGCGCCGGGGCGGAAAGGAAGGAGAGCATTAATATAATACTGAAATACCTTTTCAGAAATTGATAATTGATAGTTGACAATTGATAGTGCACAATTGACAGTGTCTTTATAACGGAAGGTAAATAATAAAACTGATCGATAATCATTCATTCAGAATTGATAATTCATACCGAAGGACCTAATTTTGAATCCGATATTTTATCAACCGTCAACCGTCAACCGTCAACCGTCAACCGTCAACCGTCAACCGTCAACCGTCAACCGTCAACCGTCAACCGTCAACCGTCAACCGTCAACCGTCAACCGTCAACCGTCAACCGTCAACCGTCAACCGTCAACCGTCAACCGTCAACCGTCAATTTGCAAAAGTCTTCCCGCATCTCCAACTATCTCTTCCTGACCGCTCTCGGCCTCATCAGCCTGATCGCCTATACGCTGTTTTTCTGTGCACTCAGCATGATCCGGGGATATCCCGTTTCCTACTGGCAATTTCCGCTGGCCGCGGCATTCATGCTGGTTACCCAGTTTTTTGCGGCCAGATATTTTTTTGAGAAAAAAGCGGTCAGCGCTTTTTTCAGATCAGGCATCTTGCTGCTGGGCATCGCGTTGTTTTCGCTGTTTGCCGCGAATTCCATCTACGACACCTCTTTTGATGGTCAATGGTATCATCAGGAAATGATCAGCCAAATTAAAAACGGCTTCAATCCTTATCTGAAAATCCTGCCGGCTCCGGAGGATGAACCGGTTCCGGATTCAAAAGATGTCTGGTGCTCCGGCCCGGTTCAGCCCGCAAAAGACACTGCCGGCCTCAATGCGGCATCAGTAAACCTGGTCTACCTGGATATTAACCACTTCGCAAAAGGAATCGAGATCGTGGAAGCGGCCATTTACCGGCTGACCGGCAGGATTGAAACCGGCAAGGCGGTAAACCTGATGGCTCTCATTGCTTCTTTTTGTTTATGCCTTTCCTTTTTATATAAACTCAATCCGGTTTCTACAGCAAAAAAATGGATAATCGCTGTCCTGGCTTCCTTCAATCCCATTACTATTGCGCAACTCACTACCTATTGTGTGGATGGCGTCATGATCTCGGTTTTCCTTTGTCTGTTCGTTTTGTTTGGCCTCATCATGATGGAACAGAACCAGAATTATCTCTACCTGCTGGGTTTGCTGGTCATGGTCGGTGTCAATATAAAATTTACTTCCCTGGTCTATACCGCCCTGTTTTGTGCAGGTTTCCTCGCAATATTATTTGTTGGTAAAAAGCGCTTGCAATGTAAACGAGTCTTTTATGCCTGCCTCATTTCCGCACTGCTGGGCGTTTTTTTTATTGGCTTTCATCCCTATCTGACGAATTTAATCTCCACCAACCAGGTGTTCTATGGTCTCCCGGAAACGCGTGGCGAAATTTATGATATCACCCCCTCTCTTTTCCGGGATAAAAACCGGTTTGAAAAATTATTTATTTCCCTGGCAACCCAATCAGACGACCAGGCCGCGGAAAAAGAATCCGTTGCCAAAACCCTCAAGCTCCCTTTCAGTATCAACAAACAGGAACTGCTGAATGCTAATCATCCCGAACTGAAACTGGCCGGCTTCGGTCCATTTTTCAGCGGCGCAGTTTTATTATCTATCATCCTGCTGCTTTTAATAACCCGGAGTGCTGCAAAGACCCTGGTTTTTAAAAATGGGCTTGCCGCGACCGGCATCATCCTGCTATCTGTTTTTATCATCCCCGATTCCTGGTGGGCAAGGTTTGTCCCCCAGCTCTGGCTGGTACCGGTGATTATCTTATTGCTGTCTGAATTTCTTCCGGCATCCCGTGGCAGGATATTAAGACCCTTGCTGTACGCAGCCATCGGCCTGAATGTGGTCTGGGCTTCCCTGGGAATCTTTTACAATATCAGCATCAGTTCGCATATTCAATATCAGCTGACACAGTTAAAGGCCTTATCCCTGCCCATCACCGTTGAGTATTGTCCTTACCGGCCGTTTAAAAGCAATCATCTGCGGCTGGATGAAAATAATATTCGCTATGCGGAAGGGAAAACGGAGGGAAAATATATTTACAATATTATTCATTCCAATACGAAATTTGCAACAACGGAAAGACTTCCGGATTTGCCCAAACCCTGGCTGATGAGGCTGAATGAAAAAATTAAAGCTGGCAACAGGGAATAAGGAAATTTTAATATCATGGCCCGCAGCAGCGGGATAAAACATCTATCGGGATGAACAAAACAGGGACAGCCGTTCCGGTGAGCACCAAAGAAATAACCAAAACAACGGTTTATTCTATTTTGCTGATGATCAGTTTTTCGCACATGCTCAACGACACCATTCAATCCCTGATTCCCTCCATTTATCCGCTGGTGAAAAAATCCTTTCACCTGAATTTTTCACAGGTGGGACTGATCACGCTGACCTTTCAGATGGCGGCTTCCCTGCTGCAGCCGTTGGTAGGCTCCTACACCGACCGGAAACCAAAACCTTTTTCACTGGTTACGGGAATGGGCTTTACACTGATCGGGCTGTTGTTTTTATCGCGTGCGGGAAATTTTACCGTCTTGCTGATTTCCGTCGGACTGATCGGCGTCGGTTCTTCCATATTCCATCCGGAAGCATCCAAAGTTGCTTACATGGCTTCGGGCGGAAAACGGGGACTGGCCCAGTCCATTTTCCAGGTGGGCGGAAATGCAGGCAGCTCGCTGGGTCCCCTCCTTGCAGCGCTGATCATTGTTCCTCTGGGACAGTCGAGCATTGGCTGGTTTTCCGTGCTGGCCCTGATGGCGATGGTCGTTTTGCTGATGGTAGGCAGATGGTACAAAGTAAATAATCACCGGATCAGGGGAAAATCAAAAGGGCTCCATGGCGGGGAACAGCATTTCTCCCGGAAAAAAATCACGATCTCCATCATCATTCTGCTCGTGCTGATCTTCTCGAAATATTTCTACCTGGCTTCCATGACCAGCTATTTTACTTTTTACCTGATCAATAAATTTCATGTCACCGTTCAGCATTCGCAGATCTATCTCTTTATATTTTTACTATCGGTTGCGGCCGGCACGATCCTGGGCGGGCCACTGGGCGACCGGTTTGGAAGAAAATACGTGATCTGGTTTTCGATCCTGGGCGTAGCGCCCTTCACGCTGCTGTTACCACACGCCAATCTTTTCTGGACAGGCATACTGGCCGTAATCATCGGCGTGGTGCTGGCTTCCGCATTCCCGGCCATCCTCGTATATGCGCAGGAGTTATTGCCGGGTAAGATCGGAATGATATCCGGTTTGTTTTTTGGATTTGCCTTTGGCATGGGCGGGCTCGGTTCCGCGTTGCTCGGAGCGCTTGCGGACCGGACCAGTATTATCTATGTTTATCAGGTCTGCGCATTTCTACCCCTGATTGGATTGTTAACGGGATTCCTGCCGGATATCGGCGGAAGAAAAAACAAAAAAGAGATTTCCGCAAGCGAACCTGTATAACAGCCGTGTCAAAACCGGTGGCTTATTTTTTTACTGTGAAATATATCACCCGGCTTCCGGATGCCCCCGTTGCCGTGATACCCTGCACAACGACGGCGTATTTGCCCGGGAGATCGGAAGTATAAAATCTCAGTTTCCCCTTTCCCTCCATATCAGTTTTTATTTGTGGCGTCCAGTACAAAAGAGTTCTGAAATCAGGGATCCTGCTATTGACCTCCTGCTCTGTTTCGTACTTCGGGGTAAAAAATTGTCTTTGCGCCTGCATGCCGGGATAATCCAGTACGGTTGCGCGGGGGTCCATTTCAAACCCATCCAGGTCGCCATGGTATGTTTTACAGTTAATGATGCCGGCAAACGACTGATAACCCAGAAAATATTTGGCTGCAATCAGATCGAGGCGCCGGATTTTCAGGGGATCGAGACGAAATAATTTATCCGACTCAAAGATCGGAACCCCATCGAGCAGGATTAGCGGCTCATCGGAAAAGAACTTTCTGCTGGCCGCGTCAAAAATATATAAATGAAATTTATCTTTTCGATTAACTACATTGGATGAAACCACGTATTCCCGGATCACTTCTTCCATGGTTTGAAAACGCGTAAAATCGTCCAGTGAATAGCCTTCATCCGCGCGGTAGTAAAAATCACTGCTGTCAATATCCTGCATCTTAAATTGCTGCAATTCCATTCCATGGTAAATCCTCTGCACCTGCGACTGTACAGCGCGGTCGGACAGGTCATAAGAATTGATATCTGCAGAATAACCGGGCAGAGCAGCACTCTTTGAATATTCCTTTGAAAAAGGGCTTTCCATTTCAAAATGGGAACTGCTGTCTTCGTTTGGATTGGTTTGCAGAATGATTTCCTGCGAACCATAGAAATCGTTCAATTCAAATTTCACATGTCCGCTGCTGTCGCTGCTGCTCACCCGGAACTGCGTTCTGGCAGAGGGAACGGAAAGATATGTGTTGATAAAGGGAACAGGCGCTCCGGTTTTGCTGTTCAGCAACTTCCCTTCCAGAATATGGCCATTGTATTCCGGCGCATACAGGTTGCCGGTAGTTTCCTTCTTCAATAAATCATTCCAGATAAACCTGCGCCAGCCATGGGTGAGCATCAGATTATCCATATCCGCCTCCCTGGATCCGTTTTTTTCGCTGAAATAATATTCCGGAGATTCGATGCCGCCGCCAAGATCCGATACAAGGTAGAGGTAGTGACTAATATCTGACTCATCCAAACGCTGCAGGGAGTCCAAACGATAAACCGACAGCGACATATCCGCCATTTCCGGTTTTCCGTCCGCACCGGTTGACGCAAGATCAAGATTAACTTCTCTTCTGACGGAGAATTCAGTCTGCCCGGCATTCACTTCTATCTGCAAACGCTTAACAGGATATTTAAAAAATAATCTTTCACTTACCGGATTACCGTTGTAATCAAAAACCGTGAATTGGGAAATGCCATCACTCAGAACTTCCGGGCTGACAGAAAAAAATGCCTGTCCGTTTTTCAGTGTCCCCGATTCAGATTTCTTTAATAACCCGCGGGTATGGACGAAAAGGTAAACCCGGGACTGATCAGGGATTCCGGTACTGCGGACGGTAATTCCCAATTGTCCCTTGTCGCCCCGTTCCAGTTTCATTGCATAACCTCTGGCAAGGGCGAGCGGTAATTCCTTAACAACCTGCTGACCACCGGGTAAATGGATCAGGGCTTTGTACAGGCCGCTACCTGAAGGCGTAAAAATAAAATGACCCAATCCCATTTGCTGCGTTTCAAATTTCAGCAGGGTATCCTGCTGATTATCCAGGAGCAGGCCCGACACAGGAATACCTTTTCCATAGGCATCGGTAATTCTGAATGCCACTTTGCTTTCCACCTGCTGAAGCAGATCACCGCCTTCGGGAAAAAACTGTATATCATACTGAACAGCCACCGTGGAAGAGGTATCAGGCATCGCCGGCCGGGGGTTGGCAATACGAATGGATTTTTCAAAGAAATAATCGGCACTGAAGTTTTTCATCCAGCGGGTATAGGCCCTGAACCGGTAATTTCCCGAAGGAATGGTTGCCGGGATAACGAAGGAGCCCCCTTCCTCCCCCGTTTTCAGAGATACTTTTTCCTGCAGCACGGAATTATTGGAACGATCCAGTAATTCCACATAGGCAATTTTGCTGATATTCAGCGGCCGGTGAAAGGAAGCGTCCACATCATAGATTCTGAACCAGCATATTTCACCCGGCACATAAAAGTTTTTATCGGTATGCACATACAGTTTTTCCTGCAGATACCCGCTCCGGTACTGATTAAAGGCGTCCCGGATGGCTGTCTCCACTGTATTCTGTGAAAATAAACAGGAGCAAACCAGGAGAAAAAAACTAAGGATCGAAATCCTTTTTCCGGAAGCTGTCAGCATTTTAATCTTATTGATTTTCATTTCTGGTGCCTGCTATATTTTTATTGCCAGAAATCCGGCTTTTTCAGAACGCCGCCCGCTTCGCGGCAATCCACACAAAATTTGCTTGCGCCGGTGTAAGCAACTATTCCGGGTCCCCTGGTTGAGTAAATGGGCATAACGGGAAGATTTACTCCGCTTTCGAAATAGATCATTATATTGGGCTCCGCATTGGGAATAGTGTCTTCAATGCATTGCTCATACCCGGTATGAACCTGCGTTTGCGGCAAATCGGAACGGGCAATAAAGATCCGCTTCTCTGTTTCCGAGGTACATCCGACATAACCGATCACCGGTTCACCGGGATTCGAAACACAATGAATATTCCCTGATATATCCGAAGGCTGGGCATCAAAAATGGATCCCAGCTCTTCTGTGTTTTTCTTTATTTTCTCCTTCCATTCATACCATTCTTTCGTGAGTGCGTATTGTTTTACCAGGATGGAATATTTCCGGGACAGCTTATTGGACGCCAGGTAAGAAATAAAAGTGAGCGGATATTCAAACATCACATCGTCATTCAGTTTTGCCGTGGATCCGACGGAGATACTGGTGGATATATCACCGATATAGCAAATATGCACGTAATCGGAATCCGCCCTCTGTTTAAAGAGACCGGCACCCAGGTATTCAAGGGTTGAAATATACTGCGATTCATATTCCCATGTCTCCTCATAATTCCATTGATAATACCGGGAATTATTCGTGGGGTCATGCGTGGTTACAAATATCCGGACGCCGCCATCTTCCGGCTTCCAGCTCACACTGTCGATGGGCGGAGTGATTTTTGCGGAGCTCAGATCGGACAGGTATTCCTTGCCATCCGTTGTTTTGATCCGGACGCGGTATCGCTGACTCAAATCCAGTGGCAACTGATCAATAGAATAATTTCCGTTCCCTTTTTCCGTCAACGGATACTGGTTTCCGCCATCCGATTCCACAATTACCGATGCGCCTGCTTCCTGCAAAACATAGGGCGAATCCAGCCCCGTAGCGCGGGAAAGGGTGAAATCCGTGGATCCGTTCCCCGCATTGATAAAGCCCTCCACAACCAGGAATCCGCTTGCAGGGATATGAACGGGAGCTGTGTACTTGTCCTTACAGCTTCCCAGCAGCATTAAAAGAATCAACCAGCGCGTTATTTTCATCCAATCGTTTATTTTAAAACCTGATATTGTAATTCACATACGGAATGGCGCTTCCAAAAATGGAAAGCTTATAACCATTTACCGCTCCGTTCTCCGAAACATAATAAACCGAGTAAGGATTTTTTCTTCCGGTAACATTGTACACACCAATCGTCCAGGAATTATGCGTTTTCTGATGCACCCGGTGATTTCCCTCGATATTCATGGAAAAATCAGTTCGGAAATAGTCCGGGATCCGGTAAGCATTCCGGCCCGCATACAGCGTTCTGTATGCATTATCGTAATAAAATACGCCTACCGGAAGTGTTATGGGGCGACCCGTACTGTAGGTGGCGTTCACAGAAACACTGAACCGGTGGTTAACCCGGTAGTTGCCGACTACGGTTGCCGAATGCGGCTGATCGTAATTGGCGGGATAATATTTCCCTTCATTGATAATTTCGCCGGCTTCCGGATCATCCATTTTCAGCAGGGTCCGGGAATAGGTGTAACTTAACCAGCCGTTCAGCTTTCCCGTGGCCTTCCTGATCAGCAGCTCCACTCCATAGGCTTTTCCTCCGGTATTGATCACATCGGTTTCGATGTGATGGTTCATCACCAGCTGCGCGCCGCTTTTATAGTCCAGGAAATTCTGTATTTTTTTATAGTATACTTCAATCGAAGTTTCAATGGTATTATTTTTAAAATTCCTGTACAGACCCAGCGACACCTGCGTTCCCGCCTGGGGTTTGATATTCGGATCGCTTAATTTCCAGATATCGGTGGGTGCAATGGCCGCAGTATTGGACAACACATGAATGTACTGACGCTGTGTGTTGAATCCCGCCTTGATGGAAAAACTATCGGTGATTTCATATTTCAGGGAAAGCCGGTACTCGGGACCTGAATAGGTTTTGATAAAGTCGCCGCCCGCATAATTTTTTGTTGCAACAATATTATCGGCTGTTTTTGGAATGCCCGGCGCATACTCATTTACAGATTGCGGTCCCAGGTAATTAAACATAGAATAGCGGATGCCGCCTTCAACAGAAAATGCCGGACTGATCGTATACCTGTCACTCACATATAATGCGCTTTCTTCCGCATGTTCCGCCTCCACCACATCGGGCGTTACCAGGGATGTTTTGCCGAGGGGCAGGAAGCTTCCGGGGTCGAGTTTATAGTTGATGGTATTCAATCCGAATTCCATGCTGTTCGATGCTCCCAGATAATAACTAAAATGCGCCTTCAGGTATTTCTGGTTAATGTCGAAAGCCAGTTTATACGCATTCACCGGATTGTTCTCACTGGAGATATCATATTGATACCGGTCGTACCCGGTGGTAAAGACTCCATAAAATTTATCGTTAAAAATGTGCTTCCACTTCAGGGAGAGATTCATGTTGCTGTAACTATAGGTAGTGTCGCTGTTGAGGTTAAAATGGTCTTTGCTGGTATACGCTGTCAGATAGAGGCTGTTTTTCCTGTTGATCTGATGGGTTATATTCAGGTTAAGATCGTAAAAAGAAGCTTTACTGTGCTTGTACTGTTCAGGCAACAGATTTAATAACCAGTTCGCGTAAGTAGTTCTTCCCCCGAGAATAAAAGATGATTTGTCTTTGATCAGTGGTCCTTCCACGTCGAGCCGGGTGGTGAGCAAACCGATCCCTGCAGAACCGGTAATATTTTTTTTATTCCCTTCCCGACTGGTGATATCCAGTACGGAAGATAATCTGCCGCCGTAGCGTGCCGGAATACTGCTTTTATACAACTGAACATCTTTTACCACTTCCGGGTTGAAAGCGGAAAAAAGGCCAAAGAAATGAGAAGGATTAAAAATGGTAGCTTCATTAAATAAAATCAGGTTCTGATCCGCAGATCCGCCACGCACATTCAACCCGGTACTGGCTTCTCCTACCGATTTCACCCCGGGCAAAGTAAGTACAACCCGGAGCAGATCGGCTTCGCCGAATACCACTGGCACCTGCTTGATGGTTTTGATATCAATTTTCTGCACGCCCATTTCCATACCCTTCACGTTGCTTAATTTCTGCGCGGAAACAATTACATTTTTCAGCATCATTACCTGTCCCTGCAAATCAATATTCATTTTTCCGTCGCCCTGCAACAGGATCTGACGCCGGGTATCCTTCATTCCAATACTCTGAATATTCAAAATGTGACGCCCCTTGGGCAATGAAATGGTGTAATAACCATATTGATCGGAAGCCACGCCGATCCTGGGCTTGTCAATGTACAGGGAAGCGCCGATTACCGGCTCCCCGGTTTTTGCATCGCGCACATATCCTGCAATGATGGCGCTGGGCTGACCGTTATTGGCGGCATTCTCTCCGATCTGATAGAGTTTGTTTTCAAGGATCGCCCTTTCCAGGCGGGCTGACTGGTTTTCTTCTCCAAAATCCACTTCGGCCGGATTGCCCTTCCGGACATGATTTTGTTCCTCCGCGGTTTGTATTGAGTCCGTCGCAAAATTGGTCTGAACCGTTACCCCGCGGGTTAGGAATACCTGCTGATGCCGGTCGATAGCATATTTGAAATCCGTTTTGCTAAACGCCAGTTCCAGCACTTTGCTGAGCGGTTGCCGGTTTACGGAAAGGGTAATCCGGAGGCTGTCAAACCGGGCGGTATCGTAATAAAAAAAATAGCTGGTCTGACTCTCCAGTTCATGAACGAATTCATCAATGGATAATTGCTGAAAGTTACCGCTGATCAGGTTCTGCGGGTTTTTCTGAGCCGAAGATTCCAGGCAAAAAGCCGTCAGGAATAAGGATGGAAGTAAAAATAAAATACGGTATTTCATATTACTTCGTTAATTGGTCATACCAGGCAGTTACCTGAATAAGTGTTTCCGCCCGGGCTTTCCGGTATCTCAATTTTTTCTTTCGCATGAATTGCTGGACCTGTTTCCTGTGGTCACTAAAAATATTCAGCAATTCCCGTTTGGATTTTACAGGAAAATAAGCTTTCCCCATCCGGATATAATAACGGTCGCTCTGATCAATAGACCGGAGGATTCCTTCTGCAGGTGACAGCTCCTCTTTTATCCGCTTGATCGTTTTTTTAAACACGGTGGAATGTCCCTGATAAAGCACTTCATAATATCCTGTTGCGGACAGGCCATTGTTTAAACTGTCTGCCAGCACCCGGATAAAACGATGACCGGAGATGGTAAATGAACTTACCCTTTCATTTATAAGTTGTATCCAATACCCCTGATCTCTGCTGATGATCACTCCGGAGAGGTCATCGTACAACAGCGGCACATTATCAAATTTCATTCCGTCATACACTACGGATTCCTGGCGGAATTCGCCGGACAAAAAATAGGGGATTCCCTCTCTGAATGAAAATCCGTAACCCGGGTAAAGTCGTCCGTTGTAAATAGGAGACTGATCTCCCAGTTGCCGGTAATAGACAGCAAGGGTATGGGTATATGCGGACTGGTAGGAGGTACTGTCGTCAGCAGCCGACTGGGCCGGGACAGAAACAGGGGACAAAAAAGCAGTCAGTAAGTAAAAAACAAACAATCTACGAATCATGGAAATGAGGAAAGTTATATTTTTTTCACTAAATAAGATCAAACCAATCCGATTAAAAATCTGGTTCCGGACAGATTCTGCCGGGGTTTTGCCGGTATTTGCCGATTCGCGAAAAGGGACAGCCGGTTGTTGATCAGTTCTGAATCGTAGCCATTGCCCGCAGAATATTAGATGCCCAGGAATAAACATTATGCCCCATGATCGTCCGCCGCATTTGTTTCATTTTCTGAACCTGTAAGAGCTTTGGCATTTCCAGCGCCTCTTTAATCGAGTCTGCCGTTTGCTCCACGTCGTATGGATTGATGATCAGGGCGCCGTGCAATTCCTGCGAGGCTCCGGCAAAGCGGCTGAGGATGAGTACGCCGTCATTCTGTGTCCGGGCTGCTATGAACTCCTTGGCCACCAGATTCATTCCATCGTGCAATGAGGTAACCATACAGAAAGCAGCGCTTCTGTAATAGGGAATTATTTCTTCATGACTATGATGCCTTTTCAGGAACAAAATAGGTTGCCAGTTTTTGGACTTGAATTTCCAGTTGATCCGGTTTACTTCATTTTCCACTGCACTGGTAATATCGGCGTAGCTTTTCAGCAGCGAGCGGCTGGGAGCGCCGATCTGAATAAAAGTGAATTTTCCCCTGTATTCAGCATATTTTTCCAGGAAGCGTTCGATGGCCAGAAATTTTTCAATCAGGCCCTTGGTATAATCAATCCGGTCAACGCCAATTCCAACGAAATCCGCATGAAGCCCGTGTTGTTTCAGCAATTCAACCGGATCCTCTTTTTGCCCGTTCCCGTTTTCATAATCTTTCAGGGTGAAGGAAATGCTGATGGGAAAAGGCTTAACCAGGGTAAAATGGTTCCCGATTTTCACTGAAAAATTTTCCCAGATCACCCGCGATTCCAGTGAAGTGTTTACCGTTTCCAGGAAATTGTTGCAATGATATTGCGTATGGAAACCGATGAGATCTCCACCCAGCATTCCTTTTAACAGCTCTCTTTGCCAGGGGCAAATACCGAAGGATTCCGGATTGGGCCAGGGAATATGCCAGAAGATGGCTACTTTGGCATCGGGACGTTTATCTTTGATCAGTTTGGGCAAAAGGGCAAAATGATAGTCCTGCACCAGGATAAACGGTTCTTCCTGATCCGCAATTTCTTCCAGAACCGCTTTGGCATACAGCTCATTTACTTCCCGGTAAAAATCCCAGTCCTCTTTTCTGAACGTCGGCCGGGTATGGGCAATATGGCATAAGGGCCACAATCCTTCGTTAGAAAACCCGTAGTAATAATGATTCTCCTGTTCCTTGGAAAGCCAGATCCTTCTCAGCGTATATTTTCCTTCATAGGGGGGCACCTGAACCTTATCGTGTTCATCAACGGTTTCCTTATCGGCATCGCCGCTTCCCGAAGCAATCCACAATCCGCCACAGGCTTTCAGAATCGGCTCCATAGCGGTGACCATTCCACTTGCCGGAACAATACATTTTATCTCTTTTCCGGCATGGACATGCATATAGGGCTCGCGGTTTGAGACCACTACCAGGATCTTATTCTGCAATACCTGCTTCATTTCTTCATTCAACCGTTCATGTGTCCAGATCGCCTCGCCGGTGGTCCGCAGCTGCGCTTCTTCCTGGGCTATTGCCTTTGCCTCCTGCATGGCCTGCGCAATACCTGAAATTTCCTTATAGAGCGGCTCCAGGAAATTAATCATCGGCCGCTTCTTTAGCTGATCCATATTTCCAAACCGGACCGCTTTGATCCATTCCACCACGCGGTTTAGCGGTGTCAGGATGCCCCACTTCACCACCAGCAGGGTGACAATGGAAATAACAAGGGCCTGCAAAAACCAGCGGACAAAATTCCGCAACCAGATACTCTGAACAATATTGGTGATATAGTCGGCATCTGCATAAAATATAATAGCACTTTCCGGAAGATCATGCTGCCTGATCAGCCTGATATATTCATAAATTTTTTTACCGTGTACATTAATGAGATTGCCCATGGAAGAATCCGCAGAAATTGCCTGGGCAATATAATCGGAAGAATATTTCAAAAAGGGCTCTGCGGCCGAGTTCAGGGCCACGAGGCTGTCGTTATTATAATAAACGGCCAGTCCGTTAAACCGGTACTGCGTAATCAGACTGTCTGTGATATTTCTGAAATGCAGGTTGTCTTCCCTGCGGATATCCGAAAAATGGGACTTATAAAAAACCTCCGCCACCTGTATGGTTTTGGCTTCCAGTTCATTGTTCAACTGCTGGCGTTCTGATGAGATTTGAAAAGCCGTAAAGCCAAAAGCGACAAGTCCTACAGCGGCAATAATCGAAATAATCAGGGCCAGGTTTATCTTCATAGCAGTTCATTTAATAACACAATAACATTTTGCACATTTTCAAGCCTGTATTTAGCCAGCGTATCTCCTTCCCCTACCTTAATAGTATAAGCCCTGGGATTATTCACCAGCACCTCAAACATATCTTCATCGGTTTTATCATCGCCGATGGATAAGATAAAATCATAATCATTCTTTTGAAGTAAATAAAGCGTTCCCTTCCCTTTATCTATATTTCTTTTTTTAACCTCAACTACTTTATTTCCGTCAGTTATTTTCAGACAGAGTCCGGGTATTACTGCTTTCAAATCTTCGATCAGCGTCCTGGAAGCCGCAAATCCCTCTTCGGGATCTGCGTTCCGGTAATGCCAGGCCAGCGAAAACCGTTTTTCTTCCATAAAAGTGCCGGCGCATTTTCCGGCCATCCGGAGCAATACCGGGGAAACCGATTTCTTCCAGTCCTCATCATCCGGAATCAGTTCCTTCCATACCTCATTTTCCCTGATCATGGCGCCGTGCTCGGCCACAATGTCGATGGGCAGATGACCCACAAATCCGTCGATATCCTGGTATGCCCTGCCGGAAATAACCACCAGCTTTGTATTTGGCGATCCGTTTAACTTCAGCAGGGACACCAGTAATTTTTTCGACGGCGTTGCCTCCTGCGGCACCGTCTTGTAATCCACCAGCGTTCCATCATAGTCCAATAATATCAGTTTCCTCCCGGCCTTTTTGAAATTTTCGATTAATAATTCTTTCATTCCGTATTCCGGAGATTTAGATTTCCACCAGCAACAGACTTTTGTCTTTCATCCTGCTTTTTACGGAAATATTGTCAAATAAAATGCCCTGCAAATTTACTAAAAATATATTTCGCTCATTCCCGGGCCGTGACTATGCGATAACCGTTTTATCCGGATATATAATCTTCTAAAGATACGCCGATTATCGGGCGCGGGAAGCATCTGGTATCCGGAGTCGCCCATAGCATCAACCTGCACCGTATTCCTGATCCGGATTCGCTGACGGCCAACTCTTTGCACGCCGTGAAACCGGTGAAAACAATTGTCAGCCAAATGAAGAACAGATGCGGTTAAATCTCTTAATTTTATAGCCAGTATAAAAAAATAAAATGGTAAACAGCACGAGACCCGGATTTCTTTTTTTTCGGATCTTACTATTTTGTGTATGCAGTTTTTTTTTAAGCCGCGCCCATGCGCAGACCGCAACGCCCGAATTCAGGACAATCGCTTTTTATACAGAAAGGAATGATCAGGCACATATCAGCTTTGTGCACGAAGCCAACCGCTGGTTTCCGGAAATGGCAAAAAAATATAATTTTTCCTACGATTCGACCAATGACTGGACTAATATGAACCCGGATTTCCTTTCCCGTTACCAGCTGGTAATATTTCTGGATACGCGTCCGGATGAGCCCTCCCAGCGGCAAGCTTTCAGAAATTATATGGAACATGGCGGTGCCTGGATGGGTTTTCATTTTTCCGGATTTGCACTTACGCCTTCTGATTTCCCCCAGAACTGGGACTGGTATCACAATGAATTTCTGGGATCGGGTTCTTATGTAAGTAATACCTGGAGGCCTGTTTCAGCTATTTTACGGGTGGAAGACAAAAACCATCCCGTAACGAAGAATATACCCGAAACTTTCAAATCTTCCCCCAGTGAATGGTACCGCTGGTCAAATGATCTGCGAACCAATCCCGATATTGACATCCTGCTCTCGATCGACTCCAGCAGTTTTCCATTGGGAACCGGCCCCAAATTAAACGAGATATGGCATAGTGGCTATTATCCTGTGGTATGGACAAACAAAAAATATAAGATGATCTATTTTAATATGGGGCATAATGATATTGACTACGAGCACAAAACCAACAAAGAATTATCCTCTACATTTAATAATGCAATCCAGGACCGGCTGATCCTTAATTCCCTGCTCTGGCTGGGAGGAAGACCAATCCCGCCCAATCAAAAGACCGGAAAAAAATAAAGGCGGTCGTTTATAAAATGGAATCGTAATAGAGTGCAGCGGCTCCGAGTATTCCGCAGTTTTCAAGTTCCGATAACAGTATCTTAAGCCTTTCCGCAGAGCGCGGATAAACGAGTGTATGAATGCGTTCCCACATATTATCGGCATAAAATGGAAATGCCGAACGAACCGATCCGCCGATAATAATCAGATCCATATCATAAGTATATAAAATAGTTTTTATGGCATTTCCCAGATGCTCACCCATTTCCCCGTACCTGCGCATGGCTTCCGCATCACCGGCTTTAGCCTTTTTAAAAACCTCTTCGCCGTCTGTGTGATATACATTCTGAAAAAATTGTCCGCAGGCATAGAATTCATAACATTTATCCAGATATTCCACCATGCCGAATTCCCCGGCCCCGCAATTGGCGCCTGCATATAATTTATTGTGAATGATAATACCTGCGCCCAGACCCGTTCCAATGGTAAGGCCGATCATAGACCGGTGGCCCCTGCCCTTACCGTAATAATATTCGCCGAGGGCAAAACAATTGGCGTCATTATTCACAACCACCGGCAGTTGGTATTTTTCCTCCATCCATTTTTTTAGGGGTACTTCTTTCCAGGAGGGAATATTCTGCACGTCGTATACGATGCCCTGCTCCAGATCCACCACGCTGGGAACGCCAATCCCAATGGCAGTCACTGAAGGATTAATCAGCCGGCTGGTAAGGGAAAAAATATCCTCCATTACTTCTTCAACGGACGCCTGGTTGTTGATGCGTTTGGAATGAATATCCATCACCTGGTTGCTGCTCACCAGTCCACAACGGACATTGGTTCCGCCCAGGTCTATGCCGATCACATATTCCTCCATGAAATTCCTTTTATGCTCATGCTCCCGGTTCTTTTTTACGGAATAACTGAACGGTCTTATTCGTAATAATGGGCTTCGCCCAGAATCCAATACTTAAAATATATCCCATCGTCAGGTAGAGAAAGAACATGCCGGAACGCAGTCCCAGGTGATCTCCCAGCCAGCCAATGATCAGCGGTATTACCGCGCCGCCGATAATGCCGGTTACGAGTATCCCCGAAAATGAACCGTGGTGCTCGCTCACGGAATTCAGGGCCAGCGAAAAAATAACCGGGTACATAACGGACGCAAAAAATCCAACCAGCGCAAAGGATACCAGGGAAATACGGGCCGGGCCGAACAAGGCAAAACTCAGACAGACAATCGCCAGCACGGTAAAAAAGATCAGAACCTTCCGGCTGTCCAGGATCTTCAGCAACAATAAACCAATCACACCGCCTGCCGTCATCAGGCCCCAGAAATAAGCGACGGCCTGCGCTCCGGTTGTTTGCGGATCATAACCATGATAGGTTGATAAGAACTGGGATATCCAGTTGGCTACTCCCTGTTCGGTTCCCACATAACAGAACATGGCGATGAAAAAAAGTATGACGACGGGATTCTTAAATAACATTACATGGGTCTGCCAGGCGCCCACCACTTCCTCCCTGCTCAATTCCACCTTCGGAAACCGGGAAAATAAAATGATCAGGATCATAATCAGACAGATGACTGCAAAAACCCAGTACAGCGATATCCAGGGCAGATCTGCGGGAACGAGGCCGCTCAGCAGGGAAGAAAAACCATGACCCGTACTCCCGCCTTTCAGATCCTGAACGAGCCTGGAATACACGAGGGGACTGATAAAAGAAGCCAGCCCGAAAATCAATTGTGCCAGTACCGAATTAAAAGCATAGTGCTCTTCGCCCCCCGATGTCCGCAACAGCGGATTAATAACCACCTGCAGCATTGCCATGCCACAGCCAATGAGAAAAAGCGAAAGCACGGCCGTCAGGTAGTTAGGAAATACAGCCAGCAACAGCGATCCCGCAAAGGCGACCACAAACCCCGCGACCATGATCTTTTTTTCTTTGTATTTTTCAATCAGCATGCCGGATGGAATGGACATGACCCCGTAAGCGATAAAAAAGGCAAAGGGCAGCAGCGCTACCAGGGTAAGGCTAAGGTGAAACCCATTGATCATATCCGGGATCAGTGGCCCGATCACATTGGTAAGAAAAGAAATGACGAAAAAAGTAAGCAGGATGAGGCTTACAATATAATAGTTGCGTTTCATAAATCTTGTTCAGGCTTGATATTTGGATGGATGGGATTGGAGTATAAATATAATGTGGAAATGTGGAAATCAGTAACTTAGTTCCCATAACTGTTTCTAACATGAGAACTATTGTTTCGATTGCCCTGTTGATTTTATTCAGCCTTCGGGTTTCCGCGCAAAAAAACAAAAACGGAAATATAGTGCTCAAAAATGGCTGGGGAATGCAGTCGTCCCTGGCTCTGCATGCAACAGGAAATGAGATCTCAGAACCGGCATTCAAAGCTGCAGACTGGTATCAGGTCAGCCTGCCCACCACCATTATCGCCGGGTTGCTAAAAAACAAACACTACGATTTCGATCCGTTTTACGGGGATAATCTGAAAAAAATTGCAGGACCCGAATTCGATCAGCCCTGGTGGTTCAGGAAAGTATTCAGCCTGCCGGCCTCAGAAAAAGGTAAAAATGTTATCCTCATTCTCCACGGCATAAACTACCGCGCAAATATCTGGCTGAACGGGGTGCAGATTGCCGATTCAAATCACGTGATCGGGCCGTTCAGGATATTTGAATTTGATGTAACCAAACAAATTAAATTCGACGGACCCAATGTACTGGCGCTTGAAATAAAACGTCCCTTCAATCCAAACAGGCGGGGCGGGGATCTGGCTATCGACTATGCCGACTGGATACATTATCCGGCAGATTATAACGGCGGTGTGGTGAATGATGTGGAGATCGGCACCTGCGATAAAATCGCGGTTCGTCATCCGCTGGTCACTACAAAATTCGATCTGCCTTCCCTTTCCGTTGCGCACCTGCAGGTGGATGCGGAAGTCATCAACTACTCGGATCGGGCTGAATCCTCCATTATCGCGGGGAAAATAAATGACAATATCAGCTTCCGGAAGGAAGTGCATCTGCAACCGGGAGAAAGAAAAGATATTAGCTTTTCTCCGGCGGATTTTCCCCAGCTCAATGTAAAAAATCCGCGGATCTGGTGGCCCTGGCAATACGGGAAACCCCTGCTCAATTCGATTAAACTGGAAGTGATCCGGAACGGAAAATCCGGTAATTCTGTGGCCGACCGTTTCGGCATAAGACAGATCACTTCCGAAATGATCGATTCCACCGCGAGGAAATTTATTATCAACGGGAAGCCGATCATGTTGCGCGGCGCCGCCTGGTCGCCGGATATTTTCCAAAGGCGTTCTGCGGAACGGCAGGAACAGGAAATAAAACTGGTCCGGGACATGCACATGAACATTATCCGTTCCGAAGGAAAACTGGAAGACGATCATTTTTATGAATTGTGCGATCAGTACGGGCTGATGGTGATGACCGGCTGGATGTGCTGCGGCGCCTGGCAATACCCGAATCTGTGGGACAGTGTAAAAAGAAATGTTGCCATGGAATCGGCCAAATCTGTCATGTACTGGCTGCGGAATAAAGCCTGCATTTTTGTCTGGCTGAACGGCAGCGATATGCCGCCCAGAGATACCACAGTTGAAAAAGATTATCTGCAGATTGAAAAAGATTTGAAATGGCCCAACCCGATCCTTTCCACCGCTACGGCAGAAGTATCGAAAGTATCGGGCCGCAGCGGGGTAAAGATGAATGGTCCGTACGACTGGGTGCCGCCTATTTACTGGGAAACAGACAGCAGTAAGCACGGCGGAGCCTGGAGCTTCGCAACGGAAATCTCTCCCGGCCCTGCCATTCCGCCAATGGAAAGCCTGCTCAGGTTCATACCGGAAGACTCTCTTTCCGTACAGGACAGCCTCTGGAAGTATCACTGCGGAACCATGCAGTTCGGCAATACGAATATCTTCAACGATGCCCTTGCCGGAAGATACGGCCCTTCGACCTCTATCCGGGATTTCGTTGCAAAAGCACAGGCACAGAATTATGAAGGCAACCGGGCCATGATGGAAGCCTACGGACTGAATAAATATCATCGCGCTACGGGTGTAGTGCAATGGATGCTCTGCAATCCCTGGCCAAGCCTGATCTGGCATACTTACGATTACTATCTCTATCCCGCAGGCACTTATTTTGGAATGAAGAAATCCATGGAACCGCTCCACGTTCAGTATTCTTACAAATCCAAAGAAGTGATCATCAACAATTCCTTACTGAACCCCCAACCGGATCTCTCGGTTCAGGCTACCGTATATAACGGGGACGGCACAGCGAAATATCAGCATGCGGCAACCGAAGCCGTTGGATCCGATGCCATTAAAAGATGCTTTCCCATTCCAGAAATAAACGGACTGGATTCACTTTATTTCTTAAGGCTTGCGCTGAAAGATAAGGCCGGGAAGATCGTTTCCCTGAACTGGTACTGGTTATCCAAAACGGAAGATTCCCTGAACTGGAAAAAATCCACATGGTATTACACGCCCCAGTCAGACTATATCAATTACCAGGGATTACAAAATCTGCCGCAAACCCGGTTAAGACTGAGTTATACAACAGAAAAAAACAGTACGGAGGCCATACAGCATATCCATATCACCAATACCGGCAAGGCCATCGCCTTCTTTGTCCATTTGCGGGTGCTGAAGAATAAAAACGGAGCGGATATTCTGCCGGTTATTTTCGATGATAACTACCTGCTGCTGGCTCCGGGAGAAACGCGGGATATTGACTGCCGTTATCTGAATAAGGATGCCGTTGGTGTCGATCCCTTTATTCTCGCATCGGCATGGAACCTCGACGCCTCAGGGAGTAAGGCCGGTAAAAATATGGGATTCAGGAATGAGATGAAGTAGTTTCCGCATGACAAGATCCCGCTATTTTTCACTCATCCTGATTTTAGGCAGTTTAACGGCTTTAAGCCCGTTTTCCATCGACATGTACCTGCCGGGGTTTCCTGCCATTGCAAAGGATCTGGCAACATCCGTGTCCAGGGTTTCCTTATCACTCAGCGGTTTTTTTATCGGCATCTCCGCAGGCCAGTTGATCTATGGACCCCTGCTGGACCGTTTCGGAAGAAAGAAACCGCTGTATGCCGGGTTAACCGTGTATATCCTGGCTTCGGTCTGCTGTGCTTTTTCCCATGATATCGGCAGCCTGATCGTACTCAGGTTCATTCAGGCACTGGGAAGCTGCGCAGCTACCGTAACATCGGTTACCCTGGTAAGAGATCTTTTTCCGGTAAATGAAAATGCAAAGGTGTTTGCGCTGCTGATGCTGGTCCTGGGCGCTTCGCCCATGATTGCACCTACTGTCGGGGGTTATATTACTTCAGCTTTTGGATGGCATATGGTATTCATTGTGCTGGCCATCCTTTGCGCAATTATTTTCCTGAGTTGTGTACTCTGGCTGCCGGCGGCCTATAAACCTGATCGTTCTCTTTCCCTGAAGCCGGGTCCCATCATCAGGAGTTTCTGGTCTGTGTTTACAGAACCACAATTTTACACGTATTGCTTTACGGGTGGAATTGCATTCACCGGATTATTCGCGTACGTTGCCGGATCTCCGGTTGTTTTCATGAATGTTTATGGCGTGGGTCAGAAAGCCTATGGATGGATCTTTGCTTTTTTATCCATCGGATTCATCGGATCAAGCCAGCTGAATAATATTTTATTAAAGAGATTCAGTAGCCGTCAGATCATACAAGCTGCACTGGTTTGCTACAGCATACTGAGCATATTTTTTTTACTTTCTTCCGGAATGGGATGGCTTTCACTTCCCCTGCTCATTTTTTTTATCTTTTTATTACTATCCTGTATCGGCATCATGAATCCGAATACCGCTTCCCTAACACTGGCTCCCTTCGAAAAAAATGCGGGTACAGCATCCTCCTTAATGGGCGCCATCCAAATGGGTCTCGGCTCCCTCATTTCCATTTTTATCAGCATGTTCGAAAAGCCGTCTACCAATCCCCTCGCAATATCCATGGCGGTGTCGGCAATACTGGCGCTGACTGTTTTAAAATTGGGCAGCCGCAGAATGGAACATCAGGTTATTGCAGGACAAAGCGCACAATTTTAATTTCCTGTTTATAATTTAAGCTGTAATTTAAGCGTCCCATTTATGCACGCAGATTATTTGAATTCAAATGTTACGGTATGAAAAAGCTCAAAAAAACAGCGATCAGAAAGTCCATCAGCCGCGGAAATTTTATCAAACAATCCGCTTTGGCGGCGGCCGGATTTTATATTGTACCACGCCATGTGCTGGGCGGGCCCGGATTTGTTGCGCCCAGTGATAAACTATATATTGCCGCCGTGGGTTGCGGCGGAGAAGCGGAGAATGATATTCATCATTATGCCACCGCGCCGAAAAAAAATGCAGTCATCGCCTTTCTTTGTGATGTGGATGACCGGATGGCGGCGCCGCGGAGAAAAGAATTTCCGAAAGCCGGGTTCTATCACGACTGGCGGGAGATGTTTCATAAGGAGAGCAAAAATTTCGATGCGGTTACCGTAGCCATTCCGGATCATAACCATGCCATTGTCGGTTTAAGCGCAATGCAGTTAAACAAACATCTCTACCTGCAAAAGCCCCTCACCCATGATATCTATGAAGCCCGTATCCTTACGCAGGCTGCTGAAAAATACAAAGTTGTTACCCAGATGGGCGACCAGGGCGCGTCCTGTGGCGGCATGCGTACGCTGAGGGAGTGGTTCGAAGCGGGATTAATCGGGGATATAGAGAAAGTATATAACTGGACGAACCGGCCGGTATGGCCGCAGGGAATTCCCTGGCCCGACAAACATCCGCCGGTTCCCAAAGAGCTTAACTGGGATCTCTGGCTGGGCACCGCCGAAAAAACAGACTATATAGATAACCTCGTGCCGTTCAACTGGCGCGGATGGTGGCGTTTCGGCACCGGCGCGCTCGGCGATATGGCCTGTCATATCATCGGACCTTCTTTCAAATTACTGGAGCTCGGTTATCCGACAGAAGTAACCTGCAGCGCGAGTACCGTATACTCCGGTATTTTCAAGGAAGCGGATTTTCCGGAAAGTATTCCGGTATCCAGCAAACTCCGCTACACTTTCAAACTAAAAGACGGTCGTGATCTTAAACTTTACTGGATGGATGGCGGCATGGTGCCGGACCGCCCGGATGAACTGGATCCGGATCTGAATTTAAATGAAGCACTGGCCGATACGCCTGAACTGAACGATTACGAGGGCGGCACTTTGTTCGTTGGCACTAAGGGAAAAGTTTCCTGCGGATGGGGCGGTTCCAATCCACGACTGCTTCCGCTCTCCCGCAATAAAGAAGTAAACATACTACAAAAATATCCGCGCGTGGAAGGAGATATGGACGGGCATTGGTGGCAATGGGTTGATGCCTGTATTGCCGGCTACGGTAAAATGGAAGTGGATTCCCCGTTTGTTGGCTATGCCGGACCATTGACAGAAACTGTATTGATGGGCAATTTGCTGCTGAGAAGTTTTAACCTCCGGGAAAAAACGATGGTGAAGGACCCGGTGTATGGAAACATGGAAGTATATAAAACACCCGGCCGGTATATCTCCTATAAATGGGATGGGGAAAATATGCGCATCACCAATTTCGAGGCAGCCAATCAGTTTGTAAAACGGAAATATCGCGAAGGCTGGGGAGAATTAACATTGTGAGTTCGGAAGCGATACCGGTTGAATT
>Ga0207707_10000483_pt1 | contig 41343 bp, 42 predicted proteins | sample KBSC83BmetaG_FD_184336 | JGI IMG/M metagenome (GOLD analysis project Ga0207707, IMG submission 184336) | Corn rhizosphere microbial communities from Kellogg Biological Station, Michigan, USA - KBS C8-3B metaG (SPAdes) (version 2) | ecosystem: Host-associated > Plants > Roots > Rhizosphere ... | reverse complement strand
CAGGATGCGCTCCCGATAGTTCAGCGCCTGGGCCGTGGTGCGGACCGGCGGCTTGAGGTTGGGCATGACGATCGCGCGGCCGAACTGGCGCGCGGTATCGGCGAGCACGTTCGCCATCGCCGGTCCGTCGCGCAGGTGCACGTGCAAATCGTCCGGCTTGCGCAGGGTGATGCGGTCCATCGCGGAATTTTACTTTCCGCGCTCTACGGCTTTGCGATACAGCGCGTTCTTGGGCAGGCCGGTGATTTTGGCCGCGAGCTTCGCCGCCTCGCTCGGCGCCAGGGACTCGAGCAGCACGTCGAGCACGCGCTCGGCATCGATGCTTTCCTCCCGGCTTTCAGCTCCGGCGGCGAGGACCAGCACGAACTCGCCTTGCGCGCGCTCGCGCCGCTCCGTCAGCCACTCCCGCGCGTGGCCGAGCGGCAGGCGCGCGACCTCCTCGAATTTCTTGGTGAGCTCCCGGGCGATGACGATCTCGCGTTCAGGGCCTAAACGGCCGACGAGGTCCTGCAGCGTCTCCTCGATGCGGTGCGGCGCCTCGTAAAGCACCACCGGCCACGGCGCGTCCAACGACTCGAGCGCCTTGCGGCGCGCGGCGCCCTGGGCGGGCAGGAAGCCGGCGAAGAGAAAACGCGCGGACGGAAACCCGGCGGCAGAAAAGGCGGCGGCGGCGGCGCTGGGTCCCGGCACCGGGACGACGCGCACGCCCGCCTTGTGCGCCTGGCCGACCAGCCAGGCGCCCGGATCCGACAGGGCCGGCGTGCCGGCATCGCTGACCAAGGCCACGTCCTTGCCCTCGCGCAGGTGCCGGATCACGTTGTCCGACTCGGCGCGCTCGTTGTGCTCGTGCAGCGCGACCGTGCGCGTGGCGATGCCGAAATGCGCAAGCAGCGTGCGCGTCGTGCGGGTGTCCTCGCAAGCGATCAAGTCGACGCTTTTCAGGATTTGCAAGGACCGCGCGCTGGCATCGGCCAGGTTGCCGATCGGCGTCGCCACGACATACAGGGTTCCGGTCAACCGCGTTCGCTCCAGATCCGTTAATCGTGTCATGAACCGCGAAGGCGCGCGAGCCGAGGATCTCTGCGCGGATTTGCTTCGAGCCGCCGGACTGCGGCTGATCGAGCGCAACTGGCGTTGCCGGCTGGGCGAGATCGACCTGATCGCAGAGGAGGGCGGGACGCTCGTCTTCGCCGAGGTGCGCATGCGCGGACCGGGCCTGTTCGGCGGCGCCGCGGAGAGCGTGACGGCGGCCAAGCGCGCCCGCATCGTCGCGGCGGCACGCCTCTATCTCACGCGGCGCCCGGAAGCCGCCTGCCGGTTCGACGTCTTCCTGATCGACGGGCCGCCCCGCCATGTGCAGTGGATACGCAACGCGTTTGGCGAGTAGCGCGCTTTGCCTCGCTTTGTGGGCCGGACCGGCGCCCGCCCAGGACAAGGTGCGCCTCATCGTGCAGAGCTCAAACCTCGCCGGTTTCCGCTATCACGCCGCGGCCGAGGTGCTCGGCGAGCTGCGGGTCGGCGACACACTGCAGCTCGCGCGCGAGCCCGACAATCCGCACGACCCGAATGCAGTGAGCCTTTCCTGGCGCGGCCACAAGCTCGGCTACGTGCCGCGGCGCGACAACGCTACGCTGGCCTGGAGCCTCGATCGCGGCGACGTGCTGCGCGCACGCATCAGCCGTGTCACGAGGCACCCGAACCCGGCGCGACGCATCGAGTTCGAGGTTTACGCCGAATAGGCTAGCGGGCCGGCACTTCCTCGAGGTTGCGCAGCCATGCGTCGGCGTTGCCATCCGACGGCGCGCGCCAGTCGCCGCGCGGGGAAAGCGAGCCGCCGGAGCCGACCTTCGGCGCATTCGGCACGGCGCTACGCTTGTACTGGCTCGTCTCGAAGAAGCGCTTGAGGAACACGCCGAGCCATTTGCGGATTTCGCCCAGGCGGTACTTGTCCTGCCAGGCGTTGTGGCAGAGGTATGCCACCTTCGTCGGCGCGTAGCCGAAGCGCAGCGTGTAGTACAGGTTGAAGTCCTGCAGCTCGTACGGCCCGACCGAGCTCTCGGTCTTCTGCTTGCCGGGGATGAGCTCCGGGCTGATCTCCGTCTCGAGCACGCGGCGCAGCGCGCGCTGCACGTCCGGGCTGAATTCCTTCGACTCGGCGATCCATGCGATCACATATTGAATCAGCGTCTTCGGCACGCTGGCGTTCACGTTGTAGTGCGACATGTGGTCGCCGACGCCGTAGGTCGACCAGCCGAGCGCGAGCTCGGAAAGATCGCCCGTCCCGACGACGAAGCCGCCGTGGAAATTCGCCAGGCGGAACAGGTGGCTCGTGCGCTCGCCGGCCTGCACGTTCTCGAAAGCGATGTCGTAGACCTTCTTTCCCTTGGCGAAAGGGTGGCCGAGATCCTTCAGCATCTGCATGCACGACGGGCGGATGTCGATCTCCTCGGCCGTCGCGCCCACCGCGCGCATCAGCTGCCACGCCTGGTTCTTCGTGCGCGTGCTCGTCGCGAATCCCGGCAGGGTGTAGGCGAGGATGTTGCGCCGGGGCAGCTTCATCTCGTCCATCGCGCGCGCACACACGATGAGCGCCTGGGTCGAGTCGAGGCCGCCCGAGACGCCGATCACCAGCTTCCTGGAGCCGGTCGCGCGCATGCGCGTGGTGAGGCCGTTCACCTGGATGCGGTACACCTCCTCGCAGCGCCGGTCGCGGTTCGCCGCATCGCTCGGTACGTACGGCAGCTTTTCTACCCGGCGCGCGAGCTGCAGCCGTCCTCTCGGCAGCGGCGCCGAGAACTCGACGCTGCGAAAGCGGGCGATGTCCGTCCGGTGGCGCAACGCGGCGCCACCGAACGTGTTCTGCCGCATGCGGTCGGCCTGCAGGCGGCCGAGGTCGACGTCGGCGAAGGCGATCTGCGGCTCGTTCAGGAAGCGGCGCGATTCGGCGAGCAGCGTGCCGTTCTCGTAGATGATCCCGTGCCCGTCCCAGGCGAGATCGGTGGTCGACTCGCCGAGGCCCGCGGCGCTGTAGAGGTAAGCCGCCAGGCAGCGCGCCGACTGGTTACCGACCAGCTGGTGCCGATAGCCTTCCTTGCCGACCACGATGTTGGACGCCGACAGGTTGGCGACGACGGTGGCACCGGCGAGCGTCGCGTAGGAAGACGGCGGCGTCGGCACCCACAGGTCCTCGCAGATCTCGACATGCAGGACGAAGTCGCGGTTCTCCGCATGGCGAAAGAGAAGCCCTGTTCCGAACGGCGCGCGCTGGCCGGCGAGGTCGATCTCGCTCATCGCGGACGAGTCGCCCGGCGTGAACTGGCGGCCCTCGTAGAACTCGCGGTAGTTCGGCAGGTACGTCTTCGGCACCACGCCGACCAGCTTGCCGCGCGCGATCAGCGCGGCGCAGTTGTAGAGGCGCCCTTCGCGCGCCACCGGCAGGCCGACGAGCGCGGCGACGGGCAGGGCGCGCGTGCGCTGCAGGAGCGCCGCCAGCCCCGCTTCCGCGCCTTCGAGCAGCGCCTGCTGATGGAACAGATCCTCGCAGCTGTACGCGGACAGGCCGAGCTCGGGGAAAACGGCGAGCAGCACCTTGTCGCGCGCCGCGCGTTGCATGAGCTCGGCCGTGGCGTCGACGTTGTATTGCGGATCGCCGAGGCGCACCAGGGGCGTGGCCACGGCGAGGCGCACGAAGCCGTGCGAATAGGGGTTGAAAAAGTCCTTCATCGCAGCATTTTACGCCCCCTCGGTTATGGTGCTATAAGCCATATATGCGGCTGAGGGAAACCGTGCTGCTCGGCGACGTCGTGGTGCGCATCGACCTCGACGGCGAGCGCTATCGACTGAGCTACGGCGAGCGGGTGGTGTACGAGAACGGCCGCCGCCGGGTGCGCGGCCGGTGGAGCCATTACGGCTTCCGCTCGGTCGAGCAGCTGCGCTACGACTTCGAGCGCGATGTCGAGGCCGCGGGCGGTCGGCTTGGCTAAGACGCTGCAACTGCGCATCGACGACACACGGGACGCGCTCGATCGCTTCGAGGCGGGCTGGAATCGGCGGACAGAGGGGCGCAGCCCGCTGCACATCCTGTCGATCGGCGACCTGGCCCTCCTCCTGCGCACGCTTACCCCGGCGCGCTGGGACCTGCTCGAGCGACTGCGCCAGGCCGGCCCTCTATCGGTCTACGAGCTGGCGAAGCGCCTGCGCCGCGATTACAAGAACGTCCATACCGATGTGTCGCGGCTGACGCAAATCGGGCTGATCGAGAAGGCGGCCGACGGCCGCGTCAGCGTGCCGTGGGACGTGGTGCGCGCCGAGTTCTGATCAGAGCCAGCCGGCCTTGCGGAAGCGCCACCAGAGCCACCCGTCGATGACCGCCATCAGGCCGACCGTCAGCGGGTAGCCGAACATCCACTTCAATTCCGGCATGTGCTCGAAGTTCATGCCATAGATGCCGGCGATCATGGTCGGCACTGCGACGAGCGCGGCGTAGGCGGCGAGGCGCTTGGTCACCTCGCTCTCGCCGATGGTGATCATGGCGAGATCCACCTGGATGGCGGTGGTGACGGTGTCACGTGCCGTGTCGATGGTCAGGTTCAGTCGCACCACGTGGTCGTAGATGTCGCGGAAGTACTCGCCGAGGCCGGCGCACACCACCGGCACCCGCCCGCCGAAGAGCTTGCCGGAGATCTCCATCAGCGGCGCCGTGGCGTGCTTCAGGGCGGTGAGCTTCTGCTTCACGTAATACAGCGACTCGATGCTGCGCCGCGGGTCCACGCCGGTAAAGAGCTGTTCCTCGATGTGCTCGAGCTCCGTCTCCACCGCGTCGAGCACCGGGAAGTAGCGATCGACGACGGCGTCCATCAGCGCGTACAGCACATAGCCGGAGCCGTTCCGCAGCAGTTCCGGCTCGCGCTCGGCGCGCGCGCGCACGCCGAGAAATCCCTGCTCGCTGCGCTGGCGGACGGAGAGCACATAGTTCGGGCCGACGAAGATGTCCACCTCGCCGGCCTTCAGCTCCTCGCCCGTCACCTCGACGGTCTGCAGGACGACGAACAGCATGTTGCCGTACTCCTCGACCTTCGGCCGCTGGTGGCCATGGCGCGCATCCTCCACGGCGAGCGCGTGCAGGTCGAACTCCTCCTGCATCTCGGAAAGCTCCTCGTCGGTCGCGTCGCGCAGCGCCACCCAGACGAAGCAGCCCGGGCGCGTGAGGTAGTCGCTGATCTCCCGCTTGTCGATATCGGCAAGCTTGCGCCCCTCCTGGTAGACGACGCAGTTGATCAGCATGGGGCGGCATAATACGGACTTTTCCTGAACCGCTTTAGCCAATGCCGACCATCAGCCGCAGGGCCGAGAGCCTCGGAACCGAAAACGCATTCGTCGTCCTGGCGGAGGTGAACGCGCTCGCGCGCCAGGGCAAGGACATCATCAGCTTCTGCATCGGCCAGCCCGACTTTCCAGCGCCCGAGCATGTGCAGGAGGCTGCGATCCGCGCCATCCGCGGCGGCAAGCATGGCTACACGCCCTCGGCCGGCATCGACGAGCTTCGCGCAGCCGCGGCGAGCTATCTCGCCGGCATGCGCGGCGGCCTGCCGATCCGGCCGCAGGACGTGGTGGTCGGCGCCGGCGCGAAGCCGTTCATTGCGTACGCCATCCTGTCCACCACGGATTACGGCAGCGGCGACGAAGTCATCTACCCGAACCCCGGCTTCCCGATCTACGAGTCGCAGATCGCGGCGAACGGCGCGAAGCCGGTGCCGATCCATCTGCACGAGAAGCGCAATTTTTCGTTCGATCCGGGCGAGCTGGAGCGGCTCATTACCAGCCGGACCAAGCTGCTCATCCTGAACTATCCGCACAACCCGACCGGCGGCTGCCTCAGCCGGCAGGACCTGGAGCAGATCGCGGCAGTGCTCCGGAAGCATCCGCAGGTTTGGGTCTACGCCGACGAGATCTACTCCCGCCTCGCGTACGCGGGTGAGTTCTTCTCCATCGCCCAGGTGCCGGGAATGTACGAGCGCACAATCATCTCGGACGGCGCTTCGAAGACCTGGGCCATGACCGGCTGGCGCATCGGCTTCACGTCGAACCCGGTGCTCGCGCCGGTGTTCACGCGCTGGATCACGAACACCGATTCGTGCGCTTCCCAGATCAGCCAATGGGCCGCGGTCGAGGCCATCAACGGTCCCCAGGACGCGGCCGAGATGATGAAGAAGAGCTTCCTCGAACGGCGCGACCTGATCGTGCGGCTCCTGAACGACGTGCCGGGCGTGCAGTGCCTCGTCCCGGGGGGCGCCTTCTACGCCTGGCCGAACGTCACCGAAGCCTGCCGCATGATCGGCGCGGCGGACTCCGAAGAGTTCAGGAAGCGCCTGCTCAACGAAGCAGGCGTGGCCGTGCTGGCGGACATCCATTTCGGCGCCCGGGTGCCCGGCGAGGGGCAGCACGTGCGCTTCTCGTATGCCGCCGCGAAGCAGGCGATCGAGGCCGGCGTGCAGCGCATGGCCGACTTCATTCGGAAGAACACCCGAAAAGTCGCATGACCTGGAAGCCCAGCGTGACCGTCGCCGCGGTGGTCGAGCGGGACGGGCGATTTCTTTTGGTCGAGGAGAGCATCGACGGGCGCCTGGTCCTCAACCAGCCCGCCGGGCACCTCGACCCGAACGAATCGCTCGTCGAGGCCTGCCGACGGGAGGTGCTGGAGGAAACGGCGCACCATTTCGAGCCGCAGGCGCTGGTCGGGGTCTACCGCTGGCATTTCGCGAAGAAGGACAAGACGTTCATCCGTTTCCTCTTCTGCGGGCAGGTGACCGGCATGGAGGCGGGGCGCAAGCTCGACAAGGGCATCGTCGCCGCGCCGTGGCTGACGGCGGCGCAGATCCATGCGCGCGAGAGCGACCACCGCTCGCCTCTCGTCGCGCAGTGCATGGCGGACTATCTCGCTGGCAAGCGCTATCCGCTGGACATCTTCTCGCGGGAATTCCCGTGAGGGTCGTCGTCGGCCTGTCGGGCGGCGTCGATTCGTCGGTGGCCGCGCTCCTCCTCAAGAGACAGGGTTATGAGGTGGTCGGCCTGTTCATGAAGAACTGGGAGGACGACGACACCGACGAGTACTGCTCGACGCGGCAGGACTTCATCGACGCGGCGGCCGCCGCGGACGTGATCGGCGTCGAGCTCGAGGCGGTCAACTTCGCCGCCGAGTACAAGGACCGCGTGTTCGCCGAGTTCCTGCGCGAATACTCCGCCGGGCGTACGCCCAATCCCGATGTGCTCTGCAACGCCGAGATCAAGTTCCGTGCTTTCCTGGACCACGCGATGCGCCTCGGCGCGGCGAAGATCGCCACCGGCCACTACGCGCGCGTCGCCGAGCGCAACGGACGCTTCGAGCTGCTGCGCGGGCTGGACGCGGCGAAGGACCAGAGTTACTTCCTCCATCGGCTGACACAGGAGCAGCTGTCGCGCGCCCTCTTCCCGGTCGGCGAGCTGAAGAAGAGCGAGGTGCGTCGCATCGCGCTCGAGGCCGGCCTGCCGAACCATGCGAAGAAGGACTCCACCGGCATCTGCTTCATCGGCGAGCGGCCCTTCCGCGAGTTCCTCAACCGCTACCTGCCGAAGGAGCCGGGACCGATGGTCGACGACGACGGCCGCGTCGTCGGCGAGCACATCGGGCTCGCCTTCTACACGATCGGGCAGCGCAAGGGTATCGGCCTCGGCGGTGCCGGCGAGCCCTGGTACGTGGCAGCGAAGGATCTTGCGGCCAACAGGCTGGTCGTGGTGCAGGGGCACGACCATCCGCTGCTCATGAAAAAGACGCTGGCTGCGTCGGACACCGCCTGGGTCGCCGGCCGGGCGCCTGCGACGGGCACGGTGCACACGGCGAAAACCCGTTATCGGCAGGCGGATGCGGCGTGCACGCTCACTCGGGTCGAGCCCGGCGAGCTGCGGGTGGATTTCCCGCGGCCACAGTGGGCGGTGACGCCCGGGCAGTCGGTCGTGCTCTACGACGCCGAGGTGTGCCTCGGCGGCGGCGTAATTACTTAGGCGCCACCGGAACGGTGTCGGCGAACGCGGCCCGTTCCATGAGCTTGCGGTAGTGGCGCTCGACCCCCGGATATTCGGTGGCCCAGTCGATCTCGCCGGGCTTGCGGAAACCGAGCCAGCCCATGCAGCAGCCGACCGCGATGTCGGCGAGCGAATAGCGGTCGCCGTGGCACCAGTTGCGTCCCTCGAGGTCCTTGGCGATCAGGGCGACGCCGCGGTGCATGCGCGCTACCTGCTTGTCGACCCAGGCCTGGCTGCGCTCGTTCTTCGGCCGCAGCGCCTCGTAGCGCACGAGCAGCCCGGCATCGAGGACCCCGTCGGCCAGCGCTTCCCAGCGCCGCACCGCGACGCGCTCGCGCGTCTCGTCCGGGATCAGCCGGTTGATGGGCGAGCGGGCGTCGAGGAATTCGACGATGACGCGCGAATCGAAGAGCGGTGTGCCGTCGTCCAGCACGAGGGTGGGCACCTTGCCGAGCGGGTTGTGAGAGTTGACCGGGTTCTCGGCCGGCTGGACATCGACCAGCTCGAGCTCGCAGTCGATCTTCTTTTCGGCGAGGACCACGCGCACCTTGCGCGTGTAGGGACTGGCTAGCGAGGCAAGAAGCTTCATGGTGGAGGCGCGCGATTATACGACCGCAGGCATGAGTTGACGCGTCGTCGCAGCGCGGGAATGACCTCGCGCGCAAACCAGGGATTGCGCATCAGCCAGGCCTTGTTGCGCCAGCTCGGGTGCGGAAGCGGGAAGAACTCGGGAAGGTATTCCCGGAAGGCGCGCACCGTTTCGCTTAGCGAGCTTTTGCGCCGCGGGCCCAGGTAGTACTTGTGCGCATACGCGCCCACGAGGAGCGTGAGCGCGACGTCCGGCAGCGCCTGGCGGAATTTCGGCTGCCACAGCGGTGCGCAATGCGGCGGCGGCGGGAGATCCGCGCCTGCCACCGTACCCGGGTAGCACAGCCCGATCGGCACGATCGCGATGCGCGAGGTGTCGTAGAAAGTCTGGCGGTCCATCGCCAGCCACGCGCGCAGCGCGTCGCCTGACGGATCGTTCCAAGGGATGCCGGTCTCGTGCACCCGCCGGCCGGGCGCCTGGCCGACCACCAGCAGCCGCGCGCTCTTCGCCGCGCGAAACACCGGCCGCGGCTCGAGCACGCCCTTGCACAGCCGGCAGGCCGATGCTTCCGCGCTCACCACGCGGAGGGAAATCCTCATCGCCCGTATAATAGAAGCCCATGCCATCGCCGCTCGCCGCGCTGTCGCCGCTCGACGGCCGGTACGCCAGGACGGTGGACCCGCTCCGGGTCTACTTCAGCGAGCAGGCGCTCATCCGGTATCGCATCCGCATCGAGCTCGAATGGCTGCAGGCGCTCGCCGCCGAGCGCGGCGTGCGCGAGCTGAAACCCTTCTCGCCGCGCACGCTCGGCGCCTTCCGCAAGCTGCTCGCCGATTTCTCCGAGCGCGACGCGGAGCACATCAAGGCGATCGAGGCCGAGACCAACCACGACGTCAAGGCGATCGAGTACTGGCTGCGCTCGAAGCTGGGCTCCAACCGCGAAGCGCAGGCGTCGCTCGAATTCATCCACTTCGCCTGCACGTCGGAGGACATCAACAACCTGTCCTACGCCCTGATGCTGCGCGAGTCGCGCGACGAGGTGATGCTGCCGCGGCTCGACGAGATCATCGGGGCGCTGCGCGCGGCCGCGAAGCGCCACGCGGGGGCTGCGATGCTCGCCCGCACCCATGGTCAGCCGGCCACGCCGACCACGCTCGGCAAGGAGATGGCGAACTTCGCCCATCGCCTCGCGCGCGCGCGGGAGCGCATCGCCGCCGTGGCGGTCCTCGGCAAGATCAACGGCGCGGTCGGCAACTACAACGCCCACCTGGCAGCCTATCCGGACGTTGACTGGCCGCGCTTCGCACGCCGCTTCGTCGAGCGCCTCGGCCTCGAATTCAACGCGTATACGACGCAGATCGACCCGCACGACTGGATGGCAGAGCTGCTCGACGCCTACGCGCGCTCGAACAGCATCCTGCTCGACCTCGACCGCGACCTGTGGGGTTACATCTCGCTCGGCTACTTCTCGCAGAAGGTGAAGGCGGGTGAGGTGGGCTCGTCCACCATGCCGCACAAGGTGAACCCGATCGATTTCGAGAACTCCGAGGGGAACATCGGCATCGCCAACGCGCTCCTTCGCCACCTGGCCGAGAAGCTTCCGGTCTCCCGCTGGCAGCGCGACCTCTCCGACTCGACCGCGCAGCGCAACATCGGCACGGCGCTCGGCCATACGGTCCTCGCCTACGCCTCCGCGCAGCGCGGCCTCGCCAAGCTGCAGGCCGACGAGCGCCGGCTCGCCGCCGACCTCGACGCGAACTGGGAAGTGCTTGCCGAGGCCGTGCAGCAGGTCATGCGCCGCCATGGCGTCGCCGACGCCTACGACAAGCTGAAAGCCATCAGCCGAGGTAAACGCCTCGACCGAGCGGCGCTTGCCCAGTTCATCAAGTCGCTGCCGATTCCCGCCGAGGCGAAAAAGCGCCTGCTCGCGCTCACGCCCGCCCGCTACACCGGGCTGGCCGCCGAGCTGGCGCGGCGTATCTAGAAAAGGTTTGCCATGATCTACGCGGCGACGATCTTTCTTTCGTCGTTCCTGCTGTTCCTCGTCCAGCCGCTGATCGCCCGGCTCATCCTGCCCTGGTTCGGCGGCAGCGCGGCGGTGTGGACGACGTGCATGCTGTTCTTCCAGCTGCTGCTGCTCGGCGGGTACGCCTACGCTCACGCGCTGGGGAAGCTGCGCGGTCGCGCCCAGCCGGTCCTGCACGCCGCGCTGCTCCTGACGGCGCTCGCGATGCTGCCGATCATGCCGGCCGAGCACTGGAAGCCGAGCGGCGACGAGCAGCCCGTCGTGCGCATCCTGCTCCTGCTCGGCGCCACGGTCGGCCTGCCGTATTTCCTGCTCGCCTCGACGAGCCCGCTCATCCAGGCGTGGTTTTCGCGCGCGCGGCCTAGCGAAAACCCGTATCGCCTCTTCGCGCTGTCGAACCTCGCGTCGCTGATCGCCCTCCTCGGCTATCCCTTCGTCGTCGAGCCGTGGCTCACGGCGCGCCAGCAGGTCAACGTGTGGTCATGGCTGTTCGTCGGCTTTGCCGCCGTATGCTCATTCGTCGCATGGCGCACGCCGCAGGCCGCCGCCACCCAGACCGCCGAGGCGGGCGCGCCGATCGCGGCGCGTGATTACGTGCGCTGGCTCGCGCTCTCCGCCAGCGGATCCGTGATGCTGCTCGCGGTGACCAACCATCTCACACAGAACGTGGCCTCGGTCCCGCTGCTCTGGCTGGTGCCGCTCACCCTCTACCTCGCTACGTTCATCATCGCGTTCGAAGGCAAGGGCTGGTACCAGCCGCGGCTCCTGTGGCCGTTGGTGCTGATCGGGCTCATCGCGATGGCTTGGTTGCTGGTCGACACGGAGTATCACTACAACCTAGCGCTGCAGCTCGGTGTTTTCCTCCCCGGCCTGTTCCTCGCCTGCCTGTTCTGCCACGGCGAGCTCTATCGTTCGCGTCCCGCGCCGCGGTACCTCACCACCTTCTATCTCGTGGTATCCGCGGGCGGCGCGCTCGGTGGCGTGCTGGTGGCGGTCGTGGCGCCGATCATCTTCGACGGGTACTTCGAGCTCGGCGCCGGGCTGGCCGCGGTGGCGCTGCTGGCGGTGCTGCGCCTGGGCGCGGTCGGCCGGGCGGTGCATGCGCTTGGCCTGCTCGTCCTGCTGGGCGTCGCGGCCTGCGCCACCTATGACGGCTTCCGCCACCAGCGCGACGTCCTCGTCGCGAAGCGCAGCTTCTACGGCGTGCTGAGGGTGAAGGAGTACGGCGTGCCCGGTGAGGAGTCGCACCTGCGCCGTCTGGTGCACGGCACGATCATGCACGGCGAGCAGTACATGAGCGAGGCGAGCCGCCGCCAGCCGACCACCTATTACCAGCGTACCTCCGGCATCGGCGCGGCGATCGCATCGAAGCAGGACCATCCGATCAAGGTCGGCGTGATCGGCCTCGGCACCGGGACGATCGCGGCGTACGGCCGGCCGGGCGACGTCTATCGCTTCTACGACATCGACGCCAACGTGATCGATATCGCCCGCACCGAGTTCACCTTCCTGGGCGACAGCGGCGCGAAAGTGCAGATCGCGCTCGGCGACGCGCGCCTCACGCTCGAGCGCGAGCCGCCCGAGGGTTTCGACATCCTCGCCGTCGACGCCTTCTCGAGCGACGCCATCCCGGTGCACCTCATCACGCGCGACGCACTCGCCACGTATCTGCGCCATATGAAACCCGATGGCATCGTGGCCTTCCATGTATCGAACCGGTTCCTGAACCTCATTCCAGTCGTGGCGCGCATCGCCGAGGAGCTCGACGCCCGGGCGACGCTCGTGTCGGACGATCCGGATGAAAGTGATGAGCGCCGCTCGCGGAGCGACTGGGTGCTCGTTTCGCGGGATGCCAAGGCGCTCGACGCGCCGGCGATCGTGCAGGCGGGCGGAGAGCCGGCCGAGGATCGGCCCGAATGGCGCACCTGGACCGACAACTACTCGAACCTGATCCAGATCCTCAAATAAAGGTCAGACGACGGCGCCTTCGTGCTCGTCGCGCGGGCCGGCGCGGCGGCCCGGCTTGATGAACTGCTCGCGCTTCGCGCCGAGCCACATGACGAGCGGGCTCGCCACCAGGACCGACGAGTAGATCCCGAAGCAGATGCCGATGGTGAGGGCGAGCGCGAAGTAGTGCAGCGCGGCGCCGCCGAAGATCAGCATCGTCGTCACCATCGCCTGCGTGCAGCCGTGCGTGATGATGGTGCGCGAGATGACGCCGGTGATGGCGCTGTCGATAACCTCCGGCGTGGAGGCCTTGCGCATCTTGCGGAAGTTCTCGCGCACCCGGTCGAACACCACCACCGACTCGTTCACCGAGTAGCCGAGCACGGCCAGTACCGCGGCGAGCACCGGCAGCGAGAACTCCCACTGGAAGAACGCGAAGAAGCCGAGGATGATCACCACGTCGTGCAGGTTGGCGATGATCGCGGCGAGCCCGAAGCGCCACTCGAACCGCAGCGCAAGGTAAAGGACGATGCCGACCGCGGTGACGAGGAGGGCGAGCGCTCCATTCTCGGCGAGCTCGCGTCCGACCTGCGGGCCGACGTACTCCACGCGGCGTTGCTCGGCGCTGGCGTCCTGCTTCTTGAGCACGCTCATCACCTTGTCGGCCAGCTGGCCGGTCGACTCGTTCTTCTCGAGGTGCAGGCGGATCAGCACGTCGCGAGAGGAGCCGAAGTTCTGCACCTCGCCCTTGTAGCCGGCGCCGTCCAGCGCGCGGCGGATGGCGTCGACGTTGGCGGCGTCCTTGTAAGCCACCTCGATCACCGTGCCGCCGGTGAACTCGATCGAGTAGTTGAGGCCCCGGTGCACCAGGAAGAACACCGCGGCGACGAAGGTGATCAGCGAGATGACGTTGAAGATCAACGCATGCCGCATGAAGGGGATGGTGCGCCGGATCTTGAAGAATTCCATCTAGGTCACTTCCAGGCGGTGTTGCCGATGGCGAGGCGGGAGACTCGCCGGCGGTGGCCGTAGACGAGATTCACGATCCCCCGCGACACCGTCACGGCGGAGAACATCGAGGTCAGGATGCCGAGGCAGTGCACCACGGCGAAGCCGCGTACCGGTCCCTGGCCGAAGATGAGGAGCGCCAGGCCGGCGATCAGCGTCGTGACGTTGGAGTCGAGGATCGTGCCCCAGGCCCGCTCGTAGCCCGCCGCGATGGCCGCCTGCGGCGTCGCGCCGCCGCGCAATTCCTCCCGGATGCGCTCGTTGATCAGCACGTTGGCGTCGATCGCCATGCCGAGCGTCAGCGCGATGGCCGCGATACCCGGCAGCGTAAGCGTCGCCTGCAGGAGCGACAGCAGCGCGATGAGAAGGAGCAGGTTCACGGCGAGCGCGACCGACGAGATCAGGCCGAACACCACGTAATAGAGCGACATGAACGCCACGATCGCGGTGAAGCCCCACAGCGTGGCGTGGAAGCCCTTGCTGATGTTGTCGCGGCCGAGGCTCGGGCCGACGGTGCGCTCCTCGATGATCTCCATCGGCGCGGCGAGCGCGCCGGCGCGGATGAGGAGGGAGAGGTCGCGCGTCTCGTTCGGCGTGAACGCGCCCGTGATCTGGAAGCGGCTGCCGAATTCGCTCTGGATGGTAGCCACGGAGATCGCCTCGCCCTTGCCCTTCTCGAACAGGATGATGGCCATCAGTTTCTTGAGGTTCTCGCGCGTGACCTGGCGCATGGCGCGACCGCCGGCGTCATCCAGCTCCACGGCGACGGCCGGGCGCTGGTCCTGGTCGAAGGTGGCGGAGGCGCCGATGAACTGATCGCCGGTGACGATCACCTGCTTCTTCGTCGGCACCTGGCCGACCGTGCCGTCGCGGCGCCGCTCCGGGAACACGTCGACGCCAAAGGTCGAGCCCGAGCGCATGGCTTCCTCGTCGACCAGCCGCACCTCCAGCGTGGCGGTGCGGCCGAGGATCTCCTTGGCGCGCGAAGTGTCCTGCACGCCGGGCAGCTGGACCACGATGCGGTCCGCGCCCTGCTGCTGGATGACCGGCTCCGCCACGCCGAGCTCGTTCACGCGCTTGTGCAGCGTCATGATGTTCTGCTGCAGCGCGGTCTCCTGCACGCGCTTGTTGAAGTCCGGCTTCACGCTGCAGACGAGGAGAAGGTCCTGGCCGTCGTCGCGCTCGACCACGTTCAGGTCGGGAATGTTGTTCAGGATGTATGCGCGCGCCTGCTCGCGGATTCCGGCTTCGCGGAAGCGGATGCGGATCACCTGGCCGTCGCGCGCGATGCCGCCGTGGCGGATGTTCTTCTCGCGCAGCTGGGCGCGCAGGTCGCCGGCGAGGTTTTCGACGCGCTTGGTGATCGCGGCCGCCGTATCGACCTGCAGGAGGAAGTGCACGCCGCCCCGCAGGTCGAGCCCGAGGTACATCGGCAGCGCGTGGATCGCGGTGAGCCAGTCCGGCGAGGCGGACAGGAGGTTGAGCGCGACCGAGTAGCCCGCATCGCCGGGGTTCGGGTTGAGCGCGTGGTCGATGACGTCCTTCGCGCGGAGCTGCGTGTCGGTGTCGGCGAAGCGCACGCGCACGCCGTACTGGTCGAGCAGAAGTCCGCTGAAGGGCACGTTCGCCTTTCTCAGCGCGTCCTCGACGCGGCTGACCAGCGCCGGGTCGATCTTGACCGTCGACTTCGCGCTGGACACCTGCACCGCCGGCGCCTCGCCGAAGAAGTTCGGCAGCGTGTAGAGGAAAGCGGCCGCGATCACCAGCGCGATGAGCGCGTACTTCCAGGTGGGGAAGCGATTCACTGCAGGGACTTGAGCGTGCCCTTGGGCAGCGGGACCTGCACGGCGGAGCGCTGCATCACCACTTCGGTGTTCGGCGCCACCTCGACCGTGACGTACTGGTCGCTCAGCTTGGTGATGCGGCCGACGATGCCGCCGGCGGTGACGACCTCGTCGCCCTTCTGCAGCGCCTCGACCATCGCCTTCTGTTCCTTGGCGCGCTTCATCTGCGGCCGGATCATGAGGAAATAGAGCAGCACGAACATCAGGATGATGGGCAGGAAGCTCATCAGGCCGGCGTCGCCGCCGGCGGACGCGCCCTGTGCAAAGGCGGGGGAGATGATCACTGCGTATCCTCTTGGGAAAACGGCGAATTATAGCTTCTTCGCTCCGCCCGCAGCCGCTGTGCGGTCGACTCGAGCGCTCCCGCCTCGATGGCGCCGCGCAGCTCGCGCATCAGGTCCTGGTAGTAGTGCAGGTTGTGAATGGTATTGAGGCGTGCGCCGAGGATCTCATTCGCCTTTTGCAGGTGATAGAGATACGCGCGCGTGAAATGGCGGCAGGTGTAGCACCCGCAGTCCGGATCGACCGGGCCGGTGTCGTCGCGGTGCCGCGCGTTGCGCATCTTCAGGTCGCCGTGCGAGGTGAAAAGCCAGCCGTTGCGCGCGTTGCGTGTCGGCAGCACGCAATCGAACATGTCCAGTCCGGCGAGCACCGCCTCGATCAGGTCCTCGGGCGTGCCCATGCCCATGAGATAGCGCGGCCGGTCCTCCGGCAGGCGCGTCGTCTGCAGGATGCGGGCGCGATCCTCCTTCGGCTCGCCGACCGCCAGACCGCCGATCGCATAGCCGTCGAAGCCGATCTCGATCAGGCGCTCCACGGACTTCGCGCGCAGGTGCGGATACACGCCGCCCTGCACGATGCCGAAGAGCGCGTTCGCGCTTCTCCACGCCGCTTTCGAGCGGGCGGCCCAGCGCATCGACAGCTGCATCGACTGCTCCGCCTCCGCTTCGGTCGCCGGGTACGGCGTGCATTCGTCGAAAGCCATGGCGATGTCGGAATCCAGCACCTGCTGGATGCGCATCGACTCCTCGGGCGTGAGGAACAGGCGATCGCCGTTCACCGGCGAGGCGAACTGCACGCCTTCCTCCGAGATCTTGCGCAGCGCGCCGAGGCTGAAGACCTGGAAACCGCCTGAATCGGTGAGGATCGGCTGGTCCCAGCCCATGAAGCGGTGCAATCCGCTGTGCTTGCCGATCACCTCGAGGCCCGGGCGCAACCAGAGGTGGAAGGTGTTGCCGAGCACGATCTGGGCGCCGATCTCGTGCAGCTCCTGCGGCGACATCGCTTTCACGGTGCCGTAGGTGCCGACCGGCATGAAGGCCGGCGTGTCGACGGGACCATGCGCGAGCTCGAGCACCCCGCGCCGCGCGCGGCCGTCGCGGTGGCTAACGGTGAACTTCATCGCTCGATCAGCATGGCATCACCGTAGGAGAAAAAGCGATAACGCTGCTCGATGGCGTGCTGGTAAGCATTCAGGATCTTCTCCTTGCCGGCGAAGGCCGACACCAGCATGACGAGCGTGGACTTCGGCAGGTGGAAGTTGGTGAGCAGCCGGTCGACCACCTGGAATTCGTAGCCCGGGTAGATGAAGAGCGCCGTCTCGCCTTCGGCGGCGCCGCTGACGGCGGCGCTTTCCAGCGCCCTAAGCGACGTCGTGCCGACCGCGAGCACCCGGCGGCCGGCGAGCGCCTGCAGCGTCTCGTCCGGGATGCTGTAGCGCTCGCGGTGCATGCGGTGCCGCTCGACCTCCTCCGTCCGCGGCGGCTGGAAGGTGCCGAAGCCGACGTGCAGCGTGAGACGGGCGATTCGCGCGCCGCGCTTTCGCACGCGCTCGAGCAGCGGCTTGTCGAAATGCAGGCCGGCCGTGGGGGCGGCCACCGCGCCCGGCTGGGACGCGTAGACGGTCTGGTACCGCTCGGCATCCTCGTCCGCCGGCGCATGGGTGATGTACGGCGGCAGCGGCACGCTGCCGCAGCGCTCGAGCAGCGGCTCGATGTCGTCGGAGAAGCGCACGCGATAGAGGTCGCCTTCGCGCTCTTCGACGGTGGCGGTGGCGCCGCCGATCAGGACCTCGGTGCCGGGCTTCGGCGAGTGGCCGGCGCGCATCAGCGCGAGCGCCTCGCGTCGATCCAGGATGCGCTCGACGAAGATTTCCACGCGGCCGCCGCTGGGCTTCGCGCCGAAGAGACGGGCCTTGATGACCCGCGTGTCGTTCAGCACCAGCGTGTCGCGTGCATCGACGAGTTCGGGCAGCGACTCGAATGAAAGGTCGCGGATCGTGCCGTCGGCTGCGAGGTGGAGGAGCCGGCTGGCGGTGCGCCGCTCGGCGGGATGCTGGGCGATGAGCTCCGGCGGAAGGGCATAATCGAACTCGGAGACCCGCATCCGGCGCAAATTATAATTTCTATACCGCGAGCGAAACGCGGCCGGAATGGCGGAACCGGTAGACGCAGCGGACTCAAAATCCGCCGACCGCGAGGTCATGAGAGTTCGAGTCTCTCTTCCGGCACCATAAGAAAAAGCGCACAAAGCCACACTCCTTTGCTGGACACCGCCGGGGGGGCGGCGTAGGCTTTTTTCACGCTAAGGAGGGGGTCATGGCGCAGGCGCAGATCCGGGTCCTGCCGTCCGCGAAGAACACGGTGATGGTGGTCGACGACCAGTCGACCGGCCGCGCCATTCTCGAGCAGGTGGTGCGCAGCCTCGACGAGCGCGTGGTCGTGGAGGGCTTCGCCCGCCCGGTCGACGCGGTGGTGTGGGCGACACGAAACGTGTCCGACCTGGTGCTCGTCGATTACATGATGCCGGAGATGGACGGCATCGAGTTCGTCAAGCGCCTGCGCGCGCTGCCGGGCTACGAGCATGTGCCGATCGTGATGGTCACCGTGCACGACGATCGCAAGGTGCGCTACGCCGCGCTCGATGCCGGCATCACCGATTTCCTCACCAAGCCGGTCGACGCGCGGGAATGCCTCGCGCGCTGCCGCAATCTGCTGACGCTGCGCCGCCAGCACCTCGTGCTCGAGGATCGCCGGCGCCTGCTCGAGCACATGGTGGAGGACGCGACGCGCGAGGTGCGCGAGCGCGAGAAGGAGACGCTGATGCGGCTCGCGCGCGCCGGCGAGTTCCGCGACGAGGAGACCGGCTACCACCTGATCCGCATGGCGCGCTATTCGCGGCTCATCGCCACCGCGCTCTCGCTCGAGCCGGACGAGGCGCAGACGATCGAGCTGGCCGCGCCGCTGCACGACATCGGCAAGATCGGCATCCCCGACCAGATCCTCCTCAAGGCCGACCGGCTGGACGCCGCCGAGTGGGAGATCATGCGGCGCCATCCCGTCATCGGCCACGAGATCCTCAAGGGCAGCGCCTCGAAGTACGTCCGCATGGGCGCGCTGATCGCGCTCGGCCACCATGAGAAGTACGACGGGTCGGGCTACCCGAACGGACTGGTCGGCGATCACATCCCGCTTTGCGCCCGCATCGTCGCGGTAGCCGACGTCTACGACGCGCTCACGTCGGTGCGCCCGTACAAGAATGCCTGGTCGAGCGAGCAGGCATTCGACTATGTCGCCTCGCAGGTCGGCCGTCATTTCGACCCGCGCATGGTGGAAGCGTTCCACGCCATGAAGAAGCAGGTGCTTCAGGTGCAGAACGAGTGGCGCGACCCGCCGGGGGCGATCTGATGGCGCGCGGCGCCGTCACCCGAAGCCGTGTCGGCGTCATCGCCGACCTGCGCGCGCGGCTGAAAGCGCGCCCGGATACCGAGCACGAGCAGGGCGTCCTGCGGCTCGTCATCAGCTCGCTGGTTTTCCTTTATCTGCTTCCCGACGCCCTGCTCAAGCACGACACGTTGCCGCTGTACGTGGGCGGCATCCAGCTCGCGCTCTCGCTCATCATCTTCCTCCGCATTGCGTACTCCACCGACATCTCGCCGGCCCGCCGCGTATTCGCCCAGCTGGCAGACGTCGGTGCGATCAGCTGGTACATGGCCGCGTACGGCGAGCCCGCCGGGTGGATGTTCCTCCTCTATATCTGGGTGACGCTCGGCAGCGGATTCCGATTCGGCGCCCGCTACCTCCTTTCCGAGCTCGTCATGAGCGTGATGGGGTTCGGCCTGGTGCTCTATGTCAACGACTTCTGGCATGGGCACCGCGGGCTTGGCGCAGGCCTGCTATTCGGCATGCTGGCCGTCGACATGTATGTGCTGACGCTGGTGCGCCGCATGTTCGACGCCATCGCGCGCGCCGAGGCGGCCAACCTGGCCAAGCGCCGTTTCATCTCGATGGTGAGCCACGAGCTGCGCACGCCACTCAACGCCATCATCGGCATGGCGGACTTGCTGCGCGACACGCCGCTCAATCGAGAGCAGGCCGACATGCTGCAGACGCTGCGCGGCTCGTCGCGCGTAATGCTCGGCCTGGTGGAAGACGTGCTCGACTTCTCGAAGATCGAGGCCGGCAAAGTCGTCCTGGAGAAAATCGACTTCGACCTGCACGCGCTCATCAACAGCACGTGCCGCATCGTGTCCTCGCAGGCCGTCGCCAAGGGCATCGATTTCGTCGTGTCCATCATGCCCGAGGTGCCACCGATGGTGCGAGGCGATCCGCACCATCTGCGCCAGGTGCTCATCAACCTCGCGGGAAACGCCGTCAAGTTCACCGAGGCGGGCAGCGTCACGGTGCACGTCTCGGTGCTGGCCGAGAACGACAGCCACGTGCGGCTCAAGCTTTCGATCCGGGATACCGGTATCGGCATCTCTCAAGAGGCGCAAGCGAAGATCTTCGACAGCTTCGCCCAGGCGGACGAATCGACTACGCGCCGTTTCGGCGGCACGGGCCTCGGCACGACCATAGCAAAGCAGCTGGTCGGGCTGATGGGCGGGCGCATCGGCGTCGAAAGTGCGCTGGGTCTGGGCAGCACTTTCTGGGTCGAGCTGGAACTGGAGAAGCAGCCGGAACGTGCGACGGCCGGCGCGGGCGAAATCGCCGGTGCACGCATCCTGCTGGTGGGCTTCCCGCCGCAAGCCAGCGCCGCGATGCAGGAGGCACTGACCGGTTGGGGTGCGGTCCCGGTCGCCGTAGCGAACGTCGACGAGGGCGTGGCAAGGCTCGTCGCCGAGATCAGTCTGGCCAAGCCCTATCACAGCGTCCTCCTGTACGCGACGGGCGGCGACCTCAAGCTCGCGCAGCGCTTCCGCCGCTCGGCGCCCGAACCGGTGCCGCCGATGGTGCTCGCCGTGCCGCGAGAGGCGGACGTACGGCGCCTTGAGATGCTCTCTTCCGGCTTCGCCTCGATGCTCGAGCTGCCGTTCGACAAGCGCCGACTTTTCAATGTCCTGCATTCGGTCGCCGCGGTGGAGGAGGTGCGAGAAGGGGTCGTACGCCTGCAAGACTATGCTCGGCGCGATGGCGCCGTCGGCAGGCTCAACATCCTCGTCGCGGACGACAACCCGACCAACCGCGAGGTGATCGGCAAGATTCTCGAGCGCAGCGGACACGCCGTCACGCTCGTCAATGACGGCGAGCAGGCGATCGATGCGATCGAGCGCGAGGCCCCCGACCTCGTCATCCTCGATCGCAACATGCCGGGTATGAGCGGAATCGAAGCGCTGCGTGCGCTGCGCCTCATGATGCGCGGCCGCGAACGGCTGCCGGTGATCATGCTGTCGGCCGACGTGACACCGGAGGCGAAGCGCGAAGCGCTTGAGGCCGGCGGCGACGCCTTCCTGTCGAAGCCGATCGAGACGCTGCGGCTGCTGGACGAGATCCAGCGCCTGGTGAAGCCGGCCGCCGCGCGCAAGGCAGAGGCGCGACCGATAGCCCAGCCGGCGACCGGCGTGCCGGTCCTGGCGGTCATCAACCTGGACACGCTGATGCATCTGGAAGAGCTCGGCACCTCGCTCACCTTCCTCGACAAGCTGATCCATGTTTTTCTCGCCGACAACGCCGCGATCCTGGCCCGCATCGAGGGGGTGCTGGCAGCGCGCGACTATCACGAGTTCCGCTCTCTCGTACATGCGATGAAAGGCTCCTCGGCCAGCATGGGGACGGATCGCCTTACCCGCGCGTGCGGCAAATGCGGGAGTTTGTCAGACGCCGAGCTTCGCCTGCAGGCACCCGCGCTGCACCGCGCTCTGAGCGACGAGTTCGGCGCAGCACGTGAGCAGCTAGAGCTCTATCTCAACAACCGGCGCAAGGCAGTCGGTTAGATTATTCTCGGTCGGTGGACCGCTCGGAACTGCCTTGCCACGTGGCGGAAGTTCGCATGCCCGCGCACGATGGTTACGAGCTCGGCGGGTTCCTTTGCAGCGTGCCGGGCGAAAAGCCGATGCGCGCGGCTGTGCTGCACCCGGGTGCGGGCATTGCGGCCGCGAGCTACCGCCGCTTCGGCATGTTCCTGGCGCAATCCGGCATTCCCACGCTTTTGTACGACTATCGAGGCATCGGTGTTTCCAGGCCGCGTGCGCTGCGCGGCTTCCGCGCGACGGTGGAAGATTGGGCGGAATACGATTGCGCCGGCGCAATCGGCTGGTTGCGCGAACGCTTTCCGGCCGCTCAGATCATCGGCATCGCGCATTCCATCGGGGCGCTGCTGGTGGGCGGTGCGCGCAACGCCGGGCAGCAGGCGCGACTCTGTCTCATCGCCGGGCATACGGCTTATTGCGGCGACTACCGCGAGCGGTATCGAGTGCCCATGACGCTGCTGTGGCACGGCGTCATGCCCGCTCTCACCCGCATGTTCGGTTATTTTCCCGCCAGCCGGCTCAAGCTCGGCGAAGACATTCCGGCGGGCGTTGCGTTGCAGTGGGCGGGGCGGCGGTTGCCGGAGCTGCGTCCGAGCGGGCCTGGCCCGGAGCACGAACGGTTGCGCCAGCTTCTCGATCGCTGTGCCGAACTACAGCGTCCGGCGGCAGTGATCACGATCAGCGATGATGCCTTCACAGGCGCCGCGGGTACAAAGCGACTACTGTCGTATTACCCGCGGCTATTTCCGCTGAAACACATTGTGTACACGCCGGCCGAGGCGGGGGCTAGGCGCCTCGGCCATTTCGGATTTTTCCGGCGTAAAGCCGGCAGCGTGCTATGGCCGCGATTCCTCGAGGAGGTGGAATCGCGTGGCCATAGCCACTGAGCTTCGATCAGCCGGCAGCAACGAGCGCTTCCGACCGCAGGGCGGCGAGCGGCGCGGGGGCGGGCTGCGTCGCTTCCATGCGCCGCATCTGTGCACGGACCAGGCGCTGCATCATCTTCATATCGCGTTCGCTCAGGCGCAGAGCGGCGTCAACCCACAGGTTGACGATGCCGTCGAGTTCCTCTCGCGTCACAGGATGGATGAACTGGCGGGCGCGGAACACGGCCTGCATGCCGTTGCGGCGCTTTGCGTTCTTGGCGATCCAGTTGCGTACCGCGGTTTCTCCCTGGCCGTCCGTGGCGAGCACGTCGACGATGCCCATCTTGTGCAGCTCTGCTCCGGACAGCACTTTGCCGGAGAGGATCAACTCCTCCGCTGCGCGCAGGCCGATCCGGCGCGCGAGCAGGCTGCAGGCGCCCATGCCCGGGAACAGGTTGAACAGGATTTCCGGCATGCCCATCTGCGCACTTTCCTCCGCCACGATCACATCCGAGGCGAGGGCGCATTCGAAGCCGCCGCCGAGCGCGTCGCCTTGCACCAGCGCGATCTTGGTCAGCGTAGGGCTGAAGAATGCCTGCGTGCGCGGATAGATGTTGTCGATGCAGAGCTTCGCATAGTTCGCGAGCGCGGCGCGGTCCTGCGCCTTGATGAGCATCACAAAGAGCGCCAGATCGCCGCCCACGTTGAAGACGCCCGGGATGCGCGACGCCGTCACATAGTTGTAGACCGGGAAGTGCATGCCATTCACGTCGACGCGGCACTGATTCGCCATCAGCTCGCGATCGTGCGCGAGGATGTCATTCAGCAGGCCGAGGCTGTAGCACGGCGTGCCGTCCTTTGGATTGAAGTAACCCCACAACGTGCCAGTTGCCGGTTCGAACTCCGTCTGATACTGCGACTCCGCTCTGCCGTAGCGCACGCAAAGACCCATCGCGTCATTCATGTTGCTCATCGCCATCTCCCCGATTCGTTGAGCCCCGCCGGCGGGGGCTCGTCGCCTGGACCGGGAATGCGAAACGCTCCCGGTCGCCCGTGATCGATTTAACGCCCCGTCCCCTTAGGGAGCAATCAGGGCCTCCCTGATGCCGCCTTGTTGCGGCGCCGGGACATCGGTTAAATTCGGCCGCGAGGGGGTCACATGTACGCCATCGTCTACAAGTCCGACGGCTTTCCGATCTGCCGCCAGATGCCCGGCGTCAGTCCGGACCCCGTGGTGACCTGGAACAACGAAGCGGCGGCCAAGGCCTTCATCGCCTCGAAGGGAGGCGACGCCGAGTTTCAGGCGGTGCAGATCACCGACGAGGCGATGGACAAGCTGGCGAAGGCGCTCGGCTACCCGGTCGAGCAGATGACGTTCGAGCCCTACCCCGGGTAGTCAAAACTCTACGTTATCGATGAGCCGCGTGGCCCCGAGGCGCGCGGCGCCCAGCACGACGAGCTCGGCGTCCCCGGCTTGCGGCGGCGCCAGGTCGGCCCTGCGCCGTACCTCGAGATAATCGGGCTGCCAGCCGGCGCTCGCCAGCTCGTGCAGGCCGTCCGCGTACGGCCGCCCCTGTTCCACTTCCCGGAGGACGCGATAAAGCCGCGGCGCTTCCCGGCGTTCGTCCGCGGTCAGGTAGCTGTTGCGCGAGCTCATCGCCAGGCCGTCGGCTTCGCGCGCGGTCTCCCCCGCGACGATGCGGATCGGCAGGTCGAGCTGCCGCACCATGCCGCGCACCACGACGAGCTGCTGGTAATCCTTCTTTCCGAACACGGCAACGGCCGGTTGCACGCAGTTGAAGAGCTTCAGCACCACGGTGCTGACGCCCTCGAAGAATCCCGGCCGGAAGCGGCCCTCCAGCTCGCTCGCCATCGGCGGCGGTTGCACCCGGTATGCCTGCGGCTCCGGATAAAGCGTGCGCTCGTCCGGCGCGAAGATGAACTCGACGCCCTCGGCTTCCAGCATCTTGCGGTCGCGCTCGAAAGTGCGCGGGTAGCGATCGAAATCCTCGCTCGGCAGGAACTGCAGCCGGTTGACGAAGATGCTGACCACCACCGAGCGGGCTTCCCGCCGCGCCAGCCGCACGAGCGAAAGATGCCCCTCGTGCAAGTTGCCCATCGTCGGCACGAAGCCGAGCGGGCCGGCAGCCGCGAGCGCGCGGCGCAAGGCAACGATGTCGGTCAGAACCTGCATCAGCCGAGATTGAAGAACTCGCGCCGGCTGCGCATCGCGCGCAGGCGCGAAACGAGGAGCTCGAAGTCGCTGTCGCGCTCGACGAAGTTCAGGTTGTCGGAGTTCACGATGAGGAGCGGGGCGGCGTTGTAATGGTAGAAGAAGCGCGCGTAGCTCTCCGCGAGCAGGGCAAGGTACTCCTCGCTCACCGGCCGCTCATAGCCGCGGGCGCGCCGCCGCACCCGCTCGACGAGCGTGGCCGGCTGCGCCTGCAGGTACACCACCAGGTCCGGCGTCGGCGCGCGCGGCCGCAGCGCATCGTAGATCTTCTGGTAGAGGGCGAGCTCGTCCGCGGAGAGCGTGATGCGGGCGAAGAGAGGATCCTTGTCCAGCAGGAAATCGCCGATCGCTGGCCGGCCGAACATGTCGGGCTGCGCGAGCGGCTCGAGCATGCGCGCGCGCTGGAAGAGGAAGAAGAGCTGCGTCGGCAGCGCGAAGCGGGCCATGTCCTGGTAAAAGCGCGCGAGGAACGGATTCTCTTCCGGCTGCTCGAGCACCAGGTCCGCGCCGAGGCGCGCCGCGAGGCGCCGCGCGAGGCTCGTCTTGCCGGCGCCGATCGGCCCTTCCACCACCAGGTAGCGAAATCTCATTTCTCCTTATCCACGGAAGACGAAGTAGACCGCGCCGACGATGCACAGGGAAGCCCACAGGTAGTCGAGCTTGAGCGGCTGCTTCATGTACAGGATGGCGAACGGCACGAAGACCGACAGCGTGATCGCCTCCTGCATGATCTTCAGCTGGCCGAGGGAAAGCTGCGTGAAGCCGATGCGGTTCGCCGGCACCTGGAGCAGGTACTCGAAGAGGGCGATGCCCCAGCTCACGAGGGCCGCCACCCACCACGGCCTGTCGGACAGGTTCTTCAGATGCGCGTACCAGGCGAACGTCATGAACACGTTCGAGGCGACCAGGAGCAGCGCGCACATCGCGCCGGCGGGGATTGAGCTCATGGGACGATCCTCTCCAGGTCCTGGTCGCGGCAGCGTTCGAGCAGGTCGCGCGCCGCGCCGCGACCGGGTATCACGGCGTCGGGCGCGATTTCGACCAGCGGCGCGAGCACGAAGGCGCGCTGGTGCATGCGCGCATGCGGCACGACGAGCCCGCCATCGGCGATGCGCTCATCGCCGAACAGGAGCAGATCGAGGTCGAGCGTGCGCGGCGCATCCGGAAAGCTGCGCCGCCGCTCGTGCGCGGCTTCCAGCTCCTGCAGCTCGTGCAGCAGTTCGTGGGCGCCGAGGCCGGTCTCGACCGCTGCGACGGCGTTCACGAAGTCGGGCTGCGCGGCGTACCCGACCGGCGCCGTGCGATAGAGAGAGGAACGGGCCATCAGGCGAGTCTGCGGCAGCGCGTCGAGCTCGCCCAAGGCGCGCTCGACCTGTGATCGCGGTTCAGCCAGGTTGGATCCGAGTCCGATGTAGGCGATCGTCACGCCGGCGAAGGCGCGGGCGTCGCCGGCCGCTTCTTCCGCCGCCGCCTGCGCCGCTTGCGCGTGCCGGTTTCCGGCAGCAGCATCGCCTTGCGCGTGTCAGGGTCGCCGGCCTGGAAGGCGCGCCACCAGGCCTCCATTTCCGCCGGTACCTCGCCGCTCGCCGCGCGCAACGCGAGGAAGTCGTAGGCCATGCGGAACCGCGGCGACTCGATCAGCCGGTAGGGCCGCTGGCCGGAACGCAGGTCGAAGCGCGGCTGCATGCTCCATACCTCCCGCATCGTGGCGGTCAGTTTGCGCGTGATGGCGAGCTTGGCGCATTGGGTGTCGAGCACTTCGTCCATCGCATTTTCGAGCGCCGGGACGGAACGTTCGCCGCGCCCTTCGCGGCCTTTCCAGGCGGCGAGGACCTCGTGCCAGAGGAGGGCGGCGAAGAGAAAAGCCGGCGACACCGGTCGTTCGGTGAGCACGCGCTCGTCGGTCTGGGCCAGCGCGAGCGTGACGAAGCGTTCGCCGAGCGGCTGCTCGAGGATCACGTCGAGGAGCGGCAGCAGTCCCTTGTGGAGGCCGACGTCGCGCAGCTGCCGCAGGCAGGCGCTGGCGTGGCCCGAGAGCAGCAGCTTGAGCATCTCGTCGAACAGGCGCGCCGGCGGCACGCGCTCCATGAGCGGCGCAAGCTCGCGGATCGGCGCCCGCGTCGCCGGATCGAGCGTTAGGCCGAGCTTCGCGGCGAGGCGCACGGCGCGCAGCATGCGCACCGGGTCCTCGCGATAGCGGGTGGTCGGGTCGCCGATCACTCGCAGGACGCGCTTCTTGAGGTCCGCCAGCCCGCCGTGGAAGTCGACCACCTCCTCGCTGGCCGGGTCGTAATAGAGCGCGTTGACGGTGAAGTCGCGGCGGCGCGCGTCCTCGGCCTGGGTGCCGAAGACGTTGTCGCGCAGCACGCGGCCGTGCTCGTCCTTCTCGGCGGTATCCGGGTCCGCGGCGCGGAAGGTGGAGACCTCGACGGTCTCCGCGCCCATCATGACGTGCACCAGGCGAAACCGCCGGCCGATGATGAGCGCCCGCCGGAAGAGCGGCTTGATCTGCTCCGGGCGCGCGTCGGTGGCGATGTCGAAATCCTTGGGCTTTATGCCGAGCAGCAGGTCGCGCACCGCGCCGCCGACGACGTAGGCGGAAAACCCGGCCTCGCGCAGCACGTTGCAGACCTTGGCCGCGGCCGGGCTGATCGCGTCGCGCGCGAGCCCGTGCTTGTCGCGCGGCACGCGATCGATGTGATTGGAAGAGAGCCCGAGGACCCGCCGGATGAACCGCTTGATCATTCGCGGGCGGCCATTCTACCGGCGGAGCGAGATCATCGCCCAGCCGCGTCGGCGGGCTTCGGCGGCGAGCGCCTCATCCGGGTCGACCGCGACCGGTCGCGACACGCGCTCGAGGAGGGGCAGGTCGTTGTGCGAGTCGCTGTAGAAGGTGCTTTCCTCGAACTCGGACAACCGGTGACCGAGCGCCGACAGCCAGTCCTGCAGGCGCTCGATCTTGCCTTCGCGGAAGCACGGGGTGCCGCTCACGCGTCCGGTGAAGCGGCCTGCGCGCTTCTCCGGCTCGGTGGCGATCAGGTGGGGCACGCCGAACTCCCGGGCGATGGGCGCGGTGATGAAGCTGTTGGTCGCGGTGACGATCGCGCAAAGCTCGGCCGCGTGCCGCTTCACCAGGGCGCGTGCGGCCGGCGTGATCATCGGCAGGATGCGCAGCCGCATGAACTCGGCATGCCACCTTTCCAGCTCGGCCGGCGTATGCGCGGCGAGCGGCCGCAGGGCGAAACCGAGGTACTCGTGGATGTCGAGCGTGCCGGCGACGTACTGCTCGTAGTACGCGCGGTTCTGCGCCTCGTAGGTTTCTCGATCCAGCACGCCGCGGTCGACGAGGAACTGTCCCCACTCGTAGTCACTGTCGCCCGTGAGCAGCGTGTTGTCGAGGTCGAAGAGCGCCAGGCGCATGAGCGCCCGGAGTGTAACTGCCGCGGGACCTAGAAGCGGCGCTGAAGGCCGATGCGGAACTCCTGCAGGCGGAAAAGCCCGGTCGCGTCGCGCGACAGGGATTCCGCGCTCACCGCCCAGTCCTGCGCGAACCAGTAGCGGCCGAAGACCGAGAGTGGCCGGTGCTCGAGGTCCGATTCGCGACCATTGTTGGCGAGCGACATGCTCAGGTTGCCGCGCTGACCGAGCGCATACGACCACTGGAGGCGTGGGCTGGCGGTAAATGCGTAGCTGTCGCGCAGCGGATAAGCGAAGCCGAAGCGGTCGTACTCGGGCGCGAGCCAGCCTTTGGCGAAGTTCGGATCGAGCCCCAGCTCGGCTCGCTCGGGCACCCGCAGGCCGGACTGGGCGAACGCCGGAGCAGCGGCCAAAAGCACCAGGAAAACGGCGACTCGGCGCAGCGGGGACATGCGATCGAATCTACTCAGCGAATGGGACGGTGTCCACCCGGAAAAAGCTCGGCCAAGGCCTCTTTGACGAGGGGCAGGGTGAGCGCCCGCTGACGAATAAGTGAATGCCGATCAAGGGCTTCCAACACCGACTGTAAGCTCGCCAAGTCACGTGGCAGCCGGGTGAGCAGGTAGCCGACGATGTCGTCAGAAAGCTGCAGTCCGCGCGCAGCGGCGAGCGATTTCAGGTGCCTCGCCTTGTCCTCGTCCCCGACCGGCAGCAGCTCGTAGACAAGGCCCCAGGCGAGGCGGGTACGAAGATCTTCGCGCAGCTCGAGCTGCGCCGGTGGTTTGGGGCCGGCGGCGAGCACGCCGGGGCCGCCGTCGCGCGCTTCGTTGATCGCAACGAAAAGCGCCTGCTGCTCGGAAGCGTCGAGCGTGTCGACGTCGTCGGCGATGACGAGCGCCGGATTGGCGCGCGCCGCGGCGCGCAGGAGATGCGTGCGCCCGCTGGCCGGCGCGCCCCAGAGATAGACGATGCGCTCGCGCGCGACGCCGGCCGCTAGCTCGCGCACGCGCGCCAGCGCCTCGGCATTCGGCCCGGCGACGAAGTTGGCGAACTGCGCCTCGATCGGCGGCGAGATCGCGAGCGGAAGCTGCTGCATGGCGTCGAGTAGAATTTTCGCATGTCGAACGGGCTCACCTATCGCGACGCGGGCGTCGACATCGACGAAGGCGACGCGCTAGTCGAGCAAATCCGTCCGTTCGCTCGCCGCACCCTGCGGCCGGAAGTTCTGGCCGGCATCGGCGGCTTCGGCGCGCTGTGCGCCATTCCGCGCAAGTTCAAGCGACCGGTGCTGGTCTCGGGCACCGACGGCGTGGGTACCAAGCTGAAGCTCGCCTTCGAGCTCGACCGGCATGACACCGTCGGCATCGACCTCGTGGCGATGAGCGTGAACGATGTGCTGGTGCAGGGCGCGGAGCCGCTCTTCTTCCTCGATTACTTCGCGTGCGGCAAGCTCGAGCGCGGCGTCGCCGCGCAGGTGATCAAGGGCATCGCGCGCGGCTGCGAGCTGGCCGGCTGTGCGCTGATCGGCGGCGAAACCGCGGAGATGCCGGGGATGTACCCGCCGGGCGAATACGATCTCGCGGGCTTTTGCGTCGGTGTGGTCGAGCGGGATCGGATTCTCAATGGAAAATCGATACGCGCGGGCGACGTGGTCCTCGGCCTTGCCTCGAGCGGTCCGCACTCGAACGGCTACTCGCTCATTCGCAAGATCCTCGAGCGCGAGCGTCCCGCCGACCCGGCGAAGCTGCTCGAGCCGACGCGGATCTACGTGAAGCCGGTCCTGACGCTCTTGAAGAAAGTGCCGGTGAAAGGCCTGGCGCACATAACGGGCGGCGGACTCGTCGGCAACGTGCCGCGCATCCTGCCGAAGAAGACCCGGGCGGTCATCCAGCAAGCCTCGTGGCCCCGACCCGAGGTTTTCCAGTGGTTGCAACGCGCGGGTAACGTCGCTGACAGCGAAATGCACCGCGTCTTCAACTGCGGCATCGGCATGGTCGTGGTCGTCGCCGCCGCGGCGGCGACGCGCGCCGTCGCCGCCTTACGCGCCGCCGGCGAAACGGTCTACGAGATCGGCTCGATCGAGAAATCCGCGGCTGGCGAGCCGGACTGCATCGTCGTCTAGGCGGTCCCGCGGCGGGCGAGGTAAATCCCGGCCAGCACGACCAGCCCGCCCGCCACCTGCAAAGGCACGAGCGGCTCCGAGAGCAGAAGCCACGCGAACATCGCCGCCATCACCGGCTGGAAGAGCAGGCTCACCGAGGAGAACGCGGCCGGCAGGTGAGCGAGCGAGTAGGCGATGAGCCCCTGTCCCGCGCAATGCGAGATCCAGGCGAGGCCCGCCAGCACCAGCCAGCCCCTCGCGTCCGCCGGCAGCAGCGTTTCGCCGGATACGGCCGCCACCGGCAGTAGCGCGAGCGCCGTAAGCGTCGAGGTCATCGCCATCACATAGAGCGTGGCCGAGCCCCGGTCGCGCACTTCCTTCACCGAGAGGATGTAAGCGGCGTAGAAAAGCGCGGTGATCACGCCGAAGGCGTCGCCGACGAGCGCGGTGGGCGAAAAAGCGAGGCTGGTGGATACGAGCATCAGCACGCCGACGAGCGCAGCGCCGAGGCCGAGCGCGAACGTGGCGCTCGGCCGTTCGTGCCAGAAGATCCACACCGCGGCGGTCACGAACGGCGCCGCCAAGTTGGCGAGCAGCGTGGCGTTCGCCACCGAAGTGAAGCGGATCGACCAGTGCCAGAACGCGAGATCGCCGGCAAACGCGGCGCCGGCGAGGAGCAGCCACCTCCATGGCATCTGCGCCTCGCCGCGCCGGCGGTACGGGAGGACGAGCGACCATAGCAGCGGCGCGGCGAGCGCGACGCGCCAGAAGGCGCTCGCGGTCGGGCCGACGTCGCTCAGCCGGACGAAGATCGGGGACAGCGCGATGAAAGTCGCGCCGAGGAAAAGCGCGGGGGCGGCCGGCCGCATGAGCGGCCGATATTACTTATTTAAGGTCGTTCCAGCGCTTCATCGCGGCCTCGTAGCGTTGCCGCGCGAGCTCCACCTGCTGTTCGAGGATCGCTTGCCGGGCGAAGTAGTTTTCGTTCGGACGGCTGCCGCCGGCGGCGCTGCCGATGCGCTCGCCGGCCTGCGATTCGACGCCCTGGTCGCGGCGCGCGATGGCGCTCTGCCACTCGTTGTATGCGGTGCGCGCCTCCTGGTATGCCTTGTCGAGATCGGCCGTGCGGTTCTGCGCGGCGACCGGCATGGCGAGAGCGAGGAGACTCCACAGGACGAAGCGTTTCATGCCTACCCTTTCCGGTAGAATTTTTTGACATGGGACGGCCGATCTTCGTTCACCTTAGGATGCATAGCGAGTACTCGGTGAACGACGGCATAGTCCGAATCGACGATGCCGTGCAGCGCGCCGCGCACGACCGCATGCCGGCGCTCGCGCTCACCGACTCGGCGAACCTCTTCGGGATGGTGAAGTTCTACGGCGCGGCCCGCGCCGCCGGCGTGAAGCCGATCATCGGCGCCGACTGCTGGGTCGAGAACGCCGCCGACCGCGAAAAACCCGCGCGAGTGCTGCTGCTGTGCTCCTCGCGCGCCGGGTACCTGCGACTTTGCGCGCTGCTTTCGCGCGCCTGGCTTGCCAACCAGCACCGCGGACGCCCGCTCATAGCGCGGCAGTGGCTGGGGGAAGGCACCGACGGCCTCATCGCGCTGTCGGGGTTCCTCTCGGGCGAGCTGGCGGCGCCCCTCCTTTCGGACCAGACGGAGAATGCCGAACGGATCGCCCGCGGCTGGAGCGAGCTCTTCCCCGGACGCTACTACATCGAGGTGCAGCGGGCCGCGCAGGCCAACGGCGAGGCCCTGCTGTCGCGCTCTCTCGCGCTCGCCGGCCGGCTGCGCCTGCCGGCGGTCGCCACGCATCCGGTTCAATTCCTTGTGCCCGACGACTTCAAGGCGCATGAGGCGCGCGTCTGCATCTCGCAGGGCTATCTGCTCGGCGACCAGCGCCGGCCGCGGTCATTCACCGCCGAGCAGTATTTCAGGACGCAGGAGGAGATGGCGCGCCTTTTCGCCGACCTGCCCCAGCTGCTCGAGAACTCCGTCGAGATCGCCCGGCGTTGCAATCTCGAGATCACCCTCGGCAAGACCAAGCTGCCGGCTTTCCCCACGCCGCCCGGCGTGACCCTCGAGCAGCATCTCCAGGACGAGGCCGAGAACGGCCTCGCCCGGCGAGCGCAGGAGCTCCACCTCGATGCGCAGGCGCTCGGCCGCTACCAGGCGCGACTCGCCTTCGAGATCAAGACCATCGTGCAGATGGGCTTCGCCGGCTACTTCCTCATCGTGGCGGACTTCATCAATTGGGCGAAGACGAACGGCGTGCCGGTCGGTCCCGGCCGGGGTTCCGGCGCGGGGTCGCTGGTCGCGTATTCCCTCGGCATCACCGACCTCGATCCGCTGCGCTACGACCTGCTCTTCGAGCGGTTCCTCAACCCGGAGCGCGTGTCGATGCCCGATTTCGACATCGACTTCTGCCAGGACGGCCGCGACCGGGTGATCGACTACGTACGACGCAAGTACGGCGAGGACAGCGTCTCGCAGATCGCCACCTTCGGCACGATGGCAGCCCGCGCGGTCGTGCGCGACGTCGGCCGCGTCCTCGACCTCGGCTACAACTTCTGCGACCAGATCGCGAAGCTGATTCCGGTTCAGCCTGGCAAGAACATCACTCTCGACGACGCGCGCAAAGCCGAGCCGTTGCTCGCCGAGCGGGAGAAGAACGAGGACGAGGTGCGCGAGCTGCTCGAGCTCGGCGAGAAGCTCGAGGGCATGGTCCGCAACGTCGGCATGCATGCGGGCGGTGTGCTGATCGCGCCCGGGCGGCTCACCGATTTCTGCCCGCTCTACGCGGCGGAAGGTACCCACAACGTCATCTCGCAGCTCGACAAGGACGACGTCGAGCGCATCGGCCTGGTCAAGTTCGACTTCCTCGGCCTGACCACGCTCACCATCCTCGACTGGGCGGAGCGCTCGGTCCGCGCGATGGGGCAGGCCGACTTTGCGCTGGCGCGCATCCCGCTCGACGACGCGAAGACGTACCAGCTGCTTTCGGCGGGCAATACGACCACCGTGTTCCAGCTGGAATCGCGCGGCATGCGCGATCTCATCCGTCGGGCGAAGCCCGACCGCTTCGAGGACGTGATCGCCCTCGTGGCGCTCTACCGCCCGGGGCCGATGGATCTCATCCCTGACTTCATCGCCCGCAAGCATGGCGAGCAGCGCGTGGAATACCTGGACGCTCGCCTGGTGCCGATCCTCGGGCCGACGTACGGCATCATGGTGTACCAGGAGCAGGTGATGCAGATCGCGCAGGTGATCGGCGGGTACACGCTGGGCGGCGCCGACCTGCTGCGGCGCGCGATGGGAAAGAAGAAGCCCGAGGAGATGGCGCAGCAGCGCGACATCTTCGTCACCGGGGCGGAGAAGAACGGGCTGTCGAAGGCGAAGGCGACGCAGCTCTTCGACCTCATGGAGAAATTCGCCGGCTACGGCTTCAACAAGTCGCATGCCGCGGCCTACGCGCTGCTCGCCTATCAGACGGCGTACATGAAGGCGCATCACCGCGCCGCCTTCCTGGCGGCCAACTTGTCCGCGGTGATGGACGACACCGACAAGGTGCGGCAGTTCTACGAGGACGCCCTCGCCAACGGGCTCACGATCCTGCCGCCCGACATCAATGCTTCCGAGCACCGCTTCGTGCCCGTGGACGAGAAGAGCGTCCGCTACGGCCTGGGCGGCGTGCGCGGCACCGGAGAGGCGGCGATCAACGCCATCGTCGAGGCGCGGCGCGAAGCGACCTTCACGGACCTCTTCGACTTCTGCCGGCGAGTGGACAAGCGCATGGTGAACCGGCGCGTCGTGGAAGCGCTGGTGCGCGCCGGCGCATTCGACGGCATTGATCCGCGGCGCTCGCGGCTGCTCGCCTCGGTGGGTCGGGCCCTCGAAGCCGCGGAGCAGGCGGAGCGCTCGGCTGCCCAGTCGAGCCTGTTCGGCGAAGCCGAGGCGCCCCGCGGCGGCGAGCATGCCTATGTCGAGACCGCCGACTGGGACCTGCGGCAAAAGCTGCTGGAAGAGAAGACGGCGCTCGGATTCTCGATCTCCGGCCACCTCTTCTCCGTCTTTGAGAAGGAGCTGGCCGGCTTCGCGCGTACCGCGCTGGCGAAGCTCGCCCCGGGCGACCGGGTCTGGATGGCGGGCGTAGTGGCGGCGGCGCGAATGCAGATGACCCGGCGCGGGCGCATGATGGTCGTCACGCTCGACGACGCCAGCGCGCAGGTCGAGATCACGGTCTTCAACGAGCTGTTCGAGAGGGAGCGCGACAAGATCAAGGAGGATGCGCTGCTCGTCGTAGCCGGCAAGGTGCAGCGCGACGAGTTTTCCGGCGGCCTGCGCGTGGCCGCGGAGGAGGTGCTCGATCTGGAGGCGATGCGCGGCCGCTTCGCCTCACGCCTGCGTATCTCGATGAACGGCCAGGCCGACGCCCGCCGCCTGCAGGAGCTGCTCGCGCCGTACCGTGCCTCCGGTGGCGGCGCCTGCCAGGTTGTGGTGTCCTACCGCAACGCGAGCGCTGCCTGCGATGTCGCCCTTGGCGAAGCATGGCGGGTGCGACCCGATAGCCGCCTGATCGCCGAGCTCGGCGCCTGGCTCGCGCCAGAAAACGTCCAGCTTCTCTACGGCGCGGCGCTCGCCGCCTAGTGCGACCAGCGCACGTCCACCTCGTCCCGCCGCAGCAGCAGGTTGCGCTGATGCAGGTACCACGCGTTTACCACGCGCTCGTGCGGATCGAAGCGACGCTTTTCCGCGAGGAACGACTTGATCTGCGGGTAGCAGACCTCGGTCTGCTCGCGCGTGGCGTCGGGCGTGCACGCGATCGGGAAGCTGCCGCCCGCGGCGATCGCCGCGTCGATCAGCTGGCGCCGTAGCTGTGCCGTGCGCACCGCGCCGCCGAGACCGCGCGGCGGCGCGATGGCGAGCCGCAACTCGCAGTATTCGCGCTGTGCCCAGCGAAGATAGGTCTCCTCCTCGCGCTGCGTATTTCGCGCGCTCACGCCGAGGAGCGGAACGCGCCAGTCGCTGCAACGCTCGTCGGTCTCTTTGACGAAAGCGTCCATGCTCTCGGGCGGCACCAGCACGTCGAGCGTCTGCTGGCCGCGCACTTCGGCCTGCAGCTTGACCACCTGCGGCTCGCCCTGCTTTTCGACCGCCCGCGCGAGCGACGGAATATGAAGGGTGATGCTGTACATCGTGCCGAACAGCCCCTGGCCGCCGACGGCGAGGGCGAACAGCTCCGGCTCGCGATGCCGGCTGACGCGCCGGAAGTCGCCATCCGGCATGACGATGGTCAGCGAAGCGACGTGGTTCACGGCCGGCGTTCCGTCCGGGCCGGCGGCGTTGCGCGCGATGCTTTCGCCTACCGTGGGCATCGTCGTGCGCACGGCGGCGCGCGGATCGCCGGGCCTCATTTCGGCGGCGATCGACTGCCACGGGGTGGCCGCCTGCACTTCGAGCAGGCCGCGCTGCGCATCGATGGCGAGGATGCGGTTCAGGCGCGTCGTGTCGACGGCGCGGCCCTCGCGCATGGCTTCGCGCAGCTCGGAAACGGACAATGGCATTTTGGCAAGCATCGGGAGCCTCCTCCTGGTTAGCCCGCCCGAACGATGCCCGCTTGCGCGCCACCGCTGCAACGCCTGCATGCGAAGTATCCGAAGCTGATACCGCAGATAGCACATCGCGCTACGCCGTCGGCCAGCGCTCGAAGCCCGAGTACGCGTGATCGAAGCCGGCCGCCACCGGGTGCTCCTCCACCGTTTCTACTCGCGCGAGCGCCGGACCTCTGTGCGCCCAGCCAACCAGCCGATCGACCGCGGCCTCGTCGCCTTGCAGCAGCGCTTCCACGCTGCCATCGGCGCGATTGCGCACCCAGCCGCTGACGCGCAGCCGCAACGCCTCGGTGCGCAGCGCGTCGCGAAAACCCACGCCTTGCACGCGTCCCTTGACACGAATTTGCCGCGTTCGCATGTCGGCGCTCGGCACGCATGTTAAGCTGCCCGAGCAGAGGGAGCAGTTCAGAAAAAAAGGGGAAGGGAGATGCGCATCGGATTGCTGATAGTGGCGGGACTCGCCTTGATCGGCTTCGTCGTCGTGGCGGTCGTGCTGCCGCAGATGGCCGGTACCCAGGCGAAGGAGGCCGCGCAGGCGCTGGTTTCGGGCGCCGAGCCCGCCCGGCAACAGGTCAGTACCGCCGTCGAGAAAACAGGCAACGTGGCGGGCGCCGGCAAAGGCGTGAAGGTCGCGCCGAAGAACGACCCCAAGTACGGCGAACTCAAGTGGCTGGTGGCGGAAGACGGCGCGATCCGCGGCTGGAACGAGAAGAACGCACTCGAAGTCGCCCTCACTCCGTCCGTCCAGGGCGGCAAGGTGAGCTGGAACTGCAAGGGCTATCCCGTCAGCGCGATGCCGCAGAACTGCGGCGGGCGCTGATCGGCCGGAACGCCTAGGGTTTCCGGCGCAGGATCGCGCGGGCGACGAGCAGCCCGCAAACGCCGGCGCCGACCACCGCCAGCCAGTCGCGCCGGCGCCACTTGGCCGGCGGATTCCGTGGAATGGATTTGATGGCCTGTGTCGCGGTCTGCGGCGCGGTTTGCGCACCGGTGAGTGACGCGAGGCGCTGCGTCGCCTCGATCGAGTCGAACGACGAGGCAAGGCCGCGGGCGGGCGGCGGCGGGGTGTCCTCGGTCACCCGGTCGGCTTCGCGGGTCCGGCTGACCGTCTGGGCGAGAACGATGTTCTGCGCCACCGAATCGACCAGCTTCGGCTGCGGCGCCGATCCACTCGGCGCGGGCTGCAGCGGCTGCGTAGTGGTCGTCGAGGCAGTGCCGGGCGCCGTGCCCGCCGCCAGCACCTGACGCTCGCACTCGCGCAGATCGCGCGCCACCTCGCCCGCATCCTGGTAGCGCTCCTCGAGCGGCTTGGCGATCATCTTCGCGATGATGAGATCCAGCATCTCGGGCACGCTGCTATTCACGCTGCTCGGCGGCGGCGGCACGAAGTTCACGATCTGGTACATGAGCGCGGTGACGTTCTCGCCGTTGAACGGCGCGACGCCGCATAGCGTCTCGTAGAGGATCACGCCGAGCGAGAAGATGTCGGAGCGGTGGTCGGCGCGCTTGCCAATGACCTGCTCGGGCGACATGTACTTCGGCGAGCCGAGCAGCATCCCGGTCTGAGTGAGGTCGCCGGTGCCCCGCATGCGCGCGATGCCGAAGTCGGTAATCTTCACCGGCCCGTTCGCCACCACCATGATGTTGGCCGGTTTGATGTCACGGTGCACGACGCCGCGCTGATGGGCAAAGGCCAGCCCTTCGGCGACCTGCGCCGCAATGGAAAGCGCCTGCGCCAGGCGCAAGGGCTTGCCTTCGCCGATCAGGCTGCGAAGCTCGACGCCTTCGATGTACTCCATCGCCATGAAGACCACGTCGCCGCTCTTGCCGACGTCATGGATGGTGACGATGTTCGGGTGGTTGAGGCTGCCGGCGGCCTTCGCTTCCTGGTAGAAGCGCTTTTCGTACTTGTCGGCGTATTCGCGCTCGAGGGTGATGTTGACGGTCTTCACGGCCACCGGGCGCTCGAGCACCGAATCGGTCGCCTTGTACACCACCCCCATCGCGCCGCGGCCGAGCTCGGACTGGATGATGTAGCGGCCGAGCTGGGCAGGCTCCGTGGCGGCGCCCATCAGCGGCCCGCCTTCACCGCGCGGAAGATCGGTCCCCAGACGGGGTGGCCGGCTTCCGCGGCGTCGAGCTCGAGTGTCGGGTCGACCGCGAGCGCGCGGCGGAATTCGTCGCGGCACTGGCGCTCGCGGCTGGACGCGCAATGGATGAAGGCGAGGTGCTTGTGCGCGCTTACGCGCTCCTTGTCGCTCAGGCCGGCGCGCAGCGCGCCCTGGAAATTCTTGGCCGATTCGTCGTAGTCGCCGGCCTCGTACTGCTGCATGGCGAGCTTGAAGGGCGACGAGGAAGCCTTCAGCTGCGCGAAGATCGGCCCCCATACCGGGTGCCCGGCCTCCGCGGCGCTGAGGTCGAGATCCGGCTTCAGGGCGAGTGCGCGGCGAAACTCCTCGCGGCACAGGCGTTCCCGCCCGGAAGCGCAATGGATGAAGGCGAGATGCTTGTGCGCGAGCGCCTGCTCGTCGTCGGTGAGGCCCAGGTCGATGGCGGTCTGCAGATCCTGGCCGGCTTGCGCGTAGTCGCCGTTGTCGTATTCGCGCAGACCGGCGCTCAGGACGCTCGACCCCTTGCTCGTCTCGAACAAACCGCGGAGCGGGGGCGAGCTGCACGCGGCGAGCGCAAGCAATGCCACGAGCGCGGCAGCGCGACCGGTCATCTGAAGCGGTGGCGGATCTTCACCGCTTCGCCGGCCTTCACCTGCACCTGCTCGACGTGCGCGGCGAACGTGGAGTTGCGGATTTCGACGGTATGCGGCCCGGCCGGCAGGTCGAGGCTGCGCAGCGGCGGACTCACGCCGCGGCTCTTGCCGTCCACCAGGACCTCACCCCAAGGGGCGACGGCGAGCTCGATGCGCCCGGCGCCGGCGTGGATTGGGGCGCGCGCCTCGGCACGCTTCTCGACGCGGGCGAAGAGCTTCCCTTTCGGTGCGCCGGCCTCCGCTTTCGGGAGGGCTGCGGCCGGGGCGGCCGACGATGACGCCTTCGGCGCCGTGGTTACGGGCGCCGGCTCACCGGGCTCCATCAGCGTGCGCGCCGTGACGCCGCCCGCGACGATGGCGAGGAAGACGACCCCTGCCGTGACGACCGCCGAGCGCCGCAGGCCGAGGGGACCGCTCCGCGCGAGCCAGCCTGGCGCGGCTTCCCCCTCGAGGGTCTCGTTCATGGTATCGGCCAGGCGGCGCGAGGACGGGGTGCCGCCGACGACCGAATAGACGTCGTGCTCGCGAACGTGCTTGTCCGTGCGGGCGCCTTCATGGTGGAAGAGGTTGGCGTAGTCGCGCGAAAGGCACGACACGACCTCGTAGAACGAGCGCGAGACGAGGAGCTGGCCGGGGCGCGCGAAGCTCATCACGCGCTGCGCGACGTTGATGCCGTCGCCGATGATGTTCATCTGGCCGTTCAGGTCCTTCACCAGCCGCACCGGGCCGAGGTTCACGCCGCAGCGCACGGCGAGCGCGCCGACGCCGTCGCGCATCGCCATCGCGGCGAAAAGCGCATCCTCGGGGTCGCCCATGAAGGTGACCGCGGCGCCGTCGCCGGTGTCGAGGATGATGCGGTCGCGTGGCGGCACGTGGTCGAGCGCCTTCGTCAGCACGCGGTTGAATTCCTGCTTGAGCTGCAGCTGCTCGGCAACCGGCTTCTTCGAATACTCGACGATGTCGAGAAACAACACGCTGCAGACGAGCGTGCGGCCGGAGCTTTCCATAGTGAGTACTATTTTATTTCACGCGCATGCCGGGTTCCGCCCCGGCATCCGGCGAGACGAGGAATATGCCCGGCGCCTCTCCCGAGGCGGCCAGAACCATGCCCTCGGAAACGCCGAATTTCATTTTGCGCGGCTCCAGGTTCGCCACCACCACGGTCAGGCGGCCTTCCAGCTTCTCGGGCGCGTAGGCCGACTTGATCCCGGCGAAAACGGTGCGCGTGGCGCCGCCCAGGTCGAGGGTCAGCTTCAGCAGCTTGTCGGCCCCCTCCACGGCTTCCGCGCGCGCGATGCGCGCGACCCGCAGGTCGAGCTGGTTGAAGTGATCGATGTTGATGGACGTCACCGGATGCTCCTTTGCGGCGTTCGGCTGGGGCGCGGCAGCGCTATCGAACAGGCGATCGAGCTGCTGGGCGTCTACGCGGCCGAGCAGGTGGCGATATTCCCGGATGCGGTGCCCGGCGGGCAGGAGCTGGGCTGCATCGCTCCATTGCAACGGCGCGATGCCGAGGAACGTCTCGGCTTGCGCGGCGGTCTGCGGCAGCACGGGCTTCAGATACAGCGTGAGCAGCCGGAAAAGATTGAGCGCCGTCGAGCACACCTCCTTCAGCCGCGCCTCGGCGCCGGCCTGCTTGGCGAGCTCCCAGGGCTTTTGCTCGTCGACGAACTGGTTGGCGAGGTCGGCGAGCCGCATCACTTCGCGCAGCGCCTTGCCGAACTCGCGGCCATCGTACAGTGCGGCGATCTCCGCCGCCTTCGCCTGCGTGTCCTTCAAGAGCGTGCCGCGCGCCGCGCCGAGCTCGCCGCCGAACTTGCGGTTGATGAACACCGCGCAGCGGCTCGCGATGTTGACGTACTTGCCAACGAGGTCGGCGTTCACCCGGGCGACGAAGTCCTCCGGATTGAAGTCGAAGTCCTCGACGCTGGCGTTCAGCTTGGCGGCGATGTAGTAGCGTAGCCATTCGGCGTTCAGCCCGAGCTCGAGGTAGCGCAGCGGGCTGATGCCGGTGCCGCGCGACTTCGACATCTTGTCGCCCGACACCGTGATGAAGCCGTGCACATAGACGTGATCGGGCACCTTGTACCCGGAGAACTCCAGCATCGCGGGCCAGAAGAGCGTGTGGAAGTAAATGATGTCCTTGCCGATGAAGTGCACCATCTCCGCCTTCGCTCCGGGCTTGACGAAGGCGTCGAAATCCAGCCCATTCTTCCCGCAATAGTTCTTCAGGCTCGCAAAGTAGCCGACGGGCGCGTCCAACCAGACATAGAGGTACTTCTCCTCCGCGATGTCCGGGATGCGGATGCCGAAGTACGGCGGGTCGCGCGAGATGTCCCAGAGGGCCTTGTCGCCCTCGCCCTCGCCCTCGAGCCATTCCTTTGCCTTGTTCACCACCTGAGGTTGGAGGCGATCCGGTGTCTCCAGCCACTGGCGGATGAACGCCCTGCACTTGGGATCCGACAGCCGGAAAAAATAGTGCTCCGACGATTTCAGCACCGGCGTGGCGCCGGACAGCGTCGAGTACGGGTCCTTCAGCTCGGTCGCGGAATAGACGGTGCTGCAGTTCTCGCAAGCGTCGCCGTACTGGTCCTTCGCGCCGCAGTTCGGGCATTGACCCTTAATGTAG